>PDWJ01005636.1_pt1 | contig 14348 bp, 8 predicted proteins | sample 1430881 | NCBI WGS metagenome assembly PDWJ01 (sample SAMN01162460, study PRJNA174530) | Oral metagenome, whole genome shotgun sequencing project. | biome: Marine environment; feature: Marine mammal; material: Swab sample of the gingival sulcus; isolation source: swab sample of gingival sulcus... | reverse complement strand
GGCCGGTTCGGTCATCCACGCGGTGCACAGCCAGGAGATCACCGACATGGGCGGCCTGCGCAAGAAGATGCCCATCACCTTCGTGACCTACATGATCGGTACTTTGGCCCTGGCCGGTGTGCCTTTCCTGTCGGGTTTCTATTCCAAGGACGGCATCCTGGGTTCGACCTTGGCCATGGGCATGGTCAACGGCCACTATCTGCCGTTCATCCTGGGCATTCTGGCCGCGGTGCTGACGCCGTTCTACATGTTCCGTTTGACCTTCCTGTCCTTCTTCGGCGAGCCGAAGGACAAAGAGCGTTACGACCACGCCCACGAATCGCCCTGGACCATGACCGTGCCGCTGATCGTGCTGGCGGTCTTCTCCATCTTCGTCTCCGGTTTCCACACCGCGGACACGGGCTGGTTCAGCAAGTACGCCGCGCCTTATGACGTGCCGGCCATCGCGGCGGAGTTCCATCTGGAGGGCGCGGCCGGCGGGCATGAATTGGTGGTGGCTGGTCATCAGGAGGGGCATCACGCTCTGGACCATGACGCTCTGCACCACATCCATCACACCGCCCATGTCCGGGCCATGATCATGTCCATCATCATGGTGATCCTGGGTATCGGCGGCTCCTGGTGGGTTTACCATCTGCACAAGATCGACCCCGCCAAGATCCAGGCGCGCCTGCACGGCGTGTACACGGTTCTGCAGGGGCAGTATTTCTTCGATGAATTCTACGCGGCCACCGTCTATCGCTTCACCCTGTGGTGGGCCAATGTGTGCGCCGCCTTCGATCGCATCGTCGTGGACGGAATCGTCAACGGGACAGCTTACCTGACCCGGGGCGCCAGCTTCATCAGCGGCAGCATCGACAAGTATCTGGTGGACGGGGCCGTCAATGGCGTCGCTGCCGTGTTGCAAGGGTTCGGTGAGGTTTTCCGTCATGTTCAGACCGGTCGTGTCCAGACGTACCTGGTGTACGTCAGCGCCTCGGTTCTGGTCTTGGTTCTGGTTTACAATGTTCTGTAAGGTGAAGACACCCGAGAGGAGCGCCACGCATGGGTGAGCACATTCTATCCTGGATGACCTTCTTCCCGGTCATCGGGGCGGCTGTGATCGCTTTCATCCCTTCGGAGAAGAAGGAGATCATCAAGACGACGGCCGCGGCCGCCGCCGCTGTCCCCCTGATCCTGGCCGTCCAGCTGTTCCTGACCTTCGACAGGGGGGTGAGCGCCGCGGGCGGGACCCTCGAGTCCTTCCAGTTCGTGGAGCACTACACCTGGATCAAGGCCTTCAATATCGAGTACTTCATGGGGATCGACGGCCTGTCCGTGCCCATGGTGCTGTTGACGGCTTTCCTGTCGTTTCTGTGCATCTTCGCCAGCTGGGGCATCGACAAGTCGGTGAAGGGCTACTTCAGCCTTTTCCTGATCTTGGAAGCCGGCATGTTCGGCGTCTTCTGCGCGCTGGATTTCTTCCTGTTCTACGTGTTCTGGGAAGTGATGCTGCTGCCCATGTACTTCCTGATCGGTATCTGGGGCGGCCCGCGCCGCGAGTACGCCGCCATCAAGTTCTTCCTCTACACCCTGGCGGGCTCCGTGCTGATGCTGCTGGCCATGATCGGGTTCTACCTGCACACGGTGAACCCCGAGACCGGCGGGCACACCTTCAACATGCTGCACATGATGAACCAGGGGAACCATGACAGCTGGCTGCAGATGTCCAACATCCGGCACCTGCTGTGGTTCGGCCTGTTCATCGGCTTCGCCATCAAGGTGCCCATCGTGCCGTTCCACACCTGGTTGCCGGATGCCCACGTGGAGGCGCCCACGGCCGTGTCCGTCATCCTGGCCGGTGTGTTGCTGAAGATGGGTACCTACGGCATTCTGCGGATCAGCTATCCCATGCTGCCGGACATGGCCCAGTGGTTCGCCTACCCCATGGTCATCCTGGGGGCCATCAACATCCTGTACGGCGCGTACTGCGCCATGGCCCAGTCGGACATGAAGAAACTGGTGGCGTATTCTTCGGTCTCGCACATGGGCTATGTGCTGCTGGGCATGGGCTCTGCCGTGAAGGCGGGCCTGAGCCTGAACAGCGCCCAGGCGGCCCTGAACGGCGCCGTCCTGCAGATGTTCAACCACGGCACCATCACCGCCATGATGTTCCTGAGCGTGGGCGTCATTTACGACCGCGCCCACCATCGCCGCATCAACGGCTTCGGCGGTCTGGGCATGCAGATGCCCATCTACTTCAGCTTCTTCAGCTTCTGTCTGTTCGCGGCCCTGGGCCTGCCCGGCCTCAGCGGCTTCATCAGCGAGGCCATGATCTTCATGGGCGCCTTCCCGGCCTACCGCACGGTGGCCATGATCAGCGCCCTGGGCATCATCATCGGCGCGGCTTACGTGCTGTGGATGCTGCAGCGCGTCTTCCTGGGCCCCAAGAACGACGAGTACGACAACCTGCCCGATATCAACACCCGGGAAATGTTCACCCTGGTGCCCATCGGGATCATCGTCCTGATCCTGGGCGTGTACCCCATGCCCGTGCTGAATCTGATGCGCCAGTCCATGACCAACTTGATCCAGGTGGTGGCCGGCTAGGCGCCGCTGCATGAGGAGCGTTCCTGAATGGAACTGACGAACTTGAATATCCCCAACTGGTCGGACATGGCCCACTGGATGCCCGAAGCGGTCCTTACCCTGACCTTCCTGGCGGCTCTGATCGGTGACCTCGTTGTCCGCGGCCGGCGTCCCTGGGTGCCGATGATCCTCTCGGTCATCGGCTTGGTGATCGCGGGAATTTTCACGGTGCTGGACCTGGGGCAGCCGGCCCAGACCATCATGGGCGACCTGATCATCGTCGACGGCATGGCTGCTTTTTTCCGGCTGTTGCTGATCTTCACCGGCCTGGCGACGGTCCTGTTCGCCTGGACCAGCGAAGAGATCATGGGCCGCGCCCGCGAGAACAAGGGCGAGTTCTTCGCCCTGACGGTCATGCTGACCCTGGCCACCTGCGTCATCGCCGAGGCCCGCCACCTGCTGATGCTTTTCCTGGCCATGGAAGGCGTGGGCCTGAGCAGCTACGTCATGGCCGGCTACATGCGCTTCAACCTGCGCAGCACCGAGGCCAGTCTGAAGTATGTGCTCTTCGGCGCCGTCAGCAGCGCCGTGATGCTGTACGGCCTGAGCCTGCTGTACGGCCTGACCGGCAGCATGGACTTCCTGGCCATCCGGGAGGTGTTGCTGAGCGGCCGGGTGGATGCCTTCGGCCTGCTGGTGGCCGTCATCCTGATCTTCGCCGGCTTCAGCTTCAAGGTGGCGGCGGTGCCGTTCCACTTCTGGTGCCCCGACGTGTACCACGGCGCCCCGACCCCGGTCAGCGCCCTGTTCAGCGTGGGCCCCAAGGCGGCCGGCTTCGCCCTGATGATCCGTTTCTTCTACAGCATCTTGGCCGTCGGCCCCGACGCCGCCGCCAGCGCCGGCCTGATCCAGCAGATCAACTGGCCGCTGCTGCTGAGCGTCATCTCCGCGGTGACGATGACCTTCGGCAACCTGGTGGCTTTGCGCCAGACCAACGTGAAGCGCATGCTGGCCTACTCCAGCATCGCCCACGTGGGGTACCTGCTCATGGGCTTCGTGCTGCTGAGCGAGGCGGGCCTGGCCGCCATCCTGTTCTACCTGCTGGTCTACACGCTGGCCTCCTTGACGGGGGTGCCGCCCTTCGCGGGCTTCATCGGCAAGTTCTACCTGTTCACCGCCGCCATGGACAAGAGCCTGTTCTGGCTGGTGATCGTTGCGGGTCTGAACTCCGTGGTGGGTCTGTACTACTACTTCAAGGTGGTCAAGGCCATGTTCCTGACCACCCCGCCCGAAGGCGCGGACACGGCCCCGCTGAAGCTGTCCTGGCTGCAGTATGTGGTGCTGGCGGTGCTGGCGGTGCCGACGCTGGGGCTGGGGCTTTTCTTCGGGCCGGCCATGCAGCTGGTGCGGTCGGCCATGGCTTTGTTCGCGGCAGGGGTCTGATTTCGGGTCTGGGTTCCTGCTGTGTTTGGTTCGTCCCCCGGTGGTTGGTTCCGCCGGGGGCTTTTTTTCTTGTGTGGATTGGTCTGGACATACCCGCCGGCGGGTATGCGGCGATCCGGTGGGTGCGGTATCATGTCAGGGTCCATCTTCAGCCTGAGCAGGAGGTGGTGGGCATCAGCGCCTACACCAAGCGGCCACCGGAGGCGGCGCGGGACAAGCCCGTGGTGTCGGCCTTTCTGGACGGCAGCGTGCGGAAGATTCAGGAGCTGGAGCCCGATCTGGTCATCGGGTTTTCCGAGGTCCAGGCCAGGCTGGCGGCCAAGCTGATCGCGGACGGGTTGCAGGTGGTCATCTTCAATCAGCGCAGCTTGCGGGAGATACTGGAGGTGGTGGTCAGCATCGGGCGTCTGGCGGGGGCGGGAGACAAGGCGCAGGCCCTGGCTGAGGATCTGCAGGGGCGTCTGGCGGCGGCGGAGGCTCGTTCGGCGCGCCATGGGCGCCATGGGCGTCATGGGCGTCGCCCCCGGGTTTATTTTGAGGAGTGGCCGGATCCGGCCATCAGTGGGATCCGCTGGGTGAGCGAGTTGATCGGTCTGGCGGGAGGGGAGGATATCTTTGCGGACCGGGCCCGGCAGGGATTGTCCAAGGATCGGGTGGTGACGCCTGAGGAGATCGTGGCGCGGGATCCGGAGGTGGTTCTGGCCAGTTGGTGCGGGAAGCCCTTCGATCGGGATGTTTTTCTGGCGAGGGCGGGGATGGAGTCTTTGGCGGCTGTGCGGCAGGGGCAGGTGCATGAGCTGGATCCGGCGATCATTCTGCAGCCCGGGCCGGGGGCGATTCTGGCGGGATTGCCGGAGTTGGAACGGATTATCGGGGGATGGGAGTCGGGGGGATAGGGAGAGCGGGGGGCTATATGTCGAAATAGCGTGAAATATCGACATGTTTTGGTGGCATGAAACCCAACCCTTGACAGCCTGCCACCAAAAGAAGATACTTTGATCGGATGCCGTACAAAGTTCCGCGATGGCCGGACAATGGGCACCATGGCCCGATCCCGCACCCACGGAGGCGCGCAGTGAAACGCATGACCCGGACTCTCCCCGCTCTGGCCCTTACCCTGATCGCCCTGATCGCCCTGTTGGCCTTGTTGGCCCTATCCGCCTGTAGCGAGCGGAACCTTGCTGAACTGGACATTGCCGGCAACGAGGTGGACCCCGACGTCTTCATCGACGCCTTCGGGTCCAATCTGGACTACGCCGCCTTCGAAGGTTCTTACTACGATGCCTTGGCCATCGATGGGGAAAACGGCGTGGACGGCAGCGCCGCCCTGCACTACACCATCCCGCTGGGCAACTGGGCCGGCGGCTCCTATTACACCCGCGTGGAACGGGACCTGAGCAGCTTCAACGCCCTGGTGCTGGACGCGAAGGCCAGCCGGCCTCTGGAGTTGAACAGCCTGGGCTTCGGCATCGGCATCCAGACCGAACCCGTTTACCAGGGCGAAATCAACAACACGCCCCTGTCCCAGATCTGGTCCCAGGTCGTTATCCCCATCCCCAACCCCTCGCGCTTGACGGCGGAGAAGGGCCTGTTCTGGATGAGCGAAGCCGAGGACGGCGCCGCGGTGGATGTCTGGTTCGACAACGTGCGCTACGCCCAGGTGCCCACCATAACGAACCCCCGTCCCGTGATGGATAACGCCACGGTCACCGCCCTGCTGGGTGAGACCGTCACCATCAACGGCACGGCCACCACCTTCAGTGTCGATGGCGCGGACGTGACGGTGCGCCACACCGCGGCGCATTTCGACTACATCAGCAGCGACGAGGCCGTCCTCACGGCGGAAAACGGCGTGGTGACGGCCGTGGGGGGCGGCACCGCCACCGTGACCGCCCTGCTGAACGGCGTCCATGTGGACGGCGAGGTAAGCGTCACGGTCATCGCCCCGCCCAGCGAGCCCGCGCCCGCGCCCACCCTCCCGGCCACCGACGTGCTGGCCCTTTACAGCAACGCCTACACGGGTGCCACCACCGTCGACACGTGGCGGGCACCCTGGTCCAGCGCCAGTGTGGCGGTCCATGATCAGCAGATTGCCGGCGATGACGTGAAGGCCTACACGGGGCTGACGAACAACGCGTACGTGGGCATCGAATTCACGGGTGATCCCATGGACGCGGAAGGGGCCGGCATGACCCACTTCCATGTGGATTTCTACGCGCCCGGGGGCTCGGTGCTGACCTTCAAGCTGGTGGACTTCGGTGCCGACGGCGCCTATGGCGGAGGCGATGACTCCGAATACGCCCTGACCCTGCATGGAGGATCCGATCCCCGGTTCGCTACCGGCGAATGGGTTGCCGTGGACGTGCCACTGGCGGACTTCGCGGGGATGAACTTCGGCCATGTGGCGCAACTCATCTTGCAATCGGTGAACGTGGGCGATGTGTGGATCGACAACATCTACTTCCACAAGTAGTGGGGAAAGCCGTGTGATGAAAAATATCCAGCTCCTGATTGTGATGCCGGTGGCCGGGATCCTGGGGGTCCTGGGAGTTCTGGGACTTCTGGGGGTTCTGGCCGGCTGCGCTTCCGAGCCTTACGATCCGAACGGCGGCGGCGTTGGTGGTGGCAGTGGCGGTCACGGCAATCCCGGCTGGGTTCTGATCTGGCAGGAAGAGTTCAGCGGTTCGGCGGGCAGCGCCATCGACGCCACCAGATGGGCCTTCGACACCGGGGGCCATGGTTTCGGTAACCAGCAACTGGAATACAACACCGACCGCACGGACAACGTGCGCCTGGATGGCCAGGGCCATTTGGAGATCGTGGCCCGCGAAGAGAGCTACGGGGGCAACAGCTACACCAGCGGTCGCGTCAAGACCCAGGGCAAGTTCGTCACCCGCTACGGCAAGATCGAGGCGCGGATCAAGCTACCCATCGGGCAGGGTCTGTGGCCGGCCTTCTGGATGCTGGGTGCGGATTTCCCGACGGTGGGTTGGCCCCGCTGCGGCGAGATCGACATCATGGAATACCGGGGCCAGGCTCCATCGCAAGTCCATGGGGCCATGCATGGTCCCGGTTACTCCGGGGCGACGCCTTTTCATGGGAGCTACTCTCTCGGCGGCGCGACCTTTCATGATGGTTTTCATACTTTTGCCGTGGAATGGACACCCGACCGCATCATCTGGCTGGTGGATGGAAACAGTTTTATGAGTCATGATGTCGGAGACCTGAGCAGCGGCATGGAATGGGTCTTCGATCATGAGTTTTTCATTCTGTTGAATGTGGCGGTGGGGGGGACGTATGTGGGGGATCCGGATGGGTCCACGGAGTTTCCGCAGACCATGGTCGTGGACTATGTGCGGGTTTATGCGATGGAGTAGTGGGGGCAGCCACCCCCAACCACCAACAATAATCCAGGCACCGCCTCCTAAATCGCCACCTGCAAATAAGTCCGAATCTCCCACTCCGTACCATCTCCCCGGCGCCTGACTTCCTCCATGACCTCATCCCAGGAATCATACTCCCGCCACCCATCAGGCAGCAGATACCGGTTCGAGTTCTCATCCAGCGTCCGGTACAGCATGCGCACACCGACCTTGGTCACCGGCTCGTCGAACCACTGCGGGGTGCCCAGGGTGTAGCTCAGATCGCCCATCAGCTGCAGGGGGTAGGTCAGGTTCCAGTCCCGGTTGTAGTCGTACACGCCCCAGTCGTTCAGCTTGAGCATGCCGGCCAGGGACCACTGGTTGTGGACCAGGCGGGCGTCCACCCCATAGCGATGGATGATGCGGTTGACCTGGTGGTTCAGCTGGTTCTCGGCCACGCCCCAGCCGGCGGGATCGCCCTGGAAAACCCAGCCGTTGGGTTCGCCCATGCCGCCGTAGATGTTGGCCACCAGGCGGGTGCGCGGGCCCAGCCTGCCGGTGACGCGGCTGTGGATTTCCCACTCGGTGTGGGCGGGCGCGGCGGCGCCGAAGGCGTACTGGATGGTGCCGCCCGCATCGTAGAAGGTCTTGGAGTCGCGGGTGGTGGGCAGGTCCTTGTAGACGAAGCCCAGATTGAAGGCGAACTTGGCGCCCTCACGCTTGTTGTTGTCCCAGGCGTAGAACCAGGTGGCGGGGTGGGGGTCGTAGGTGAAAAGTATCTCGAAGGCCCGCATCTCGCGGTTGTCCACCACGGCGAACGGGTCGGTGGTGGTGCCGGTGGCCGGGTTGTACAGCAGGTTGCGGGGCACGCCGTATCCGGCGGGGATGGGGCCCACGACGGGCTTCTGCCACAGGAAGTTGGGGCCTATCTGCCAGTCGCCCTTGTTGTAGGTGAAGCCGCTGATGATGTTCTTCTGGTTGCCGGAACCGGAGTCCTTCAGCTTCCAGCCGGTGAAGGTGACCACCTCGGTGGGGCCGGCGTCGGCCACCAGGCCCATGTAGGCGCTTTGGGCGTACCAGCGGACGGCGCCCTTCTCGATGCTGACCTTGCCCTTGAAACCCCAGGTGTCGTCGCCGGTGATGTCGTCGGTGCGGATGACGGGGATGTCGCCGGTCTCGTCGTCGAAAAGCTGGAAGCTTTCGCCCACCTTGGTGTTGCCGGACCAGAGGGCGCCGCCCTCGATGTCCAGCAAACCGTACCGGGTGGTGGCCTGCAGCGAGACCTTGCGGGTCTGGGCCGCGGGGGCGGCGCTGCTGGTCCCGATGCTGCTCCGATTGGCGGCGATGTCTTCCTGCAGGATGCCCGTCAGGCCGAAGCGTCCCACCTGCCGCTGGTACTTCAAGAAGATGGCCGGGTTGGCGCCCCACCACAGCTGCGGCCCGTAGGCCAGCTTCAGGCCGCTGAGGGCTTTCTTGCCGGTAATCTCCATGCCCACCGGCGCGCTGCCGTTGTAGATATCGATGTTCTCGCCGTAGTAGGCGTTGCGGTACAGGCCGAAGAAGTCGCCCTCGTGGCCCCAGTGCAGGTGGCCGGTGCGGTAGAAGGCGTTCAGCTCGAAGTTCTCGTCATCCCAGCTCACGCTGCCGCGGTACAGTTTCACGCGGTCCAGGCCCTCGTAGGTGAACGCCTCGCCTTCGGAGATCAGCGACCTGGCGCGGCCCCGGTTCTCGTAGAAAATCTCGTCGATGGGGTTTCCCGGCACGTGGCCCAGAATGTTGAATTCCATGTTGGCGATGACGTTGTCGCTGGGCTTGGCCTCCACCGTGGCGAAGAAGCTTTCCAGGCGATCGAAGCCCAGGAAGGAGGGGTAGCCCTCGGCGTCTTCGGGGCGACCGGGAGTGGTGATCCGGGTGCCGCCGGTGTTGTAGGTTTCCAGCTTCAGCCGCGCGCCGGAAACACGCACCCGATCCTGGTTGTCGGCCTTCAGGGCGCCGGCGGCACCCAGAGCCTCCAGGGAAGCGTAACCGGGGATGATGCTGTTGAAGTGGCGGTTGATGGCGGCCCGGTCCGTGGTAGGAGCGTAGGGGTCCAGCTTGAAGGCGTCGGCCAGGGCGAAGTAGGCGGCGCGGGGGTACAGCGTGTAGCGGCCCTCGCTGTCGGGGAAGCCCTTGGCGCAGATGCCCCACCACTCCTCGTTCATGTTGTTGCCGCCCTCGACGAAATCGTCCGGATAGGCGCGGTTGGGCCAGCTGGCGTTGGTGTCGTGGATGCTCAGGCGTTCTTCCTGGCGGAATTTCCACCAGCCGTCGGACCATTGGAAGATCATGCCGCCGATGGCGTTGCCCACGCCGCCTTTACCGTAGCTGCGCGCGTAAATCTCCTTCCACTGGGCGATCAGGTATCTGGCCTGCATGGCCTGGTCTTCGCGCATTTCCCGCGCGTTGAAGGCGTCGCTGCCGAACTCGGTGTAGACCAGGGGGATGCCCAGCTTGGCCTTGACCACATCGTTCATGTCGCGCACGGAGAGGCCGCGGTACTGGTTGGTGCCGAAGATGTCCAGGTTCGGGCACAGCTCGACAATCAGATCGATGTAGCCCAGATCCCCGTTGGCCATGCTGACGGGCCGCCGGTTGTCCCGCGCGTGGATGCCGTCGATCAGCTCGCCCATCAGGGAATAAAGGTAGCGGGCCTTGGCGGTGTGGCGCTCGCCTGCGGGCAGGGCCTCGATCTCGAAGGATGACCAACTCAGGCCGTAGTTGTTCTCGTTACCCAGCAGCCACATGAGAATACCCGGGGTGTCCCGGTACTCCTCGACCATGGCGAAGACCTCGTTTTTGACTTGGGCGCGCAGCTTGGGGTCCGAGTAGTCGGTGTTGGGGACCCAGTTGCCTTCGATGGTGGCGCCCCAGCGGGCCACGGGGTGATTCAATATGGTGTAAATGCCGTAGCGGTCGTGAATATATTGGATCCAGCGGGCGGGGATGCCCACGTACTGGCGGATGGCGTTCACGCCCATGCTCCGCAGCAGGCCCATTTCCGTGTCCAGGACGGACCGGATGAAGTCATCGGGCTGCCCCCAGAAATCGTAGGCGTAGTTCTCGCCGATGGGCATGTAGCCCCAGTTCATGCCGAAAACCATGAAATCCCGGCCGGCAACCTGCAGCTTCTGGCCCATGCTGTCTTTATGGATGGTGACTTTTTCCACCTCGCCGGCGGAGGCGGTGCCGGCCACCAGGATCAGCACGATGATCAGGATGAGGCGGCGAAGCTGGGGCGGGGAATTCGCAACCACGGGATTCTCCTTATTGGGGACTGGTGGTGTTTGGGATGTCAGCCTTGGTTCGGTTTCCGAACATAGTGGCCGATATGAGGGGACCTGTCAAGGGTCCTCTTTGTGCCTCTCGGTATGTCCCTTAGCATGGTATGGAGGGATTTGTCCAGGGTTTGCCGGGTTGTTCAAAAAAGTTTGTTCGGTGTCCGAATTTAATGTATAATCGGAAATGTCCGTATAAATTTGATTTTTACTGTTTCCCGGGGCCCATGGGGGCCAGAGAGGTCTTGAAAATGAAATTCCGCACCATTGCCCTGACGGTCATGGTGGTGTTGCTGGGCCTGGGACCGGTCAACGGCTTCGCCCAGATCATCGCCTTCACCGAAGATCTGGAATCCCTGGATATGGCCGACCCCAACGCGCTGGGTGACGCCGGCTGGGTTGTCTACGCCAACGTGTTCGACCCCGCGGGCAACTACCTGTACGGCTACGGCACTTTCCCCGCCCCCAACAACCCCGCCGCCCCCGCCTTCTGCGCCTTGGTCGCCGGCGAGGGCGGAGCGGACCAAGGCGCCCAGCAACTGAGCGTTTTCAGCGACTACGAGAACGCCGACCACGCCAACGGCAACACCATCGAAGCGAACGTCTTCAGAGAGTACACCATCGGCTCCGGCGACGTGGGCAAGACCTGGACCTTCGGGTTCGAGGGCAAGCTGGGCGAACTGGTGGCGCCGTCCACCGCCACCGCCTTCATCAAGACCCTGGACCCGTCCAGCGGGTATGCCACCACCAACCTCGTCACCCGGGACATGACCAGCGCTCCGGTGGAGTGGGACGGCTGGACCCTGTCCCTGACCATTGACGCCGACCTGGTGGGCCAGCTCTTCCAGTGCGGCTTCGCCAACACGGCCACCAACTACGATGGCAGCAGCATCATTTACGACAACATTTCCCTGACCGATGCCGGCGGCAACACCGGCAACGGCCTGGTGGCCTACAGCCAGGATTTTGAAAGCCTGGATGCGGCCAACCCCTCTGCCCTGGGTGACGAGGGCTGGCTTGTGTACGGCAACGTCTTCGATCCCGCGGGCAACTATCTGTACGGCTACGGCCCCGCCGGCGCGCCCAACAACCCCGCCGCCCCGGCCTTTTGCACGCTGGTCACCGGCGAGGGCGGAGCCGGCCAGGGCACCCAGCAGCTGAGTGTCTTCAGCGACTACGAGAATGCCGACCACGCCAACGGCAACCTCATCGAAAGCAACCTTTACCGCGAACAGGTCATTGGCGGCGATGATGTGGGCAAGACCTGGGTCTTTACGTTCCAGGCCAGAAAACCCTTCATGGGCGGTGTGACGGCGCCCGCTTCGGCGGCGGCCTTCATCAAGACCCTGGATCCGGCCAACGGCTACAACATGACCAACCACGTCACGCTGGACATGTCGGATATCGGTGGCGAGTGGGCCGATTACAGCCTCAGCCTCAGCATCAATGCCGGCCTGGTGGGCCAGATTTTCCAGATCGGCTTCACCAACACCAGCACCCTGTATCAGCCCACGGCTGTCATTTATGACAATTTGCTGTTGCGCGAGGGCGAGATGAGCCCTGCGCCCATGCCCGAGATGTTCAGCGCCCGACTGGGGCGGAACTATCCCAACCCTTTCAATCCTGCCACCACCATCCCGTTCTCGCTGGAGCGGTCCGCGCGTGTGCAGTTGGCCATCTACGATGTGGCCGGCCGCCTGGTGGCCGAACTGGTGAACGAGGACATGGCCGCCGGCGCGCACGGCGTGGTGTGGGACGGCAAGACCCACGATGGGGCCAACGCGGCCTCGGGGCAGTATCGTTGTGTGCTGAGGACTGCGGAGGGCGTCCAGTCGCGTGGGATGGTCTTGTTGAAATAGAGGAAGATGGAAATCGAGGATCGACCCATCCGGGGGCGGCGTCAGGCGGCTCCCGGATTTTTTTGGGGGGGATATACCCGCCGGCGGGTATCCGGGCCGGTTGCCGAGCCCTCCACTTAACGGGAACTGGAGCAAGAGGTTTCTGTTTACATTGTTGCCCACCACATCAGCGATCCGCATCTGGAGTGGTAGGATTTTTATCGGAAAACCATGGCCACAAAGACCATCTCGGCATATTTAGTTTTTAACGAATTAAAGAGGGGTTAAACACCCGAATGCGGGCTAGAATACCGACAAGGACACGCCCGTATCAACCGCCGGGTCCAAGAGTGGATCCGCCGCCAGTTCGGGAAACGCCAACGCTCAAGGAGAAAAAAGATGCGCACATTCAAAACATGGCCCATGATGCTGACCCTGCTGACCCTGCTGCTCGCCATTCCCGCCATCGCCGCCACCTACGATATCGACACCAGCCACAGCGCGGTGGAATTCAAGATCAAACACCTGGCCATCAGCAACGTGAAGGGGACCTTCGACAGCTTCGAGGGCACCTTCAGCTACGTTTCCGGCCAACCGGACCAGTGGCAGGTCAACGCCACCATCGACGTGGCCAGCGTGGATACCGGCAATGCCAAACGTGACGATCATCTGAAGAACGAGGACTTCTTCAACGTGGCTCAGCACCCTACTATAGTTTTCAAATCCACGGGTGTGAAAATGGATGGTGATGAGGGCAAGCTCATGGGCGACTTGACGATGCACGGCAAGACCCTGCCCGTGACCCTGGATCTGGAGTTGAACGGCGAAATCACCGATCCCTGGGGCAACCAGCGGGTGGGCTTCACCGCCACGGGGAAGATCGATCGCCGCGAGTGGGACCTGACCTACGGCAGGGTCATGGAAGGTGGCGGCCTGATGATCGGCAACGACGTGAAGCTGACCATCGAGATCGAAGGCATTCAGCAGAAGTAGCGTCCGGCAGGAGTAGCGAAACCGCGGCCCGGCCGGAATAGATCAGGGCAACGACCCTTCGGGAGGACCCCATGAAAAACCTGATGCTGCTGGTCATCGTGAGCGGGTTCTGGCTTGGGCCTGGGTTCTGGGCCGGGCCTGGGTTTGGCGCGAAGGCCTTGGCCGCCGAGCCCTTGGCTGCCGACCCTTTGGCCACCGACCCTGTGGCCACCGACCCCGTCTTCCAGGATCACTTCCTGGACGAGACCCTGCGCGTGGACTACCACCACACCGGGAACGCCACCGAGGAGATCATCGCCCTGGATCATCTCTGGCGGCAGGGCATCTATTCCGGCAGCCGCACCCACCTGATCGATCGCCTGAACCTGGGGCGCTACTACGCCAAGGCCTACGACGCGGAAAGCGGTCGGCTGCTCTGGTCCCGGGGTTTCGACAGCTACTTCGGCGAATGGAAGACCACCGCCCCGGCCCTGGAGGGGGTGCGGCGCACCTACCATGAGTCGGTGCTCATGCCGTTCCCGAAGAAGCCGGTCGTCTTCGCGCTGGAGGTCCGGGGACGGGACATGCAACTGCGGGAAATCTTCCGCGCGGAAATCGATCCGGCCTTCTACGGCATCCGGCGGGATCCGCTGATCGACGGAGTGGAAGTTATCCGGGCCGCGTACCACGGGGATCCGCACGGGCGCGTGGACATCGCCATCCTGGGCGATGGCTACACCGCCGCCGAACGCGACAAGTTCGCCGCGGATGTGCAGCACTTCGCCGACCTGATGCTGGGCTACGAGCCCTACGCCGCCATGCGCGACCGTTTCAACATCTGGGGCGTGCTG
>PDWJ01003695.1_pt1 | contig 14350 bp, 13 predicted proteins | sample 1430881 | NCBI WGS metagenome assembly PDWJ01 (sample SAMN01162460, study PRJNA174530) | Oral metagenome, whole genome shotgun sequencing project. | biome: Marine environment; feature: Marine mammal; material: Swab sample of the gingival sulcus; isolation source: swab sample of gingival sulcus... | reverse complement strand
TTTGGCATCGTGTTCTCTCACATTGTGTTTTAGTCGACCGTGAGCTTCGCCCACTGGCCGTTCTTTTTCAATGTGTTGCACTAGCGATTAAAATCCGCGGTGCTTTTCAGATTGCCAGCCATTGCTGATACTGTTGCTCAGACAGTTGCAGCCGCTCACATAGTTCACGTAATTGGTCTGCCTGTTTCGGGCCACGACGCAGATCCTGCGGCAGGTCAGCAACCTTACAGTTAATACCGGTCAGTTGTCGTGCCAGACGCACGGTTGTCTGATGTTCTGTCACCAGCTGTTGCAGACGTTTTGCACCGTGTATCTGCATCTGGCCGATTTGCCGGGCGTTTTGCAGCAGGTTATCCAGATTACCAAAACGCTTCAGCAATTTGGCGGCAGTCGCCATACCGACACCGGGAATGCCGGGAATATTGTCCGCTTTATCACCGGCCATCGCCAGCTGGTCTGCCAGTTGTTGCGGCCAGACACCGAACTCACTTTTGATACCGCCATCGTGTAGGGGTTTACGGCGGCCATAATCCCACCACAGGTCATGGTTGCTGATGAGTTGTGCGAGATCCTTGTCGCCGCTGATAATAATGATTTGTGTATCAGCACCCTGTTGATGGCGTTGTTGTGCCGCCCAGCTGCCGATCAGGTCATCTGCTTCATCATGCACGCTGGCCCTCTGTACAATACCCAGTGCATCAAGAAAATCGCGGCAAAGCTGAAACTGGTATTTCAACTCCGGTGGAGCGGGTTCGCGGTTGGCTTTATACGCCGGGTAGATTGCCTTGCGGGCTGAGGTTTGCAGACTGGTATCAAAGGCAAAGGCCAGATGTTGCGGGCGCTGTTCATGGAGAAAGGCATACAGGAAGTGTAAAAAGCCCCGCACGGCATTGACCGGATGATGGTCGCGATCATAGGGGATGTAGCCGCGGACAAACCAGGCACGGAACACATAAATACTGGCATCAACCAGCCAGACGCGCTCGTTGTTGTGGCGTGTAAGCAGGGGGTGAGGCATCGCAATTTCCCGGTTGCTGAATTCGGTATCCAGGTAAAAACCGCTGACAGAGTCAGCGGTGTGGATAATGTAGAATATCTTTTACCTTGGGGCCAATGGTTTGGGAGCATCCATTATTGGTATCTGGCAACTTATTTTAATCATTCCGGCAAAAGATTTCGGGCATTTCTACTTTTTTATTTCAGTACTAAAGACTAAAGTTGAACACACAATAATCGGGTTTCATTAATCATGTGTTCAGTTAGAGTTATAGCCGGTTTCTGGTTTTTTTCCGAAGAGAATCATCCTTTGCTGCGAGAATGGCCGACAAACGGTAGTTTTAAAGATTTTTTGCCAAAATTATCGTCACTCTGAGCAGGATGAGCTTTATTTGAACGAAAAAGACAAAACACGGGAATAGGGCAGTGCATCACCCGCAGATTTATGAAAAAATCAGCGGGTGAGGGTATTTTTCAGGAGTAAAAGATGGGTTTGCACAAGGTGGTGGTGGTTTTATTACATGCTCTGGTGGCCGGTTTTATCGTTGCCTGTGGCGGGGAACGTGCTGGAGAAGGCAATATTACAGCACCCGAGACACCACTGTTTACGCTGTCTGCTGACGGAGTCGGGCCGCTGAATGCAGAAACACCGTTTAATCTGGTGCAGATTGGTGATGCCTTCCAGAACTACAATGTGGCACAGGAAACCCATCTGCGCGATGCTGGCCAATATCCGGTGATTACAGTGCGGCAGCGGGATGAGTTACTGCTGAGTATTAATGCGGACTACAAGGAACAGCGGGTGTTCTCGATCATTGTGCATGATAATCGCGTGGGCAATGAATTGGGACATCGGCTGGGTGACCGTTTTAACGAGATTTATGCCTACGGTAAAACCGAGGAGTGCGCACCGGGGCTGGAAGAATGGGCGGGCAAGGTCATGTGCTACGCGCCACAGACGAAAAATATTCTGTATTTATTTGACAATGAAGCGGGTCAGGGGGCGGATGGTGAAGTACCGACGCATGATGTACTGGCTGACTGGGAACTGGCGGCGATTGTCTGGAAACCGCCGCTGCGGGGTATTGATTAAATCAGATTTCTGCGATTTTACTGCGGTGTGAAGTTATCTACCGCTGAAGCGCCTTCGCCGAAGAAAAACTTGTCCATTTCCTCTTCCAGAAATTTCCGGTCTTTCGGGTTAATCGGACTGAGGCGGTATTCATTCATCAGAATCGTCTGTTGTCCCAGCCAGCGTTGCCAGGCTTCTTTCGATACATTATCAAAAATACGTTGTCCCAGATCACCGGGATAAGTCGGGCGGTCCAGCCCTTCCGCTTCGCGCTTCAGTAAAACGCAGTTGACCATGCGTGTCATCGTGTCTCCTTCAGGTTCTTTAATAAGCGTTGGGCGGCACTGGAAAGACCGCCCTTGAATTCGTGACCTGCTTTATACCAAAGCCTGTCTCCGGCTTCCATTATCCTTGCTTCCGGCGTGTGCAAATCGACCAGTAATGGCTGTAAATGCAGGCGATAATGCGAAAAGGTGTGGCTAAGGCAGGTCAAGGGGATGGTGGCCGGTGTTTCCGGTAACGGTTCCGGCAGATAATCACCCAATGCCGCCTGTAATGCCGTCTCACTGTCATATTCGGGAAAGCTCCATAAGCCGCCCCAGACCCCGGTGGGTGGGCGTTTCTCCAGCAGAATGGCACCCTGCTGGTTGCGCAGCAGCAGGGCAAAGCGTTGTTTTTCCGGCAGGGTCTTTTTCGGCTTCGGGGCGGGATAATCCTGCGGGTTGCCCTGAATACGGGCGCGGCAGTCTTCCTGTAGCGGGCAGAGCAGGCAGGCCGGTTTGCTGCGCGTGCAGAGTGTTGCGCCCATGTCCATCATTGCCTGGGTATAAGCCGCATTGCGCTCAGCGGGCAGGTGTTGTTCGGCACAGGCCCAGAGCTGTTTTTGCACCGCAGTCTGGCCGGGATAGCCGTCAATGGCATGATAACGTGCCAGTACCCGTTTCACATTACCGTCAAGAATCGCGTGTGGTTGTCCGCAGGCCAGCGACAGAATCGCTCCGGCGGTGGAGCGGCCAATACCACTGAGAGCCTCGACTGCTGCGAGAGTTTGGGGAAATTCACCCTGATGCTGATCACGAATGGTTTGTGCGGCCCGGTGCAGATTGCGGGCGCGGGTGTAATAACCCAGCCCCTGCCAGTGTTTCAATACTTCATCCTGTTCGGCATCCGCCAGCGTGAGCACATCCGGAAAGCGGTGCATAAAGCGTTCGTAGTAGGGGATGACGGTGGCAACCTGGGTTTGCTGGAGCATGATTTCCGAGACCCAGACCCGGTAGGGCGTGGGGTTTTGCTGCCAGGGCAGGTGTTTGCGGCCATGTTGGTCATACCAGTTCAGGACGCGGTTGGCGAAGGTGTCTTCACTCATGGATAAAGTTGCACACGGCGTAATATCTGTATCCAGTAGTACCTGTGCATTACCGGAGTATCCTGCTCTTGGATCGCAGCTCTCGTACCCATTGTTCCGGTTCCTGATTAACAAAACTTTCCAGCGGCTGTAGTTTTTCAAAAAAGGCTTCAGCAGTTAATGACTGCTCTTTTTTGCTGTTTAGTTGGGTTTTTAACAAGCGGCGAATAAGTTCAGACATGCTGATTCCCTGCCGTTTTGCCTGTGTTATCAGGGTATGGTGTAGATTATCGTCCAGGTAAATTTGTGTACGTTGCATAACGACTTATCCTTGGAGTGATGTATGTATTGTAACACCGTAACCGGTGTGCTGTGCTTTCCTGCTGGTGTTATCATAGCGCAGGTGGAGGTGGCGGCACTACCGGCAGTTACCGCTGTAAGTGATGATTTTCAACAAGTTACGACCTGATGATCCTGTATATCGCTGAAAAACCCAGTCTGGGCCGTGCCATCGCCGATGTTCTGCCACGTCCGCACCAGAAAGGCGACGGTTTCATCAAGGTGGGTAACGGTGATGTCGTCAGCTGGTGCATCGGTCACTTACTGGAACAGGCGGAACCGGAAGTCTATAACCCCGAATTCAAAACATGGTCAACACTGCACCTGCCCATTGTGCCGGAGCAGTGGCAGCTGGTGGTGAAATCCAGTACCCGCAAGCAGTTTAACGTACTGAAAAAGCTGATCAAACAGGCTGATGTACTGGTCAATGCCGGTGATCCGGATCGTGAGGGGCAGATTCTGATTGATGAGGTGATTAATTACTGCGGAGTACCAAAAGCCAAGGTTGCGGCCACACAGCGTTGTCTGATCAGCGATCTGAATCCGGCGGCGGTGAAAAAGTCGTTGGCCACGCTGCGCAGTAATAGCGAATTTATTCCGCTGGCCACCTCGGCATTGGCCAGAGCACGGGCCGACTGGCTGTACGGTATCAATATGACCCGGTTGTGTACACTGAAAGGCCAGCAATCCGGTTTTCAGGGGGTGTTATCCATCGGGCGGGTACAGACCCCGTTGCTGGGGCTGGTGGTGCAACGTGATCTGGAGATTGAACATTTTGTCTCGAAACCGTTTTATGAGGTATTTGCTACGCTGCAAACGGATAAGGACGAGACCTACCGGGCGAAATGGAAACCCAGCAAGGCCTGTGAGGATTACATGGATGATGAAGGCCGGGTGCTATCGAAAAAGCTGGCGGAGCATGTGATCTCGCGGGTGGTGAATCAGCCGGGTACCGTCACCAGGGTTGAACAGAAGAAAAAACAGCAACCACCGCCACTGCCTTATAATCTCTCGGCATTACAGATTGATGCCGCCCGCCGCTTCGGCCTGAATGCAAAGCAGGTGCTGGATATTTGTCAGCAGCTTTACGAACGACACAAACTGATTACCTACCCGCGTTCGGACTGCCGTTATCTGCCACAGGAGCATTATGCCGGAGCAGGGCGGGTAACGCAGGCTGTGGCACAGACCTGTAAGCGGTTAAAAGCGGCGGTGGATGAGGCGGATCTGACACTGAAAACCCGCGCCTGGAACGACAGTAAGGTAGGGGCACATCATGCGATTATTCCCACGGCCAAAGCCACAGATGGCAGCCGTCTGTCACGGCCGGAAGCGGATATTTATGAGCTGGTGGCCCGGCAGTATCTGATGCAGTTTTATCCGCCATTTGAGTATCTGGACAAGCAGATTGATACCGAGGTCGCCGGTGGTTTGTTTATTGCCCGCCAAAAGGATGTGCTGGCACAGGGCTGGAAGCAGTTATTGCCACCGCCCAAAGTTAAAACCGGTGATGATGCTGATACTCCGGTTGCCCGCTTGCCGGAGGTGAAAAAAGGTGATGCGGTGTTGTGTACTGAGGCGGAGCTGACGGAAAAGCAAACCACACCACCCCGGCATTTCAGTGATGCTACACTGCTCAGTGCGATGACCGGGATTGCCCGTTATGTCAGCGACCCGGCAATTAGGAAAGTACTACGTGAAACCGATGGCCTGGGCACGGAAGCGACGCGGGCCGGGATTATTGAGCTGCTGTTTAAACGTGAGTTTTTAATGCGTCAGGGCAAGGAAATCCGTGCCACCGAGATTGGCCGCACGCTGATTAACAACTTGCCGGATAGTGTGGGCAAGCCGGATATGACCGCGCACTGGGAATCGCAGCTGGAAGCGATCAGCCAGCGTCAGGTGCGTTATGCGCAGTTTATGCAGCCGATGATACAGGGTTTGACGCAGCTGATTGACGAAGTGGAATCCGCAGATTTTCGGGGTTTGCAGGGAATGGGTAAGGCAAAAACAACCAGAGCGGGCAAAAAGAAAACACGGAAAGTGCGGCGCAAGCGGAGCGGCTGAGTGTACCAATAGCTGTTTTGCTGGCATTCGACCATTTCAGGCAATGATAATGATACTGGGTGCATCTGTGTGGCTTGTTACGGCATAATCCCTGTCGATATCAGTAATAACCCGAAAGGATTTCGCACAAGATGGCCCAATATATTTACACCATGAACGGTGTCGGCAAAGTCGTACCGCCGAATAAACACATTCTCAAAGACATTTATCTCAATTTCTTTCCCGGAGCCAAGATCGGCGTACTCGGTTACAACGGTGCCGGTAAATCCACTTTACTGCGCATTATGGCGGGGATTGATACGGAGATTATCGGCGAGGCCCGTCCGCAACCGGGCATCAATATCGGTTATCTGCCCCAGGAACCGCAGTTAAATCCGGATAAGGATGTGCGCGGTAATGTCGAGGAGGGGCTGGCCGTGATAAAGGAGGCACAGGAAAAGCTGGATGCAGTGTATGCTGCCTATGCCGAGCCGGATGCCGATTTTGATGCACTGGCGGCTGAGCAGGCACGGCTGGAAAATATCCTGCAGGCCTCTGATGTGTCGAATCTGGATCATACGCTTGAGGTAGCGGCGGATGCCCTGCGTTTGCCACCGTGGGATGCGGATGTCAGCAAATTGTCCGGGGGTGAAAAGCGCCGGGTAGCCTTGTGCCGTTTGCTGCTGTCTTCACCAGATATGCTGATTCTTGATGAGCCGACCAACCATCTGGATGCCGAGTCAGTTGCCTGGCTGGAACGTTTCCTGCAGGAGTTTCCGGGGACGGTGGTTGCGGTAACGCATGACCGTTATTTCCTGGATAATGTCGCAGGCTGGATTCTGGAGCTGGATCGAGGGCAGGGTATCCCGTGGGAGGGTAACTATTCCTCATGGCTGGAGCAGAAGGAAAAACGTCTGGAACAGGAAAAAAAGGCCGAGAAAGGTCGCCTGAAGGCGATGAAAGAAGAGCTGGAATGGGTGCGTTCCAATCCCAAAGGGCGACAGGCGAAAAGTAAGGCCCGCATGGCGCGTTTTGAAGAGCTGTCTTCCAGTGATTATCAGGCCCGTTCCGAAACCAGTGAGATTTATATCGCTCCCGGCCCGCGTCTGGGGGATCAGGTGATTGAGGCGAAGGGAATCAGCAAGTCATTTAATGGTCGCCTGCTGTATGAAAACCTGAATTTCAATCTGCCCCGTGGGGGAATCGTGGGCATTATCGGCCCGAATGGGGCGGGCAAGACTACTCTGTTCCGCATGATTACCGGTGAAGAGCAGCCGGATAGCGGTGAGTTTGTAGTCGGTGAAACTGTGGAAATCGGCTATGTCGATCAGTCACGCGATGCGCTGGATGGCAGCAGGACGGTGTGGGAAGAAATCTCGGATGGTCAGGATCTTATCACTGTCGGGGGCTACCAGATCCAGTCGCGGGCTTATTGTGGCCGCTTTAACTTTAAGGGCGATTCACAACAGAAACGGGTGGGGGATTTGTCCGGTGGTGAGCGCAACCGGGTACATCTGGCCAAGCTGCTGAAATCCGGCGGTAATTTGTTGCTGCTGGATGAGCCGACCAACGATCTGGATGTCGAAACCCTGCGGGCGCTGGAAGAGGCATTGCTCAACTTTCCGGGCTGTGCCGTGGTGATTTCGCATGATCGCTGGTTCCTGGACCGGATTGCCACGCATATTCTGGCCTTTGAAGGCGAGTCACAGGTGGAGTGGTTCGAGGGTAACTATAGTGATTATGAAGAGGATTACAAACGGCGTCATGGTGATCAGGCGCTGAATCCACAGCGGATCAGATATAAGCGTTTGAAGACAGCCTGAGTGCGGGAACCGGCTAACTATCATCGGCAAAAAAAGCCGGAACAGGGTTTTCTCACGTTCCGGCTTTCGCAGTGCTGTGTTTAACAGCAATCGCCTATGAGGTCAGGCGGCATTCTGCGATTTTTAATTTTTGCCCCGGCTTGATAATATTGCGCCTGATTTTATTATAACGCTTGATGGCCGTGGTGGATTTGCCGGTCTTTTCCATGATTTTGCCCAGTGAGTCACCTTCCTTGACCTTGTAGTAGAAGGTGCGCACTTGACGCTTGTCGCTGTGGAACGTGGCCTTGTGCAGTTTACGCGAAGCGGTCATGCAGCTGGGTAACAGGCGTTTCGGTTTGCGGCGCTTGCTAACTTTTTTCTTTTCGGTAACGACTGTTTCCTGTTTGGTTTCCTCATCAATACTGGCCTGCAGTTGTCTGGCAGTTGGTAAATGACCGGAGTCACGCACAATCTGTCTGGATGCTGGCAGTCCGATTTTTTGCAGGCCGCCGGTGCGCATAAATTCCGGTGCCTGACCGCCATTCATTTTGTAGTAGGCATTCATCACCTGACGCAGGTAGTCTTGTGTTTCGCGATACGGTACACCCAGACCGTATCGATCCACAGTGCCTTCACCTGAGTTATAGGCAGCCACTGCATGGCGGACACTGCCACCATAGCGGTTTAACAGCCAGCTCAGATACAGTGTACCGGCGTGGATATTCTGGGCGACGTTGTAACGGTTGGTGACACCCCAGCGCCTGGCGGTGGCAGGCATCAGCTGCATCAGACCGGCGGCACCCTTGTGTGAACGTGCGCGTGGGCGGAAACAGGTTTCGGCGGTGATAATGGCTTTGATGAGATTGGCGTTGACGCCGTATTTATGGGAAGCGGAGTGAATGATATGACGATAGCGGCGGGCTTTCTGGTGCAGCACCTGTGGGCTGTATTGATCGCAGGTTTTCGGAATGTATCCCCGTTTGGTTGCAGCGAATGTTGAACTGCTCAGTGTAATCAGTGTAAGTCCGGCCAGTGTTGCAGCAACCCGGAGACCGGCTTGTCTGTTAATACTTGACTTCATATCCTACCCTAAAAATCTTTTAAGTCTTTGTAATGTCTAAAAATAAAGTAAATCAGGAATTATCGCTCATAACCGGATTAATCCTGATTAATCACGCTGAAAAACCAATAATAAGCTTTATTGCTAATCTGAGCGTGACTATACTTGGCTTCCTGTTTTGTGCAACTCAGGGTTTGGCGACCAACGGTAATATTACTGGAATAACAATCATTTATTTATTTTTCTAAAAAATAAATCTTTTTTCTATTAATAAACCATAAAATCGTATTTATCACGTGGGTGAGAGCAAACTGACAGTCATTCTATGGATGAAATTACACCGGCAGTATTAGGCAAAGACAGTGATGGTCATATTTATGCCCTTGATTTTGAAGATTATTATTATTCAAAGCTGAATGCGCTGGAAGAGTCACGTTATGTGTTTCTACAGGGCAATCAGTTACCTGAACGGTGGTTTGATAGAACAGATTTTGTCATTACCGAGCTGGGTTTCGGAACCGGTTTAAATTTCCTCACGACCTGGCACGAATGGCTTAAAAATACTCAATCCGTAGCCTGTTTACACTACATTGCCATCGAGAAGCATCCGCTACAGTCTGTTGACCTGCGTGCTTTGCTGATGCAATGGCCGGAGCTGGCAGCTTACCATGATGAATTACTGGCAAATTATCCGCCCCTGCTGACCGGTATGCACCGTCTGGAGCTGTCGGCTGGTCGTATTAACCTGACGCTGTGTTTTATGGATGTCGGCACTGCACTCAATGAACTGGTTGCGGCGGTGGATTGCTGGTATCTGGATGGTTTTGCCCCCGCAGTGAATCCGGCAATGTGGTCCGAGCAGCGGATGCAGCAACTGGCAGCATTAAGCAGGCCCGGCAGCACACTGGCCACCTTTACAGCAGCCAGTGCGGTAAGACGCCATTTGCAGGCAGCGGGGTTTACGGTGTCAAAGCGCAAAGGTTTCGGGCGTAAGCGTGAAATGCTGACAGCGGTTTACGCTGCTGCAAAACCCTTGCCGTCCATTCCTTTACAGCCCTGGTACAGCCTGCCGTCCGCAGCTCCGTCTTCCCGGAAGGCGATTATTATTGGCGGTGGCATTGCCGGTTGCCAGATAGCCAGAGCCCTGGCAGAGCGTGGCTGGCAGGTGCGCCTGCTGGAGCGTCACAGTACGCTGGCACAGGAAGCTTCGGGCAATCGGGCCGGTGTGCTGACACCCAAAATGACAGCAGAGCCGGGGTGGGGTGAGCGTTTCTATCGTCAGGCTTTTCTTTATGCCCATCGTCAGCTCAGCCGCCTGCAACGGGAATATAAGGATTTGCAGTGGTCAGCCTGTGGCGCCATTCAGCTGAATCATCATGAGCGTGAAAGTAAGCGGGCGCAGGCATTGCGTGAACGCCGGTTACCGGAGAGTTTTATGCGTCTGCTGGAGGCTGGGCAGGCCTCCCGGATCAGCGGAGTTGCATTGCCGTATGGCGGCAGTTATTTCCCGCAAGGTGGCTGGATTCATCCGCGCAGTTTGTGTGAGGTACTGGTACGCCACTGTAATATTACTGTGCTGGTGGATACTGAAGCATTGACGTTGCAGCGGGTTGATCAGCAATGGCAGGTGAGTAGTGAGCAGCGTGATGCGTTGATGGCTGATGTAGTGGTGATTGCAAATGGCAAGGACGTTCGGCAGTTTACAGAGACGGCACCGTTACCGTTTACGCCGGTGCTGGGGCAGAGCAGTGCCGCTAAAGCCTGTTCAGCAACCCGCGGACTAAAAACAACACTGGGCCATGAAGGTTATCTGACACCGGCTATTGAGGGGCAGCATATTTTTGGTGCCACTTTTGAGCGGGGTCAGGATTACAGCCATTTATCGGCTTCGGCTGATCAACAGAACCTGCAGCAATTAACCCGGTATTTACCGGAGCTGGCCGCATCACTTGGTACAGTGACCAGCAGTCATGCTGCTGTGAGAATGACTACGCCGGATCGTTTTCCTTATCTCGGTGCGATAGCGGATGCCGGGTATTATCAGATCGCTTACGCTGATTTGCGGCACGGGAAATTGAACAAAGCCTATCCGAAGGCTGAATATTTACCCGGTTTATACCTCTCGGCGGGTTATGGCTCACGTGGGCTGACCACCAGTGGTTTGTGTGCCGCGTTATTAGCCGGTTTAATCAACCGGGAACCATTAGCTGTCGAAAAGAGTCTCTACTACCAGTTACATCCGTCACGCTTTTTAATCAGGCGTATCAGGCAGAATCGTGGTTGATCCATTTGTGGAGCGGGTAAAAAAATTGCCAATGATTTCTGTTGTCAGCGGACAGGTCTGTTAATATTAAGGCGCTTAGGTGCTGAAAATTTTATCCAAACCCTAGAAAGGAGATTTTCCATGAAAAAAGGCTGGTTGCTCGCTTTGTCTCTGTTGTTATGTTCTGGTGCTGTTTCTGCCCAGCAATGGGAAGCCAAATGTACCGACGGAAAAAACCTGCACTACCTGCAAACAATTAACGGGCCGGGTTATCTCTATCTGACAGTGACGTTGCCGAATGATGAGCAGCGTGTTTTCCCCTATGCCCGTTTACGGCAGACCATGTTTAATGGCGAGGCGGTGTGCGGGGAGATTCTGAATGGTCTGAAAACCCGCAGTAATCGTCCGGTTACGCAATTCTGTGTCAATCGCAAGTCACGACTGATTTATCTCAAGCATCAGGATCCAATGGAAACCAGACCTCAGTCCAGCGGTCAGTTCTGTTCTGCGACAGTAATCCAGCGCTAAACCGCTGAGAAATGCTGACATTACTTGTTCGTGTTGATAAGTAATGTCAGCCATCAAGGTTATCAATGCTTGATTTGTTTCTGTTCTGAGCGTAGCTGATCCAGTTGCTGATCAATGGCTACATTTTCCTCAATGATTTGATCCATTTGTTGGCGTAACTGCTGACGCTCCCGGTGCAGATTTAATACCTGCTCCCTGACCTGCTGATAGGTCTTGACCAGTGCTTCATATTTTTCACGTTCCTGTGGGCTTAATTGCCCGATTTCCTGCCGTGACAAGGTCGGATCAGCAGGTAATTCGGGCAGGTCAACCGGTTCCGGTTCAACGGGAACAGTTTTGTTGACCGGCTTTTTCACGACTGTTTCTACCGCTGTTTTCACGGTTGTTTCATGTGCGGGTTGCGTGGTGGCCTGTTCCAGGGGGCTGATCTGGCTGTACAGAACCAGCATCAGCAGGCCGGTCAGTGCTACTCCGGCAACCAGTGAAATCCATATAGTGCGATTATTGTGCATGGTCAATGTGGTTTCTGCTCCATCCTGGTGTTAAATAAAAGTCCCTGTTGTAGCTATAAATTAAACATTGTCTGGACTATAATTCAGGGCGTTAAGATAATAAATTCAAATATTTTGATAAACACTAAAAGTCAAGTTCAGGAGTTTTCGCATGATCAAGGTGGCTGTGAGTATTTCAGCACTGTTTCTGGCCCTCGGTTTACTGAGTGGCTGTGACAAACGAGAAGATAAAGCGGCCAGGGAGACGGCGGCAGTAGAGCAAACCCAGGAGGCAAAAACCCCAGAGGAAGCCAAAGCCACGGAAGGAGTTCAGCAGGAACAACAGGAAGAAACGGCATCAGCGGCAGAGGGAGCTGATCAGGACAGGACGGTACCCACAGCGGCAGAGGAAGCCGATCAGGACAGAACGGTACCGACTGTTGCGGAAACCGTTGAAGAAACCGTAAAACAGGATGAAAACGTGCCTGAAGCGAAGGACACTGAGCAGGAGCAGGGAACGATGGAACCCGTGACCGAGGAAACGGTTCCGGTTTCAGAGGAGGAGTCAGCTGTTGCCGAAACCGAAGTTGCCCAGGACATCGAAGTGCCTGTGGCTGAAGAAGCCGTTGCTCAGGATGAGTCGGCAGAGAGTGTACCCGAAGCGGCTACTGGAGAAACGGTACAGGAAGCAGAAGCGGTTGCTGAAGAAACCGTTCAGTCTGCTGAAACCGCTACTGAAGAATCAATATCAACCGGGGAAGCGGAATCGACTACTGAAGCAGTGACTCAGGAGGCAGAAGCATTGACCGAAACAACTGTTCAGGAAATGGCTCAACCGGTCGAAACTGTACCTGAGACAGTGACACAGGAGGTTGAAGAGGTCACTCAGGAATCTGAAAAACCAGTCGCTGAGGAAACAACCGAAGCAAAGACTGAAGATGCTGCTCAGGAGTTAAAAAAAGCTGAGGAAAATACTGCTCAGGAAACCGAAGAACCTGCAATTGAGAACGATACTGTTCAGGAAACTGGAGAACCTGAAGCTGAGGAAGCAACTCAAAAGCCTGAAGAATCGGCTGAAGACCAATCCACTCAGAACACAGAAGAGTCGGCCACGGAAGAATCCACCCAGGAATCCGAACAACCGGCTGCTGATACAGAAACAGAGCAATCTGCTGCGCAACCGGCAGCTGCTGGTGATAGCCTGTTTTATCCGCAGAGCATGAGTGCCGAAGAGGTGGCTGATAACCTGCAAAGACGGCTGACCGATATTATTGATCAATATGAAGGCACCTTGATTGGCTTTAACATGCCGGATGAGCCGGTAGCAGCGCAACAGGGTTATCAACCTGTTGCTGTTCAGGCCCGTTTTCAGGGGGAAATGAAGATTCTGAATGAAATTATTGATCAGTCCTACCAGCAGCGGCCACTGACTTATGTTGAGCGTTTACAGGTCGAGCAGGGTGCTGAAGGAAAGGCAGGGGCAAACAATGTGACCTTGAATCTGACGACTTACCGGCGTGTTGCCAATGAGGTGGTCCAGTAAACCTTGAATCAGATGAATCAGATACAGATTACCGGTGGGTCAGAATGAATACTGACCTGACCCGCTTGCAACCCTATCCGTTTGAAAAGATCCGTGCTCTATTGGCGGGTGTCGAGGCGGTTGATCTGCCTGCCATTTCACTGGCTGTCGGTGAGCCGAAGCACCCGACGCCGGAGCTGATTTGTCAGGCAGTGAATGCAAATCTGCAGCAGGATTTGGGTAAATATCCGTTGACCAAGGGTGATGCCGCATTGCGGGCTGTGATTGCTCAATGGTTGATCCGGCGTTTTCAGCTGCCGGAAGACAGTGTCGATCCGGAGCAGCAGGTGATCCCAGTGAACGGGACGCGTGAAGCACTGTTTGCTGTTGCACAGGCCGTGGTTGACCGGAGTCGGGAAGCTGCCGTGTTCATGCCGAACCCATTCTACCAGATTTACGAGGGAGCGGCCTTACTGGCCGGAGCGGAGCCGGTTTATCTAAGTTGCACGGCGGAAAATCATTTTATCCCGGATTTTGATGCCGTGCCGGAGGCGGCTTGGCAACGCTGCCAGCTATTATATCTTTGTACACCCGGTAATCCGACCGGGGCAGTGATGTCGCTGGCAACCCTACAAAAACTGATTAATCTGGCTGAGCAATATGATTTTCTGATTGCCTCGGATGAATGTTATTCCGAGCTGTATTTTGACGAGGATCAGCCGCCACCGGGTTTATTGCAGGCAGCAGCGGCAATGGGCAATACGGACTATAAACGTTGTCTGGTTTTTCACAGCCTGTCCAAACGCTCCAATGCGCCGGGGATGCGTTCCGGCTTTATTGCCGGTGATAGCAGGGTATTAAAGCAGTTTCTGCTGTACCGCAC
>PDWJ01003694.1_pt1 | contig 14354 bp, 6 predicted proteins | sample 1430881 | NCBI WGS metagenome assembly PDWJ01 (sample SAMN01162460, study PRJNA174530) | Oral metagenome, whole genome shotgun sequencing project. | biome: Marine environment; feature: Marine mammal; material: Swab sample of the gingival sulcus; isolation source: swab sample of gingival sulcus... | reverse complement strand
TAAATGGTGCTTTTAATGAAATAAAGTTACGTATAAAACAAGAGTATTCAGAACTTAAAGCAAATACTAAACTTCCTAAAGATTATAAATTGCTCGAAAAAAAAGCAGATAACTTAAAAACTGAATTGAGAAAACTAAATAAATTTCAGGTAGAAATAAATGATTATAAAAGCTTGATGAGCGATGAAAAAGATGCACTAAAACCTTTTGAATACTTATCTAAAAAATTAAATAATGTTATAAATATTGGTGAAGTTAAAGATTTTTTAGATAATCTTTATGATGAATTGATAACCGTAAGAAAAGCCGTAAAATCTACACCTGAAATAAAATACAACATAATTGAAGAGATTGAAAAAACAAAAGAAGAATTATCAAAAGTAGAAAAAGAATTAAAAAGATATCCTAAAAACAAGAAGTTTATAAATCAAAATGAAAAATCAATATTTTTAATTGAATCTAAAAAAGAAATTGAACATTTTTTCAATGAAAAAAAGAATAATATTAAAACAGAAACAACATTTAGTGCTGATATAAAGTTTTACAAATCAAAGATAGAAGAAACGAAAAAGGAACTTCCTGAAAATGAAAGTGAAATCAAAAGGAATAGACTAAATTTATTAAACGAATTAATTCAGTCTTACCTTGATATTGTAAGCCAATCTCTTGACAAATATCAAGATTATAAATCTAATTTTAACTATACAAAAAAAACACTTGAATTAAGAAAACCTAATAATGATATTTCATCCAACATAGATGGCATTTCAAACTTTTTGTTTTTACAATTATCATTATTTTTAGGTTTACACGAATTATTCTTAAAAAAAGAAGTCAAATTTATACCACAATTTATTGTAATTGACTATCCCAGTTTACCATACAAATCGAATAATACTGAAAATTCTGAACAGAAAATTTTACAAAATGATGAACGCAAAAAATTAAGAAATGCTTTTGAACTGCTAAATACTTTTATTGATAGAATAAATCAGGAATATAAAACGGAGTTTCAAATTATTATACTTGAACACGTGCAAGAAGATATTTGGACAGAACCAACGAATTTAAATAATTTCCATTTAGCAAAAGAATACAGAAATGGGAAAAACCTATTAAACAGCTAAAATGATTAATTTTTCAAACACAAAAATAGAAAATATTATTGTTCATAAAGTCGGTAATAAGTCAAGAGATGAAAGTGTAAAATTTTCAAACAGTACTTTAAATTTGCAAGGTGATATGATAAAGGAATTATTACTAAAATTCTTTTTATCCTCCTTTAAAAATGAAAATTTATTCCGTTTTTATCACGAAACAGATATAAATCTTAACGAAACATATTTATACACATCAAAAATATTTAGTGACGAAAATATTTTTTTTGAACAATCTAAAAATTTAGCAACATATCTTTATAGTCAATCGGAACATCCTAAAATAAACAGTGGTGAATTTTATGTAGTTTTTATACGAGATTGCATTATAGAAGATGAAATCGTAGATGCCATAGGACTTTTTAAAACCGAAAACAAAGACACCTACCTGCGAGTTCAAGAAAAAGAAGATAACTTTGAGATAGACTACGAAAATGGTATAAACATTAACAAACTTGATAAAGGGTGCTTGATTTTCAACACAGAGAAAGAAAATGGCTTTATCGTTAGCGTCATTGATAATGTAAATAAATCAAATGAAGCTCAATATTGGAAAGATAATTTTTTAAAAATTAAACCAAGAGAAGATAACTATTATTTTACACAGAATTATCTGAATATGTGCAAAAAATTTGTTGATGGCGGGCTTGAATATCTCGAAAAGACAGAGCAGATTGAATTGAAAAATAACACAATGAATTATTTTGCACAAAAAGAGACTTTTGATGTAGATGAGTTTGAAAATGAAGTAATATCAAATCCTGACACAAAACAAGCCTTTAAAGAATATGTACAAGATTATCAAAACGAAAATGATATATTGCTTTCCGAAAATTTTGACATATCGACAAATGCGGTAAAAAAAGAAAAAAGAAAATTTAAAAGCGTTATAAAATTAGACAAGAATTATGATATTTACATTCGTGCCAATCACGCAGAAGTTGAAAAAGGATATGATGAAAGCAAAATGAAAAAATATTATAAATTGTACTATGACAACGAAAAATAAGACTGATGATAAATTGAATTTACGCACAACAAACTATCCCAACAATTAATCCTAACACTACTCTACCAATACACACCAAACCAACAATTAAAAATCTAAAGGCATATATATAAATACGCCTTTAGATTTTACCCCCTTAGAGGTTACTGTATATAATTTTTTGTAATATATTTTGCCCATTTTAGGAAGTATTGGTGTCAATCTACTTCCTCGCTGTAACAATTATTTTCATAAGTTTAGTACCCTCCTTGCCGGAAAATTTAAGCAAATACATTCCTGCTTGCATCTCGTTTACTATTATAGTTTGAGAATACTGTCCGTTGAGTTTGCAGTCAAACATTTTTTTACCGTAAAGATTATAAATATCCAAATGATTAAATCCCGTCATTCCCACAACATTCAACTTGTTGCCAAAACACGGATTAGGATATAATTCCAATCCGTCGACACCCGTAACAGGTCCCTGAAATGCACTTCGCACTTCCTTGCCCACAGGCACTTTCTCCGACTTGGCTACCGGTTTCACACCAAAGGCTATAAATTTATCTTTCAATGCACCCGTTATAACAAAATCTTTACCTGTGGCATTTTCAATAAGCTCTGTACCCGCGCCTGCCTTGTTTGCCGCACTGTACCACTGTATAACACTTTTACCTTCGGGGTCGTTATTGGGGTCTGAGTAAGAATACACCCCGTGCAAAGTATTGCCAACTGTCAGAGTTCCTGAGAAATTTACATTTTCAACCACAGGTGGAGCTGCATATTCAAAGTTGGGCATCTTTTTATCGGTATATAATCTGTATTCGCCCGGCTCAAGGGTAACTGAAACAGACGGTGTTATTTCTGCACCCGAAAAATACTCATACCACTTATTTTGATTGGCAAAAGAAAGCGACTTCGTTTCACTCTCAACTCCAAAATTACCTAGCACATGAACGTTCAAGGTGTCGCCGTGCAATGCAATTTCTTTCACAGCACTTGAAGTATTTACCGTATAATCATCTGTTTTAAATACATTGTAGGTCTTTTTTAACGCAATTATCTGACTCATAAAATTATATAAGTCCAATCGAGCAGGTTCTTCATAATATTCCCATAAAATAGGCTTTTCACAAACCCTGCAAGGGTCGTCAATGCTAATATCGTAGCCCAATTCGCCAAATTGCCAAATCATTTTTGGTCCCGGAATTGCAAAAAGGAACAAGGAAGCCAATTTCATTCTGTCCAGTGCAATTTCTTCGTCTTTTATGTTATACGATGCCTCACTATTTCCATAAGTCAAATTTCTAAACATAACTCGCTCTTCGTCATGACTTTCCATATAAGCAACAAGGTTCGGCACTTCCCAACCTCGCTTTTTATACGAAGCCCAATCAAAGTTCCAGTTTTCGTTATACCCCATTGAAGCCTGTGAAAATGAATAATTTATGTTACCCCAAATCATCATTCCGTAGGTTGCCAACTCTTTCTCTTCGTTATTTGCCGCAAAATGTTCTAAAATTATGTAAGCATCTGATTTTACGTTCCATATTTCGTCAGCCATACGTTTCAAAATTGCTATTCGGGAAGCATCATAGCCATTCCCCTCGCCCGGACTGTTAGTAAATCCTTTTGTGAAATCAAACCGAAATCCGTCAAATTTGTATTCTTCCAACCAGTAACGGTTTACGCGGTCTATAAAATCTTTAGTATCAGCACTTTCATGATTAAAATCAAAGCCCCAAGAAAATACCGGATTAGGCGAAGATTGATTGTACCAAGGATTTTCACTCGTTGGTTCTCCCCATTCGCCTGCAAAGGGGTCAAAATACATTTGCACCAATGGCGATTGCCCGAAAGAGTGATTCAAAACCATATCGGCAATTACTGCTATGCCTCGCGTATGACAGCTGTCTATAAAGGCTTTAAGGTCGTTTTTAGTACCGTAATATTTGTCGAGAGCAAAATAAAAAGAGGGATTGTAACCCCAGCTGCTATTACCCTCAAATTCATTTACAGGCATCAGTTCTATTGCATTAATTCCCAGATTTTCAATATAATCAAGAGTGTCAATGAGAGTTTTATAATTATGAGCAGCTATAAAATCACGAATTAACAACTCATAAATTACAAGGTCTTCCTTTGCCGGCGAAGTGAAATTTTGCACTTTCCACTCATATTCTGTTTGTGCTGTTTGAAAAATAGAAGCCTGTCCCGTAATTTTATCCTTAGGATAATCTATTAAATCGGGATAGGTCGCATTGTCAATATATTTATCATCAGGGTCTGAAGTTTTTTCGGTGTACGGGTCAGCTATAACTATCTCACTGTCAATAACATATTGATAAAGATATTCCTTCCCGGGCATAAGGTCATTTATAGTTATCCAATAACGTTTTCCGTCCGGTGTTTTTGACATTTGATTTTCTGCCGAAAGCGCCCAATCATTGAAACTGCCTTTTACAAAAACAAAATCTTTGAAAGGTGCATACAATACGAGAGTAACCGTGTTGTCGTCAATATAATTTATACCATCTTGCAGGTCGGGCGACGGCAACTCGGCAACTGTATTTGCTTCACGCACAAAAAAACGCGATTCGGCTTCCAATTCAATTGTTCCGTCAGAAGCCTTTACTTTTAAATTATTCCAACCCGCCTGTGTCGCTGTATATGTATAGCTAAGTGAACTTGATGCGGTATTTTCTACTTCCGTGCCATTGACATACAAAATCATATTGTTTGCAAAATGGGCAACTGCCTCAATTTCAACGTCTTCTCCCACGGAAAATATGTAAGTAGAATCGGGAGAAACAATGTTTAATGACTCCTCTGAATATACGGGAACTATTATATCGGGAGTTTGTTTGTCGCCGTCTTCATTTCTGAACACAAAACATAAGTCGGTAACTGTTTCAGAAGTGCTAACTCCATAGTAATCATTTATATTAGGCGTAATTTCTAATTCATATTTATCGGTTGAAATTCGTGTAAGTTTGGGCTGGGTGCTATTGTTGCCCCAACTGCCTATCACGTGTTGCCAAGAAGAATTACCCTCTACCAATACTCCCGTGTGTGCGTATACATTGCCGGTGTAACCCTCAAGCGCTGAGCCTGTTGCATCCAAAGTAACAGTTACCGACTGCACAGCAATAGGATACTCAGGATTTGTTGTAACGGTTTGTGCATATATCGTTGTTGTACAGATAATTGCAATTATAAAAAGGTATAGTTTTTTTCTCATAATATTTATATTCAAGTTTATAAAATCCGCATATTTCACTAAAGATAACTCGCTGATAATAAAGCACTTAACCTTTATTAAGTTCTATTAAAACAGCTGATTTTTTTGGTATTGTTATTGATTTTTTGAGTTTTATTTTTTCTCCCGTCATTATGTTTCTACCCGAATTAAAAAGATGTAAAATTTCATCAAATCGAGATAATTCTACTTCTTTATCATCATCGGGATTATTATTTAAGATAACCATAAGACCCTTATTATCAGTAAGTCTAAAATATGTATAAATCCCATCTTCCGGTACGAAGTGGATTAATCTATCTTTCATAAGCTCAGGATTTTTGCGTCTCCAGTCTGCAATTGTTTTTATGAAATCGTGCATTTCATTTTCGACATTAGTTCGTCCTTTTTTCGTAAAAGCATTTCGACTGTCTTCTTTCCAACCACCCGGAAAATCCTTACGAATATGTCCGTGTCCATCGTGTTCCAAGCCCGTCATAAGAATTTCCGTACCGTAATACATCATTGGTATTCCGCGAGTTGTAAGTATAAATGCCATTGCCATTTTTAGTTTTGCAACATCTTCTCCCAAACTTGAAAATATCCTTGTCAAATCATGATTATCGGGAAACACTACCAACATATTAGGATTTGCATACAAAAAATCTTGAGCTAAAGTCAAATATAATTTACTCATGCCCTCTTTCCAACCCTCTTTTTCGTTAAGAGCATCAACAATCGCATAGTATAGCGGAAAATCCGTTACACTGTTCAGATTGGAGTTATAATCACCCGCTATTGGGCTATTCCCCTGAAAATAAGCAGTAAAGGGCGAAAAATGCAGCCAAGTCTCACCCAATAAAGTAAGGTCGGGATATTCGGTATGAATTTCCTTTGCCCATTGTGCCATAAATTCTTTAAACGGATATGGTTGTGTATCCATTCTAATACCGTCTAAATCAGCATATTCCGTCCACCATATACTGTTTTGAATGAGGTAACGAGCCACAAAAGGATTGTTTTGATTAAGGTCGGGCATTGTCTCCACAAACCAACCTTCTACCATGTGTTTTTTATCTTTTTCAGAAGTATGAGGATCAACAACGGTGCTTCCCCTGTAATTAGTTTTAAAATCTTTGTCATTATTGAACCAATCGGGCGAAGGCTTATCTTTGTACCAAATATGCCTGTGGCAAGTATGATTAAATATCATGTCGGCTATGATTTTCATATTGCGTGCATGCAGCTCTTGTGATAATTGTTTATACAATTCATTGCTGCCCAATCTGGCATCTACCTCATAAAAATCTGTAACACCATATCCGTGGTAGGAATAAGTCTCACGATTATTTTCAAGTGCCGGATTTAGCCACAATGCCGTTACACCTAAATCAGCAATATAATCTAAATTGTCTATAACTCCCTGTATATCACCACCATGTCTTCCATCATGGTTTTTACGATTTACTTTTTCCTTAAATTTAGGTTTTGTATCATTAGCTGTGTTTCCATTAGCAAACCTGTCAGGCATAAGCAGATATATAAAGTCTTCCGAAGAAAAACCTCTTTTGCGTTTTTGCTTTTCGGCAAGAACATAATCGTACTGAAATACAAGTTTATCATTTTTGTAAAAATCTACCGTAAATTTTCCGGCAACAGCATTGGGTTTAACTTCAACATCAACAAATAAATAATTGTCGTTTGGCATTTTATGAGTAACCAATAACTTTACCAAATCCGAATTTATTTTTACTTCTGTTTTACCTATGTCTTTGCCGTAAAACATTATCTGTAACCTACTGTTTTTCATGCCAGTCCACCAATTAGGCGGAGCGGCAAATTCTACTTTCTGCGAAAACAAAAAATTAATTTGTAACAGTAAAAATGCAAAAATCACTAAACTTTTTTTCATAACTTTATTTTTGTATACACCTTAAAATAAGATAGTTATTGTTTTGTTTCTAACAATAAGACTTTATATTCCCAAGCCTTAAATTTCATATTATAATCGGCAGTTACTTCTACTTTTTCGCCTGAAAAAGCATCAACATAACTACCCTTTTCATTTTTAACAGTAAAAGCGACAGGTTTATCGGATAAATTAAACAAAGCAAGTACCGTATTCTTATTTTTTGTACGTTTCATAGCAAATACTTGGTCGAATTTATCAACATCTACAAACCTTATATCTCCACCGTAATCGCCTGAATACAGCGCCGGATTAGCTTTTCTTATTTTACTTAGTTTTGTGTAAAGTTGAGCAGTTTCAAAATCTTTCCACTTTATTTCGTCTTTTTCAAAAAATTCAAGTCGTTTATCCAGACCGGCTTCTTGTCCGTTGTAAATCAAGGGCATACCCGGCACCATAAAAGTAAGCACAGCAAAAGTTTTATAACTTTTAGGCATGCGCTCAAAGACAGTTCCGTTCCATGAATTTTCATCGTGATTACTTGTAAAAGTCATACGGTAAGCCGATTTTGGATATTCTTTACTTGCATCTAAAAAATATTTTCTCAAACTGTCGGCATTTTGTTTTTTGGCTGCTATTGCATTCATTATGTGGTGCATTTTCCAAGCATAAGTCATATCGAATGCTTGTTTATGCAGATCGGTTTGTTCGGCTTCCGCCAACATGAAAACGGGCTTTATTTGGTCTAAAGTTTGACGAGCTTTATTCCAAAATTCAGTAGGCACCATTCCTGCTACATCGCAACGATAGCCATCAACATCAAATTCTTTAACCCAGTACGAAAGCGCATCAATCATTGCCGCTTGCATATCTTTGTTGTCGTAGTTCAAATCAGCTACGTCGCTCCAATCTGTTCCCACCGGCGGAATTACATTTCCGCTGCTGTCTTGTGTATACCAATCTTTGTGTTCTGTTATCCACGGATTATCCCAACCTGTGTGATTGGCTACCCAGTCAAGTATAACAGTCATTCCGTTGTTGTGTGCTGTTTTTATCAATGAACGAAAATCGTCTTCGTTTCCGAACTTAGGATTTAATTTTTTATAATCGGCAACCGCATAGTAACTGCCCAATGTGCCTTTTTTATTTTTTTCGGATATAGGAAAAACCGGCATCAACCACAATATGTCTACACCCATTTCTTTCAAACGCGGAATATGTTTTTCAAAGGCTTTGAAAGTTCCTTCTTTTGAAAACTGCCTGATGTTTACTTCGTAAATGACATTGTCTTTGGTATGCTCAAGAGTTTTTAACGGTTTGTCGGCAAGGTCGAAACATGTTCTTGGCTCTGCGTCCTTTTTGTCAAGTTTTTTGCCATTGTCGCAAGAGCTTAGAAATAAAAAAGAGCTTGTTAAAATAACGAATAATGTATAAAACTTATTTTTCATGGTTTTTAATTTTTAGTGTAGATGAAAGATGGGAGTTGGAAGTTGGAAGTTGGAAGACCGAAGACGGAAATCTGACCTCCAAAGACATATTTCTTAATTTTTTTTGCATAATTAATTCTCAATTAAAATTGTAAATAATCTCAAAAGAGTAAGGCGGCAATTCAACAGTTAAATTATTTTCTTTTCTTGTGCTGTTAAATTTATTAAACTGCTTCATACTTTTTTGGTCTATTTCTATATTAAAATCTATATTTTGTTTTTTATCTGAATTATTTACAACAATATAAACCTGCTGTCCGAAATAATTTCTTTTCAATACAAAAGTATTATCATCAGCTTTCAAAACAGAAGTTTCGCCGTATATGAGCGGCATCGATTGACGGCGAAATTTCAATAATTTAGAAGTTATGTCATGCAATTGTTTTTCTTCCGATTTCAAATTATTGAAACGCATCATGCGACGATTATCGGGGTCGTTGCCGCCCGGCATGCCTATTTCATCGCCGTAATAAATTACAGGAACTCCGGGCAACACAGCTAATAAGGCATTGAGCAATTGAGCTTTATTGTAACCTACGGGGTCATCTACGCCTATCTTTCTGTTCCAGCCTACATACTTGGCATCTTCTGAAAACTTAAGCGAACCGGACGCATAGGATATAAACCGTCCTCTGTCTTGATTGCCGGTTATATTGCCCATCAAATGATGATGACCATAATATTTTAAACTTTTATTTAAAACCACTTCGGCGTTTTTAAAGCTATTGCCACCCGCCAAAACACCTACCAAAGCATCATACATATTGAAATCAAATTGTGCATCTAATTGCGGTGTATTAACATAACTTCCAATGAGTTGAGGCGAACCATATGTTTCGCCTATTTGATAAATATTCCGTTTTCCGGGTATTATTATTTGAGTTTTCAACTTGTGGGTTAATGTTTTCCAGAAAATTTCGGGAATATGCTTGGTGGCATCATGCCTAAATCCGTCGAGATTATACTCTTTTATCCAAAAAAGTGCCGAATCTGTAAGCATTTCGTATATTTCCGGTTTTTCTAAATTGAGAGTAGGTAAAAAAACATCGAACCATGTTGTAAGTCTGTGAGTATCCCAACGTTCCGTATTCAAAGAGCCATCAGGCAGATAAAGTTCAGTGGCAGCCTCGGGGTGCGCTTTGTAGTAAGGATGCAATTTGTGTACGTGATTTGCCACAAAATCAAGCAATACGTTCATATTGTTTGCATGAGCCGTATTTACAAGCTCTTTCAAATCTTCGGGTGTACCCAAACGGTCGTCTACCAAAGTAAAAGAAATAGGCCAGTAACCATGATAAGCCGAAAATTTTGTTTTAGGTTCGGGATATTCTCCATAAGCACCTTCGGGATTTTTCACTACAGGAGAAATCCAAATAGTATTAACACCTAAATTTTTAAAATATCCATCCTTAATTTTTGCCGTAACTCCCTTTATATCCCCTCCATGATAATTTGCTTTAGGCAAAATAGCGGGATCGGGAGTCGGTCGGTCGTTGGTAGGGTCTGCATTGTTAAATCTGTCTATAAAAGCATTGTACAAAACGGCTGTTCTAAAATCAGTGCGCTCTATATCAGATGCTTTGGCAATTACTTTGCCGTTTTTAAGCGGAATAAGAATATCGTTTGAAAAACCTCCCTTATTGTAGGCATAAGCTCTAATGTAAGTCTTTGCTTTTTTATAAATTTCGCTCGGAATACAAATATCGTAAACCCCATTTTTCTCAGTTATATAATCTTGTGGAATAAGCTGATTTTCAATAAAAAAGAATATGTTTTCTACTTCGCCTTTTGAGCTGATGCTTATTGTTTTATCGCTAAAATTGGCGGTGTGTAAAACGGGCGGCTTAAGTGAACCTGCCCTTTCTACACGCAAAACAGAATTGTAGCCTCCCATGCCATTGCTTACCGAATCGGGATTTGACGGGTCTAACATTTCTTTTCCGTTTACCACATAGCAGTATTGATAACTACCGGGTTCAACTTCTATTTCTGTTACCCATTTGTCGCCTTTTTTTTGAAAAATTGCAGCTTCGGGATTCCAAGCGTTCATTTCGCCTTTCATTTTTACTGTTTTATATTCTTTGCCTTTGGGGTCGAAAGAAAGTTGGCGGGTAATAATTTCCGATTTTTTCAATAAAATACTTTGAACATCATCGCCAATGAAAAAGTTCACAACTGATAAAAGTGGAAGTTTCTCATTATCAACAATTAAAGTTAAATTTTCGGAATTTTTGGAATAGTCTGTTTTGATAGCTTCGTTTGTTTCAATTTTTGAAAAATGCGGGTTCTCGGGAAAATATCCTTTTATAAAAATATGAGTGGTATCCGTATTCAAATTTACGGGACTTGCCAAACCAACAATGTGTGTTTTTTCGGCAAGTTTAAAATTATCGGTAGTGCTCTTAAAATCACACGACGATAAAAATATTAATGCGACAAATAAAAAAGTTGTTATATTTTTCATAAGTTCCTTAATGAGTTATGAGTTAAAAATTAAAAGTTAAGAGCTAAAAGTTAAGAATTAAGAGTTAAGAGTTAAAAACTAAAAACTAAAAACCAAAAGCTAACCGACTGATAATTAAATGATTGCAGGGTGTTTCAAAACCTCATAAAAGACTAATTACCGGTCAGTTACCTAAAAAAAGCAACTAAACTTTAGGGTTTATCCTTTAGCTCTTACTTTGCCGGTTTCATCTTTTACGAATAGAACTGTAAAAGCTGCAACGAGTAAAGATGCTCCGCCCAAAAGCATTGCGTAAATAGCTTCGCCGTCAAATAAACTTTGTACAAGATAGCCCAAAATACTGGCTGCCAATATTTGTGGAATAACTATAAAAAAGTTGAAAATTCCCATGTAAACTCCCATTTTGTTTTTGGGTAAAGCACCGGTCAATATAGCATAGGGCATTGCCAAAATACTTGCCCACGCCAAGCCTATTCCCACAAAGGGTAACAACAATATCCATTGAGTATCTGAAGTGAAATATACAAAAACAAAGCTTAATCCTCCAACTACTAAGGAAATAGCGTGAGTAATTTTTCTATTTGTCATTTTTGCCAAAAATACCAATAAAAATGCAAATACTGCGGCAAAACCGTTATATACTCCAAATCCTACCCCTACCCAATCAGCTCCGTCGTTAAATTCTTTTCTTATTTCTTTAAATCTCAGGTATTTATGAAATTTAGGCAGGTCTATATTTATCAGCACCATTTTTTTTGCCTCTACTGATTTATCTACAAAGTCTAATAGCTCAAAAGGAATATCGGCATGTTTCATTTCTTTTTGTTTTGCCAATATTTTGGAATATTCCACTACTTTTGATTTTTCTGAACCTACATATTTATCAAAAGATTTTTCAAGTTTGTTTATCAGATTTTTTTCATCGAATATTTTTCCAGCAAGCATATATTTTACAGTATTTACTTTTAGCGCAGGTTGTTGGTTTTGTGCCAACTTTGCATAATATTTCTTGAAATCTTTGTTGTATTCAGCCAAAGCTTCTTTACTCAAAGAATTATCTGATTTTATCGTATTTTCGATATACTTAACAAGGTCTTTATCGGCTTTCATATCGAACTTATCGGCGGTAATTCCATTGGTTGTATATATCCACATGGCAAAGAGTGCAAACCATGAAAAGAACTGAACCACAGCAAGTTGCTTCATTGTCAATGGTATGGAGTTAAGGTCATTGAAAACCGAAGTAAAGCCATTTTTGCGTTTGTTTTTTTGTAATAAAGCAGATATGTTTTCCAACAAACCAAAAACAACAAGCCCCGCACCTAATATATATACCTCTTTTTTGGCATGTACAAAATACAACAATACTATAATCGCCACCCCTATAAGCGCTGCAATTATTCCTGTTTTAATGGAAATTTTTATTTTTTTATCAATATCAATATCCGTATCTTCTTCCGAAACGTCTTCTTCGTGGTCTCCAAATTCTCTTAGTTCTGCGGGCGAATATTCTTTAGTTCGCAAAACAGTCCAAATTACTGAAGATACAAAAAACACAGCACCTATGTAAAAAGAAAATTTTACAGAATCGGGTATTTCACCTTCGGGGGCTGTATTCGAGATACCGAGCCAATTGGTCATAAGATAAGGTAGCAAGGAAGCTATAACTGCCCCTGTGCCTATGAAAAAACTTTGCATTGCAAAACCTGCCGTACGTTGGTCGTCGGGCAACATATCACCCACAAAAGCTCTGAAAGGCTCCATCGATACGTTTATCGAAGCATCCATAATCCAGAGCATTCCTGCTGCTATCCACAAGTTAGGCGAATTGGGCATAAAAATTAAAGCGGTAGAAGCCAGAATTGCACCTACGAGGAAGAATGGTCGTCTGCGTCCGAGGCGACACCACGTTTTATCGCTCCAATGCCCTATTATGGGCTGAATTATAAGCCCTGTAACCGGTGCAGCTATCCACAATATCGGAATGTCGTCGATGTTTGCACCGAGTGTTTCAAAAATACGACTGACATTGGCATTTTGCAGTGCAAAGCCGAATTGAATTCCGAGAAATCCGAAACTCATATTCCAGATTTGCCAAAAACTTAATTTGGGTTTAGATTTCATATATTTATTTTTTAGATGGAAGTTAGAAGAGGGAAGTTGGAAGTTTGCTTTTCCAAACTTTCGCCTTTATAATTATGTTGTTGGTTGTCTTAATTTTCTGTAAACCTATTTTAGAACAAGACAAAAGACACTCAATTTTCAATTACTTACATGAGAGCTTCGCAGTTCTCAATTCAAAACGGCAATATAATAAAAAGATATAATAAAACAATATTTAAAAAATAAAAACACTTTATTGTATAAAAAACTGTAAAATCCTCACGGAATAGTTATAGGCAACAAAACAAGGCTTTAAACCACTGAAAACCAGAGACTTAAACGGCAAAGAAGCTATTTGTAAATTTCTGATTATCAGGTTATTACAAAAGAATAGATATTTTTAAGAATGTAAAAAAAACTGTTATTGAACATGGTTAAATCTAAAATATAAAATATCTTTGTATTAAAAATTTTAGTAGAATGCTAAAGAAAGTGTTAAATATAATTTTTGAAATTATACTGTTTGTTTTTGCAAGTAGTTTTGTGGCAATTGCTCAAAAAGAAGATTATAATTGGATATTAAGAAATGGTATAAAAATAAATTTTAATCAGCAACCACCGGAAGTTACTACTGAGCTTCCTTATGTAGGCGGTACCAAAAATAGTACCACAATGTCTGACAAAAATGGTAACTTGTTATTTTATGTAAGTCATATAAAATTTTATAATTCCAATCATCAATCTTTTTTTGTAAGCCCCCCACAAAGTTTCTTTAATCAAGTGAATGTAGTTCCTTATCCTACTGAAACAAAAAAATATTTTTGGATAAATACAATTTTTGATTCGCCACTTTTTAAGTTAAGCATATATACTATTGATATGAATGCAAACGGAGGATTGGGGGCAGGGTATGAAACTTATGAGTTTGATGAAAGTTCACTTTTTGCTATAACAAGAAAAGCTAACTCGCAAGATTATTGGCTTATAAGAATTTTTAGTAACCGAACC
>PDWJ01003693.1_pt1 | contig 14359 bp, 6 predicted proteins | sample 1430881 | NCBI WGS metagenome assembly PDWJ01 (sample SAMN01162460, study PRJNA174530) | Oral metagenome, whole genome shotgun sequencing project. | biome: Marine environment; feature: Marine mammal; material: Swab sample of the gingival sulcus; isolation source: swab sample of gingival sulcus... | reverse complement strand
CACTGGTTTGGTAGATTTATATCATTATTTGTTCCTGTATCTAGTGTAGCTAAGTTTGCTCATATGAAGGAAAGTGTATTTACTATACCATTCTTTACACATCCAATATATGTACAAAACGTTGGTATAGTTTTAGGAACCCTAGTTTCACTACTTCTTTCAGGTTCGTTTATTGCTACATTTAAAGAAGGCCTTAGCATTAAAGCAACTGATATTATGTGGTTTGCAGCAGGTGGTTTCTTAATGGGATTTGGAACTAGATTCTCAAATGGATGTAACCTTGGAGCGCTTTATACTCCAGTAGCTAACTTGAGTTTATCAGGATGGTTATTCCTAGCGATGCTAGTTGTAGGTGGTGCTTTAGGAAACAAACTATATAAGAAATTTGGTTAATAACACAAAAACCCCCATCAGGGGGTTTTATATTTATTAAATTCATTTACTCTAAGACCATCTCATACATCTGCTCATATAATTCTGCCGATCTCTTCCATGAAACATCTCTATTCATAGCATTAACTTGTAACATCCTAAACACTTTAGGCTCATTATAGAATAAATCTACCGCTATATTTAGAACCGTAAAAAAATCATCTGAGTTGATCTCTCTAAAGCTAAAACCATCTCCAGTTTTTTCATATTTATTATACGGATCAACTGTATCCTTTAAACCACCAGTTTCTCTAACAATAGGTAGCGTAGCATACCTCATTGAAATCTGTTGAGATATACCACATGGTTCAAATACAGATGGCATCAAGAATAAATCGCACGCCGCATAAATACTTCTAGCAAGATGCTCTGAATAGCCTCCATAATACGCCATTTTACCACGATATGCATTCTCGCAATTTCTCAAATCATTTTCATATCCAGCATCTCCAGTTCCAAGGATGACTAACTGAACATCCATGTTCATAATAGCTGACATCTTATCGAGAATTAGACTTACTCCCTTTTGCCATGTTAACCTTGAAACCATACCTATTAAGCATACATCTTTTCTTATCTCTAAACCCAACTCTTCTTGTAGAGCGAGCTTATTCTTGAACTTGTTATAAATGCTCTTAACACTGAACTTCTTAGCGATATTCTTATCTATCTTAGGATTATATTCGTCTATATCGATTCCGTTTACAATCCCCCACAAATCATGTTCGCGGTACCTCAGTAGGTCATGCATTCTCTCGCCATATTGTTCGCTGAGTATTTCATAAGCATAGGTGTTAGAGACTGTATTTACCTTATCTGATAATACAACAGCTGACTTCATAAATGATAGAGCTCCACCAAATTCTAAAGTACCATCATAATAGTAAGACATTGGTATTCCCAGACATGTCTCTAACATATCAGGAGCAAAATTGCCTTGATAAGCTAGATTATGAATGGTAAATACATGTTTTATATTAGCAATTTTTGATTCACTGCTATAAAATATTTTACCTATCGCAGCCATCATACCTGTATGCCAATCGTGTGAATGAATTATATCAGGATAGTAGTTACTTTCTATCATGAATCTATATATAACATGTTGGAAAAAGCTAAACCTTTCTCCATCATCTATACAACCATATAGCTGCTGTCGCTCAAAATAGTCTCTGTTCTCAACAAAGTAGTATTTTATGCCTTCTCTCTCTTGAGAAAAAATTCTTACTTCTGTATCATACTTAGCGATATTTAAACGAATGGTAATCTCATGCTTTAGTTCGCCTACATACTTTTCTATTACCTTTAAATATAAAGGCAGTATAACAGAAACATCATAACCTTGTTTTTTTATTTCAATAGGTAGCGATCCAACTACATCTGCAAGTCCACCGCTTTTTATATACGGTGTGCACTCAGATGCAGCAAAGAGTATTTTTCTTTGCATAATAACCTCTTAACTATATTTTATCGTTCTTATTTACATAAATAATGTCATCACCTTCAGCAACAAGCTTATCAATTCTTTCAATTCTAGCATTTTTATCAACTACAGCTCGTCTAAGCTTTTTGCCCTTACCAATGTAACAATGTGACATAACTATACAGTCTTCAAGTTCTGCGCCTTCTTCAATCTCAACATCTCTACCAATAATACAGTTGGTTACTTTCCCATCAATAACAGAACCATTAGCAACTAAAGAGTTGCTGACAGATGCTTTTCTTCCATATACAGATGGAGGAGAATCACTTGTCTTGGTGTAAATTTCCCAATCATCTGTAAATAAATCAGAATCATAAACTTTAAGCATATACATGCTATTATCATAATATGATTTCAAGTCTACATTTGCAAGCGCTCTAGATTCTATTCTATATCCTCTTACATCTAGATTGCTTAAATTTTCTGAAACTATATCTTTGAACCAATATATTGGACTTATTTCGTTTGATTTTTGAAGTAGATCCAAGAATAAAGATTTTTTCATTACATAAGACTCCATAGATATATGGCTATTATCATGGCGACCCATATTTGTTTCTAATTCTATTATTCTATCTCCCTTTATCATCTTGAGTGTATCGCAACCAACAAATAGACTTGAAGATTTACTAATATCCTTATAGAGTATAGTTATATCAGCATTTGTCTCTATATGCTTATCCAGTACCTCTTTTAAATCCTGAGTATATATAATATGCGATGGTAGTACAAATACATACTCTCCCTTTTCACCTTTTATGTATTCAATGTTCTGTAAATAACTTTGAACATCAGTGTTGTAAATAGATGACGTTATTTCTTTTTCACCATAAAGAACTCTAATTCTTCCCTGTTTAGATTTAATATTGTAATGTCTCCCTGTACCTATATGTTCAAAGACCGTTCTAGGCTTAGTTTTTATATATATGTGAATCCTATCTATACCTGAATTACTGAGATTTGATATCGGAAAATCTATAAACTTGTATCTTCCTAGAAAAGAAACCGTATGAATTGGCCTATAATTCATAATTCCTTCTATTCTTACATTATCTCCTTCAACAGCAATTATTCCCATAGCATTTAACATTACTCTACTCCTTTCATTTCAGGATGTACTAAAAGAATTGAGTTCGGCTTCTCACCTTTAAACTTACCCTCTTTTAAAGTTATATTATCCATAACCATGCAAGAGTCTAAACTAACACCTGATTTTACAGTAACATTTGCGAAGACAACACTGTTTTTAACACATGCTCCCTCTTCAATAACAACACCACTAAATATAACACTATCTTCAACACATCCTTCAATTACAGTCCCTTGATTAATAAGAGAGTTACTAACAGATGCTGTTTCAGAAATATATTGTGGAGGTCGTGACTTGTCCTCTGTATATATTATCCATCCCCTATCTCTTATATTAATACCACTATCAGGATTCAAAAGATCCATATTTGCTTTCCAAAGGCTCTCTATTGTACCAACATCCATCCAATAACCTTTATACCTATATGCCTTTATCTTTTTATTTTCAGCTATCAACAATGGTATTATATCCTTACCAAAATCATGTGAAGACTCTTTGTTTTCTCTGTCTTTAATCAGTGCGTCTCTAAGAGAATCCCAGTTAAATATATATATTCCCATTGAAGCCAGATTGCTCTTTGGTTTCTCGGGTTTCTCTTCAAATTCAATAATCCTATCATTATTATCAGTATTCATTATCCCAAATCTTGGTGCATCCTCATAAGGAACCTCTAACACACCTATAGTAAGGTCGGAGTTTGATCCTTTATGTTCATCAAGCATCCAAGAATAGTTCATCTTATATATATGGTCTCCAGAAAGGATGAGCACATACTTTGGATTATGCAAATCTATAAAGTCAATGTTTTGAGCTATCGCATCAGCAGTGCCTTTATATATACCAAACCCTTCAGCTTTCTCTCTTGGAGGCAAAACATATATACCAGATTCCTTAGCATCTAGACCCCATCTTTGGTCCATTGCAACATAGGAATTCAAAAAAATACTTTCGTACTGAGTTAATACACCAATTATATCAACACCTGAATTAGCACAGTTACTTAGAGGAAAATCTATAATCCTATACTTTCCACCAAAGCTAACTGCTGGTTTAGCAACCTTACCTGTCAATTCCTTTAGTCTTGAACCTCGACCGCCCGCTAGTATCATCGCTAAAACTTCAGTTTTTTGCATAAAACTCTCCTTCCTTATGTCCATTTTCTAATTAAAAAACAAACCTTATACATATTATTAATATATTGTAATTATACCCTAATTTTTATATATTTAATAATCTAAAAAAAGAGACTTCAATGAGTAAAAAACTCAAAGATATCCCTTTAATTATTCCTTTATTTTAGGTTTAGCTATTATTATAATGCTAATCGGTTTTAAATCAAATTCAGTTATATCTACATCATTCAAACCATTCTCATCAAAAATGAGTCTATACTGTCCATCAAGTTTAATATGTGAACTCACATTAAAAGGATTGAAATAGACAAGCACTCTCTCATAATCTAAAGTATCCTCAATTCGCATTAATAGCATTCCACAATCTAAATCTTCAAAAAATATTTTGTTCGATATTTCCTCAGTTGTATTAAAACCAAATGCATCTATTTGCTTCTTGAGTTTTATAATGTCTTTGGTGTATTCAACTACAGTTTTAAATTCATTAACTCTAGCATAATCTATCATATTTACACTATCAGATGACCTGTATGAATTATCTTCACCATTCTTTGTCCTACAAAACTCTTGACCCATGTGATAAAAACTTATACCTTGAGATATAGTAACAGTTGCATTTGCAAATTTTTGCCTTTTAATTCTTAGCTCAAGTTCTTCATCTTGGCAAGCTGCATTAATCTTATCCCAAAGGGTCATATTATCATGTGCTTCAACATATGACACACTCTTAGTAGGTGAATCAAACATCTTTGAACCAAATTCACCTTGAGTATTTGCTACAAGCGCAGCTTTAAATGCGTCACGATAATTTCCATCTCCAAGTACATAGCCCTTAACTGCTTTTGAGTCAGCAGATGTTGAACCCTTTACATTATCTCTATAGTAATCATTAAAGTATGCAATACCCGGTGTTAAGTCTGAATTGCTAATTATAGTTTTATCGCTATCACTAAGCATGGTTGGCATATTCCAACCCTCACCATACATCATTATACTAGGCTTTATAGACTTTAGCTTTTTGCTTATCTCTTGCATTGTCTCAATGTCAATTATTCCCATTAAGTCAAACCTAAAACCATCAACATGATAGTGTTCAACTTGGTGCACAAGACTATCAATGATAAACTTTCTAACCATTGGACTTTTTGAATCTATATCATTTCCACAAAATGAACCATTGCTTAAATTACCGTTTAAATCACTTCTAAAATAATAATAAGGTACTATCTTCTCAAAAGCTGACTGAGCCACATCAAACATGTGGTTATATACCACGTCAATATTTACTCTTATTCCTGCAGCATGAAAAGCACTAACAACTTCAGAAAACTCTGTCACTCTTGACAGTGGGTTATTAGGAGATAACGAATAGGCTCCTTCTAAAGTATTGTATTGAACTGGATCATATCCCCAGTTGTAGAATTTATGCGGAAAAAGTTCATCTGTAGAACTAAAGTCATTTATTGGCATAAGTTGTATATGAGTTGCACCCAGCGACTTAAAATAATCAAATCCAACTGGATGGCCATTACTGTCTACTGCCCCTTCTTCTATCATTCCAAGGAATTTTCCTTTATTAACTACGTTTGTATTTGGATCGGTAGAAAAATCCCTAACGCTTGTTTCAAATATGACGGCATCAGTATACGAATCAAACTTTGGAAGTTTATCATCATTAAAATCAATCTGTATTTTGCTAAAATCAATTACTGATGAGGCTTTATGGTTTGCAATTGAACTCACTCCATAAGGGTCTAGCGCTTCAACAACTTTACCATTTACATTTATTAAAAACAGATAGTTAGATAGATGAAGATTTCTAGGTATGCTTATTTCCCATACGCCGCTTTCAACACCAATCATTGGATGTACTTCTTTAAGGCTATACGGATTTAGTATTAAACTTACATCAGTTGCAGTCGGTGCCCATACAACAAATTTAGTTGTATCACCATTAACAGTCGCACCAAAATCATTTCTATCGCTATAATAAGATTTATTGAATCGTTCTGTTTTTACTATATACCTATACTGTAGAGGTACACTTAGAGCATGTTCTTCAATCACACTATAATCCCTACCAATGCGTATTTTGTCTTCCTCAACTCTACATGTGTACTGTATAGTATCTCCTAGGTCATTAGACGACTCTATATCCAGTAATATCTGATTTCCACATAGGTCACTAACGTAAAATTCCCTTGATTGTCCCATGTAGTAACCCTTACTCATATATATAGTTATTTTATCAAAATCATCACAATATGCTTGCATTCTATTATCCATCTAGAAAACCTTATCTATATGCCATATTTCTTCAACATAATCTGCTATAGTTCTATCCGAAGAGAAATATCCAGATTTTGCTATGTTTACAAGACATGACTTCGCCCATTCATTTTTATTCTTATACCTTCTTTGAACTTCTTCTTGCGCCTCGCAATATGCATTGAAGTCACCAAGTACAAAATATTCATCATTTTTGTACATTAACTCATCATATATTATTTTAAATTCATTCTTGTTAGGATGTATACTACCATCAATTAACGATGATACAACTTCTGCCAATTCAGGATTAGCTTTGACAATATCAGTTGCTCTGTAGCCATTATAAGACTCTCTTTGTATATCCTCTACTCTCATTCCGAATATGATGTCATGTTCTCTACCAACTAATTCATCTATCTCAACATTTGCACCATCAAGAGTTCCTATTGTAATAGCGCCATTCATCATAAATTTCATGTTTCCAGTACCACTAGCCTCTTTACCCGCAGTAGATATCTGTTCTGATACATCAGTTGCATTCATAAGCACTTCAGCTACGGTTACTCTGTAGTTAGGTATAAACACTACCTTTATAAACTTCTTAAGTCTATCATCTGACTCAACTATGTCAGATAGTGTATTTATTAACTTAATTACATTCTTAGCAAATTCGTAAGACTGAGCAGCTTTAGCAGCAAAAATGAATGTCTGGTGTTGCATATTGAAATCAGGCTCTTTCCTGATTCGCTTAATAAGGTAAATTATGTGTAGACATTTAAGCAATTGTCTTTTATATGCATGTAACCTCTTAGCTAAAGTATCAAAGATACTATCAAGTGGAATTTCTATATCTGTCTCCTCCTTGATAAACTCAGCAAGGATTTGCTTTCTTTTAGCTTTAACTTCTAAGAATTCATTCTGTACATTCTCATCGTCAACAAATTCCATAAGCTTCTCTAATTCAGATGGATTATATATATAATCATCGCCAATATATTTCTTAAGCAAATCATTTAGCTCTGGATTGCTATATACCAGCCATCTCCTATGAGTAACTCCATTTGTCTTACTATTAAACTTTTCTGGGAACAACTTGTAAAAGTCTTTAAATACTGAATCCATTAATATATCTGTATGAAGTTTAGCAACTCCATTGACTGATATAGCAGATATTATAGCTAGGTTTGCCATATGAACGAAACCATCTTTTATACATGAAGTTCGTTCCACGAAATCCCTATCTCCAGTTATCTTATAAACATTGGACTTATGTCTCTTATTAATCTCTTCAATTATCATAAATACTCTTGGAAGAAGTTTTTTCACATACTTAACTGGCCATCTCTCTAATGCTTCTGAGAGTATTGTATGGTTTGTATATGCAAAACACTTAGATACGATATTCCAAGCATCATCCCATTCATATTTATGCTCATCCATAAGTATTCGCATTAACTCAGGTATTGCAAGGACTGGATGAGTATCGTTTAACTGTATAATAACCTTTTCGTGAAGATTATCATATGTTCCATACTTTTTCACGTGAAGATCAAGTATTGATTGAAGTCCAGCCGATACGAAGAAATACTGCTGTTTTAACCTAAGGTACTTGCCCATCTCCGTACTATCATCTGGATAAACATTCTGAGTAATCTCTTTTAGTTCAGAAAGATAGACCCTTAAGTCCTTTTCTGGAGGTATATCATCACATGCTTCTGATGACCAAAGTCTGAGTGTATTAGTCATTTCTGTTCCCTGCCCAATTACTGGAACATCATATGGAACAGCTCTTACACATTCTGGATTTACATGTTTATACTCTATTACACCTTCCGAATTGGTTGTGATTTCAATATCACCCCAAAACGGTACTTTAACTGCGTACTTTGGTTTTTTTACTTCCCACACATTTCCTAATCTTAACCATTGATCTGGCATTTCAACCTGATATCCATCTTTTATCTTTTGCTTAAATAGACCGTATTCATATCTAATTGTATTACCGTGTCCCGCATATGACATTGTTGCAATTGAGTCAAGAAAACATGCTGCAAGTCTACCAAGTCCTCCATTACCAAGTCCTGGGTCGCTTTCAACCTCTTCCAACTCATTTATATCAATGTTTAACTCCTTAAGACCTTCTTTTACCATGTCATAAACGCCAAGATTCATAAGGTTGTTTGTAAGAAGTCTTCCTAGCAGGAATTCCATAGAAAAATAATACATCTGCTTAGCTTCAAGCTGCGCAACCTTTTCTTTACTTGTCTTCCAATTTAACGACGAGTATTGTCTAACCATCTCCCCAAGCACTAAATACTTTTCAGTTATATGAGAGTCTGATAATGACCTTCCATATTTTTCTTCAAACCTCCTAGAAAATTCTTTCTTAAAATCGAACTTATTTTTAAACATTTATCCCCCTACTTATTAATCCTATATTTATATTCAAAGTATATTGCTGCAAATGGTGCAACTCTAACTGAAATACTATTATCAAATTCATTAAAACTTATCTTTTCACTCTTTATCGGTTTGTAATTACACATGTTACAACCACTGTATATATCTTTTTGAGAATTGAGTATTTCTACATAGTACCCTTTTCTTGGCACTCCTAATCTGTAATCTTCATGAGCTATAGGTGTCATATTAAATATACAGATCATTATCTTATTCTTATTCCTTCTATAGTAGCTATAGATTGACTGCTCTTTATTATCAACATCTATCCATCTAAAACCATTGGTATCATAGTCGCTCTTATACATAGATTCCTTATTTATATATATGTGACTTAAATCCTTAAAAAACCTTGAGAATGAATCATGCGCTGGGTATTTGACTACCTCATATGGAACACCCCTATCTTCATTCCATTCATCAAATATTGCAATCTCATTACCCATAAAGTTTAACTTTTTACCTGGATGAGAAAACATATATGCCATTAATAACCTTGCTTGAGAAAACTTTTGATCATAATCTCCCCATATCTTATCAACTATTGACTTCTTACCATGTACAACCTCATCATGACTGAATGGTAATAGAAATCTTTCATTGTAAAAATAAGCCATAGAGAAGTTAATAAGGCTATGATTACTACCTCTAAATACCGGATCCATACTAAAGTACTTAAGTGTATCATTCATCCAACCAAGATCCCATTTATAATCAAATCCCAATCCACCATCGAATGTAGGTCTTGTAACCCCCTCATAAGTACTTGAGTCTTCAGCTATGAGCATTACATTTTTAAAATTTTTTGATAACAAATGATTACATCTTTTAAAGAAATTTATAGCTCCTTCATTTTCTCCTCTATCACTATTGCCATCCCAGTGGATAACATGGGCGATAGCATCAAACCTGAGCCCATCAAAATGGAACTCTCTTAACCAATACGCAAATGAAGACATTAAAAATGATCTAACAGTTTCATCCCATAAATTGAAGTTAAGAGTTCCCCATGAATTCTCAGCATCATAGATCTTTGGATATTCATAAAGTGGACTTCCATCGAAGTTTGCAAGCCCATGTATATCTTTTACAAAATGGACTGGCACAACATCAAGAATAGCACCTATATCATTTTTGTGTAACTCATCAATTAACTTCTTTATATTACTAGGCTTTCCGTATCTGGAAGTTGATGAATAATAACCGGTAGCCTGATATCCCCAAGATCCATCAAAAGGATGCTCATTAAGTGGCATTATTTCTAAATGGGTAAAACCCTTTTCTTTTAGATATGGTATTAGCTCATCTATTAGCTCATCAATGGTAAGCATTTCACCATTTTCTTTTCGCTTCCAACTAGCTAGATGACATTCGAAAATATTTAATGGCTTGTTGAAATTCTTTCTTCTTTTTTTCATCCAACTTAAGTCATTCCAAGAATAGTCATCGTTATCATATACAATTGATGAAGTATTAGGTCTAAGCTCACTATAAAAAGCATATGGATCTGCCTTTAATACAATACTTCCATCTGCCCCTTTTATTTTAAATTTATATAGATCGCCTTCCTTAATATCTCCAGTTATAAGTTCCCAAATACCCTTATCGTGTATTCTTTTTAATCTATGATGACTTCCATTCCAATTGTTAAAGTCACCGACTAATTCAATATATTGTGCGTTAGGAGCATAAATCGCAACTCTATAATGCACTTTTGAATCAACAATTATTTTATGAACTCCAAAATATTTATAAGCATTAATAGATTTGCCCTCAAAAAAGTCATTCAATACTTTTTTCATAAATACTCTCCTTACAATTAATATGGTTTAATTTTACAACAAAATGAAGTTTTTTACAATTTTATTAGACAATGGTAATAAAAAAGAGAACCCCTTAACAATGTTGTTAAGAGGTTCAATTCTTACATAAGAATGTATCTTATTCTATTAAGCTCTCGCTCTGTACTCTTTACCTAAGAATAATGCTCCTAGAAGTAGTGAGATTAAGCCAATTAGATTTACCATAATGTTAGAACTTCCAAGTCCTGTCTTTGGTAATACTCGATTTTCTACTAAACCAAGGTCAACTGTCATATTATTAGCATCTTTAATTGTTACGTATGAACTTAGTCCGTTTGAATCTTCTTTGTAATTACCAACATTTGTTGCTGTTTGACCATATTTCTTTGGAATTCCTAAGAATCTAACTTTATATTTACCGTTTGCTAAACCAGTAAATTCATAGTGTCCAGTATTATCGGTTTCTGTAACCACCTTAGTTCCATCAGGTTTAGTTAATTCTACCTTTATTCTACCAATTCCAAGTTCTGTAGAATCTTGAACTCCGTTATTATTAAGGTCTAACCATACATAGTTACCTATTTTATAGATAGCTTTTGTAATTCCTAGAGCAATTGTAAGGTCATCTGCATCTTCGATACTTGCTGTTGCAATTAAACCTTGTGAGTTGATATTATCATTATCCCCTACATTAGACTGAGTTGGTCCAAAATTAGCTGGAAGATTTGAGAATTCAACTGTGTAGTTCCCATTTGGTAAATTGTTAAATACATAAAGTCCGTCTTCGTCTGTTACTGTTTCTACCTTTGTTCCATCAGGTTTAGTTAATGTTACTAATACTCCCTGTACACCAGGTTCACCTTTATCTCGTAAACCATTACTGTTTTCATCTTCCCAAACATAATTAGTTATTGTATAGATCGCTGGGTCTTCTACAAAAGTCCATGTTCCTTCAAATACTACGTCAGTTCCGTTTACTGTAGCACTTTCTGGATCATAACCACTGAATACCCACTTGCCACCATCTACTTTAACCTCAGTTAGAGTTGGTGTGGTTGGAGTTACTTCTTGTCCATCAACCAAGCCTGTCTTGTCAGAAGGTCTTAAAGATGTAGCAATCTCTGCTGGTAGTTCTTTTCCTTCTGTTCCACTTACAAATGTATGTGTTGCATTATAAGTTACTTCGTCTGCTATAAATTCCCATTGTCCTTCAAAGTTTACGTCAGAACCGTTTATTGTACCGTTTTCTGGGTCATAGCCTTTGAATATCCATTTACCACCTTCAACACTAACCTCAGTTGTTGTAGGTGCTATTGGAGTAACTTCTGTTCCGTCATCTAAATCTGTAATGCTATCTGGTAATAAATCTTTCACTTCCTGTGGTAGATCTTTTCCGTCCGTTGTACTTACAAATGTGTGTGTTGCTTTATAATTTTGACTTGGATCCGCTTCAAATGTCCACGTTCCTTCAAAGTTTACATCCGCGCCGTCTATTGTTGCGCTAGTAGGATCGTAGCCCTGGAATATCCACTTTCCACCTGCCACATTTACTTCTGTACTCACTGGTTGAGTAGGAGTTACATTTGCTCCATCTGCCAATGATAAGATATTCGATGGAAGTAAATCTAGTACTGCTTGTGGTAGCGTCTCTCCTGCTGTCCCACTTACAAATGTATGTGTTGCGTTGTAATCGCCTACTGGATTTGCCTCGTAAGTCCATGTTCCTTCAAAGTTTACATCTGCACCATCTATTGTTGCGCTTGCAGGGTCATAAGCTTCAAATGTCCATTTTCCATCTGCTACATTTACTACTGTACTTGCTGGAACTGTAGGATTCACATCTGTTCCATCAGCTAAGTCTGTAATGCTCGCTGGAAGTAAATCTATTACTGCCTGCGGTAAGCTCATTCCAGATGTTCCACTTACAAATGTATGTGTTGCTTTATAAGTTGGAGCTGGAGTTGCTTCAAATGTCCATGTTCCTTCAAAGTTTACATCTGCACCATCTACTGTTGCACTTGTTGGATCATACGCCTGGAATGTCCATTTTCCATCTGCTACATTCACTTCTGTACTAGCTGGTTGTGTTGGTTTTACATTTGCCCCATCAGCTAAACCTGTGATGCTTGTTGGAAGTAAGTCTATTACCGCTTGAGGTAAGTCTTTTCCTGCTGTTCCACTTACAAATGTATGTGTTGCGTTGTAATCACCTACTGGAGTTGCCTCGTAAGTCCATGTTCCTTCAAAGTTTACATCTGCACCATCTATTGTTGCGCTTGCAGGGTCATAATCTTCAAATGTCCATTTCCCACCAGGTACATTTACTTCTGTACTTGTTGGAGCTGTAGGATTTACATTTGATCCATCATCTAAATCTGTGATGTTATCAGGAAGTAAATCTAGTACTGCTTGTGGTAAGCTTTCACCTGCTGTTCCACTTACAAATGTATGTGTTGCCTTATATTTTGGAGCTGGATTTGCCTCATAAGTCCACGTTCCTTCAAAGTTTACATCTGCGCCGTCTACTGTTGCACTTGTTGGGTCATAAGCTTCAAATGTCCATTTTCCATCCGCTACATTTACTACTGTACTTGTTGGTTGCGTTGGTGTCACATTTGTTCCATCAACTATATCTGTAATGTTTGCTGGTAATAAATCTAATACTGTTTGTGGTAAATCCTTACCCACTGTTCCACTTACAAATGTATGTGTCGCTTTATAAGTTGGAGCTGCTTCATATACCCATGTTCCTTCAAAGTTTACATCTGCACCGTCTATCGTTGCACTTGTTGGGTCATACGCATCAAATGTCCACTTTCCACCAGGTACATTTACTACTGTACTTGCTGGCACTGTAGGATTTACATTTGATCCATCATCTAAATCTGTGATGTTATCAGGAAGTAAATCTAGTACTGCTTGTGGTAAGTTTTCACCTGCTGTTCCACTTACAAATGTATGTGTTGCCTTGAAAGTACTTACTGGATCTTCTTCAAATGTCCATTTTCCTTCAAAGTTTACATCTGCACCGTCTATTGTTGCACTTGTTGGATCATAAGCTTCAAATGTCCACTTTCCGTCTGCCACATTTACTACCGTACTTGTTGGTTGCGTTGGTGTTACATTTGTTCCATCAACTAAGTCTACAATATTATCTGGAAGTAAGTCTGTTACCGCTTGTGGTAAATCTTTACCCGCTGTTCCACTTACAAATGTATGTGTTGCTTTATAAGTTGGACTCGCTTCGTAAGTCCACGTTCCTTCAAAGTTTACATCCGCACCGTCTATCGTTGCACTTGCTGGGTCATACGCTTCAAATGTCCATTTCCCACCAGGTACATTTACTACTGTACTTGCTGGAGCTGTAGGATTTACATTTGATCCATCATCTAAATCTGTGATGTTATCAGGAAGTAAATCTAGTACTGCTTGTGGTAAGCTTTCACCCGGCGTGCCACTAACAAATGTATGTGTCGCTTTGTAAGTTATATTTGGTTCAAACGTCCATGTTCCTTCAAAGTTTACATCTGCGCCGTCTATCGTTGCGCTTGTTGGATCATAAGACTCAAACGTCCACTTTCCATCCGCTACATTTACTACTGTGCTTGTTGGCTGCGTTGGTGTCACATTTGAACCATCTGCTAAACCTGTAATGCTCGCTGGAAGTAAATCTATTACCGCTTGTGGT
>PDWJ01003692.1_pt1 | contig 14359 bp, 14 predicted proteins | sample 1430881 | NCBI WGS metagenome assembly PDWJ01 (sample SAMN01162460, study PRJNA174530) | Oral metagenome, whole genome shotgun sequencing project. | biome: Marine environment; feature: Marine mammal; material: Swab sample of the gingival sulcus; isolation source: swab sample of gingival sulcus... | reverse complement strand
ATTGCCCACCACTTCATGAGCATCACGGAATGGCACGCCTTTACACACCAGATAATCCGCCAAATCTGTCGCCGTTGCATAGCCTTTCATAGTAGCATCACGCATATTTTCTTTATTTGGAATAATGTTTGGCAACATATCCACAAATGCCAATAGCGAACCATTTAAGGTATCCACACAGTCAAACAGTGGTTCTTTGTCTTCTTGGTTGTCTTTATTGTAGGCAAGTGGCTGATTTTTCATCAGGGTTAACAAGGTCATCAACTGTCCAAACACTCGAGCAGACTTACCACGCACCAGCTCTGGTACATCAGGATTTTTCTTTTGTGGCATGATGGATGAGCCTGTACAGAAACGGTCTGGAATCTGTACAAAGCCAAATTGAGCAGACATCCACAAGATAATCTCTTCACTCATCCTAGATAAGTGCATCATCAAAATCGAGGCTGCCGAAGTAAACTCAATAGCAAAATCACGATCCGACACTGCATCCAATGAATTTTCACAAACACCATCAAAACCTAGTAATTCAGCAGTTATACTACGGTCAATAGGGAAAGTCGTACCAGCAAGAGCAGCACTACCAAGTGGCATTTGGTTAATGCGTTTGCGAGCATCAATAAAACGCTGAGTATCACGGTTCAACATTTCAAACCATGCCATTACATGGTGAGCAAAACTCACTGGTTGAGCAGTTTGCAAATGAGTAAAACCGGGCATGATGGTTTCTGTGTGCTGGCTTGCCAAGTCGAGCAATCCTGACTGCAACTTAACCAATAAGCCAACGATATTATCCGTCTCTGCACGCAACCATAAGCGAATATCAGTGGCGACTTGGTCATTACGACTACGCCCTGTGTGTAGTTTTTTGCCTACTGTACCGACAATATCAGTTAAGCGAGATTCTACATTCATATGCACATCTTCGAGTGCCACTGACCAGTTAAACTGACCTGCTTCAATTTCAGCCAGCACTTGTTGCAGACCATCAATAATGGTACTAACTTCATCTGCTGTTAAAATACCACATTTGCCCAACATGGTTGCATGGGCGATAGAGCCCTCGATGTCTTGCTTGGCAAATCGTTGATCAAAACCAACGGATGCGGTAAACTCAGCAACAAAACCATCTGTTGCCTCACTAAAACGACCGCCCCACATTTGCTGGGCTTTTTCGCCAACCGACTGAGAACCTTGTGAATGCTCTTTATCAGAACTGCTAAAACTTGTCATAAAAATTTTCCTTAAATAAATTACAATTATAAACTATGGTTGTGAAATTACTACTAGTTAAATTGCTACTAAAGTAGTGTACTTAACCATCAGTTATGGTAGAATCTAGTTACTTTTGATAATAATTACTTAATATACTTAATTTAATACACTGAACTTAATAGATAGGTTGCGACTTGTGAAAAATTTTTGGATAAAATACAAATCTAAATTTCAAAAAAAAGACAAAACAACCATCCTAGATGACATTAGTATATCAAATGATGATGTAAAGTTGTTAAATCAACGGCTAGATTTCTTTTTACCAAATTTTAAAAAAACACTATCACCTTCCACGCGTATCATATATATCTTTGCTTGGACATTGTTTTCAACCAGTTTATTGGTTCCAACGACCATTCATACTTTTTATGATTTTGGATTGAGTTTCGTCAAAGGTTTCATCTTTCTTTCATTAGTAATATGGTCAAGCTTTGCTATCATAGATGGACTAAGACCGCAACTAAAAAATGTTAGCATTTGGCACGCTTGCCTTCGAATACTGTTAATCACCACTTTTACTTCTGCATTCTCTATATTTTTAGTTTCTGTTCTATGGTCAATAACAATCGCCGAACAGCCTCTTACCTTCTCCTCTATCGCCTATGAGATGGTGACACGCTCGTTTTTAACCATTATTGTCACTGTATCAACTTTGATGTTTTTTTTGCATCGCTATCATGAAACATTATTATTAACTGAGGCTTTTGAACTCAAACTTGCCACACAAAATGAAATTTCCAACGCTCGTATGTCACCACATTTTTTCTTTAATACCATGAATGGTTTAACTGCTTTGGTTGAATCTGATCCCGAAAAAGCAGTGACTATGCTCAGTAATATTGCCACTTTGTTTCGAGCCAGCTTTGATGATACGACTGAAATTAGTCTAGAAGAAGAAATTGATTTATGTAAAGTGTTTTTGGTTGTCGATGAAATGCGTTTTCATGGTAAACTAAATATCAATTGGGATTTACCAGATGACGATATATTGTATGATATTGATATCACTTCTTTGACGTTGCAAAGTGTGCTGGAAAAACTGCTTCATCATGTTGTTGAAATGACTACAGAGAACATTGGTGTCAATATTACCATTTCGTGGGAAAATCATAAAGTAAATATCATTATCAATGTTATCTTGCCCACAAGAACCCTTTTGGTTAGACATGACTTAAACCACCAAATAAATTTTGATATTCAAGCACAACGTCTAAAATATCACTTTGGTGCAGAATCTGAAATTCACACGCAAGTTTTAGAACATGAAATTAACGTACATATCACTTACCCATTGCATGACCCAACTCTTTCTATAGGGACTATTGATTCGATAAAAATAGAAAGAGAAAATGTCAGACTTCACACTGGAAGTGAGTTTTAATTTTTAATGCACTATTTTTATAACCTTTTTTATAACAATGTTTTACAACAACCCAAGCCATAAAAGGAAATTATTATGAGCAACCAAGCTACAAGTACTCAACAACAAAGGCTAGAAACACTTGCTATCCACGCAGGCTATAGCCCTGAACCAACCACCAAATCTTGTGCTGTGCCGATTTACCACACCAGTGCCTATGCCTTTGATGATACTCAACATGGTGCAGACCTGTTTGACTTAAAAGTCGCAGGTAACATCTATACTCGTATCATGAACCCAACCAATGCAGTGCTTGAAGAGCGTGTAGCAGCTATGGAAGGCGGTATTGCAGCTTTGGCTTTGGCATCCGGGATGGCAGCCATTACCTATAGTATTCAGACCATCTGCGAGGCAGGCGATAATATTGTGTCGGTAGCAACTTTGTATGGTGGTAGCTACAATTTGTTTGCTCATGCCTTACCACGTCAAGGTATTGAGGTGCGTTTCTTTGATCATAGCAAGCCTGAAAGCATTCGTGATTTGATTGATGATAAAACAAAAATGGTCTACGCCGAGTCAATCGGTAATCCACTGGGTAATATTGTTGATATCCAAGCCCTAGCTGATATTGCTCACGAATATGGCGTGCCTGTGGTTATTGATAATACGGTTGCCACGCCTGCCTTGTGTCGTCCAATCGAACATGGAGCAGACATCGTTATTCATTCATTAACCAAATACATGTGTGGTAGTGGTACAGCGATTGCTGGAGCGATTGTCGATAGTGGTAACTTTGATTGGAGCAAATATCCAGAGCGTTTCCCACTACTTAATACGCCAGACGTGAGCTATCATGGGGTGAACTTTGCTCAAGATGTTGGGGCTGCCGCCTTTATCACTCGTGCAAGGGTTGCCCCTCTTCGTAACACTGGGGCGGCACTAAGCCCACTTAATGCCTTTTCTGTGATACAAGGTATCGAAACGTTAAGCCTGCGCATGGAGCGTCATGTAGAAAATGCTCAAGCGGTGGCAGAATATTTGCAAAACCATGAAAAAGTCTCTTGGGTAAAATATGCAGGTTTAACAGACCATCCGGAACATGAACTGGCGAAAAAATATATGAAAGGCACACCGTCTGCCATTCTTAGCTTTGGTGTGAAAGGTGGTCGTGAGGCAGGAGCAAGATTTATCGATGCCTTACAATTGATTACTCGCTTGGTCAATATCGGTGATGCTAAATCACTGGCGTGCCACCCTGCTACTACTACCCACCGCCAGCTCAATGAAGAAGAGCTTGCAAAAGCTGGTGTCAGTGCAGATATGGTGCGTTTGTCTATTGGTATTGAGCATATTGATGATATTAAGGCAGACTTAGAGCAGGCGTTGGCAAAGGCTTAAATAAGCAGAATTAGGTCAATACTGACTACATAAACCCTGTCGAAAGCTTAATCAACATAAGGAAATCAATCATGTCAAACCAACAACTATTTAACATCTCTGAGAGAGGGCAAGACTTCTATCAGCGTACCAAGGCTTTTATCGAAACTGAAATCGAACCCATTGAGCAGGAGTTTTGGCAAGAATGCCACAAGCTAAACCCAGATGGCGACTGGACAAACTGGCAATGGCCACCACAGCTTGAGGAGCTTAAAGCGAAAGCAAAGGCTCAAGGCTTGTGGAATATGTTCTTGCCTGATGATAAGCTGGGAGCAGGTTTATCGGTGACCGATTACGCTCCGATTGCCGAGTTGACTGGGCGTAGTATCATCGCTCCGCACGTTTTTAACTGTAACGCCCCTGATAGTGGCAATATGGAGCTTATTTGGCGATATGGCACGCAAGAGCAACAGGATCAATGGCTCACTCCATTGTTAGAGGGCAAAACTCGCTCAGTATTTTGCATGACAGAGCCAGAGGTCGCCTCTAGTGATGCCACCAATATGCAAGCCACCGCCATTGTTGATGGTGACGAAATCGTGCTAAACGGTCGCAAATGGTGGTCTTCAGGTTTGGGTGACCCTGCTGTCGATGTACTCATTTATATGGCACATACTCCAGATGAAAGCAAAGACCGCATTCATCAGCATTCTATGGTGCTGGTGCCACTCAACACCAAAGGCGTAAAAATCGAACGTATGCTCAAGGTGTTTAACGACTATGATGCCCCACATGGGCATGGTGAGATTAGCTTTGATAATGTGCGAGTGCCCGTAGAGAACTTTATTGGTGGTGCAGGTATGGGCTTTGAGATTGCTCAAGGTCGTCTAGGGCCTGGGCGTATTCATCATTGTATGCGTTGTATCGGTGCGGCGGAAAAATCGCTTGAGCTTGCCATTCATCGTGGCATGAGCCGAACAGCCTTTGGAGGCAAACCACTGTTGCAACTGGGTGGCAACATGGAGCGTATTGCCGAAGCTCGTGTCAAGATTGACCAAGCTCGCCTGCTCACGTTATATGCCGCTCAAAAAATGGACGAACTGGGTACAAAAGCTGCACTTACTGAGATTTCTTCGATTAAAGTGGTCGCCCCAACGGTTTTGCAAGAAGTGGTGGATATGGCAATTCAGATTCACGGTGGCATGGGGGTCTGTCAAGATACGATGTTACCTATGTTCTTTAACCAAGCTCGTGCCCTTCGCCTTGCCGATGGCCCAGATGAAGTGCATAAAATGCAACTTGCTAAACTAGAACTAAAAAAACTGGGTTATAAGCGTTCGAGAAAATAAAACAGATGAACAACACAGACAGCAATGAGCACGCAGACACACCAAAAAAAGTAAATCATCTAAAACAATGGTTACAGGTATTATTTATACCCTTATTTGTTATGTTGGCGATACTTTCTTTGCTTCATGGTGTGCGTGCTCTTGGTTTATTGTTTTTACTGCCATTAGGCGGAACGTTGGGAGTGTATGTTGGTTTTACATCCTCCGCTCCCATTTATGCCAATGGCTTTAAAGCAGGATTTGCCTTGGTGCTTTGTGTTGCTATTTTATCCATGATAATCGGCATACTCTACAGAAAGCAATTATGGGGAAAATGTTTGTTTTCTTTTGGGTTTTATCTGTGGAGTATGTCGGGGTTAGTTGCTTTAGGTGCATCATATTAATACCAAATCTTATGATCACTCCTTCACTGCCATTGTCACTGTATAGGTCTTGCCTTGCTTGATTTTTTTTGAATTACCAAACACTTCGGTAAAAGCACGTTTCATAAACTGTCGCAGACCATTAATGGTCACCACATAAAAACGCCCACCAACCTCCATCCGCTGATAAGCATCCAATAAATATAGATAATGCTGTTCTTTGCCCACTTTGGCAGGCAAATTTGACATCACTAGACTAAAGGTCTTGTCTGTTGCCACATGATTAAAACCATTGGACAAATGCACATCAACATTATGCAATCCATTGGCTTGGCAGTTACGTTTAGCATATTCCACTGCCATAAAATCTTTATCTATCAAAGTATGCTGACCGTTTGGGCATTCACGGCTTGCGGCCATCCCAAGCACGCCATAGCCACAGCCTAAGTCAATGGAGTTATCATCTGCCTGAAAGTCAATATAATCCAATAGCATCAAGCTACCATCGTCCAACTTTTCAGGAGAAAAAATCCCCCAAGTGGTGTTAAAAATAAATGGCTTACCCAAGACATCTTGAGTAAACTCAATATCCTTTCGCCAGTTTTCAGCACGAGCTAGTAAGTCGCTTGGTGGAGTATGAATGGTCATAAACAGTACCTTTTATTATATATAATGTGTGTTGTGTAATGTGCCTTGCATCGTGGATTTGCAATGAAGTTGCCAGAAATCATTCCTGCAAAGTCTGGAATCCAGTGACTTTTTCTTTTAAATATTGTGTTAAATAGACAGTAGAAAATTATTCGTCTTTATAAAAACCATACACCGCATGGTCATAAATATTACCGTTGATACATTCAGTTTGGGTAATGATGCCCTCTAAGGTAAAGCCTAAGCGTTCAGGTACACTACGGCTAGCTGTATTTTCAGTCGCACAAGATATTTGAATTTTTGTCATGCCCAATTCTTCAAAACCAATGTCAATCATTTTCTCTACTGCTCGAGTGATGATTCCCCTGCCTTGCATATCTTGCCTGAGCCAATAGCCAATTTCTGCCACCTTAGTCTTGTTATTGATACTGTTAAAACTGATATTACCTACCCATTCAGACTTATCCGAGTCATTTTGATAAATAATAGCACAGACTAATGCGGTACCTGCACCGAATTTGCTTAACGAGTCCTTGACAAAGTCTAAAAAAAAGGGTTCTGTCCCTGCATTGGCAAAATGCGGAAAAGCCAACCATTTGCCAAAATAGTCTTTATTATCAGAGAATATTTTGACGTATTCTTTGGCAAATGAGGGTTGCAAAATGGCAAGCGATAGCTCTTGGTCAATGGGTTTGCTAAACATGGGGGTTGCCTTATATTTACTAGCTAATTTATTTTTACTTCATTATATAGAGGATTTCTTAGAAAATAAAGAAAGTGTAAAATAAAGTTAGCTTAAACAAATTCGCACTGATTCACTCGCATTGTTTCACTCGCACTGATTGATTGCCAACGACAAATCACCATTCTTTATCCACTCGCACCAGTTTTTCATTGTCAAAGTACAAGACGACCTTATTCAGTCTAATTTCACCTTGCTGATATTCCTTTTTATCAAAATACCATTCTTCAATGAGATGATTTTCAAGTAGTTTTTTCTCAATTTGTGATTTTGACAAATCGGTGTCATTGATGATTTTTATCAAAGTATCCAAGGCTTCTTCTGTGTCCTGATAACCCTCTTGCATGTAGGAATTGCTAAGACTCACGCCCAAGGCTTTATTGAACGACACTGCACAGACAACCAAACTAATACAGGAAAAAATTAAACAAGCGAAAAAAGCGATTTTCCATTTATTAAGGGTTTTTGCATTTTCTAGTTTCATCACACTATTACCCCATCGCTACACGCCCCAATTTCTCACGAATTGCCTCACCAACAAAGGCATTTAAACTACTATCTTTAGAGGCAATAACTGCTTGACGGTGCAATTCTTCACCAATCCGCACATTAAATGAGCCTTTATAGGGCTTATCAGGCGTAATATTTTCTTCTGCACAAAACGCTAAATAATCATCCACACTCTCATAAAATGCCTGCTTTAAATCACTGGCATTGTCTGCTTCAAAAGTCACTAGCTGATTGATACCAAGCAATTTACCATAAAAAGTATTCTCTTCTTCATCTAATTCAAATGTACCAACATAGCCTTTATAAGTCATCATAGTTATCACCTTGTTCATCTGTTACTGGATTTGTGGTGTCCTTGTCTGATTCATTATCGAAATAACCACGCTCATTTAGATAATTTTTTACAGATTTTAATGCACCACCCTTAATGGTATTTTCTGGATGTGGTTTATGTAAGTGGATACGGTCACTAGAATCATCTTCATGAACAAAAACCACTCGTGAGCCTGCTCGCTCCTGCATTTCATAGCCGAGTTGATTTAATACAGTGATTAAATCAGTAAATAGAAACGTTTTCCTCGCATTAGCAAGCTTGGCTTTAAGTTTATCTGCTTTAGTCATATTAATTCCAAATTGATTTTTAGCAACTAATTATAGTCGCAACATTACAATTTTTCAAACTAACTTTCTAAGAGCAATTTGTTGTTATCTCTCAACCTACTAACCAGTGTTGCTGATTTTTCTTCATAAAAAACTTTGCTATTACATTGGCTATAACCCATCTCATATCTATTATTTTTATCTTCTAAATAGTAATAACCATACCCTGCTTTAGTGATTTTTAGGCTATCTAGGTCAAGCACTTCTGCCAATGGTTTGCTATTATCAAAATAGCAACTAGACAAATAACCATAAGGGTCACAATTTTGTAAATCAGCAGAAACCACCCATGGATTGCGGTTTATCTCGTCATCAGGGCACTTTTCAGCGATTGAATGGCTAAAGTACACATAGCCTTTATTATCTCTACTTAACCATAACTTCTTACTTGAATCTAAGTCATCATCCAATTGTTTCAATAGCTGATAGTCTCTTTTTCTCTCAAATGAAAACACCGAGGCATCACAAAGATGAATTGTCATAGAATAGGTATTGTTATTATCTTGGAATGTGTAAAAATGCTCATACTTTGCATCATAAGTCATTTCTAAACTATCAATATCTATTACTTGCTTAATTGGGATTTCTAGTTGTTTATATTCTTCCTCTGTCAGCTCATCTTGCCAATTATCATTGTCTTGAGCGGTATTAAGTTCGTAAATTTTAATCCCACATTCTTCTTCATTAAGGCGATAACCAACCGATAAATTGCCCTGTTTATCTTGCAAAATGAGTACTCTATCATTATCAAAACTTTTGACAATTTGCTTGTTTCTTAATGGATCATTGAGCATATCAGTAACTTTTACCATCACCAAAGCAACCAGTAAAGCAAAAAGCACACAACCAATTATCAAATAACGGAATTTAATCTTTGTTAAATTGCTCATCATCATCCCTAAAGATACTTTTTACTGATTGTTACTAATTTTAAAACACCATATCACTTTATTAACAGAACTTATCAACAATAAGGCAAAATAAAAGGGTATGATAAAAAAGGTGTTCTCTTCAATATGTTGATAAGCAACCGCAAAATAAAAAACAATAAAAGCAAATTGCAACATTGCCTTAAACATTAAGTATGACTGCAAATAGTTAGCAAATTGTCGGTTAACTTTATCACGCTGATTTTTTCCATTTTTAATGTATTTAGTTAGTGAAGTAAAGTTTTCAATATCTAAATCCGTGAGTATGATTTTAGGGTTGTTTTGAGTTTTATTTTTGGTGTTGTTGTTAGTATTATTGTTAGCTTCGATGGTAACTTGTCGATAATTTTTCCCTCTGTGTCGTGACTTTATAGCATAATTTACCTTGTGGGCTGTATTCCATAAAATGACTGTCTTTTTAGAAACTGCCTTAGTTAAAAGCAATGGCTGAAAACAATAAATTCCTGTTTTATTGACAACTATCACTCTAAGTTTCAACACAAAATAGAAAAATCCAACAGATGAAATCAGAAAGAAAATCATTGAAACAATTAAAAATTGCATTTGATAATTTTGCAAAAAAACACCCAGTAACAAAAAACCAATAACAAATGCCCCTACAGATACGAGCAATTTATAAATAAGGGTGATTAAGTTTGGAATGGCAATCATGAGTAAGTTTATGACCAATCATAAGTAAATAGCACAATGCGACTTTTTGGTTCATAAAACATCAAAATCGCATCGGCTCCATGTTCACAGTATTGGTAACCTGCAACATCAGCAACGAATATAAAATCTTCGCCTTTGTATTTAATGGTCACATCATCTTTTTGTTCTAAAGCTCTTTCTAACATTTCAATATCTGCTAGCACATCGGCTTTTTTTTGATTTAACTTGTCTATATCTTCTTTTTTAACAGTAGAAAAATCTGCTTGTATATTACGTAATGTTACACAAGCCTCGCTTATCTCTTTTATTTCTTGAGCCTCAATCATCTCAAAAGCTGTAGGAATATCCGCTGTACCTACCCAGTTTCCACCCTCAACAATACCGCCTAAATTATCTAAAAAATTAAATATAGAATCTGGTTTGTTTTCATCAGGTATTAACTTTCCTGTATGTGTATAGATTGCCTTTCTCTTTTGGTATATTTCTCGATTTTCTTCAATATCTTCTGCAAACCAATCGTCGGCATGATTATACTGTGGAGCAAAATAAAAATACTGTTCATCTGCTAAAAACCGATACTGATTATCTTCTGTTAATTGAAAAGCAAGCCAATTCTCACCACAAAACTCATTATGAAAGTCTTCTGTATCCTCGCCAATTAAGCCCTCTATTGGTTCAAATGGGTTTAGCATATGCACAACCGTTCCCTTTAAGTCGGCTCGCAAGATACCCATGTCGATAGAAATCAATGGCATAAAATGATTGTTTAGCCATGCTTGCTCTTCTACAAATACATTCTCTGGATAAGGGGTTAGTCCATCAATCAATTCTTTAATATCTGCCTTATGAAAATTCATCTTAGCTCCTTTTGTATTTCTTTTAACATATTTTCCTTTGAAAAAATGTATTTTAATCAATTGGAAATGGTATAAACTATCAAGATGATAAGAAAACACTCATCACCGCATATAAAGGCACATTGGTTAGCCATTGTTCCTGTCGATAGTCCGCCATAGAAAAACGCAATGCCGTATCTGAACCTGTCATCGTTATTTGTTGTTGGCAGTACTTATCCACAAATACTTTTAAACTTTTTGCTTTAAGATTTTCTTCGGCTTTTACTTCAATCGGCAACACATAAGGGCTTGCTTGCTCTTTTTCCTCATGTTGTATCACAAAATCAACTTCCGCTGTACCCTTTGTCGTTGCCCAATAATAGACGGCTTGGGCGTGTTGGTTATTTGCACCAGTCAATAATTGTTGCAAAACATATTGCTCGGTTAAAGCCCCTTTAAACTCGGTAAATAAGCGATTACCATCAAGTAATGCACTGGCAGGCAAGGCAGATTTTGCCCCCAATAAACCAACATCAAGATAAAACAGTTTAAACGCATTATCTTGATAGGTGGTTAATGGTAGATGAGGCTTACTAATGCGATAAACAGGATAAATTAAACCGCAATCACTAAGCCATTGCAGGGCAATTTCAAAGTCTTTTAGCCGAGAGCCTTTTTTCACTTGATTAAACACAAACTTTTTATTTTCTTTGGCAAGTTGTGAGGGAACGGCATTCCACAAGGATCGCACTCGTGCCACTGTTATCGGCTCATTGATATGTTTGGAAAAATCTTGCTCGTAGGCGGATAACAGGTTGTTTTGAATGTGTCGCACTTCCGTCACGTCCTGTCTATCGACAAAGGCTTGCACCGCCTCAGGCATACCACCGACAAAATAATATTGTCGCAATCGCTCAATATATTTGGATTTCATGGCAGTAATTAACGTCCAATCTTGCAACTTTAGCAAATCAACCAATGATTTATCACCCATCGCTAGTAAAAACTCGCTAAAATCCATCGGATAAATGGACAAAAAATCAACTTTACCCACAGGAAAAGACACGCCTTGATGTAACGCTACTCCCAACAAAGACCCTGCGGAAACGATATGATAATCAGGGGCATTTTCATAAAAATATTTTAAAGCGGTTAGGGCTTGCGGTACTTCTTGGATTTCGTCAAAAATAATCAGCGTGTTATTTTTATCTATGGTTTCCCCTGTTTCTATGCTTAGACCCAACAAAATCCGCTGTAAATCAAAATCAGCAGAAAATAAGGCTTGCATTCGGCTGTTATTATCAAAGTTGATATAAGCAACATTGGCAAAGGCAGTTTGACCAAAGTATTTCATCAGCCATGTTTTGCCTACTTGCCTTGCTCCTTGAATAATAAGGGGTTTTCGTTTGGGGTGGTTTTTCCAAGCATTGAGTTTTTCGAGGGCATTACGTTGCATAGGTTACCTAAGTCGTCTATTGAAATACTGGCTAAAATACATATTTTCCTTTGAAAATATGTATTTTATCACATATTTTCCTTTGTAAAAATGTATTTTAAGTCGTTTTTTTCCAAGGAAAATATATATCAAACTAAGCAAAACTTCCTAAGCATCCCCCATCTAAGCATGTCCCATATAGGCACTTAAATAGTCCATATTCACCCCAAGCTTTTTGCCTGCTTTGTGCCAACGCTCTTCATAAGGCACTTCAAACAGTATGGACAAATCAGCAGGACAGACGAGCCAGTCGCCTTGTTCGATTTCTCGTTTGACTTGCCGTCTGCCCCAGCCCACATGACCCAAGCATAATTGAAAATGAGCAACACTCCCACCCATGGCGATGTCTTCAAGCACATCTCGACTGGTGGTAATGGCAAGATTTTCAGCAATGGCAAATGACGATGCCCAAGATGGCTGACCTGTGTGCAACACGAAACCAACTTCAGGATGGACAGGACCTCCTGCCAATGCAAACTCTTTGTTAATGCTGACATTGCCACATTCAATATCTAGATCTTCAAGCAACCGACCCATTGGCGTATCTTTTAGTGGGTTGTTTATCACCAAACCGAGCATACCATGCGAATCATGGCGACAAACATATATCACTGCTTGCGAAAAACGAGCATCTGGCATTTGTGGGGTGGCAATCAGAAAGTGATTGGTTAGATTGTCTATATTTGGTTGAGAAAACTTGTTTGGGGTATGGTTTAAGTTGTTGTTTACACCACTGTTGTTTTCTTTTTTGCGAACATTGGTCTTTTTAGTCGTCTTCGAGGTTTTAGTCGTTTTAGTAGTCATAACGTTTCCGAGTGTTGGTTTTCCTTTATTGGTATATGTTACCTGTATTCTATGTATATGGGGCATGGCTTTGGTATTTCAATTTTGACCACTTTTATTGAAAGTGTTATGCTAATCCTCAGGAGTGTTAACAATCCAAACAAAATAGATTAAATAGCATAATTTAAACGCCAATCTCAACTTTTAAATTTACATAATTTATTTTACATAGATAAATTAATTAGTTAAAAATTATCTATTTTTAGAACTAAACCAGTCCTCCCCCTGACAAGGGGGAGTTAGAGGGGGTTGATTGGCGTAACTCGAACACTTAAGGAAACCCCATGATATACGACATAATCGGCGATGTACACGGTAATGCTGACAAACTTATCGGACTATTAGATAAGCTTGGTTATCAGTTAACCAACGCAGATAGCAATATAGATAACAACGCATATAACGATATAGATAATGATGATTGTACAAATAATAACACAAATAGCACCGCCAGCTATTACGCTCCGCCTCCCAATCACAGAGCCATCTTTATCGGTGACCTTATCGACCGTGGTACGCAAGAAGTGAAAACCCTTGAAATCGTCTTTGCAATGCTCGATGCAGGGGTAGCTGATGCGGTGATGGGCAATCACGAGTATAACGCCATCGCCTTTGCTACCCTTGATAAGCACAAAAATGATGGCTCATATTTGCGACCACACGAACCCTCTAAGGTCAATCAGCATAAGGCATTTCTTGCTGAAGTGCCATTTAATTCTGATGAGCATAAATACTGGCTAAATCGCTTTTATGAGTTGCCACTATGGCTAGAAACCGAACACGCTTGTTTTGTCCATGCTTGTTGGGACGTGGACAGTATGGCAGTGCTTGCTCCTTGCCTTACCGAAGATAATAAACTAACAGAAACCGGCTTACAAGCAGTTGGGCAGTATGATTCGGCAGAGTTTCATGCATTAGAAGCCGTACTCAAAGGCATTGAGCTTACCTTGCCTGAAGGTGTGGTCATGATTGATAAAGATGGGGTAGAACGCCATACCGTTCGGGTTAGATGGTGGCTCGAAAACTTAAAACAATTGACCCTACGAGAGGTTGCCAAAGCCCCAATTCGAGGACTAGAACAGATTCCACCGACCATCATGGCAGACCATATCGACTTTCAAATCAAAACCGACAAACCCATTTTTATTGGGCATTATTGGATGGATGGCACACCTGTGCCATTAAGTGATCAGGTGATTTGTACCGATTATTCTGCCGTCATTGATAAGGGCTATTTGACTTGTTATCAATTCGATACAGAGAATCCACTGCCACTTTCTACGAGTAATTTTGTTCAGTTT
>PDWJ01023442.1_pt1:10000-14367 | contig 14367 bp, 7 predicted proteins | sample 1430881 | NCBI WGS metagenome assembly PDWJ01 (sample SAMN01162460, study PRJNA174530) | Oral metagenome, whole genome shotgun sequencing project. | biome: Marine environment; feature: Marine mammal; material: Swab sample of the gingival sulcus; isolation source: swab sample of gingival... | reverse complement strand
TCTTTCTTTCTTTCTTTTTTTCTTTCTTCCTTCCTTCCTTTCTTCCTTCCTTCCTTCCTTCTTTCCTTTCCTTTCCTTTCCTTTCCTTTCCTTTCCTTTCCTTTCCTTTTCTTTTCTCTTCTCTTCTCTTCTCTTCTTTTCTTTACTTTCCCTAACGAAAAGGTTCAGTTTGGGCCTCCAGTTCACTTTCCTCGCTGGGTTGCTTGTTTTCTGGAAGCTGAGGGGTGAGAGGCCTTGGTCTGTTTTGGATAGGCTCCCCTTACGGGATGTGCTTGGGCTTGTCCTAGGCCTTTATACGTCCACGTATACCTGTGCCGCGAGCACACGCGATGCACGTACGTATACTATACGTGCACGCTTTTTCCTTTGTTTTGAAGGCCAGAGTAGTTGTACGGCTTGACTTCTTCGCTGGTATGGTTTGTCGTGGTCTCGGTGGGGCTACAGTCCGTTGTCGATACTCACCGCACTCCACACACACACACGCACACGCACACGCACACGCACACGCTCGCACTCGGGGTGTTGCATGGAGTAGATGTGCCCGAACTCAGTTTCTTTATTGGATGGCCATGGGCTCCACCCTCGCCCCCCCTCCGCCCCCCCACCCGCCCGCATTCCCCCGAGCCCCGCCTCCCCCATCCCCCACCCCCACGCCCACCCCCGCCCGTGGACTGTGGTCAGTCCATTTTGAAATCCATGTTTTCTCGTGACCGCGGGTGCGTTTTCCCCACCCACGCACCCATGTGTTGTCTTTGGACTTTGTCGCCGTCCGGGCAGAGATAGTTGTTTGTTTCCGCTTGTATGTGTGGGGTCGGAGGGTATCCTTCCTTTCCTTTCTAGGTTCTGGGCTTTGCGTGTCTGCTTCCGACAGACCTCCACCGTTCGAGAGAGGATGAATTCCTGCGTTGTTCTCTGAGTGCTTGCCTGGTTTCGGTTTGCCAGTCCCCGCCTTCCCTCCCTCCCTTCCTCCCTCCGTCCGGGCAGCCGGGGATCTTGCTCGTGACCCTCTGGGCACCCCGTGCCGGCCGCCCCGGGGCCCCGGTCTGCTGCCGGGGTCGCGCCGTGTCGTGCCGTCCCGGGAGCTAGCTCCGAGACGGACGCCTCGGGGCCGCGCCAGACGCCCGCCGGCTCGCCCCGGCGGGCTGAGCTCGGGCGTTTGGGCGGCCCGGCGCTGCTGCATCCTCGGTGGCCGGCCGGCGACAGGGAACCCGGCCCGGGGACGTTGGAGCCGTTGTCGGGAGCCACCTGGCGGCCGCTTTTATATTGTCCCCTGTCTCTGGAGCTTCGGCGACCTTCGTGAGGGCTGTGACTCGGCCGCCGGGCCCGAGGCAGAGTTCCGGGAGCCGGGCGACGCTGGCGGTGACTGTCCCGGTGGCGCCCAGGCGTGGGCGCCTGCTGCTGTCGCTTGAGATTGGGCGTGCAGGCCTATGAGGGTGTGACTGTCGCCGCGCTCTCGAGCCGGTCTGTGGGGCCGCCTGGCCTGGTCGACCAGCATCCGGCCGCGGGGACCGACCCGGCCACCCGACCCTCCTTCCTTCCTTCATTCCTTCCTTCCTTCCCTCCCTCCCTCCCTCCCCCCCCTCCCACCGCCCGGTCCCCACAGCGCCCCGCTCCGGAGGTGGGGACCGGCCCGTGCCCGTGCCCGTGCGTTTAGGCCGGTGGAGGGCGCGACGGGCTCGTTGGCGGGCGCGCGTGGGTCCCGGGGGTCGGATTCTTTCTGACCGATGCTTTTCCGAGTCGGACTCCGGAGGTGGGGACCGGGCTGGGCCGCGAGGGGTGACCCGGAGAGAGAGGCCCGGGCCCGGGTGCGGTCCCTCGTGGGCTCCGGTCGCCTGGGAGGTGCCTCCGTGCGAAAATGTTTCCAAGTCCCCCTGGGTCCGGGGACGCGGACGGGCCGGGACCTGCTCGCGCGGGTGGCCGGGGAGGGCGCACCCGGCCCTTCAGCGGGCCCACGTGGGTCCCGGTCGGCGGACGCGACTTTTTCTCACCCTCCCCCGCCCCCTCGTCCACCGCGAGTCCCGGCCGGGGTGGGGGTGGCGGTGGGGACCGGCCCGAGTCGTACTGGGCGGCCCGGATAGGGCGGCCTGGGCCCGGGCGCGGTCCCTCGTGGGCCCCGCTCCTCAGAGGCGGCAGAGTGGGATAGTTCCTTTTCTTTAACCAAGTCTTCGCCCGGGGACTCGGAGGGACCGCGGTACGGTACCTGCTCGCGCGGGCGATCCGGGGAGGGCGACCCCGGCCCGCTCGCTGCCTCTGCCACGTTTTCCCGCCCCTCCCGCCCCGCCCCGCTCCACTCTGCCGCCCCCCCGCTCCTCGGGTCGACCAGATGGCCCCGAGAGAGCTCCGGGGCTGCTGTGGATGGGGAAGTGTTGGGGAGAGGTAGCCGGGCCGAGGTCCCGGGGAGCCCCCCCGAGGTTCGTGGATGGGCCCCGCTGCCGGGCGCCGTGATTTTTTTCGCCTGAAATGGGCCTTTTTTACCACCAGATAGGTGCTGACACGGTCTCCTCTGGCATCTCTCGCTGGGGGTTCTGGGACTCTGGACGCGCGCAGGGTGCTGGGCTTTGGACCGCCGTCTGGCGCCCGAACCGGCCCTTGCCACTTGAGCCGCCCGCTTGGGCCTGCGCGCCGGCTCTCGTGTGTGCGCCCGGCTGACCCGACCCGCGGTGCCGCCTCCGGTCTCTGGCTCACCCGAGGGCGGCGGGGCGAGGTGGTGCGTGGGTCTTCTACCCCGTGTGACTCCCCTTCCCCGCCGCAGGCACCCGGTGGTGGCTGAGACGACCCCACCCCGCAGGCTCCGTGCCACGTGTCAGGCGTTCTCCTCGCGGGGTCGTCGGCCACTGTTGCCCGAGAAGGCAAGAGAGAGAGAGAAGAGGGGGGCTGGGTGCCGGCTGAGGCTGAAGCAGGCTCCTCCGGTGAGGGTCCTCGCCGTGCCCCTCCCCCCTCGGGGCCCTCGTGGCCCCTGGCTCTCTGGATTGACTGATCGATGTGGTGATGTCGCGCTCTCCTGGGCCGGGCCTTACGTCGCGCCAGACGAGGGACGGACGTTCTTGGCGAACGGGACCGCTCTTCTCGTTCTGTCCGCGGGCCCCTCGCCTCTCTTGTCACGCCCTGCCGGCCTGCCGAGGGGTGTGTGGGAGGGCAGGGGTGGTGGTCTCCGGCCCGGACCTGCGGTCTCCCGCCTCCTGCCTCACGGCGTGGGCGGGGCCGTGGTCCTCGGACGCAGCAGACGCTCTCGCTTCGCCTCCTTGGCGTGTGCCCCGCGGGCGGTCCTCCCCGCGTCGGTGGGGGCCGTCCCGCCGCTGCGCCGCGCGCCCGCTGCTGGCGCGTGAGCGTGACTTGCTCGGTCCTCTGTGGTGCCCCTGGAGCGCTCCAGGTCGTCCCTCAGGCGCGCGAGGCCGAGCGGTGGTGTCGTTCCCTTTTCCCAGCGTGCTCCTCGGGGTCTCCGCCGCGGTGGTGTGTCCCGTGAGTGGCTCTCTTGGGGGGGTCGAGACGGTAAAGGGCGCGGGGGCTTGCCTCTGTTTCTCTCCCTCGGTGGGGGACGGGGGCCTGCCACCTCGTCGCCATCGTCCTCCCACGGTGTGCCGTGGGGGGGACTGACTTCGTGGCCGGGCCGACGCCGCGTGTGCCGCCGCCCCCCACTTGCGTGTGTGTGGGGAGTCGCACACGGGCGTGGGTGCGATCGCGTTGGGCCGGGGCCTGCGAGAAGGGGGCGTCTGTCGCGCTTCTCGGGCGTGCTCCCCCCTTCCGGAGCCCGGTGGACGAGCCTGGGGGCGGCGGCAGAGGTTGTGCCCCCGAGGCTGTGGCCGCGAACGCTCCAGTGGGCCGTGTGCTTACCCATACCGCAGACCCCCCCACCCCTCCCACGGCCAGTCGTGGACTTGGTGGCTCGTGGAGCGCCTCCGTGGGCCCGAAGGGCACAGACGATGGGTGGGGGATGACGCACCCTCGGTGAGAAAGCCTTCTCTAGCGATCCGAGAGGGAGCCTTGGGGTACCGGACCCCCCAGCCGCTGCCCCTCCCAAGCGTGCAGTGGGCCACGGTGGCCACTGCCAGAGCCACGTTGGGCGGCAGAGGCCCTCGCCCTCGCGGGAGGGCTTGCGCCGGCCCCGCGGTGGGGCCGAGCGCCGCTCTTTGCCTACCGCGGCCCGCGCCTCCCCCCTCTGAGTCGGGGGAGGGTCCCGCCAGGCCGGCGTCCGGCGCGGGGCCGTGTGTGCGCGGGTGCGTGCGCGTGCGGTGACCCGCGCGGTGGCGAGCCCGAGGTGGGGTTCGGGGACGCACGGGCGTCCCGACTCCCCAGTCCCGCAGCCGCGAGGAGCCCGTCGCGCCTGCCCTCGCCGCGAGTCGCGGCCGGGGGCGGTGTGTGGGCACGGT
>PDWJ01013415.1_pt1 | contig 14367 bp, 14 predicted proteins | sample 1430881 | NCBI WGS metagenome assembly PDWJ01 (sample SAMN01162460, study PRJNA174530) | Oral metagenome, whole genome shotgun sequencing project. | biome: Marine environment; feature: Marine mammal; material: Swab sample of the gingival sulcus; isolation source: swab sample of gingival sulcus... | reverse complement strand
TACGGCAATACCAAAACGGTAACGCATGATTTCTGCCAACATTTCAGCACGGCTAACCACAGGAATACGCTGGGCATGCGCTGCCACAATTTCAACATTGTTATCTTTAACCGCTGTTGAGCGCACGATAACATCGCTGCCGGCAATATTTTCAGCCTGCTGTCCAATATAGATTGTCGCACCTAATTTAGCTAAACGACGCGTATTGGCACTGTCGCTTATATCAGAACCGGTAACTTGATAACCCAAATTAATCATTACTTCGGCAATACCATTCATACCGGATCCGCCAATACCGATAAAGTGGATATGTTCGATACGGCGCATGTGTTTATTCGTAGTGGTCATCATGGTATGACATTCAACGGGCTGCATTGGCATAAATCACCTCATCAATTATTGCTATCATTTTATCCAAAGCATCGGCATGGCTTAAACTACGCCCATATTCAGCCATTTGCCGCAAAATTGCATTCTCCGGCGCTGTGCTATTCGGCATCGTGTCATCCAATAATGCTGTCACCGTCTTTTGCAGATGCTCGGGCGTTAAGGCTGTTTGCTCTATAATTTTTGCCGCTTGCTGATTAGCCAAATATTTGGCATTAAGAAACTGATGATTATCCGCTGCCTGAGGTAACGGGATAAATATAGCGGCCAGACCCACTGCCGCCACTTCACTGACTGTTAAAGCACCGGCGCGGGCAATCAGCAAATCGGCATTGGCATAGGCTGCGGGCATATCATCGATGTATTCGACAACCCGCACATCCTGGCGTTCTAATAACCCGCGGCGGCGATAATCCTCAAGCGTTGCCGCTGCGGTAGCCTTGCCCGTTTGGTGCGTTAAGGTAATGCGCCCCAATAACGGTGCCAGTGCCTGTGGTACCGCTTCATTAATCGCCTGCGCCCCCAGGCTGCCACCCATGACCAGCACCCGAAACGGTTCGGTTGTACGAATACGCTGTTGTGGCAAATCAATAGCGGCGATGGCTTGCCGTACCGGATTACCGATAACCGTTCCCGGATGTCCGGCAATGGGAAACGCCAATAACATGCGGGTTGCCCACTTAGAGACCAATCGGTTGGTTAAGCCCATGGCGGCATTTTGTTCATGGGCAATCACAGGGACAGCGCTTAATTTTGCCGCCAATGCCCCGGGGCCGCTGGCAAAACCGCCGAAGCCGATAAATAAATCCGGCTTTATCTGCTTAATTAAACGCTTAGCCTGCATCACCGCTGAAGCAATAACAAAGGGTGCTTGTAAGACACGTTTGATGCCGTTACCCCGAACACCCTGGACAAAAATTGTGTGCAGGACGATTTGGGCTTCAGGGACCAAGCGCGCCTCAATACCGGCTTGTGTACCCAACCACTCTACTTTGGCCCCCAATTCTCGCAGACGTTTTGCCACGGCAAGCGCAGGATAGACGTGTCCGCCCGTGCCGCCTGCACTAATCATGATATTTTTTCCGACAAAGTTCGGCTGTATCGTCATGTAACACCTGCCGCCTGCCGGCGGCCGCTTTGTTCATTGAGTAAGGTATAACGCGACTCGCTGTCAATACGCAACAATATTGCCAGCAAAATCATGCTGGCAAGCACCGAAGAGCCGCCGTAACTAATCATTGGCAAAGTCAGCCCTTTAGTGGGTAACAGGCCGCTGGCAACCGACATATTAATTAATGCCTGCATACCCAGCCACAAACCGATGCCATAGGCCAGACAACTGGCAAAACGCATGCGTACCTTATCGGCATTGCTGGCAATAACAAAGACCCGCCAGACAATAACAGCAAACAAAAGCATTAACACAATAACACCTATCAATCCGGTTTCTTCGGCTAAAATAGAAAAAATAAAGTCCGTATGTGCCTCGGGTAAATAATGATGTTTTTCCAGACTTTCACCAATCCCGACACCTGTTGTCTTACCGCGCCCGATAGCGATTAAAGAATTAACCAGCTGATAATCCGAACCCCAAACATCATCCCACGGGTTAATAAAGCTGGCTAAACGTTTTACCCGATAAGGGGCCGCCAGCATTACCAATCCTCCCAGCACAGTAACCAGTGAAGCAATCACGACAAAGCGCAGTAAACAGACTCCTGCTAAAAACATCATCCCCAGTACCGTGGCACAAATCACCGCTGTCGAACCAAAATCAGGCTCCAACAATAATAAGACGGCAACTGCACCTAACACGCCCAAAAGTTTAACCATCGGCAATAAGGATTTATGCAGCTGATTTTGATGACGCTGTAAAAAAGCCGCCGCATAAATCATCACACAAATACGCACAAACTCAGATACCTGTAAATTCACCGGCCCTAAAGCAATCCAACGTCGCGCGCCGTTAATTTCTCTTGCCACACCGGGTAAAATCACTAATATTAACAATAACAAACCTGTTAATAAAATCAGTTTATCATGCCGGTACCACCACTGTGTCGGTATTTGATAGACCACATAGCCCAAACCGCAACCCAAAATCATGTACACCAGCTGACGAGTGGCATAACTGAAAATCCAGCCGTTGCTGCCGGCTTTTCAATACCGAGAACCTTATTCATTTATCCACTCCTTAACTAAACCCTCAAATGCCTCACCACGTTTTAGATAATTGCTAAACATATCAAAACTGGCACAGGCCGGTGACAATATCACCACATCTCCGGCCCCGGCAGCAGCAATTGCCGCTGCTACTGCTGCCGGTAAATCTTCTGCCAATTGCGTAGGGATGGTGCCGGCGACTGCCTGCCGAATACGCCCGGCATCTTCACCGATTAATACCATACACTTAACGCGGCCCTGTGCCGCCTGTATCAGTGGTGCAAAATCCTGCCCTTTGCCTTGCCCGCCGGCAATTAAAACCATGGGCTGCTCAATACCGTTTATTGCCGCCACAGTAGCACCAATATTCGTGCCTTTGGAATCATTAATAAAAGTCACACCGTTTTTCCGCCCGACCACCACTGCACGACTGGGCAGCGGTTTAAATTGCTTACAGGCTTCGGCGGTGGTTTGTGCATCGATGTCAAGTAGTTGGGCCGCGGCAAAAACCGCCATTAAATTATCAGCATGATGATTGCCGATTTGGCGAAAATCTTGTAAATCAAATAATGCCTCATCGGCATATTGATAATAAATGTTACCGTCTTTGCAGTACCAATCACGCTCACAGGTTTGCGAGAAATAGACGAGGTGCTTGTTATCGTCATTGATATAATGCCCGGCAAAGGTATTGACCTGCACATCATCGGCATTGACAATCAGGTGTTTGGACTGGGCAAACAGCCGGGCTTTAGTCGCCACATAGTCCTCATAACAGTCATATCTGTCCAGATGATCGGGGCTGACATTCAGCCACACGCCAATATCACAAGAGAGCGAAGGAGCACGTTCCAAATGATAGCTGGACAACTCAACAATATAGCCTTCACACCGGTCATCGTTTTCTGCCAGAGCCTGCAATACCGGCAAACCGATATTACCGCATAAAACATACTTTCGGTTGGCATATTGAGTGACCTGATGCAATAAACTCACCACCGTGGATTTACCGTTGGAACCGGTTACCCCGATAATCGGTTTGTCGGTTAAGCGGGCAAACAGTTCAATATCCGTCAGCAGGCTGCCATTGTGTTTAGCAAAACAATCCCGCCGTGTATCAATGCCGGGAGAAAGCAGAACAGTCGGATAATCGGTAAAGGTAGTTGTTGTAAAAGTCCCCAAAGTCACCTTATGCCGCTGTTCGGCAAAGCTATCGGGAACCTGCTCACTTTCATCAAAAACCTGACATGCCACACCGGCTAACTGTAATAAAGCAAAGCACGACTGACCGGTGACCCCTGCCCCGATAATGGCAACAGGCTCAGCTAAATTTAATGTAATCAGTCTCTCAGCTATCATATCCACTTTTTCATTAACGCAGTTTCAGTAAAGATAAACCAATCAGCACCAGTATTACTGTAATAATCCAAAAACGTATCGTCACACGCGATTCCGGCCAGCCTTTTAATTCAAAATGGTGATGGATAGGCGCCATACGAAAAATACGTTTACCTGTCAGCTTAAACGAAGCCACTTGTAAAGCCACCGATACCGTCTCGACGACAAACACTCCGCCCATAATCGCCAGGACAATCTCCTGGCGGATAACCACGGCAATAATACCCAATAAGCCGCCCAATGCCAATGCCCCCACATCACCCATAAAGACCAAAGCCGGATGGGCGTTAAACCATAAAAATCCCAGCCCGGCGCCGGCAATGGCCCCGCAGATAATCGCCATCTCCCCGCTGCCTTTAACAAACGGCATCTGTAAATAAGTGGCAAAACCGTGATGTCCGGTCGCATAGGCATAAACACCCAATCCTGCTGCCACTAATACCGTGGGCAAAATCGCCAGACCATCCAGACCATCGGTTAAATTGACGGCATTACTGGCACCGGTTAACACCAAAAAAACCCACGGAATAAAGAAAATACCCAGCGGCAGCATAAAATCTTTCATCATTGGCAGCAATAATGCGGTGTCCAGCTCATGATCACCAATCAGCCACAACCATATAGCGGCAACTACCCCGACAAACGATTGCAGGGCATATTTTTCCTTGGCACGTAAACCCTTAGGGTCTTTTTTAATCAATTTACGGTAATCATCAATAAAACCAATATAACCAAAACCCAAGGTTACCAATAAACAAATCCATACATAAACATTGGTTAACTTACACCATAACAGCGAAGCAATAAAAATTGCCAGCAAAATCAAAACGCCACCCATGGTCGGCGTACCCTGTTTTGGCAAATGAGATTGAGGGCCGTCATCCCGTACAAACTGTCCCATTTGCTTAAATTGCAATAAGCTAATCATTTTAGGCCCTAAAATTACAGCGATTGCAAATGCCGTCAACGCCGCCAAAATAATACGCGTTGTCAAGTAAGATAAAGCATTCAGTGCAGACCATTGGTCGAGCAATAATTGTGAAAGGTGATATAACATAAACTACTCCGACCTGAGCAAAAAATCAACAATACGTTCCATGCGCATGCAACGTGAACCTTTAACCAATACGGTAGCCGGCCTGTGCTGCCGTATCAGTGCAAGCAATGCGGTTTGCAGCTTGCTGATATCATCATAGTGCGCTGCCTTGTTATTTGCCTGAGTAAAGGCAAGCATTTTTTCGCCGACACATAAAAACGCATCGGCTTTGCCGCTTATCTCTTGTCCCAGTTGGTGATGAATGGCCAATTCGTTATCACCCAGTTCCTGCATATCACCCAGTACCATAATACGATAACCCGCACTATCAGCTAAAATATCCGCCGAGGCACGCAGCGACAGCGGATTGGCATTATAGGTATCGTCAATCACTGTCAGCTGTCCCATAACTTTTTTTTGCAAACGCCCCTTGGCACCGGTAAAAGTCGATAATCCCGCAGCAATCACCGGCAAAGCGATACCGGCTGCCAAGGCACATGCTGCACAACCCAAGGCATTGATTACATTATGCCGCCCCACCGTCGGCAGGACTAGCGCTTGACGCTGACCGTCAGCACAGAGTACAAACCGTGAGTAATCGGCAGCAATTGCCTCGGCATAAACATCTGCCTGATGCTGCTGCCGTTGATACTGCTGCAATGCAAACGTTTTCACTTTTACGCCGTCAGCCGTTAAGCTGCGCCAGTAGGAAGCATACTTATCGTCCATATTTATCACCGCGGTATCACCTCGGCACAAGCCGGCAAACAGCTCGCCTTTGCCTTTGGCCACACCGTCAACACCGCCAAAACCTTGTAGGTGCGCTTCACCGGCATTGGTAATCATGGCAATATGCGGCCGGCTAATCCCGCTCAGATAAGCGATTTCACCTTGATGGTTTGCCCCCATCTCAATGACGGCAAATTCAGCATCATCCGGTAAAGCAAACCAGGTAAACGGCACCCCCAGCTCATTATTGAAATTGCCTTTGGTGGCATGTGTTTTGCCCTGCTGAGAAAAAATGGCTGCCAGCATCTGTTTACTGGTGGTCTTACCTGCAGAACCGGTTACTCCGATAACAATACCGCCGCGCTGAACAAAATCATCGCGGATAGCTGCCGCCAATCGCCCTAGTGCCAGGCGCGTATCACGAACCACTACCTGTGGCACAAAGGCTTGCTGAGGGCGTTCAACCAATAAGGCACTGGCACCGTTTGCCAAAGCTGTTTCAACAAAACAATGACCGTCAAAACGTTCACCGCTAATGGCAACAAAGGTATCGCCGACTACCAGGGTGCGCGTATCGGTACTAATTGCCGATACGATAACCCCTGCCGGCACCGGAGAAACTAATAAATCCTGTAAAATGGCGGTTAATTGACGGCTATCAAAGGGCTGCATGACGTTCCTCTGCCAACCATTGCCGTACAACTTCATGGTCACTGAAATGCTGTTTTTCCGTACCGATAATCTGGTAATCTTCGTGACCTTTACCGGCTATTAATAAGGTGTCTCCGTCAGCTAATAAAGATAATCCGTAACGTATCGCATCCCGCCGTGAAGACACTGCGGTAAAACGCCGGCGATCAATCTCTCCGCTTAATATATCGGCAATAATATCCGCCGATTGCTCCGTGCGCGGATTATCATCGGTAACGATAGCAAAATCCGCCCCGCGGTTGACCGCTTCGGCCATTAACGGACGTTTGCGGCTGTCACGGTCACCACCGCAGCCAATAATCGATAATTGCCGTTTTGTTTTCTCCTAAATCAATCGCTTCAATACGTCCTTTGACACCGTGCAGATAACGGGCGCGGGCCAGCAAATCGTTTACCGGGTACCCGCCGGCAAATAAGGCTAGTAGTGCCGCCAGCACATTAGCCACATTAAATTCACCCCATACCGGTGCACACAGCTGCCTATTGTCTGTCTTTTCTGCGCCTGTCTTTTCCGCCAGTTGATAATGAATGTCTGCCTGAATACCGGCATGAGATAAACTCACCCGCGTTATCTGCGCAAATTCGGCAAATGCCTGCACCCGGTCATCTTTACCGAATGCCAAGACGCGCTTACCGGTTTTCTGCAGCTGTTGTGCCAAGGCATACCCGGCATCATCATCGGTATTAATAACAGCCGCCTTGACGCTGTCAAAAGCAAATAAACGGCTTTTTGCGGCATAATAATCGGCCATATCATCATGAAAATCGAGATGGTCCTGGCTTAAATTCATAAATACGGCCACCGTAAAATCCACCGCATTTACACGGTGTAATGCTAAGGCGTGCGAAGATACTTCCATCGCCACACCGCTGAACTGCGTGGATAATTCAGCCAAAATACGCTGCACGGCCAAGGCATCAGGTGTGGTATGGGATAATGCCTGTAATTGCTCGATATTGCCATAACCCATTGTGCCAATCACGCCATAGTCGGCTAATTGCGCAATAAAGTGGGTTACCGAAGTTTTACCATTGGTACCCGTGACGCCGATTAACGGCGCGCTAAAATGCGGTGCATAAAATGTTTTGGCAATTGCGCTGATATGCGTATTTAATCCCTCAACGGCAATCCATTTATCCGACTGAGACTGCGCAAAACGACTTAAATCATAGGGCGGTTGATAGGCAATCGCCGCCACTTGTTTAACCTGTTCATCGGTTAAGTAATCCAAAGCATGTGAAGCAATACCCTGCTCAGCCAAAAACAAACAACCCGCCGATAGTCGTCGCGAGTCATTGCTTAAAGCGCTTATATCGCATGCCGGCAGCTTAGCTGTTGTTAATGATTGTAATAAATAATGCAGCTTCATCTCTTGTTATACTTTATCTTATCCCACCTAAGTAACCCCCGGGTGAGCCTATTATGTTGTTTTCACAGTACGGGCGGCAAGCATTAGCCGCGTTCAGTTACTGTTTCGATTATTAAAATCTCCGTAACATGCACATTTTACAGAGATTGCTATTGTTTAACCTGTATGGTTTGCTGTTTTTTAACGGGGGCTTTTTTATCCGGTGCCACACCTAAGATACGCAGTGTTTTACCCACCACTTTGGCAAAAACCGGTGCAGCCACTAAGCCACCATAATATTTTTTACCCTTAGGATCATCAATCACCACCACCATAACAATTCGCGGATTTGATAACGGTGCCATACCGGCAAAAACAGAACGGTAATTGGTTTTTGAGTAGTGGCCGTTAATGACCTTATGCGCCGTTCCCGTTTTACCCCCCACGGTGTAATCCTGCATATATTCACCCAGCGTTGCCCGTCCGCCTGTACCACCTTCACCAACAGCCTTGGCAAGCATTTTCCTCACTTGTTTTGCCGTACGTTTTTTTAACACACGGGTGGCGGTCGGCAGGGTCTCTCTTTTCACCAAAGAAACCGGTATTTTTAAACCGTCATTAGCCAGCACGGCATAGGCCTGGGCCACTTGCAAAGCCGTTGCCGACAACCCATAGCCATATGAGTTGGTGCAATATTCAAAATCACCCAAACGCTTAAAGTTGCGTAACCGTCCACGCTGTTCACCGGGAAAATCCACCTGACTTTTTTCACCAAAGCCTAAGCTGCTGTACATGGCATGCAGTTTTGCTTTGGGCATGCGCAGGGCAATTTTACACGCCCCGACATTACTGGATTTTTTAATGACCGTTGACACATTGAGTTTGCCATAATTATGGGTATCCGTTACACGGTATCTGCCGATTTTCATCGTGCCGGGACGGGTATCAATCGGTGTACCCGGATGCACCAAGCCGGCATCTAAGGCCGCTGCTGCGACAAACGGTTTCATCACCGAACCGGGCTCAAAGGTATCGGTAATGGCACGATTTTTAATCAACTCCGGCTTACGTTCTTTAGGGTTATTGGGATTACCTGACGGCACCGATACCAGAGATATTGTATTCGTTTATCAATGGTCAGTATTAAATCCTGCCCCTGCACCGGCGGATTAATTTCTTTCAAAATATCCACTACGCGCCCTTTGGGGTCTTTAACCACCTGGGCCGTACCGGCTTTACCAGCAAGCCAGCTTTCCCATAAAAGCTCAACCCCACGAATACCTATATCATCGGCATTGGTATAACCAATCACTTGTGAAACCACATCCGATGAAGGATAGAAACGGCGATATTCACGTTGCGCATAAACCCCGGCAAAATTCTGCTGTAGTAACTTTTCAGCTGTTACCGGTTCAATACCACGCCGCAAATAGACAAAATGAATTTCTTCACCTTTTTTATTTAGTTTGTTGTCCTCTAAACGCTGTTGGAGTTTAGCCGGTGAATAGCCTAATAAATCTGCCAGGTGCTTAAAATTTTCCGAATCTTGTTCAATAGCATACGGATCCGCCCAAATACTGCTGACCGGTGTACTAACTGCCAAAGGTACGGCATTTCTATCCAAAATATTACCGCGCATAGCGGCTTCTTTACGGATACGCAAAAACCGTTTGTTACTGGCTTGAGTAAATTTTTCCTGTGCTTTCTCATTGGTTTGCAAATAGGCAACTTTTCCCAATACGGTTGCCGCAAACAATGCCAACACTGCCAAAACTACATTACGTCGTGTTGTTGCTCCATAGGGTGAAACAAATTTTTTCATTTTAGCGCTTGGTTATGCGTGATTTATAATTCAGCCTGGATATTTCATTAGTCAATGGAATTTTCAGATTAGCTTAAGGGGCGCGATAAACCACTTCTTGTGATTTGGGCAAGGCCATACCCAAACTTTTTTCGGCAACCTGATAGATAATCGCTTCGTCAGTCAGCGTTGATTCTTCAAGCACCAATTGACTCCATGTCAAACGCATGGCATCACGCTCTATTTTTACGCGTTGAATCTGGCTCATTAATTGACGCGCCTGATAACGTGACTCAGCAACTTGTACTGCTCCGACAGCCAAGGTAATTACAAAACTACCCAAAACGATTATTGCTTTCATAATTTTTCCACCACTCTCATTAATGCACTGCGCGAACGCGGATTATTCGCTACTTCTTCACTGCCAGGCCGTATGGGACGGCCAATCAGCTTAACTTTTTTTAATAATGCCGAATCCGCAATCGGCACTTCCGGCGGAAGTTCTTGCCCCGCCATGGCTTTTACAAACTGTTTAACGGCGCCGTCTTCCAACGAATGAAAAGAGATAACCACTAAACGCCCACCCTTTTTTAACACCGGATAGACCTTTGCCAGCATACTTTGCAATTCAGCCAATTCGTTATTAACACGCATACGAATTGCCTGAAAAGTCCGGGTCGCCGGATGACGACCCGGTACGTGAAATCGCGCCGGAATGGCACTTCTCACTATCTCTGCCAATTGCTTCGTTGTTGTTATAGATTGGGTGATTCGCGTTTTCATAATTTTTTTTGCTATTGGCTTGGCAAAACGCTCCTCACCCATGCATTTGATGACATTCACTAATTCGCCGTAATCGGCGTTATTGACGAACGCTTTGGCAGTGAGCACGGTATCGGGGTTCATACGCATATCCAGTTCGCCGTCACGCGTAAAACTAAAACCGCGCTCGGCTTCATCCAGCTGCGGCGATGAAACCCCTAAATCCAGTAATATCCCATCCAAACTGTCTTTATTCGACAGCGGAAATAATTCGTTAAAGCGCGAAAATTCCCCGCGCTTAAATATAAATCGTTTATCTTTGATGGCTTGTGCAGCATCAACAGCACGCGGATCACGATCCATCGCGTATAATCGTCCGCCATCACCCAACTGTTGTAATATGGCACGGCTATGACCGCCCCGGCCAAACGTGGCATCCAGATACCAGCCATTTGGTTGTATCTGTAATGCTTCAACCGCTTCATGCAAAAGTACCGGGATATGTTCATTAGTCATATCCTCTCCTAAAACGACAAACTTTCTAATGTTGCCACGTAAGCCGCTTTGTCCTCTTCGCTTTCCTCCATGTTACGCAATGCCTGATAAGCCGCCTCACTCCATATTTCCAGTTTATTACCCTGACCGACCAATTTAACTTTTTTATCCAGACCGGCAAATTCACGCAGCTCGGGCGTCAGTAATACACGCCCTTGCCCGTCAACCACGTATTCCACGGCTTCGCCTAAAAAAACACGCTTTAAACGACGAATTTGCGGACTATTCGGCTGGGCGACGATATTGTTTTCGACCACCTGCCACTCATCCAGCGCATATACCAATAAACAGCGTTCATCAGGCATTGGATTCGGGGCAATCACCAGTTTAGTCAGGGCATCACGGTGCTTTGCAGGGATGGCAATCCGCCCCTTACTGTCCATCGATAATGTACTGGCACCGCGAAACATATGTTGATTCCTAGTTATTTTTTCTAAAATCTTACTGTTTTAAGGATAAATTTGTAATTTAATCCCCACTTATCCCCACACAACAATACTATACCGCTATTGATTAAATAAAGTCAATAAAATAATTAGATTAGTTTTAATAAATTTTACTTATCTAGAATTAAAGATGACTTATTAACAAAGTTATACACAGAAAATTAGCTTATTAAATAATAAAGTGGTGAAAAGTGGTAATTTCTTAAAACAAGGGTTATATTATATATTTTTCAATAAATTAAAATGCCAGCAAAGCAAAAAACAGCTAACTAACAAGCAATAAAGCTTTTTTAAAGTGGTGAAGTTATCCACAACAGCCTATCGTTTGAACAAACATACGGGTATAATAAACCCCATGAAAACGACGCTGGAAAGCTGGCTGAAAAAAGCAAAAAAACAAGTCAATTCAAACACACCCGAATTAGATAGTGAGCTGTTACTGGCTTTTCGCCTGCAAAAAAACCGGGCCTATTTGCGGGCTTTTGGCAATACGCCGCTGCCTGCCGATATACAGCAGCAACTGCAAACGGACCTGCAACGCTTACGGCACGGTTACCCGTTAGCTTATCTATTGGGTAAAAAAGCCTTTTGGGATATGACCTTGACGGTGACGGAAGATACGCTAATTCCGCGGCCCGATACGGAAACGCTGGTTGAAGTGGTTTTATCGTTATTACCGCCATCATTTGACGGCAGATTGCTGGATTTAGGCACCGGCAGCGGAGCCATTGCCATTGCCCTTAGCCGGGAACGGCCTGATGCCAAAATTTACGCTTGTGATATGCATCAGGCGGCCCTGAATGTGGCAGCAAGAAATGCGCAACGCTGGCAACGCGCCCCGATTACCTTTTTTCGCTCCGATTGGTTTAACGTATTGGATAAAGCACACGGCAGCAACCCTTTGCAAAAACCGTTTACCTTGATCGTGGCAAATCCACCCTATATTGCCCCCCAAGACCCGCATCTGGCAGCGCTGACTTTTGAACCGACAAAGGCATTGATAGCCAAACAAGATGGATTAGCCGATATTCGCCAGATTATTACCCGGGCCCCGTACTATTTACTGCCAAACGGCTGGCTGATTGTAGAACACGGCTATAATCAAGGACAAGCGGTGCGCGGTTTATTCACGTCCGCGGGCAAATGGCAGGAGATTACGACCCACCGCGACTTAAGCGGTAACGAACGTGCCAGTGTTGCCCGGCTTGGTTAACTACCGTTTATCTCAGCCAGTAATTCGCGCACTATTTCACCGGCTAACAACACGCCAAAAACAGCAGGTAAATAGGAAATTGTGCCGTTAGTGGCTTTTTCGCGGTAATGCCCACTGCTGATATTGTTAACCTGCGGCGGCCGGCACGGCTCATCGGAAAAAATCACCGGATACTTTAAATTGCCCCGTAAAGCCCGCAAACGTCGGCGCATTTCCCGCGCTAACGGACAACCGGCTGTTTTATCCAGTCGTGCTATACGCGCTTTACTGACATCCAGACGATTACCCGCACCCATGGCAGAGATAACCGGCACACCGTGCTTTTGCGCCTCGATAACCAATTGCGCTTTACAAGCAATGCTGTCAATACAATCGGCGATATAATCATATTGTCCTGACAAAACGGTTTGTTCTGCCGTTTCAACACGCATAAATTCATCAATAACATCTACCGTAATATCAGGGTCAATATCAGCAATGCGTGCCTGCATAACTGCGGTTTTTTTTTGTCCCAGCGTGGATTGCAAAGCCACCAACTGACGATTGATATTGGATAAACTGACAACATCATTATCCAGTAGCGTTAAATGTCCAATACCGGCACGGGCAAGGTTTTCAGCCACGTAGCCGCCCACCCCGCCGATACCGGCGATCAGCACGTGATGTCGGCGCAAAGATGCCAGGGCATCGCTTCCTAGTAAAATTTCACTGCGGGCATGTAATGTAGACATATTTTCCTTATTGGCAATTATTGTTATTCAGATGACAAATAACCCTCAAAAGAGAATAATATCACTTTGGGTATACAAACCAATAGCAATTCCAAAAAACAAGCACGCTAAGAAGTGACAAATGACGATAAAAACCCCGTTGTTCTCGACGGGGTTTTGGCATCCATTTAGTTTGCAAAATTGACCAATGCATTATAGCAAAACGCGTTTTACCGAAAAACTCTTTGCCTTATTTTTGCCCGCTCACAGCCCATACCTTCCTAGTTTACGTTCACTAAATTAGGATGATACGGACAATCGATTAACTTTACATTGACACCCTGATTAATAACATTGATTTTACTTATTTGTCATGATAAACTCTCAAAAATTATAGTTGCATCGACCGATTTTTTGCTAAAAAACGGGCCAGTGAAGACCGTACATTCAGTACAGCAAAATGGCACAAGGTTGTACCGGAAAATCAGTAGGCAGCTTCAATATTAGGTTATTTAATAAGGTAAATTTACGATGAAACAATGGATAAAATTACTGCTCTTATGCGCCGGCACACTTGCCCTAACTGCACATGCACAAGCAGTTGATAGTGATGGAGACGGGATAGTCAATACGGCTGACTTAGACGATGACAATGACGGTATTTTGGATACACAAGAGTGTTCCAGTAAAGTCGTTGTCTTTTTAGAGGATTTTAATGGTTATGTTAGTCAAGCTACTCCTGTAGCGCCATTGTCAAATGCTAATGAGGAAACAGAGATACCTTACCAAGAAGTTATACCTGGTTCAGTTCCTTCTTCTGGTTGGTATGCAGTCGCTTTACAGCCTCAAAGCTGGTTTTCTTCTTTAAGAAATTTCAACGAAAATGCGGCGATGGGCATTGATGGTACCCATAGCAATAGTGGAGAAAAATTGCTTTTTAAAGCGAAAAATATCGCTTTGATTGCTGGCAATGAGTATGAATTTTCATTCAAATATTGGGCGGAAAACACTGTTCTTCCTACCTTATCACTGTATGTGGATGAAGACGGAGTAGCCGGCCCAAAAGTACCCCAACTATTGAAAGCAGTTACCTTAACAGGTGGAGGC
>PDWJ01003689.1_pt1 | contig 14368 bp, 13 predicted proteins | sample 1430881 | NCBI WGS metagenome assembly PDWJ01 (sample SAMN01162460, study PRJNA174530) | Oral metagenome, whole genome shotgun sequencing project. | biome: Marine environment; feature: Marine mammal; material: Swab sample of the gingival sulcus; isolation source: swab sample of gingival sulcus... | reverse complement strand
GCCTACAGCCAATACCCTGGCAGATTATACCGCGTTGCTGCCGTGGAACGTAACCCTTGAGAAAGACTCCTGCAAGGTGTAGGTCGTTTGGCGCTTACTGTTCAACGGTCGTAATGACAACCTAAAAATGACCACCTGTGCAAACCCAATTTTGACAAACAATTGTTCAAGCAGGCTGATTAAGGAAGAAGGAGCAATTAATATCGTTGCTCGTAAAGAACAACATCAGGAGAGAGTTACATCTTAAAAAAGTATTTTCTGTCTTGACGAAGGGGACCACTATACCAAGGCTATTCAAAGAATTGAACAGGGTGCAAGATTTCAATATTTTTCCCTTGTACAGCAATAAGCCCTTCATCGGACAATTTGCGCAAAATGCGTGATAGGGTTTCTGGCGAAATACCCAGGAGAAGAGCAATTTGTTTTTTACTCTCAGGAAGAGAAATCGTTGTGCCGTCGCATCCTTGCTGCAAGTGATAAAGATAGTTTAAAAAACGCGTTTTAGGCTCGGAAAGCGCTAGTTCCTTGACGCTGTCGAGAAGCGAACACTGTCTTCTGGCTACATAGTCGAAAAGATGCCAGGCAAAGGAAGGGTGTATTTCAACCAGTTGGCGAAGATGCTTAATATCGAAGGACAAATATTCCGAATTTTGTAGGGCAATTGCGCTTACAGGGTAAATCCCCTGTGTCATAAGTGCAAACCATGCAATCAGCTGACCTGGAGAAATAAATGCAACAACTACCTCTTTCCCTATGGCATTGGAACGAATCAGCTTGAAACGCCCAGACGCTAAAAAGTAAGCAGAATGACCTGACTGCTGTTCCCAAAAGAGGACATCATTTTGTTTAATACTGCCAAACTGGCAAAACTCTTCCAATTCAGTACGTTTTCGTTCATTCAGGTCTTCGAAATAGCTTTCCAAGAAAAAAGCTAAGGCTTCATTCTTATTCATTCATCATATCTATGGAAAAATTGAGCCAACCGTAACAGCCCACCCCTACGATTATTCATAGGATACGTTTTTTTCTGCTCAAGCCGTTTAAATTGCAAGGAGCGGATGACACTTCTTGCCGCCATGTATTGCAAATAACTCGATATCAGACAATATGCATGGGCATATTGTCACTTCCGTAATCTACACTACAGTAACCTTCAAGCTTGTTCCTTTGGATGACTAGAGATTAATCCAATGGTTATTACCGCCAACCCAAACGATGTTTGGTCAGCATGCAATGATGGAGCCCTCATGAGTTGCTCTATGCCCTCACCTCCCATCCTTCCAACGTCTGGTAGATGTATGTGATCACAATAAATGTTGGGAAATAAATTCTTTTTTTCAAGTTACCTGATGGAAGGGTAAGCTAGCCCTCTCACGTACCATACAAATACAAACAGAGGGCTCCTGCCTGCAACAATAGAACAGAACAATGTTACCAAAAATATATCAATCAACCAAGTTCTTTCATCTTCTTCACTTAAACCGGATTTCTCATCAGCTTAGATACTGCCAGGTTCGGTAGTTTTTGCTACCTCAGTATACTAGGGTAGATGTGGCGACAAAATACTGCCGAAAATGGCACCGCCTGAGCTATGTACAGTTTGTCGAAATTTGAGTCTGCTCACGAATCATACATCTGTTTTCTCCTGATTTTTCTCAAATAAGACAAAATGTACATAAGAAATCCAGGCTCATCGATACAGACCTGGCTTCACAAAAACAGCAGCACCACCAGCTGCCCCCCTGAATAGTTTCGGTTCCTCAGCAGGAGCTGTGGGCAGTCCGGAGTTCTGGCAAGCCTTCGGCTGCACGATACAGACCTATTTCTAACTGGTCCCACGACCGAAAAACATGCGATCTTTTTTTGTCCACTTTTGCCATGTTAGCCCCCCCTGCAACACGCCCAAGAGCCATGATGTTTTTTGCCCGAAACCAGTTCGGCTGAAAAGACCAATAACTGCGCGACATATTCGTCACTTTCTTCATTGGATCAATCCAGGCGCGCATTGGTTCAGGTGGCCCGCAGGTCAAGGCGTTTCCTGGTCCAGACAACGGATGTATATTCCCAGATGCGCTGGAAATCCACCTTAAGAAGATACGCTCTTATTCTTCTCGCGTTGCATTTGAACAAATCGGCCACGTTTGTTAACCTATTGTTCAGTCAAGCTCTCTGGACGTTTAAAAAGGCACCAGCGACTTTTTTTCAAAACAGGTTCTTTCCCTGCCCCTTGCAACTCATTCGTTTCTCCGTGTCCGACCTTGTCAATTGCTTTGTTTATGCCGTTCATTATCTGATATCTATCAAGGGCATTGACAGAATCCGGGACCAGTTCGGCAATGATCTGCTCAATCGGCTGCCAAATGACGAGGCAAATACATCGCAAGCGTGCACAACGCTCCGCTCTCAGCCATTCAAAGGGTCCGCGATACGTTTTTTCCCTTCGGCTTTTCCCCTATTCAAAGCAAGCGTCTATAACCTAGATCGAGCTGATCAACCAGGGTGATAAACGTTTCGCTTTGCTTTCGCCAATACATCTCGTCGCTACCGATTGCGTCAACACTTTTCAAAATTTTTTAAATATTTCTCAGCTGTTGTTTGAAAAGAGATGGTGAATCCTGCTCCAATGGCTTTATGCTATATCATGAGCCAAAATAGTTTCCACTATACCGTCACCACTATTTACCTTTCCGCCCAGACGCTTAACAAGAGTTTCGATATCACTTCTATCTACTATTGAAACCAATTCCTTCACAGATAATTCATTCTCAAATAATATTTTAATTTTATTCCCAGATACTTCTGCATATAATCTAATCTCTGACTCTTTTTTTCCTATATCAATCATAGAACGAAGGAGAAGATATATTAACGAAGCTAAAGGTAACATTGGAGCAGTAATACGTATATCATCACGGTACAATCTCTCGATGGTCATATTTTTCATGTCAGCTTGACGTTTTACCAAGTCCACCATAAGAGTAAGGATCTCAGCGAGAGGTTCTTCAGCAACAATCTTATCATTAAGGTGAGCGAAACGATTACAATTTTTCATTATATAATTTGCTCGCTGTGTATGACTACGGATTGTCGAAGTAGCAGAATGTACCTGATCTGAATATATACCCTGACCTGACTCGCTCATCAAAATAATATCTTCAATTAACCCTCCACTTTCATTTATAATTGCAAGTACGTTTTTTATTTCGTGGGACATTGATGCTATAACCTTGGAAAAAACTTGCAAACATGCACCGTCAACGGTATACAAATCGGTTATTTTTGCAGTATTTTTTTTCATGATAAGTATCAACCTCACTGGTTAAAAACTATTTACTGCTGTGCCCTTTATTAATTTTGTTCTTTCAGGTGACTGGCTTCTTCAATCTTGGAAATGAGCTGATCAAGATCCACCGGTTTCATCAGATAATCAAAAGCACTTCGCTCCATGACCTCGCGCCCTGCCGTAAAACTACCGTGGCCAGTAAGAATAATGACCTGTAAATCAGGGTGTGACTCTTTGACACGGACTAAAACCTCAAGACCATCCAAATCTGGCATTTTAAGATCTAAAACCAAAACATCTGGCGGCTCAGCGTCAATAGCTTTGAGTGTTTCCTGACCAGAATTCGCCATTGCAGTCTTAAACTTTCGAAGATTAAGTCGCGTCTGCAGAGTGGACGCGAATTCCACCTCATCATCAGCAATAAGAACGGAAATTGTACTTTTCGTTGGTTCAATCATCTTGTGTCCTCTTGATTGGGAAAGTTAGAGTGAATGCTGTTCCTTGACCGGCGTGGGAACGCACTGTTACATCACCTTCCAATTTCTTTATTAAACCATAGGTAATGGATAAACCGAGTCCCGTGCCTTTTCCGGTTTCTTTTGTGGTAAAAAAAGGTTCAAAAATTCGTGGAACGATCTCCTCAGGAATACCAGGTCCATCGTCCTGAATAACCACACGAACTTCACCAGCAACAGGATGAGTGAAAATTGTAATAACACCATCTTTCTCAATTGCGTCTATGGCATTATTGATAATATTAAGAAAAATCTGCTGCAATTGCAGATGATCACTTTTTACAAGGGGGAGATCATTATCCAGCTGAAGATGCGGTTTAATACGACTATGGATCATGGAATTCTCAAGAAATACTAAGACTTCCTTAATAACTTGATTGATTTGTACATCTTCATCTGTTACAGCAGATTGCCTGGCAAATCCAAGCAAGCGATGGGTAATGGCTTTGCAGCGCCCTACACTCTGATTGATGACTTGTAAACTTTCCGTCATAATGTTCTTGTTCTCAAAATCACCGGAAATGGACATCAAATCCTCCATAAGCCCCGTCTTCTGGTCAATGATTGCCAAGGGGTTATTGATTTCATGACCGACACCGGCAGCAAGTCGACCAATAGATGCCAGCCTGTCCGTATGTTCAGCCTCCTGAAGCACCTTAAGTTGGACTTCATCTGATTTTTTAATCAGGTTGGTCAAAAGCATAACCAGCGTATACACCACGACGATGGAAAGCAGCAGACAAGAGGACACGATAATCAGGAGTTTATTCCGAAAGGTCACATAATCTTCATGATGAACATACCGTTTTTCTATAAGGATAAGGTGCCAGGGCGTATGAGGGATCTTACCAATGGCGTGAAAAATTCTGTCTTCCCTTTCTTCAAAATTATACTGAACAGAGGCAATGTCCTTTGCATCGGGATAACTGTCTAGCACACCACCGAATTGCTGGGATGCGGTTTGAAGTACGCCCTGTTCATCGACGATAAAAAGGTCGTTTGTAGCAGAGGTTTTTATGGTATCAACAAAACGCTGCAGGGTACTGGCATCAATGGTTACCCGTAGTACCCAATCCATATGGGTTACTGGATCAATATTGGCGACGGCAATAGCAAAATGCGGTACTTGCCGATAGCCTAAATAAACTTTCGAAATAAAATACCCATTCTTGCGAACCTCCTGCAGCCATAATTCAGCAGAATAATCTTTGCCACGAAGATCATAGGGACCATAATACGCCTGTTGAATTCCCTGGTGATCAATGACCCCGAGATCGGCTAAAAACGTGTATTGTCGTTGCATCCTGAGAAAAAGCTCGTCAAGAGTGGGACCATGGACTAATTCAGAATATCGATCCTCACGAGCGACAAAAAGAATGGCAGACTTTAAACTCTCAATGAGTGCAGAAATGGACTTTATTGAGCCATCAAGCCTCCATTCGAGCTGTCCTCGCTCCTCTTTCTGTAGCAGATTTTGATAATTTATATAGCCAAGCCCAGCCACTATAAGTGTCGGTCCAAGGGCAATGGCAAACATCGAAAAAAAGAGAATAAAACGTAGTTGACTATAGTTTCGTTTAGACCTCCCAGTACGTTGAGATGGTTTAAGAGCTCTAAAAGTAAAAATTTCCTTAATTGTCTGTATAGTTTTCATAATTTTAAACTATTTTTTCGAGGTATTATTATACTTCTCGATTTAAGATTATCCACTATGGCCTGATCTAGTGCTGTATTCCAGTTAGAAATAATTCCATCAATAACTTTTATTTTTTTCCAAACTAAAAAATTGTAATGTATCTCTTCAATTCCACCACATACGACATCGGTAATGTTCAATTTAACAATCATCTGACACAGTTCTTCATCGGAAGGGCTATCCATTATATAATTTCTGGGTTCATCCACTACCTTTCCGTTCTCAAAATGGACAACGATAATTTCAGTGGCAAGGTCAAATCGTGGGGCGATAAAATCTCCTTGAATTGGAAGCAATAATTTTCGCATAATGGCCTCCCTACATCAGCCCATACGCTTTCATCTTCCGGTATAATTTCATCCGTCCCCAACCGAGGTCACGGGCGGACTTGGTTCTGTTGCCGTGAAATTTCTTCAGTGTGTCAATAATCATCTGCCGCTCTATCTCGTTCCAGCTTTTTGCAATACTCGCATTGTCCTTAGAAAGAGTCAGAGCCGAAGAGGGCTCGTTTTCTGTTGTCAATTCAGAGCGTTCATGCACCTCTTTTTCCGTGGACGCCTCAAAGATATAGGGGGGTAAAATATCTGCACCTATTTTCTTTTTTTTACATATATTTACTGCGTATTCAACGATGTTGCTCAGTTCACGGATATTGCCAGGATACCTGTACTCCACAAGAATCTGCATCGCCTCTGGTGTAAAACCAACCAGTTGCTTTCCAAGAGCTTTGGCATATTTATGCAGAAAATGGTCAAGTAGAGCTCGAATATCCTCACCGCGCTCACGCATGGGCGGCAGGTGCAAATGCAGCACATGCAGCCGGTAAAAGAGGTCTGCACGAAACTCGTTGTGTTGCATTTGCGCCCTCAACGGTCGATGCGTTGCTGCTATAATTCGTACATCGACCTTGATTTTCTGCTCACCACCGACCGGAACAAACTCGCGGTCATCAAGTACTGAGAGCAGTTTTACCTGCAGCGGCAAGGGCATATCTCCAATTTCGGTGAGAAACAAAGTTCCATTATGGGCCAGTTCAAACATTCCCTGTTTGTTCCGGGTGGCACCAGTGAAGGCCCCTTTCACATGGCCAAAAAGTTCCGATTCAAGAAGGCCAGCCGGTAAAGCGCCACAGTTGATCTTTATGAAAGGAAACCGGGCCCTGCTTGATTTTTTGTGGATAATCTCTGCGATCCGATCCTTGCCAGTTCCGGTCTCTCCAGTAATCATGACAGATGCATCCGTTTTGGCCAGGAGAGGGATAAGATCAAAAACTTTCTGCATTTTTGGGCTGTAGCCAATCAATTCCAAGGCATCCGATTCCAAGCCACTTGATTTTTGACAATGGATGGTGGCAGATATATCTTCCACTACCACGAGCAGGCCACATCGCTTATTTTCTGAGTCGGTTACTATTGAAATAGTGTATTGGATAGGTACCTTGTGACGATGGCAGTTAAGAATATCACCAGAAACTGAAACCTGTTCACCTGTCTCAAGCACCTTTTCATACAGTTGTCCCCATGCATTGCCGGTATTGGTGCGTGCGACAAGCTCTCCATGGATACCCTCCACCTGAGTTGCTCGATAGCCACAAATTGCCTCCATCAACCTGTTGATTTTGAGAATTCGACATGTATTGTCAAGCAGCATAGCAGCATGGGGGATACCTTCAAGAAAAGAACAGGGATTAATATGGGGTTCGATTTTCATGATGATAAAAAAAGCTGAAAGTTTCCATTACCAAAAGAGACGAACCCATATTTCTTATCAACAGCAAGTAGGTGGTATGCTTCTTTGGTCATTATACCGTACTCTCCTTCTTCTGCCAGCTGTTCAACAGATACCATCCCGCTTTGTACAGTAGAGTCTCGTGCTCGACAGCCCCTTCGTAACCAGGCCTGCAAACAAAGATCGCCTTCTGGAATGCCATCACCAAAGTGCCATCGCCTAGTCCAGCTTTCTCCTGGACACTTTGGCTCACTTGGGAAAAAACAGACGTATGTCATGTCCGTGAGCAGGCTCATGTCTCGACAAAAGTGCACCTAACGTCAGCCCAGGTGGAACCATTTTCGGCAGTATTATGGCAACTCACCTACCCAAGTAAATGAGATAACCCAAACCACCGAACCTGGCGCCACCCTCACTGATGAAAAATCCGGGCTCGTCACGCTCCGTTTTCACTTACCTTCTCCCCAGCCCCACTATGGAGTGACAAAAACCTCCATGCCCATCAGTGGCCAGATAACCTGGGCTGCCAACCACACCACTGCCATCAAAAGAATGGATGCCGGAACACCATAAAGAAAAAACTGACCTGGGGTAAACTGCCTGGAGTTGTAAGCAATGGCATTGGGGGCTGCACCAACCAGAAGAAGAAACGGCATACCCGCAACCACCAAACTAGAAAAGAGGACGACCTCTCCGGCAACACCAAGATAAGGAGCAATGACCAGAGCCACTGGCAGGGAGATGGCTATCGCGGCAACATTCATTATGAAATTGGTCATTACCATGACAAAAAATGCCATGCCTAGAATGAATACCATGCCGGGGGCATCTTTGAACATCTGCAGCCAGTTGACTGCCAGCCATTTGGCTGCGCCGGTCTCCCAGAGACAAAAACCAATTGACATTGCACCAGCAAAAAGCAAAATAATATTCCACGGAACTTCTTCAAGATCCTTCACATCAAGAATCTGCAGAAGAAAAAATACAATGGTAGAAACCAGCATTATTGCCGTCTTGTCAAGACCAGAAAAAGCCGGTACAAAATTTTTCATTGCAATAGTGAAAATTGTTACTATGACGATACAGAGAGTCAACAATTCATTACGTGTCCAGGCACCGAGATTTTTATACATCTGTTTTGATCGTTCTTTAAGCCCATCAATACGATCCTTCTCAGGCTTACAAACTATCATAAAATATCCCCAAAGCAGGAAAACCATAAGCCAGCCAATGGGGAACATGTACATAGTCAACTCGAAAAAAGAGATATCGACATTCATAATATCCTTATAGAAACCAAGAGCGACAGCACCCCTTGCGGCACCAAGCAGGGTCACAATGGATCCTGCTCCTGCAACGAAAGCCATGCCAATGAACAGCCCTTTACCAAAACGTGTTGGCTTGTCGTCTTCCGAGTACAGGGTGTTAATCGTCATAAGCAGCGGAAACATGGTTGCAGCCACGGCGGTATGCGCCATAACATGAGTGAGCAGCGCCGTCATCGTGAAACAGCCAAGCAGGATAAGAGAGGTCCTATCTCCTATAATGGCCAACATTTTATAAGCGAGCCGCTTGGTTAAGCCTGTTTTGGTAAAAACCATACCAATAACGATGGAACCAAAAATAAAAAGGACCGATGGGTCCATAAAATCCTTAAAGGCAACTTTCGGCTCACGAATAAGAAAGAGCGCCTGCAAACAGCCGATGGCAAGACTGGTCACACCGATCGGCACAACCTCAAAAACCCACCAGACTGCCGCCAGACAAAAGACGGCCAAGGCCCCTTTGGCCTGCTGGTTCAATTCAAATTCCACGCCTAAAGGATCTATCGCTGCAGACCAGGGCGGCGAATAATAGACACCAAGAAAAAGACCGATACCAAGGAAGATAAAAACAATCCGTTTCCAATCAATGTGTATTCTGGAAACCTGATCACGGAATTCGTTTTTTCGCTTACGTGCGCCCAGTTCTTTATTCCCAATCACGTGCTCTGTGTGTGACATTCTATCCCCACCAAATTCATTGTACGCAGACATTCGGCAACAATAACGAGCGTAATAAACCGGTACGCATTCAGGCTCGAATATGCCAAACAGCCACGAAAATATTATGATAACGCAAGGTTCTGAGTTGGTTTAGCGAACTGAAAAGCAGTTCTTGTACCACAAGATGTTGGGCCTGTTCTGGTCCAGACAGAGGACCGGCAGAGGAAATCCAGGCTTGGCAAGCAAGGCCGGAAAACAGGACAACTGTTCAACAACCAATTATCGGCGCCTGTTTCCTTGCTCAGAGCCCTTGTACCAAGCGTGTTTCCTGGTGCTCTGAGGATTTTGCCATCGCCTCCTGACGGCTTTTTCGGGTCCGCTACATCTTAGATCGACCTCTCAGATACTCTGCACTCTCTTTTTCTGCCTTACTTGATGCAGACAGCAACCAACCTACAGGCAAAACACTGGCACTATCTAACCATCCAGGTTTGAGCAACGAAAAAACCTTGAGGTTCCATCCGCTGTTATGAAATATACTTATAGCGCCAGCTGTCAGGTGCTGACTTTCACATCACCACGGTTTTGATTCCATAATATTTTCAATCTCCTCCTTTGCATGTTTTTCCATAATAAGAATACGTTTCTCTCGAGCTTCAGCTATTTTCTGTAACAGTTCGGGGAGATCAACCGGTTTTTCTAAGAAATCTGTGGCGCCAAGCTTCATCGCCTCAGTTGTGGTTTTAATGCTGCCATGGCCACTAAGCATCACGATTTCGGCATCCTTATCAATTTCCTTTATATACTCGAGTGTTTTCAGCCCATCCATACCCGGCATAGAGAGATCAAGCACAATGATGTCAAACTTTTCCTTATCCAGTAAGTCAAGGGCATCTTGTCCTCGTGTAGCTATAGAAACTTGTAATCCTCTAACCTCTAATCGTTTACTGAGGCTATTGATGAAGTCCGTTTCATCATCAACAAGGAGTACTTTGGCTTTTATGATATCCATGTTTATCCTCTCCTATCAGATTATCGGCATACAGTAACCTTTTACGCTGTTCTACCTGCGTGCGCCTTTTCATTGGCAGCTTTTATAGTTGCCGAAAGTTTTTCGATATCTACAGGTTTATTCAAGTAGGCAAAGGCCCCCAGTTCCATACACTCCCGTTCGTCTTTCATGGTACCATGGCCGGTAAGAATGATAACTTCAACCCCAGGGGCTATCTCTTTTGTGCGCCGCAGTACTTCGATACCGTTCATTCCGGGCATTTTCAGGTCAAGCACCATGACTTCGGGTGTATCTTCACTGACCAATTCCAAAGCCTCTTCACCATTAAAAACGCCATAGGTACCGACATCACGGGTGATAAGACGTCGGGAGACAGTTTGTACAAAATCTTTTTCATCATCAACAAACAACACCTTGGAAGGTAATTCAAATTTTTGGGCTCGGTAGATAGAACCAGCATCTGCCTTGGACTTCTGCAACGTTACTTCGTCGACACCGGGAACAGCCTTGGCAATCTTTGTGAGCTCCGTCTCAAGGCCACCGTGTCTAAAAACCGAGTCTTGAACTGTAATGACAACATTGTTGCCATCTACGGTGACAGCAAGATTATGCCCTTTTTCAAGCAAGGCTTTTTTAACCGCTGCATTTGTTGCCAGATTACGTACTTCTTGTTGCGATTTTTCTGTTCTCAGTACTGAAGTTCTATAAAAAAACTTCACGATCTCATCGGAGAGAGACCTATAGTCCATTTTTCCCACCGGCAAGACCAGGTCATAAAGAGACTTATCATAAGCCTCCTTCTGAAAAAGAAAATCACTCCAGCAATAAGCGCTGATATCATGATTTCGCACCTTTTTTTTTGCTTCCTTGCAGGAGAACCCATCCTTTTGGCCATATTCTAGTCGAGAATGCTTGGAATCAACAACCAAAACATGAAGAACTTCAGATACTTCCAAAGGAATAAGCAAAGTATGGAAACCGTCAAACAGGTAATGATCTTGCTCTTGCAGTTTTTTGGCCAAAACGCTGCGCAACATACAAACAGCACGTTCTTTTTCCAAAGTAAACTGGTTGAAAACGGATGTTTTTTCAAATATCATCTTCTTAAGATTTATTCCATGATTGCCAAACTGTTCTCCGGTGTCATCAATTAAATTCTGGTCTGTATAGACCTGCAGGTTAAGCTTGGCTGACAGCTCACCAATAATATCAGCATTGGGAGTGCCAAGACATGGAAACAATGCTATTGAAGACATTTTGCACCTCATCAGTTGAAATAAAAAGGAAACAAACAGTATTCTTTTTCCTAACAGCAACAATCATGCCACCAACAGTTGACAAATTTTTTTATTATTTCAATAAGATAAAAACTGTCTCATTGCAATGTATTGTTTTGCACTATCTGTCACAAGCCATGTGTATTGTTATGTATTGTTTTGTATTTTTCAGATATGAACGGCCGAGAACGGGCCATGGTAGAGCACCACTGGAGAACCATAAAGGACAAAGAAATCTACACCAGGAGACACGAGTCAGTTACATGCCTGAAACGATCTCTGCAGTTTTTTTTCATTTATACAACGAGCTCAGGGTTCACAGCAGACTGCAGGCTGGTGCTTTGGTAGCATTGAGAATGTATTGTCTTGACAAAGGGGTCCACTAGACAGCATCTCAGCAAGGCACATATCCACCCCCTGTCAATCGACAAAGGACGAGATACAGGGTTTAGTCTGGATAACTCATCGGCTCAGGCGGTGGCAGAGGCTAATTTTTGGCAGCGCGTAAAAACACCCTCTCTTTGCAGCCCAAACACTACAAAATGGTGCCGCCTGTTCTGGACCTTGGTGAACAGTTTGGAGATATGGCCGACAAACCATTCCTTTTTTAAAAAATTGCTTTGATATTTTTTTTCAATTCCTCCAAAACATTCATGAGGTATACGGACTAAAATTCCGTGGTTTTAAACTCCTGGACTGCAAGTCCAACATAATCGCCTATGGTTGGCTGAAAAAACACCTCAATATCAAAATGTGTATGAGTCATACCTTCAGCCCCTTGGTCAAAAGGACACACATGCCTCCTTTCCATTTAGGCTTTTCTATAATTTGCAGGCCCGTTTGCTCAGCCGTTTCCACTGTCTTTCGAAACGCTCTCCTGCTCACATGAACAGGGGGCTCTACAACCAGCAGCTTTCCTGCGTTTTTTAAATGGTTTTGTATTTCAAGAAAAAAGGCGAGTTGGTCTCTACACTCATGCACCATGTAATAGGCAAGAATAAAATCAGCCTGAATGTCGCTATCCAGCCCAATCTCCCCTGCTCCACACTGATGCAGAGTCACATTTTTCCCAGCTGGCGAGATATTGAGTTTGTTCTGAACCTTGTCCAGCATTTCCTGCTGTACATCAACCGCAATAACTCTGCCCTTATCCCCAACGGCCTCTGCCATAAAAATCGTAAAAAAACCGGGACCGCAACCTACATCAATTATGGTCTGGCCGGGCTTGATGTATGGGCCAATAATTCTCCCCGGTGACAGAAGCAGCCGTCTGAGGAAATTGTCCAATGAAAAGGCGTGACGGTGACTACAAATATGATGGGCTTTGGTTTGTCTGTTCATTGTTTCTCCACTATCTCGAATTGCTCATCAGCTCAGGCGGTGCCAGATTCTTTCTTTTGGAGGTACAGTATAGTAGTACCCTCTATTGACTGCCAAAACACTGCCCAAAATGGTACCGCCCGTGCAGAACCTGGGCAAACAGTAGGGCGCTTGGCCGCAAGCCATCTCTTTTCTCACTCATTGTTTTTACATAATTATATATTTCTACACATATTCACAAAATATTCGGACAAGACCCCTCATCCAGTGACCTGTTTAGTTACATCAAAGGCGACATTTTCCCCTGCAGGAACAAAAATTCCTTCTTCAGGCTAACCCGAATTAAAAATTAATAGTACGGGTCAAAGTGCATAGGAGGGAAACAGAAAATGACAAGACGGCTCCTATGGGTCTCTCATGGCCAACGTGCAGGCTACTCTTAAATGCTGTGCACAGAAGCAAGACAGGCTTTTGCTGCTTGTCAAACAACTCATTGCCCCAAAAGAAGTTGAGGGTTCTCTCAAAGGTACACCAGGGAAAGGCGCTGAAATCCATAATCGACTTTGCAACCAATCAAGAGAGCCCCGCAAAAAGGCCGTTTCAACCAAAAGCCCCAAACAGTCCGAAGCCCCCATGGTATCAGACACGATCTCCAGGATACTTTCCTCCCTCGTGCCAGAAGCCTGATCTCCGCGAACGGGACCGCAGAAAATTTGATGAAAAAAGCAAACCACTTGACGCCCTGGGCACTCTTGAGGAGTTTACCGTCGGCCTTTCCCCACAGGTAAAGAAAAAGATGCTGCTCGTCTTTGCCGGTGATCACGGGGTTGCCGAGGAGGGTGTCTCAGTCTGTCCGGCCGAGGGTAACGCACAGATAATGCCCAATTGTCTTGATCAGGGTGCAGCCGTAAAGGTTTTCTGTAACACCTAAGGGATTAGTCTCAAGAGGTCGACATGGGGGCCGATAAGACTTTGCACCCCACCCGGATTTGATGATCAAGAAAATCGGTCATAAAACCGAAATTTTTTCTTGGCAACCCTCCATGAGTACGGCAACAGTCAACCGCTTTCTAGAAGCCGGAATAGAGGGTTTTCTTTATGCAGCAGGCACCGGTTGTGACATTCTAGGTGTCGGCGAGATGGGCATTGGCAACACGACCTCTGCCACAGCCATCATCACCATAAATACCGGGAAACCGGTGCCTGAACTTATGGGCAGGGGCAAGGGCGTGGATGACAAGGGGCTGAAGCGTAAAGATGAGAGAGTAAGGAGAAGTCTGCGCCTCCATCCCTCCCCCCCCCGGTCAGCACCGCGATTATCCTGACTTCAGGCGGCGATTTTGTAATCTCCGGGATGGCCGGGGCCATTCTTCAAGCTGCTGAGCAGAAAAACACCGTAGTCCTGGACGGGTTTATTGCAACCACTGTCGGCCTTGTCGCCACACTTTTTTCCAATTCATCGAGGTAGAACGGCCAGTTACCCGACCGTCCCCTCACAGATCCCTGCGTGCGGTTTTCCCGCACAGGGCTCCTCGGTATTATTCGCTTCGTA
>PDWJ01003688.1_pt1 | contig 14368 bp, 12 predicted proteins | sample 1430881 | NCBI WGS metagenome assembly PDWJ01 (sample SAMN01162460, study PRJNA174530) | Oral metagenome, whole genome shotgun sequencing project. | biome: Marine environment; feature: Marine mammal; material: Swab sample of the gingival sulcus; isolation source: swab sample of gingival sulcus... | reverse complement strand
TCCCGGCGGCGCGGACGTCGCCGACCCGCAACAGTTCCCGCACCCACGAGGAGGACCAGCGCCGGTCCGCGTGCCGCCCGTGCACGGTGCCGTTCACATCCTCCATCGTCATCACGTCGAAGCCGTACTCGCTGCCGAGCACGCGCAGCATGTCGATGTCGCCACTGTTGCGGTGACCGAACCGCACGTCGTGACCCACTACCACGGCGGCGGCACCGAACGCTTTCACGAAGGTTTCCTCGACGAACTGGCGAGGGCTGTGCCGGGCGAGTTCGGGGGTGAACTCGAGCTCGAGCAAACCGGCGAGGCCGGTGCCGGCCAGTAGGTGGCGCCGGGTGCGGCGGCCGGTGATGATTTCGGGCGCTCGCCCTGGGTGCAGCACGGCGAGCGGGTGCGGATGGAACGTGACGGCGACCGGTGAGACCGAACGGCGCGCGGCTTCCTCGACCACGCGTTGCAACACCTGCCGGTGCCCGGTGTGTACGCCATCGAAATTGCCGATGGTGACGGCCGAGTCGCCGAGGTCGCCGGGAACCTGGTCTAGGCCGGTCCACACCTGCACGCGGGCCTCGCTCTCGCTGAGTGGTACTTGCGCGTCTACTGTGCCAGCACGATCTGGGGTGCGGCGACCTGGCTGCCGCGTTTCCGGTCGTCACGCAGGATGGCGCACAGCTGCCCCGCCGGGCCGACCGCTGCCACTGCCCCGGCCCGGCCGGTGGGTTGCAGCATCCGCCCGTGCCGCAGGTCGAGCACCTCTTGTTCGCTGACGTGGCGAACCGGGACGAAGGCCGACGCCGCATCGGCCATCGACCGCAGCGGTAGCGCGCCACCACGCTCAACCTGCTCGATCAGGGTGTCCAGCCGGCTGGCCTGCGCCAGCCCGATTGCGCCGACCCGGGTACGGCGTAGCGCAGTCAGATGCCCGCCCACCGCTCGCCCGCCCGGATCGCGCAGCGCGCGTCCCAGGTCCCGGGCCAGCGCCCGGACATAGGTGCCGGAGGAACACCCGACCCGGACATCCAGGTCCAGGAAACCGTCGACGTGCCGCTGGTCGAGGATGACGAACTCACGCACGATCACCGCGCGCGCCGGCAGCTGCACGTCCTGACCTGACCTGACGCGGTCATGGGCTCGCTCGCCCGCGACCTTCACCGCGCTCACCGAACTCGGCACCTGCTGAATCGCCCCGGTGAGAGCAGCGACGCCGGCCAGCACGTTGCCGGCCGTCAGCGCCGACGCGTCGCCACCACCCAGGCGGGGGTCGATGACCGGCTCCCCGTCGGCGTCGTCGGTGCTGGTGGCCGCGCCCAGCCGAATGGTGGCCAGGTACTCCTTGTCGGCACCGAACATGTAGGTCAGCAACCGGGTGGCCCGGTTCAGGCCGAGGATCAGCACTCCGGTGGCCATCGGGTCCAGAGTTCCGGCGTGGCCCACCTTGCGGGTACCGGCCAGCCTGCGGACCCGGGCGACCACGTCGTGGCTGGTCCACCCGGCGGGTTTGTCGACGACGAGGATCCCGTCTGCGACCGGGCTGTGCTGCCGATCAGCCGCAGGCATCGGCCAGGTCGCCGTGATACGCCAGCACCAGCGGCTCGCCGACGCAGATCACGCTGGTGACCCTGGCGGGCTGGCCTTCCTGCGGGACCACCGCGGGCGCACTACCGAAAACGCGGGACTCGGCGCCCAGCAGTTGCTGCAGGAACCCGGGGGTCCGGGCCTTGACCACCTTGGTGTCCGACGGGTTGAGCTCGTTCAGCTCGGCGGCATGCCGGTAGGCCTCTTCGCGGCCGAGTTCCTCGTCGATGAGGCCCTTCTGCTTGGCCTGCTTGGCGCCGAAGATGTAGGCGCCGAGGTCGTCCTTGATGACCTGGGCGGAGATATCCCTGCCGCGCGAGACATGGTTGACGAAGGCGTTGTATTCGTCGTCCAGACCAGCCATGAAGGTGGCTTTCTCCTCAGCGGTCATGTCCCGGAACGGGTCGCCGAAGTCTTTGCCCTTGCCCTTGCTGAGGTACTGCCTTTCGATGCCACCCTTGGTGGTGATTCCTGGGGTCAACAGGGTGCCGTCGATGGCGGTGACATCCCGGTAACGCTGGAACGGCCCGGCGATCACGCCGATACTGCCGACGAACGTGCCGTGGTCGGCGATGACCTCGTCAGCCCCGGCCATCGCGTACATGCCGCCAGAGGCGGACATACCACGAACGTAAGCCATCACCTTGCGGCCGGTGCGATCCTGGTACCGGCTGACCGCATCGGCGATGGCGCGGGATCCGTAGATGGTGCCGCCGGGGGTGTTCAACTCCAGGATCAGGCCGTCCGTGTCGTCCTTGTCGAGTTCGTCGATCATGTCGGCGACCTCGTAACCGTAGGTGCCGATGTCCAAGCCGGCGCCGTCGCCCTTGCTGCCCAGGATGGGCCCGTTGACCTCGACCACCCGAAGGGTGCTGGTGGCCCCCTCTTCACCCCAGACGTGGTCGATGGGCTGGTTTTCGGCGGTGTTGGTGTTGGCCGCTGCTCCGGCCAGGCCCACGAACATCAGGCCGCTGATCAGCGCTCCGACCACACCGAGAATCAGCAGCATGAGGCCGGCGCCCAGGCCGGCTCCGGCGCCCAGGCCGAAACCGCGGCGGAAGCCGCCGCGCTCCCGCGGTGGTGTGACCGGGGCCGGTGCGGACGGCCATTGCTGGCCGTAGCCGGGAGGCCCAGATTGCGGCGCCGCGACGGGTGTCGCCCCGGGCCCACCCTGCGGGGCCGACTGCCAGCCCTGCGACTGTCCGGACTCGGCACTGTTGGCTGATTGGTCGTTTCCGCCGTTCGGGGTGTCTTTGCTCACGAGGTCGTCCTGGTGGTGTCGGGGTCGGATGTCGGTTCGTACCCGGCTCGGCCGGGGTGGTGATGCTGGTGCGGCTCGTCCGGTTCGTCGTCGTGATGACGGTAAGGATCGGCGTCGCCGGCGTACCTGGCGGTGGCGGCCTGTGCCGCCAGTCGTTCGTCGTGGTGCCGAGCGGTACGCAGCAACTCCTCGATGGCGTGCGCGTTCTCTTCCACCTCGTCGGCGACGAACTGCAGGGTCGGGGTCAGCCGCACCCCGATCTGCTTACCGACCTCGGAGCGTAGCATTCCCTTTGCGCTGGCCAACGCCGCGGCCGTGTCGGCGCGCTGGTGCGCGTCCCCCAGGACGGTGTAGTAAACGGTGGCGTGCTGCAGATCGCCGGTCACCCTGGCGTCGGTCACGGTGACGAACCCGAGCCGCGGATCCTTGACCCGCCGCTCCAGTGTCTGCGCGACAACGACCTTGATCCGGTCTGCCAGCTTGTTGGCGCGTGCTGAATCGCTCACCGTGTCTCTCCTCACATGCTGGTGCCGCCACCATGATGCCTCACCAGATCCGTCGACCGGCGGCAACCCCATGTGTCCGACCTGGGTGATATGCGATACACAGCTACCGGTGCCCGCACCCGTCCACCGGTTGCCCCGGGCAACCCAGCACCGGGGATCCGCTGCTCGTCCTGGTCGCCGCACCCGGGCAACCGCAACCGGCACCCCCGGCGGCTCACCCGCACGGGTGGAGCCGCCGGCCGCGGCGATGACGCGCACGAACGCGGACTCAGACGCGTTCCTTCTCCCGCATCTCGAACGTCTCGATCACATCGTCGATCCTGATGTCGTTGAAGGACCCCAGGCCGATGCCGCACTCGTAACCCTCACGGACCTCGGTGGCGTCGTCCTTGAACCGGCGCAACGATTCGATGGACAGGTTCTCACCCACCACGGCGCCGTCGCGGACAAGCCGGGCCTTGGTGTTGCGCCGCACGGTGCCCGATCGCACCAGACAGCCGGCGATGTTGCCGAACTTGCTGGACCGGAACACTTCTCGCACTTCGGCGCTACCCAGCTGGACCTCTTCGAACTCCGGCTTGAGCATGCCCTTGAGGGCGTTCTCGACCTCGTCGATGGCCTGGTAGATCACCGAGTAGAACCGCATCTCCACGCCTTCGCGGTCGGCCAGGTCGGTCACCCTTTCGGCCGGGCGCACGTTGAACCCGATGATCACGGCGTTGTCGACCGTCGCCAGGTTGACGTCGTTCTGGGTGATGGCGCCGACGCCGCGGTGGATGATCCGTAGCGCCACCTGGTCGCTGACGTCGATCTTCAGCAAGGCCTCTTCCAGCGCCTCGACCGAGCCGGACACGTCGCCCTTGATGATGAGGTTGAGGGTTTCGACCTTGCCCTCGGCCAGCGCCTCGTTGAGGTCCTCCAGGCTGATCCGTTTGCGCCGCTTGGCCAGCATTGCCGCTCGTTCGGTGGCCTCGCGCCGTTCGCCGATCTGGCGAGCGGTGCGGTCGTCCGGGGTCACCACGAAGGTGTCCCCGGCGCCGGGCACCGACTGCAGCCCGAGCACCAGGACCGGCCGGGACGGGCCCGCCTCTTCGATGTTCTCGCCACTCTCGTCCAGCATGGCGCGCACCCGGCCGTAGGCGGAGCCGGCCACGATGGCATCCCCCACCCGCAGGGTGCCGGATTGCACCAGTACGGTCGCTGCGGCGCCGCGGCCCTTGTCCAGCTTGGCCTCGATCGCCACGCCTCGCGCTTCCTTGTCCGGGTTGGCCTGCAACTCCAGCGCCGCGTCGGCGGTCAGCAGGATCGCTTCGAGCAGTCCGTCGATGTTGAGGCGTTCGCGGGCGGAGACGTTGACGAACAAGGTCTCGCCGCCGTAGTCCTCCGCAACCAGGTTGTACTCGGTCAGCTGTTGTTTGACCTTGTCCGGGTTGGCGTCGGGCTTGTCGATCTTGTTGACCGCCACCACGATCGGCACGTCCGCGGCTTGGGCGTGGTTGAGCGCCTCGATGGTCTGCGGCATCACACCGTCGTCAGCAGCCACCACCAGCACGGCGATATCGGTGACTTTGGCGCCGCGAGCGCGCATAGCGGTGAACGCCTCGTGGCCGGGGGTGTCGATGAACGTCAGCGCCCGTTCCTGCCCGTCGAGACTGGTGTGCACCTGGTAGGCGCCGATGTGCTGGGTGATGCCGCCGGCTTCCCCGCCCATCACGTCGGAGGCCCGGATGGCGTCCAGCAGTCGGGTCTTGCCGTGATCGACGTGGCCCATGACGGTCACCACCGGCGGCCGCGGCTGAGCGTCGCCTTCCTCGTCGCCGGCATCGATGTCCAGGTCGATGTTGAACGACTCGTACAGTTCGCGTTCCTCGTCCTCGGGGGACACCACGCGCACGTCGTAGCCGAGTTCGGCGCCGAGCAGCTTGAAGGTGTCCTCGTCCAGGCTCTGGGTGGCCGTGGCCATCTCTCCGAGGTGGAACAACACGGTGACCAGGCTGGCCGGGTTGGCGTCGATCCGTTCGGCGAAGTCGGTCAACGATGCGCCCTGGCGCACCTTGACGATGACGGAGCCGTCGCCGCGCGGGACGCTCACACCGCCGACGGCGGGCGCCTGCATCGCCTCGTACTCCTGGCGCTTCTGCCGCTTGGACTTGCGGTTCTTGGCCGGGCGGCCACGTCCGAAGGCCCCCTGGGTGCTGCCGCGACCGCCGCGAGCACCCTTGCCGGCGCCGCCGCCGAAACCGCCACCGGCACCCGGCCCACCGCCACCGGAGCGGTTGCCGCCGAATCCGCCGCCGCCGGGACCGCCGCGGCCACCGGGGCGGGCACCGCCACCAGGACCACTACGGCCAGGTGCCCCGGCGCGGCTGGTGGCGGACTTGCCGGGCATCATCCCCGGTGTGGGACGCGGGCCGCCGGGCCGCGGGGGTGCTCCATCGCCACCGGGGCGCTGCCCACCGCCCGGGCGGGGCATGCCCTGGCTGGGCGCGAACGGGTTGTTACCCGGACGGGCACCGGGCCGGGGCGCGGCACCTGGCCGGGGCGCCCGGTCCTCCCGGGGCGGCCCGTCGGCCCGGGCGGCCGGACGGCCCATGCCCTGGCTGGGGGCATACGGGTTGTTGCCCGGACGGGCACCCGCCGGGCGGGGCGCACTCGGCCGTGGCGCACCAGGCGGTGCGCCCGGGTGCGGCGCCTGCCCGCCGGGCTTGGGCCCGGGCGTCGGAGCGGGTGTGGGCGGGCTTGCGGGCGCTGGTTCCGCTTTGGCGGCGGGGGCTGCGGCCGCGGCGGCGGGCTGTGGGGGAACAGCCGGCGGCGCCGGTGGCTGCGCCTCGGCGGCGGCAGCGGGCGGGGTCGCAGCCTCGGCCGCGGAATCCGCCGCGGCCGCAGGTTCCGGCTGGGCCGCGGGGGTGCTGCCGCCGCGGGCCGGAGCTGTCGGTTTGGGCGCGGAGTCCCCGGGGGTTGGGGTTGCCTGTTTGCGGGTTGCCTTCTTGGCCGTCTTCTTCGCCTTCTTGGCGGCGGCGGCCTCGACCTCGGCACCCAGCGCGTCCTTCAATCGTCGTTGCACGGGGGGTTCGATGGTCGATGACGCCGACCGGACGAACTCACCCAGTTCCCGGAGCTTGGCCAACACGACCTTGCTCTCCAGACCGAGCTCTTTCGCGAGCTCGTAGACCCGAACCTTAGCCACATCTCTCCTGTCTGGCCCGGGCCTGAGTGGCGACGGACCGTTGTTACCTCGGGGGCGTGCTCATCGTTGGCTGCTCATCGCGTGTCCATCAGATGTGTCCCACTCCGTCTTCGTCGGCGTGCTTACGGACGCTAGTGCGCGCACATACTCGCGCACCGGCGTTGTACTGACCGGCCCCTGAATACGCAGGGCACGCAGGAAGGCCCTGCGACGCTCAGCGCGTTCGACGCATTGCTCGCTCAGGTGGATCCAGGCGCCGCGGCCAGGTTGGGTGGCCGCCGGGTCCGGGACCACCGTCCGCTGCCCCTGTCGGAGCTGAGCTGCGACGACCCGCAAGAGCCGGTGCCGCTCGCCCCGGTTCCGACAACCGACACAGGTTCGGATCGCGGCCTGACGGCCGGATGTCGATGCATATCCAGGTGAACCCATAGCGAAGGGCAGAATGGCACGACCGGCGCGGATCAGTCTAGCGCGTCCTCACCTCGAGGAGTAACCACGGATACTCGGGCAACCGTGGCTACCGGGCGTGATCCGAGTCGCCGGTTGCCGACGTCGCGGCACCGGGAGCACCCGCCGGCTCGACGTCCGGGCGGATGTCGATCCGCCAGCCGGTGAGCTTGGCGGCCAGCCGCGCGTTCTGGCCTTCCTTGCCGATGGCCAGCGACAGCTGGTAGTCCGGCACCACGACCCGGACCGACTTGGCGGTCTCATCGACCACGCTCACGCTGGCCACGCTCGCCGGTGACAGCGCGTTGGCAACGAACGCCGCCGGGTCCTCCGCGAAGTCGACGATGTCGATCTTCTCGCCGCCGAGTTCGGTCATGACCGCCCGGACCCGCTGCCCGTTGGGTCCGATGCAGGCGCCCTTCGGATTCACCCCGGCAACGGTGGAGCGCACCGCCATCTTGGTGCGGTGGCCGGCTTCGCGAGACAGCGCGACGATCTCGACCGTTCCGTCGGCGACCTCGGGGACTTCGAGCTGGAACAGCTTGCGGACCAGGTTGGGGTGGGTGCGGCTCACGGTGACCGACGGTCCCTTGGGGCCGCGGCCGACCTTGACGACGAGGACCCGCAACCGCGAGCCGTGGCCGTAGTCCTCACCCGGTACTTGCTCTTGCGGCGGGAGGACGGCTTCCACCGAGCCGAGGTCGACCTGGATCATGCGCCGGTCGCGACCTTGCTGGATGACCCCGGAAACGATGTCGCCCTCGCGGCCCTTGAAATCACCGAAGACCTGCTCGTCCTCCAGGTCGCGCAGCCGCCCCATGATGATCTGACGGGCGGTGGCGGCGGCGACCCGGCCGAAGCCGCTAGGGGTGTCGTCGTATTCCTCGTCCTCGGGTCCGTCCGCAGCCCACACGACGACATGGCCACTCTTTCGGTCCAGCTCGGCGCGGGCGTTCTTGGATGCGCCCTCGGTGTGCTGATAGGCATGCAACAGCGCTTGTTCGATCGCTGTCACGACGGTGTCGAAGGGTATGTCCTTCTCCCGCTCCAGTGCCCGCAGGGCTGCCATGTCGATGTCCATCGGCGCTGCTCCTGTTCCTACTCGCTGGTCACGTCCTGCTGGACCGGGCGATCGAACTCGACCTGGATGCGCCCGACCCCCAACTCCTGCCACGAAACCATCCTGGCCGAGCCCGACACGTCGAACTGCACTCCGTCGTCGTCGACCTTGGTGACCCGGCCGGTCACTGTCTGCGGTCCGACCGGAACGCGGACCATCATGGTCCGGGCCCGCATCCAATGGCGCCGTTCGGTCAGCGGCCGGTCCACGCCGGGCGAACTGACTTCCAGGACGTAGGGCTGATCGCCGAGGACATCGGTGTCGTCCAGCGACCGGCTGACCGCTGCCGATGCCTGCGCTACGGCTTCCAGATCGAGCGGGCCGATGCGATCGGCCGGCAGGTCGACAAAGACGCGGAGGAGTTTGCGCTTGCCGGCCGCGGCCACGCTGATCGAGTCGACGGTCAAGCCCGCTGTCGCCACAGCAGGTTCGATGACGGGGCGGAGCGTTTCAGGTGTCACCGCGACTCCCCCTATTCTCGACTCTGCAAAGGCGCTGAACGGCACCAGCTGGAGCTACCAGTTTACTCGGAAATCAGCAAGCCATAGATCCGTGTCATTCACGGAAGGCAGGAGTTCTTCGTGACAGGCAGACATGGTGCAGACAGCCAGGATCTCACGGTATACACGACGAAAGTGTTCTCCCGCCGGGGGATTCTGGCCGCGACAGCCGTCCTCACACTCGCGGGCGGCCTCACCGGGTGCGCGTCCTCCTCGACCGACGTGCGGTTGGAGGCAAGGGACCCGGTCACGGTGGAGGGCGGTGCCGACGAACAGCTGCGCCGGATGGCCGCCCGAACTGTCGGCGGGCTGCGCGCCGATGCGCTGTCCGTGCAAGGCCAGCTGGGCGAATCGGCCGCGCTGTCGGCCGCGCTGTCCAGCTACGATGCGGCCCTGGCCGGCCTAGGGGAGACGCAGACGGCACCGCCGGGAGCCGGAAACACCGGCAAACCGACGAGCACTCAGGCCACGAATGCCGGGCGGCCACGTCCGGCGCCGTCAGCGCCAGGTGCGCCGGACACGGGCAATGCCTCCAGCGGCGAGCCCACGACGGGAGGCGGCGCGGCAGGTCTACCGGAGCTGGCGAAGGCCAACGCACGCACGGCCGCCGAGTTGTTGGGTGCCACATCCGAAGCCGGCGGCCCTCTTGTCCGGTTGGTGGCCTCGGTGGCCGCCGCATGCCTGGTGCACGCGACCGCGATGGGTGGACAGGTCCGGCCGCCCTCGGCCCGGCCACCGAAGACACCCTCGTTGGCCGATCCCGGATTCGAGGGCTGGTTGGACAGCACCCAGGGCGGCACGCCACCCACCGGCGGCGGCGCACAGACCACCGGTGCCGGCGGTACCCGGTCTGCGCAGACCCAGCCGTCGGCCGGTGTCGCCTTGCCGGCCAACTCCACGGATGTCACCGCAGCGGTCTCGGCCACCCGCCAACGACACTACGCGGCGGAGTACGGGTATCCGCTGATCGCCGCGGTCGTCACGACGCCGGAAAAGCCACTGGTACGCGCGCGCCACCATCGGCAGAGTGCCCACAACCTGGGGGTCACCGCCGCCCGGGCGGGGGTGAGGCTGGACCCGGCACGTGCCGCCTACGAGATCGACCGGCCGGCCGATGAGAAGGCCGCGGCGGCGCTCGCGCTGGGCCTGGAACTGGACTGCGCCGACGCGTACTCGGTGGTCGTAGCCAGGCTGAGCCCGGACGAGGCGACGACGCGCGCGTTCTTCGTCGACGCCATGGTCGAGCACGTGGTTGCGGCCATCGGCTACGGTCCGGTACCCGCGCTTCCCGGCTTGGCCGAGCACCGGTAACGTCTCTGACCGGGTCCGCGCGCTCCTGCACCGACCGAGCGGACGGGGCAGGACACCCAGGACGTGCCCCAGGTCGGGCGGGCACTGGGTGGCTGCGGTCCACCTGGCGATCGTTCCGGTACGTGAATGCGACCATGCCATGTCACGATGCACGGATCTGACCGAAAAGTGCGGATTTTAGTGTTCCGCAAAAGGTGATCACCAGGAATGCCGGAGAATGGCCCGTACGGCCCGGGCCGGGGGCGATATCCGGGTGGCGCGGCCGCGCAACCCGGGCCAGCTCGGCAACGCGGAACTGGCCTGGATTTGCTGGCGATTGCGACCGAGATCGATTGTTGTGCGGTCAACTTCATCGCCGGTTGGCGGAACACTGGACCGCTGCTAGTATTTGGCTCGTCCTTGGGGGATACAGGCGATGCAGACGGGGAGTCCGCGTTCGATGACCAGGCGAAGTATCGTTGTGTTCGGCCTCGCAAGCGTCCTCACCCTCAGTGGTTGTGGGCTTTTCGGAGGGGACGGTTCAGACAAATCTGAAACCGACGCCAGCCCCAGCGCCTCTTTCGTCGACAAGTCCTTCACGTTGAACCGCGAACTCAACATCTCCAAGCGCCATCCGAACGGCACGGTCCTGGAGATCACCGCGTTGAACGTCAAGGGACGGGTCATCAACGTCGACGCGGAGTTCTTCAACAGCGGTGGGGAGTCCATCGAGATCCAGCTGGACGGCTCGGAGGCGCTGCGGCTCAAAGACAACGTGGGCGGCTTCTACCGGCTGGTGCCACCGGAGGACGTCTCCGGCAACTTGATCGAAATCGCACAAGGTGAGAGCGTCGGTGGCACATGGAGTTTCCTGGGGCCGCTAGCCAGCGGAGCGACCTCGTTGACCTTCTCAGTGAACATGCTCGGCGACGAGAGTGACCCGGACCAGTTCGATAGCGCCGTTCAGCCTGAGTTCTATATCGATATGCCGTTGCAATGACGTCTGCGAGGAGCATCGTCATGGCGGCAGGCGTGACCATCGCGGCCGGCATGCTGGCGGCATGCTCGAGCGAAGAGCCAGCTGCTTCTTCCGTCGAGCCCACCACGACGTTCACCCGTGACGGCAGCGCCTGGCAAGGGAGCAAGGTGAGCCATGAAAAGCCTGCGGGGACAACAGATCTGACCCGAGGTGGGGCAGCGGCCTCCACGACACTGGAGCGGCGTGCGATCGAGTTGTTCAGCCAGCTGGACGCCGAGCAGCGGGAGGGCGACGCCGTCATCGATCTGCCGGAGAACGCGCTCTTCGACTTCGGCAAGGACGAACTCAAACCCGATTCGGCACAAACCATCGCCGACCTTGTCGAACTCGCAAAGCTCACCGGCGACACTCCGATACACATCACCGGACACACCGACGGAGTCGGCAGCGACGAGGTGAACCAGGCGCTCAGCGAGCAACGAGCCCAGACGATGGCCGACACACTCATCAGCAAGGGCGTCCAGGAATCGCGCATCACCTCGAAAGGAGCCGGGTCCTCCCAGCCGGTCGCGGAAGAAGGCGGCGCCGACGACAAACAGGCGCGAGCCAAGAACCGCCGCGTCGAGGTGCTCTTCGAAGGACTCGACATCGAGCAGTGAGGTGCCCCGCCTCGAGCAGTGCGCCCGCCACGTCACCCGGCCGCGACGTCCCAGGCCAGCCGGATGAGCAGTACCCCGGAGACCAGCACGAAAACGGTCCGAACGAAGCGGGATCCACCGGCCACTGCGGACCGCGCTCCCACGTAACCGCCGACGACATTGGCCGTGGCCATCCCTAGTCCCAGGCCCCAAATCACGTGCCCGGCCGGGACGAACACGCACAGCGCGGCGAGATTCGTTGCCATGTTGACGATCTTGGCCTTCGCGCTGGCCTGTAGGAATTCGTACCCGATCACCCCGACCAGCCCGAAAAGCAAGAACGAGCCGGTTCCGGGCCCAAGAATGCCGTCGTAGAACCCCACGACAGCCCCGACGGCCGCGGCCACCCCGAGGTGCTGCCGGCGCCCGAACCGCAGGTGTTGTGCCTGCCCCAGTGCGGGTTTCGCCAAGGTGTACGCCAACACCACCGCCAGCGCGACCACGATCACGGGCCTGAACACCTGCGTCGGCACCAGGTGGGCGGACCACGCCCCGGATGCCGAGCCCAGCCCCGCGAACACCGCCATCGGCACTGCCGTCGCCAGGTCGGGATGTACCCGACGGTAGTAGGTGATCGCGCTGGTGGTGGTTCCGGCGATGCTGGCGAGCTTGTTGGTAGCCAACGCGCCGAGCGGGTCCACCGTCGGCGCAATCAGCAACGCCGGCAGCTGGATCAGCCCGCCGCCACCGCTGACCGCGTCGACCCAGCCCGCCATCAGCGAAGCCAGCAACAGCAGGCCGACGATCTGCCAGGTCACGAGGCGCATCCCGCAACACCGGCCTGGTGACCGCTGCGGGCTTCGGTCTCCGTGTCGCGACCCGTCACCGGGACCTGCCCGCCCGGACCTGTCGCGCGACCTCCTCCACGACATCGTCAACCGGCACTTCACGGCGATCTGCGCTCCACCGGTCCCGCACTTCGACGAGACCGTCGGCAAGGTTCTTACCCACCACCACGATCGTCGGGATGCCTAGCAGCTCAGCGTCTTTGAACTTCACCCCGGGGCTGACCCGGTGCCGGTCGTCGAGAATGACCTCACAACCGGCGTCGTCCCATCGTTCGGCCAGCCCACGCGCGGCCTCCATCAGGTCGCCACTCTTGCCGGCGACCACGACGTGCACATCGGCCGGGGCCAGGTTGCGCGGCCAGCGTAGCCCGAGTTCGTCGTGGCAGGCCTCGGCCACCGCGGCGACGGCGCGAGAGCAGCCCACCCCGTAGGAGCCCATGGTCACGGTCACCAGCTTGCCGTTCTCGTCCAGCACCTTGAGGTCCAGTGCCTCGGCGTACTTGGTGCCGAGCTGGAAGATGTGCCCCATCTCGATGCCGCGGGCCAGTTCCAGGGGCTGCCCGCACTGCGGGCACTCGTCCCCGGCGCGCACCTCCGCGGCCTGGATCACCCCGTCGTGTCCGAAGTCCCGTCCCGCCACCAGATCGAAAACGTGGCGGCCGTTTTCGTTGGCGCCGGTGATCCACGAGGTCCCGCTCACCACCCGCGGGTCGACCAGGTACCTGACCTTGGACGCAGACTTCTCCCCCAGCCCGGTCGGGCCGATGTACCCACGAACCAGCGCCGGGTGGACAGCGAAGTCTTCCTCGGTGAACGGCAGCACCTCGGCCGGGGAAACCTGCGCCTCAAGGCGTTTCATGTCCACCTCACGGTCCCCAGGCACCCCGACGGCCAGCGGCTCGTGGGCACCGTCCGGATGCCGGAGCATCACCACGACGTTCTTCAACGTGTCCGCCGCCGTCCACGGCCGCCCATCGGCTCTGGGGAACCGCTCGTTGGCCACCGCCACCAGCGTCTCGATGGTGGGCGTGTCCGGGGTGTCCTCCACGTGTGCGGCCGGCGCATCGCCGAACGGAACACTCGCCGGCGCCGGGACCGCGACGGCCTCGACGTTGGCGGCGAACGCACACGACGGGCAGCGCACGTAGGTGTCCTCGCCGGAGGCGGAGTCGGCCAGGAACTCCTCCGAGGCCGAACCGCCCATCGCACCGGAGGTGGCGGCCACGATGGTGTACTGCAACCCCAGCCGGTCGAAGATCCGCACGTACGCCGCTCGGTGCGCGTCGTAGGACTTCTGCAGCCCGGCCTGATCCACGTCGAAAGAATAGGAATCCTTCATCACGAATTCCCTCCCGCGCAACAACCCGGCCCGCGGCCGCGCCTCATCGCGGTATTTGACCTGAATCTGGTACAGCACCAGCGGCAGATCCTTGTACGAGGAATACAGGTCTTTCACCGCGAGGGTGAACATCTCCTCGTGCGTCGGGCCGAGCAACAGGTCACTGTCGCGACGATCCTTCAGCCGGAACAGGTTCGGCCCGTACTCGGTCCACCGGCCGGTCGCCTCGTAAGGCTCACGCGGCAACAGCGCGGGAAACAGCAATTCCTGCGCACCGAGGGCGTCCATCTCCTCGCGCACCACGCGTTCCACGTTGCGCAGCACCCGCAACCCCAGCGGCAGCCAGCTGTGGATGCCCGGTGCGGCGCGGCGGACGTACCCGGCGCGCAGCAACAGCTTGTGGCCGGGCAGCTCCGCATCCGCCGGGTCCTCGCGCAGGGTACGAAGGAACATCGTGGACATGCGGTGGATCATGGAGGCCAAGCGTAGCCGCCCTGCGCGCGGCGTCCGAACCGATCGGTCCAGGCGCCGGCGAGCCTGGAAGACCGGGGTTAGAACCAATACCGTTCAGTTAAGAGAGTATGGGTGTAGTTTGGTGGTATGCCGCGTGCGGGGTGGAAGAAGCCTGGGTCTGAGCGTCGGCTCTCGGATCTTGTGTCGGTGGGAGTGCTGTCGCGG
>PDWJ01004517.1_pt1 | contig 14369 bp, 10 predicted proteins | sample 1430881 | NCBI WGS metagenome assembly PDWJ01 (sample SAMN01162460, study PRJNA174530) | Oral metagenome, whole genome shotgun sequencing project. | biome: Marine environment; feature: Marine mammal; material: Swab sample of the gingival sulcus; isolation source: swab sample of gingival sulcus... | reverse complement strand
TTATCTATGGTGTAATGCTAATCAACTTACGGATTTAAATGTCACCAATTTACCCTCATTACTTTTGTTAAAATGCTATGCTAACCAATTGACCCATTTAGATACGAGTGGTTTAACAGCATTAAACACGCTTTACTGTGCTAACAATCAATTAACGAGTTTGGATTTTAGCAATTTACCTCAGTTGAGATTTTTGACCTGTCATAATAATCAATTCACTGATTTAGATTTAAGTAATTTAAGTGAATTAGAATATCTAATGTGTCAGAACAATCAATTAACGAGTTTAAATGTTGCCAATGGTATTAATGCAAATAATTGGAAAATGTGGGCTCATAACAACCCCGATTTAACTTGTATTCAGCATGATGAAAATTTTGACCCTAATACCAATATCCAATGGAAAAAAGATGATACCGCCAATTGGAATACCAACTGTAATATCATGGCTACAGATGATGTCAACCCCTCCGAAAATAAAGTTAAAGTTTACCCCAACCCTTTTAAAAAGATACTTCATATTAGTTCTATAGAAGAAGTGGAACGTATTTATATTATGGATATGAGTGGGAAAGTCGTACAATCTTTTACACCGCAAAAAGAACTACATCTTCCTCATCTAAATGCAGGAATGTATACTGTTCAATTGTCGTATAAAGATGGCTCGGCACAAACGATGAAAGTCATTAAAAAATAGTTTTCAAGTTGATGAAATAGTTGAAAATCACTCAAGTTTTTGGGTGATTTTTTTTATTATAATTGAAAAGTATTATATTTGTCTGTATTACACTTAACCAAACTATTATACAATGAAAAAAACCAATTTAGTATTAACCGCATTGGGGCTTTTTCTTTTTACCGCTTGTAAAACGGTCAATCAGCCACAGAGCACCAATCAAGTAAAAGTAGAAAATCACCAAGACATTAATGGCTTTCCGTACGAGACGGTTGCCAACGACCCAACAGGCCTTCGTTTATACACCTTGAAAAATGGGCTAAAAGTATACCTGAGTAAAAATACCGAAGAACCTAAAATCCAAACCTATATCGCCGTTCGAACAGGTTCCAACTATGATCCAAAACAATCCACAGGATTGGCTCATTATTTGGAACATATGATGTTCAAGGGAACGCATAAAATAGGAACACAAAATTGGGAAAAAGAAAAAGTTTATTTACAAAAAATCTCTGATTTATACGAAAAACATAGAGCCGAAAAAGACCCAATTAAAAAGAAAGCCATCTATAAAGAAATCGATAAAGTTTCTTTAGAGGCATCTCATTATTCTATTGCCAATGAATACGATAAATTGGTCAGTTCGCTCGGAGCAACAGGCACCAATGCACATACTTGGCACGAAGAAACCATTTACAAAAATAAAATCCCTGCTAATGAACTCAACAAATGGATAGATTTGGAGGCAGAGCGTTTCAGTACTTTGGTATTGAGATTGTTCCACACCGAATTAGAAGCTGTTTTTGAGGAGTTTAACAGAGGGCAAGATAATGATTATAGAAAGTCCCATGCAGCGATGCTGAAAATGTTATTCCCAAAACATCCTTACGGACAACAGACGACTATCGGGAAAGGAGAGCATTTGAAAAACCCATCAATGGTGGATATTCATAATTATTTCAACAAATATTATGTGCCTAATAATATGGCGATTGTTTTAGTTGGAGATTTTGAATTCGATTCTACCATTAAAAAAATCAATGCAACTTTTGGAAAAATGAAACGAAAAAATTTAACACTTCCTATTTTACCAAAAGAAGCACCAATTACCAAACCTATTGTAAAAGAAGTATTTGGACCAACTGCGGAAAGAGTTACCCTTGCATTTAGAACACCATCAATTAATTCTAAAGAGAAGAAACTCATTACCCTTTGTGATATGATTTTATCCAACGGAACAGCAGGGCTTATCGACCTGAATTTGAACCAAAAACAAGCCGTACAAAGAGCAGGATGTTCTCCTACATTTTTAAATGATTACGGTTGGCACAGTTTCAGTGGTAATCCAAAGCAAGGACAAACACTAGAGCAAGTAAAAGATTTATTATTAGCTCAGATCGAAAAGTTAAAAAAAGGCGAGTTTGACGAATGGATGATAGACGCCGTCGTGAATGATTTAAAATTAAACCAAACCAGACAGCAAGAAAGCAGTACAGCGTTGGCATCAACATATTACAATGCTTTTATTCACCATGAAAAATGGGCAGATAAAGTAAAATTCTTAAACGAATTGAAGCAAATTTCTAAAAAGGAATTGGTTGATTTTGCTAATCAGTTTTATGGCAAAAATTATGTTGTAATTTACAAGAGAAAAGGCGAAGATAAAAACACCTTTAAAGTTGAAAATCCAGGGATTACACCTGTGAAACTCAATAGAGGAAAAATGTCTGAATTTGTAAAGCGTTTTAACAATAGAAAGTCAGAAAAACTAAAGCCTAAATTCATTGATTACAAAAAGGCAATCAAAGAAACAAAAATGGCAAACGGACTTAAAGTATCCTATATCAACAATCCTAATAATGATTTATTTAATCTGAATATCATTTTTGATATGGGGAAAGACAATGATAAAAAATTAGGTTTAGCGGTTGGATATCTTGACTATTTAGAAACGGATAAATATACGCCAGAAGAACTGAAAAAGGAGTTTTATAAATTAGGAATTAATTATTATGTAAGTACAGGAAGCGATAAAACCTATGTTGGGTTAAGTGGCTTAAAAGAAAATTTACCAAAAGGACTAATGTTATTAGAGCACCTATGGACAAACGCTAAACCAAATGCTAACACCTACCAAAAGTACATTCAAAAAATTGCAAAATCTCGTTTAGACGGAAAGATGCAAAAGGGAAATATCCTTTGGGGCGGATTGTATAATTACGGTCAGTACAGAGAAGATTCACGATTGAGGAATATTTATCAATTAGATGAGTTAAAGGCAATGAATCCTGCTGAATTGGTAGCATTAGTGAAAGATTTAAGAAACTACAAACAACGCATTTTCTACTATGGAAAAGATGTTGAAAGTGCCGTGAAAGCCTTAAACAAATCACACAAAGTAGCCAAAACCCTGAAAAATTATCCAAAAGCGAAAAAGTACAAGGAATTGGCAACAGGTGGAAATATTTATTATTCCAATTATGATATGGTGCAGACCGAAATGGTATTATTGGCAAAAAGAGGCGCTTTTACACCTAAAAATTTAGCTGTTTCGGCATTGTTTAATGCGTATTTTGGTAGCGGATTGTCATCTATCGTTTTCCAAGAAATTCGTGAGAGTAAATCTTTGGCATATTCGGCGTTTGCAGGATATAGAAATCCGTCTAAAAAAGAGAATGCTAGTTATGTAATGGCGTATGTGGGAACACAAGCGAATAAATTGGAACAAGCAGTTGATGCGATGTTAGAATTGATGAACAATATGCCAGAAGCAGAAGAACAGTTTAAGGCTGCCAAAGAATCGGCACTGAAGAAAATTGCCGCTCAACGCATTACCAAATCTAATATTTTCTGGACTTATGAAAGTTTAAAAAAGTTAGGGATTGATAATGATAATCGTAAAGAAATCTATACGACTATTCAAAATTTAACCATGGTAGATTTAAAGAAATTCTTTAATGAAAACATCAAAGGTTCTCAGTATAATGTAATGCTTATCGGAAACAAAGCAAATATTGATAAGAACAAAAAGGTATTAAAGAAATTAGGTAAAGTCAAAGAATTAGACATTGATTACTTATTTAATTATAAAAAATAATTTCATCTTTATGCATTGAAAGTCGCCCAAAGTTTTGGGCGACTTTTTAATGGGAATTCAAAACCTCTTAAATTTCAAAGTCTGTAATATGGGAGTAAGAATAAAGGCTCTAAATACTTCTGCTACTAATACCATTCTGTCTCTAAAAATAAATACCTAAATTTTGTAATATTATTTATAATAATTATATTTGTGAAAAGTAAAAAATTATAACGATGGAAAAAATAAGTGAAAAGATAGCAGGGATAGACTGGATTGTTTTAGGTGCAAAATTCATTACCGCAATACTGATATTAGTTATCGGTTTATGGATAGTAAAATCACTAACCAAATTCACCGCAAAACTAATGGACATCAAAAAATTTGATCGGTCTTTAAAAGGTTTTATTTTGAGTGTTATTTCTACCATTTGTAAAGTGATTGTTATTTTAGCCGCCGCTGCTACAATGGGATTAGATTTAAGCATGTTGGGAACCATCATTGCTGCCTCTGTATTAGCGATAGGTATGGCATTACAAGGGTCGTTAGCCAATATCGCAGGTGGAGCATTGATAATGGTGTTAAAACCCTTTAAAGTAGGAGATTACATCTCTGCACAAGGAAAAGAAGGTTTTGTAAAGCAAATAGAATTATTCAATACGGTACTAAACACAATAGATAATAAGGAAGTCATCATCCCTAATGGTGCCTTATCCAATGGTACTATCTCCAACTTTAGTTCCGAAGAAAAAAGAAGGGTAGATATTACATTTGGTGTCTCTTATGATGCCGATATTAAACAAACTAAAGAAGTTTTAATGGCAATGGTGAAATCCTGTCCTTATATCATCAATCCAGCACCACAAGTGGTGGTAGGAGAATTGGCAGATAGTTCTGTAAACTTTATTACTAGAACTTGGGTGAAATCCAAAGACTATTGGGACGCCTATTTCTACATTATGGAGCATGGGAAAATAGAGTTAGATAAAGCTGGTATTTCTATTCCTTTCCCACAAATGGATGTACATATGCAGAATTAATAAAACACTTATTAAATAAAATCCCTATTGAGTTTTCAATAGGGATTTATTATTCGTGTTTGATGATTTCACGGTATAATATTGATGTTCATCATTTACTTTTTATTCGGTAGAACTAAATTTAGAAATACACCTATGAGACTCGCCAATCCAACCCCAGAAAACTCAGCATTGAAACTCTCAATATTGATTCCTTGTGCATTTATCCATTCTAATAAACTTTCGGGAGCGTGAATCGGCAATACTGCACCACCAATTCCTATCACCAAAACAATAGACACAATCACTTGATTACGCACATTATCAAAATTAACTTTGTGAGTTATTAAAGTTTTAATCCCCACCGAAGCAATCATTCCGAATAATAAAAGCATTACTCCACCAATCACAGCAGTTGGAATCGTTGTAATCGCTGCTGCTACAATTGCCAAAAATGAAAAAATAACCGCTACCACTCCTGTAATTCTTAAAACCCTTGGGTCTTTTACATTCGTCAGTTCTATCGCTCCCGTCACTTCAGAATAAGTAGTATTAGGAGGTCCTCCGAAAATTCCAGCAAATAATGTTGCTACACCATCTCCTAAAATCGTTTTATGCAATCCCGGTTTCTTCACAAAATCTTGTTTAGCCACATTACTAATCGCATAAATATCGCCTACATGTTCTACCAAAGGAGCCACCGCCACAGGTAACATATAGAAAATAGCACCCCAATTCAGTTTAGGGAAAACAAAGTGAGGAACAGCAAAAATAGGCGTATCAGACATTACGGAATAATCTACCTCACCCATCATTAAGGCTGCAATATAACCAACTACCAACGCTAAGAAAATAGGAACTAATTTAAAAAATCCTTTTCCAAAAATAACAATCACAATGGCCGTAACGAAAGTAATTAAAGCTAAAATCCAATTTTTACTCGCCATATCCACCGCTACAGGCGCCAATGACAAACCTATCAGCATAATAACTGGTCCCACAACTACTGGAGGGAAAATTTTAGCGATAATCTGAACGCCAAAAGCCTTTACTAAAAAGGAAAAGATGATATAAAAAACACCCACTGCAATCAGTCCAGAAAGTGTTTCTTCGTAACCATACGCATTAATCGCTCCTATGATTGGGGCAATAAAAGCAAAACTACTTCCTAAAAAAATGGGCACTTTCCCCTTGGTAATCAAGTGAAATAAAAGTGTACCTACTCCTGCGGTAAATAAAGCTGTGGTTGTAGCAAAATCAACGCCCGTACTTTTAGAAATTAATAAGGGAACCAAAACCGTTGCTCCAAACGCAACGAATAAAAACTGTATTCCCAAAGCTATCCTCGTTAAAGGATTCGATGTATTTTCCATAGATTATAATTTTCTGCAAAAATATAAAATTGAAATTTAACATCTAATACCAATGAAATAGAATTTTAGCTCGACCTCAGCGCCTTGACTTCTTTTATTTTTTCTAAAAAGTATTGCTTTTTGCTCGGATGTTTTTCAATTAAAATTTTATAACCTTTGATGGCTTTAGCGTAAAGCTTCTGTTCGGTGTAAATTTTCACCAAGGTTTCGGTCATCAAATGAGAAATATCCTCATTATTTTGCTTGACTACAAAATCTGATTCTTCCTTGAGTTTGGATATTTTCGGTTCTTCTTCAATGAATTTATCTAAAACCTCCTGTTGGTGATTAGTTGTTGGCGTTTGGCTATCAGCTTTTGGCTCTTGGCTTTTAGTCGTATCATCCTTCTCCTTTTGCTCCTCTCCTTTTGGCTCTTGATTCTCGACTTTTGGTTCTTGATTCTTTGTTCTTGGTTCTTTGTTCTGTTCTATTTTTAGCCAACTTTGCCAAGTATTGATAAACTTTGGAACATTACTTTGTTGTTCTTTTTCTTCTTTTTCAGATGATTGATTTTCGGTATTAGTATCCTCTACCGTGACCACCTCATCATTCACTTTCTCCTCCTCCAATTCATCTTCGGAAATGGTTGTAATATTTGATGAGAAAAACGAAACACTCATCACTTTTGGCGATTGGCTCTCCTCTGAGTTTTGGGTTTCCGTATCTTGGTTCTCGGCTCTTGATTCTTGGTTCTTGATTCTTGGCTCTTGGCTCTTAGTTTTTGATTCTTGACGCTCTAATTTATTCCCCAAAAGTGCATCAGGCTGGTTGGTTGGCACCGACATTGGTTTCCATTGGCTTTTAGTTGGCTCTTGGCTATTAGCTCTTGGCTCTTGGCTGTCAGCTTTTGGAGGTTGGCTTTTAGCTACTGATTTATTACTCTCCTCTTGGCTCTTGGCTCTTGATTCTTGACTCTTTTCTCCAACTTGAAAAGAGGCGGTGTCCGCAAAACTAATCTCGGAAGACGCGTAACCTTGGTTATTGGCTTTTGGCGAATGACTTTTAGCGATTGACTTATTATTCTCCTCTTGGCTCTTGGCTCTTGACTCTTGAATCTTCTTTTTCGCCTTCATTTTAGCTTCTACCTCAGCGATGAGTTTTTTCATTTCTTCTTCGTGGCGATTCAATTTTGAAGATTTTGGCTGAGTAATCGTTTCTGTTGTTTTGGGGGTTTGTATTTTAACTTCCGACATAAAGGAAGATTCCTCGTGGAAACTAATCTCTGCTGATTCGCTTTTAGCTAATGGATCTTGGCTATTAGCAATTGGCTCTTGAATTTCTACAACTTCATTTTTAATAGAACTTACCTGCAAGTCTTGATTATTGGTTCTTGATTCTTGGTTCTCTTCTTGAGTTACCTCCTCGCTTTCAAAAGCACCTACCTGTAAATCTTGACTTTCAGCGGTTAGCGGTTGGCTATTAGCAATTGGCTCTTGAGTTTCTTCTTGAATTTCTATAACTTCATTTTCAATAGAACTTACTTGCAAGTCTTGGCTCTTGATTCTTGACTCTTGGTTCTCTTCTTGAGTTACCTCCTCGCTTTCAAAAGCACCTACCTGTAAGTCTCGGCTCTTGGTTCTTGATTCTTGGTTCTCCTTTTTAATTTTAACTTCTACAATTTTTCCATTAATAAATTGGTAGAGTATTTTTTTATCGGTAGTGTAAGCTGCGGTTTCAGAAAGAATTTTATCATAATTTTCTGGTGTATATTGTTTGACACCATATAGATACAAAGCCCTAATACTCTGCATATAAGGACTACGCTGAATCTCCGATTCTACTAACTGAAAATCTTCTTTTATAAATTCTTTTGGATTTTTTAATAATTCTAAAACTCTTGCATTCATAGTCTACCAATTGGCTACAATATCGTTAAATATTTTATTAATAATTCTTTCGTTCACTACCTTAATTTGAGAAGCTTCTATACTATTAATATCCAAATTACTTCCAAAAACGGCTTCATCGGTATAGGTTTTATCAAAGCTTTTATATTCTTCTCCTTTTACATTATTTTCGTAATGGACTTTTACGCTCATTACCAATTTATTCTGAGAGGCTTGTGCAGCACCATTATTGGCTCCCGAAGAAATCGTTACAGGCATAATTCTATAATCTGTAATCTCTCCTTCGATGAGGATATCTGGATTTTCCGTAGTTCCTTTCAAGGTGGTTCTTTGTAAAAAACGATTCTGAATATCAATATTAAATTGCTGTGCTAAACTCGGATTAACAAAAGCCGAAGTATTAATAAACTCTTTAATCTGAATAGTTTCAGTCTCAAGACTTAAAGATGAACCTGTAAAAGAATAACAGGAACTAAGAATCAAGAGCAAAGAGCCAAAAAAGACACGAGAGCCAAGAACCAAAAACCGAGAACGAACCGCTAAAAGCCAATCGCTAAATGCTATAAACATTTTTTTCATCATTGATTATACTTGACCTATTTCTACCATTTCATCTTCTTTTATCTGCTGAATACCATCTTCAAAAGCGTGATAATGGATGATATACGAAATAGGAATGGTTAAAAAAATTCCAATTCCAAATAAGAAAAGACCCAATTGTGCTATAATACCAACAATGATAGAAAATAAAAAAATATTAAGAAAATTGGTTTTCGTCATTTTTTTAGACATCTTCCAAGCTGTTCCAAGGTCTTTTATCCCTTCTAATGAAATCAATCCTATCATGTAAAAAGATTTAACCGCCAAATAAAATAAAACAACAAATATTAATAAAAGTAACAATAAAAATGTGATCATTGACAAGCCAACAAATACCGCTGTACCTCCTTCTCCTGCTTCTTGTCCCAAAAAAGCACCTATTCCACTAAATAGTGCCCATAAAAAAATGGGGGTAAGAAGAATAATTATAATTCCAAAGAGTATTAATTGAAAAATTAAATAAGGTACAAAGTCATCAAAATTGAAAATTTGTGTTGTTTCTGGATTTTTTCCAGCTCTTTTATCTCTACAAAATTTATAAAAATTCCCTACCGCTAAAAGGCTACAAAAAGGAATAATGGACATTATCATCGTCAATAAAAAGGCAATTAAATAGTCGCCAATATCATTTTTAAAATCTTCAAATCCAAGGCTAATATACTCTCCTAATTTGAAATTAATAGGTTTTACAGTGTACTTCATAACTTTAGGGTTTTTAGGGTTAATCTTCTAAATTATATTGTTTGATTTTTCGATACAAAGTTCGTTGAGAAATACCCAATTCATCGGCAGCTTTATTTCTTCTTCCATTGTGCTTTTCCAATGCCTTAATGATGAGTTCCTTCTCATTTGTTTGTAAAGATAAGGATTTTGGTTGAGTTTCTATAGCTTCTACCTCTTCGGCTTCCACAAAATCTGTGGTTTCATTTTTCATAATAGTCGCTTCTGGCTTTTCTTCTCCTTCAAAATACAATAAAGAATTTTTAGTTACCTCTTGATTATCAGGAGTATAAATCCTACTAATCAAATTCTTTTCCTGATGACTAAATTCTTCATTTCCTCGATTTTTAATCAGCTCCGATGTTAAAGATTTTAAATCATTCAAATCCTTTCGCATATCAAAAAGAATTTTATACATGATTTCTCTTTCGGAATTAAATTCGGATTCTAAACTTTTAGCCCCATTATTATTGACAACAGCGGGTAGATTTTTTTGCATTGGAATATATTCCGCCAATTGCATTGCATTAATCGTTCTGTCTTTCTCCACAACCGTCATTTGCTCGACCAAATTCCTTAATTGTCGCACATTCCCTGGGAACTGATACGACTCCAAATATTGGACTGCATCTTCGGTTAAAGTTAGCTCTGGCATTCTGTACTTTTCAGCAAAATCAATCGCAAACTTCCTGAACAACAGATGAATATCTCCTTTTCGCTCTCTCAAAGGTGGCATATCGACCTGAACGGTATTCAAACGATAATACAAATCTTCCCTAAATTTCCCTTCGTGAATAGCACTCAGCATATTGACATTCGTGGCGGCAACAATCCTCACATTGGTTTTCTGAATTTTAGATGAACCCACTTTCATAAACTCACCACTTTCCAAAACCCTCAATAATCTCACCTGCGTTTGCAAAGGCAACTCCCCTACCTCATCTAAAAAAATAGTTCCTCCATCGGCTACTTCAAAATAACCTTTCCTCGTGGAAGTCGCTCCCGTAAAGGCTCCTTTCTCATGCCCAAAAAGTTCAGAATCAATGGTTCCCTCTGGAATCGCTCCACAGTTTACCACAATATAAGGCTGATGTTTCCTCATTGATTCGGAATGAATAATTTTCGGAATAAACTCCTTTCCCACTCCCGATTCTCCAATAACTAAAACCGAAATATCCGTAGGAGCCACCTGAATAGACTTCTCCAAAGCCCTATTCAGTGCAGGATAATTCCCAATAATTCCAAAACGATTTTTTATAGATTGTAAATCTGCCATTTATTTTAAAAATTAAAAGATTAAATGATTCAAAAATTAAAAGATTATAAAATCCATTAATTATTCAATTCTCAAATTACCTCATTACTCAATTATCTCACTCTCAGATATTCTTCGCCAAAAGCGTTCCTTGTGTACAATCGTGAACGAAAACTTCCACGAAATCACCTATTTTCTGTCCTTCTTTTTTATCAAAAACACAAACGGCATTCTGAGAATTTCTTCCCTTCCATTGGTTTTTATTCTTCTTAGAAACTCCTTCTATCAAGACCTCGTGATTTCTACCAACATAAGATTGCATTCTTTGTAAAGATAATTTATGCTGTAATTTAATAATTTCATTTAGCCTTCTCTTTTTCACTTCTAATGGGATATTATCTTCCATTTTTTTATGAGCAGGCGTTCCTGGTCTATCGGAATAGGCAAACATATAACCATAATCATACTCCACCTCTTCCATTAATGATAAAGTATCTTGATGATCTTCTTCGGTTTCATCACAAAATCCAGCAATCATATCCTGAGAAAACGAAATATCAGGAACGATTTCTTTGGCTTTTTTAATTAAATCCAAGTATTCCTCTCTGGTGTGCATTCTGTTCATCGCCTTTAACATTCGGTTACTTCCACTCTGAATTGGCAAGTGTACATATCGGCAAATATTAGGATATTGAGCCATCATTCTAAATACATCAAGGCTCATATCTTGTGGATTAGAGGTAGAAAAACGAATCCTCATATGAGGCACTTCCTTCGCTACCAATTCTAATAATTGTGCGAAATGCACCGCCGTTGCCTTTTGCATTTCCGAGGCTTTTTTAAAGTCTTTTTTAGGACCTCCTCCGTACCATAAATACGAATCTACATTCTGCCCCAAAAGTGTAATTTCCTTATAGCCTTGTTCCCATAATTCTTTACACTCACTGATAATAGAATGAGGGTCTCTGCTTCGTTCTCTTCCTCTCGTGAAAGGCACAACGCAAAAAGTACACATATTATCGCAACCTCTGGTGATGGTTACAAAAGCCGTTACGCCATTTCCTCCTAACCTTACAGGATTAATATCCGCGTAGGTTTCCTCTTTGGATAAAATAACATTAATGGCATCTCTTCCATCTTCGGTTTCTTTCAATAAGTGAGGAAGTTCACGATAAGCATCGGGACCTACTACCAAATCTACCAAATGTTCTTCCTCTAAAAATTTACTTTTTAGTCTTTCCGCCATACAACCCAAAACACCGACTGTCAAAGACGGTTTTTTTCTTTTCAAGTGTTGAAAGTTCGACAGTTTCTGTCTAACGGTTTGCTCTGCTTTATCTCGAATAGAACAGGTATTGAGTAAAATAAGGTCAGCCTCTTCCAAATTTCGAGTGGTATTATAACCTTGCTCGGTTAAGATAGAGGCAACAATTTCGGAATTGCTCCTTGTTTTGTTTCGTCTATATATTTCTCTTGCACAATAAAATCTTTAATGTTCAAAGTTCTTTCACTTTGAAGTCTTTGGGTGCAAAGATACGATTTTTTATGACAGAATGTCAGTTTTTAGAATGATTAACATTTATTTATCTAAATTTTATGGTATTTAAGGATGAAACTATTTGGTTATTTTTATTCAAACAAAGTATGCGAACCATCTGTTCTACTCTTTAAGTTATTTCGAAATAGACTGTGTCCCCAAAAAGCTATTACAATATATATGAATATTATTATGCATCTTAAAACTAAACAATAACTGTTAAAATATCTTCTCAAAATAATCCACAATGGAAAAATAGAATAAATCACCCAACTAAAATGAACAATATAGGAAAAGTATAATGTTAGTTTAGGAGTGGATACATTAAAATCTCTTTTTTCCGAATGCACCTTTTTAGAAAATATACTATAGATTTTAAACTGATCATTATCTTTGAAAAGTTGTTCCTCCAATCTAAAAATAACCTCTATCCAATTTTGAGACCAATACAAATGTCCTTTACAAGATAATTTCCAAAAAATAGAAATTACAACCCCTATCACTGCCAATGCAAAACTAACTTCACAACACATATTTGCTTGTTGATTAGCAATACCAACTACACTTAATAGTATAGCGGAATTTGCAACATAATAAAAACTCATCCATTTATGAAAATTTTCATTTAACTTATTTTTGGCATCAATAGCCAATTCATATTGTTTTTGCATATAATCACCACACTTTTTTCCTAAATTATTATAAATATTTCCCATTATATTGTTATACTTTCATAAAACTGATTTCCTTTCTCAATAAAGTTAATTTCAGTTCGTTTTCTATGCTTTTGGTGAATTTTGGTAAATCAATTTTTCGCTGACGGATTTTCTCTAATGTATTGATTTGACTAAAAACCTCATAGAATCCATAAGATGTAATCCTTCCTTTTTCCACAACCAAAAAACATTTATCACCTAACTTTCGACCTTGTAAAGTCCAAACCATAGGTTTATTTTTAAGGGAAATTAGATTTTCTAAATAAGATAAATCTTTGAACTCAGATTGGTTTTGGAGGTAATTCAGCACCTTTAAACCTTGTGTAAAAGACCTGAATTTTAAAAGAGGGCGTTCGTCTTTTCGCAAGGCATTTTTTTCAATTAAATATTTCCCATTTCTAAAATACAATCCATAAAAAAAAGATGACTTTTGTGTCAAGCCTTTCGTTTGGGTAATCAGCTGAGCGATTAAAGCATTACCGACTTCCTCATAATGGATTTGTTCGCAATCCTCTTGAACTTTTTTCCAACGCTTTGCTTTACTATTAAATACTTTTTTAGCCAACTGAAAAACATCATCGGTATAGGTGAAAAATAAAATTTTTCCTTTTTCATTCTGAAAATAAATAATTCCTTTTTCGCTGGGTAGGTTTTCCGTTAGTTCTTGTACTTTAAAATGATAATTTCGAGCATCTGCCCTCTCAAACTGCTCCTGAATAATCTCTTGCTTTTGGTCTTTATCGAGTAAAAGTTTAAACAAATCCACCGTTGCTCTTGCATCTCCAGACGCACGATGACGATCGGAAAGCGGAATTCCTAACGCCTTAACTAATTTCCCCAAAGAATAACTCTCCTGATTCGGAAGTAATTTCTGAGCCAACGGAATGGTATCAATGGTTTGGATTTTAAAATCAAACCCCAATCGTTTAAAAGATTGTCTGAGCATTCGATAATCAAAATCCACATTATGACCAACGAGGGTGGTTCCTTCCGTAATCTCGACAATTCTTTTAGCTACTTCATGGAATTTAGGAGCTGTTTTGACCATTTTGGGAGTAATCTTCGTCAGTTTCTGAACAAAAGGCGTGATTTTGTTCCCTTCGGGATGAATCAAAGAAATAAATTGATCTACGATCTGATGACCATCAAATTGATAAATGGCAATTTCTATAATATATTCTTGTCGGTACTTTCCACCGTTACTCTCTATGTCGATAATGCTGTACAAATCTTATTTTTTTCATCAGCAAAGATAAAAAAATCGCCTAAAACTCATTTTAGGCGATTTAATATTATCAGTAAAGGATTATCTCAAGAATTTGAAACTTGCTGTTTTTCCTTTATGTTCAAATTTAATCAAGTAACCTCCTTTTGTATTATTATTCAATTTAATCACTTGCTCTTTAGTTACTCCTTGTTGGATTAATTTTCCTGAGAAGTCAAAAATTTGATAATTACCAAAACCTTCTTTTGTATCTACCAAACGAATTGTATTGTCTTTAGATTCGTAA
>PDWJ01010973.1_pt1 | contig 14372 bp, 10 predicted proteins | sample 1430881 | NCBI WGS metagenome assembly PDWJ01 (sample SAMN01162460, study PRJNA174530) | Oral metagenome, whole genome shotgun sequencing project. | biome: Marine environment; feature: Marine mammal; material: Swab sample of the gingival sulcus; isolation source: swab sample of gingival sulcus... | reverse complement strand
AGGACTAGCCCGGCGCTGTCGCTGGCTGGCGCCTGCTACCGCGAGGCGTCGGCGTCGGCGTCGGCAAAGTGCTCCAGGAGCCCGCGGTTGATGGTGTCCACCGCCTGCCGCAGCAAGCCGTGGCCTGCGTTGGGGACGCTGAGCAGGCGCGAGTGGGGGATGAGGCCGTGCAGTCGGTCGCTCTGCTTGGGCCGCACCAGGATGTCGTGCTCGGGCTTGATGATGAGGGTCGGCAGGCCCTCGAGCTCGTGGAGGCGCGCGCGGGTGTCGTGGCCGAAGACCGCGCGCAGCTGGCCCTTTCGACCGGCCTTCGGGGGCCGCTGGCCGAAGTCGTGGGCCAGCACCTCGGAGAGCCACTCGGCGCCGATCTCGTCGCGGAAGCGGCGCGGGAATAGGAGCTTGGCGACGGCGCTCGCCCGATAGCGGCGTGGGCCGTACAGCCCGCGGGCCATATGCCAGATGCCGCGAAGGGTGGGCAGGCGGCCGAGGGAGCCCCCCGCCGTCGTCGCGATGAGGCTCAGGCTCGCGACGCGATCGCGGTGGTCGAGGGCGAGGTGCTGGGCGACCATCCCGCCCATGGACACCCCGACGATGTGCGCCCGGGCCCAGCCGAGGTGGTCGAGGAGGCCGACGGCGTCGCCGGCGAGCTGCCCCATCGAGTAGGGCGGTGGCGTCGCGCCGGTCTCGCCGACGCCCCGGTTGTCGAACCAGCACACGGGGCCGCGCTCCGTCAGCGCCGGGATCTGGAAGCGCCAGACCTGCCCGCGCATGGTGAACCCCATCACGAGCAGGACCGGCGTCGCGTCGCCCGCGCCTGCGGTGTCGTAGTGGAGGGCGATGTCGTCCAGTTCAGCCGTGGGCATGGGGGCCTCGTGCGCAGGTCAGCGCTACTTCTTGAGGAAGCCGCCGAGCAGGGAGGCGCCGTGCTGGGCGAGGTCGTCCATCACATCCCCGTCCTTGTCGCTGTCGAGGAGGCTCTCGAGGAAGCTCGGCTCCTCGCCCTTGGCCTTTACCTGACTGCGCTCGGCGTCGAGGGTGGCGGCGATGCCGGCGGCGTCGAGGCCCTCCTCTTTCTTCTTCTTGCCGAGGGCGCCCAGGACGATGGGCGCGAGGGCCATGAGGACCTGGCCCACCTGGGCGGCGTCGAGCCCGCTCTTCTTGCCGAGCTCTTGCTCGACTGTCGCCTGCTTGCCGCCCAGGACGTGCTTGAGGATGCCGGCGCCGGGGCCCTGCTGGGGGCCGCCGATGAAGCCAGCCAGGTCGCCGAGGATGCCGCCGTCGTGGTCTTTGTCCAGGGCGCGATCGAGGGCCTGGGCGCCCTCGGGTTTGGCGGAGTTCTTCGCGAGCGCGGAGACGAGCACGGGCAGGGCCGCCTGGACGAGGCCGCCGGTCTTGTTGGAGTCGGCGCCTGCGTTGCCGGCGAGCTTGCCGATGACCTCGGAGGTGATCTGCCCCTTGAGGGCATCTAGAAGGGACATGGTTGCTCCTGGGTGGATGTCGCGCGGGAGCTTGCACCCGAACGCCGCCGGAGGGAAGGGTCGGGCGGCGCGGCTGGTAATCGGCGTCGGTGGACCCGCCGGCCGGAGGTCCCGCGAGCCCGCGGGATCTCAGTCGATGGCCAGGACGCCTACCTTTTGGAGGACCACGAGCGCGACGAGCACGGGCGCGACGTACTTGATGAGCACCAGCCAGCCGCGGATGACCAAGGGCGCCAGGCCCTCGAGCTCGGCGTCGCGCATCCGCCGCGGCATGAACCAGCCCGCGTACACGGCGATGAGCAGCCCGCCCATGGGCAGCAGCCAGTTCGAGGCCAGGTAGTCCATCGTGTCGAAGAAGCTCTTGCCGAAGGTCGGCTCCCAGGACGCCATGGCGAAGTCGGGGTCGAAGGAGAAGGCCGAGGGCAGGGCGAAGATGAAGATCGAGCCGCCGATGATCCAGGCGGCCTTGTTGCGGCTCCAGCCGCGCTGGTCGATGAAGTAGCTGGCGACGACCTCGAGGAGCGAGATCGCGCTGGTCAACGCCGCGACCACGAGGAGGCCGAAGAAGAGGATGCCCAGGAGCATCCCGCCGGCGCCCATCTCCGCGAAGGCCAGGGGCATGCTCTTGAAGACGAGGCCGGGGCCTGCCCCCGGCTCCTGACCGTAGGAGAAGATGATCGGAAAGAGCATCAGGCAGGCGAGCAGCGCCACGGCGGTGTCGATGCCCGCGATGGCGATGGACTGCTTGAACAGGGGCTCCTTGCGGCGCTGATAGGAGCCGTAGGTGATCATGGCGCCCATCCCGAGGGACAGGGTGAAGAAGGCGTGGCCGAGGGCCTCGAGGATGCCGCTGGCCTTCAGGCGCGAGGGGTCGGGCGAGAACACGAAGGAGAAGGCCTCGCTGAAGCCGCGCTGGAACATGCCGTAGACGACCATCACCAAGATGATCCCGATCAGCAGCGGCATCAGGATGGTGGTCACCCGCTCGATCCCGCCCGAGATGCCTCCGGCGACGACCAGGATGGTGGCGAGCATGAACAGCAGCGCCCAGAAGGTCGCGGTCCACCCGTCGGCGACCACCTGACCGAAGGCGGCGCCGACCTCTTCGGCGATGTGCTGGCGCCGCTGGTAGGTCTCGGCTTCGTCGCGGACCTGGCGATCGGGCATCGCGCCAAAGTAGGCCTCGGCGTCGCTCTTGGCGCGAGCGCGCGCTTGGGCCATCTGGGCGTGGAGGCGTTCGGCGGTCTCGACCCGCGCCGCGAAGGCCGCGTCCTCGAAGAGCACCGCCCGGGCGGCGTCGGCATCGGCGCCGCTGGCGAGCGCCGCCTCGACGGCCTTGTTGTACTTATCCCAGGCGTTCCACGCTGCCTTGGGGGCGCGGGCGCGGAGCTCGGCGACGGGTTCGGTGGACTCGTGGTCGGCCCGGCGCTCGATCAGGGTCGTCCGCATCACCGCGAGCGGGGTGGCCGCTCGGTATCGCTTGGCGTCCTCATCGGCGCGCTCGGCGATGGGGTCGGTGAAGTGCGAGATCGACTTGAGCGTGTAGTCCATCGACCAGCCGGCGACCACGACGTAGTAGCTCAAGATGATGAACCCCGCGAAGACCCCGAGCCAGCCGATGACGGCCCAGCCGGTCTTGCCGCCGTGGAGGGCCTCGAAGGCGCCGACGGGCTGCTTGCCGGCGGCGCGCCCGATCATGATCTCGGCGGCCATGATGGGCAGGCCCACCAGCGCGATGCAGACCAAGTAGATGAGGACGAACAGGCCGCCGCCGTTGTCGCCCGTGATGTACGGGAACTTCCAGATGTTCCCGAGCCCCACCGCCGAGCCCGCGGCGGCCAGGATGAAGCCCGTGCGCGAGCCCCACTGGCCGCGCGCCGAGGGGATGTGGGGAGGCGTGGAGGCGCTCATGGGAGGCTCCTCGTCGAGGTGGGGGGGCGTCGTCGTGGTGGCGGCGTCGTGCGAAGGTCGCCGAGGGGCTCGGGCCCTGTCAACGCCGCGGCGGCGCTACTCGAAGTAGAGGGTGTAGGCGAGAGCGACGTCGAAGGTGGGCGCCGTGCGGTCGAGGTCGGTGAGCACGAGCTGGTAGCGGGCGACGCCGCCGACGCTCCAGTCGCGCGCGGGGCGGTAGTCGAGGCCGAGGCCGAGGTGGGCCGTCGCGTCGATGCGCAGGCCGGGGTCCTGCTCCGAAAGGCTGTCGGCGTGGGCGTCGCGGACGAGGGCGCCGGCGCCGGCCACCGCGTAGGCGACCCAGGTGATGACGTCGATGAACAGCTGCGCCTCGGCGCCGGCGTGGCCCACGAAGGCGGGGTCGTGGTCGCCCGACAGCGCGACCCCGGCGGCGAGGTAGCCTCCGAGCTGCCGACACGGCGGCGCAGGCGGAGCAGGCGGAGCATGGCGACAGCGAAGCCGCACCCGACCGCCCTCGTCAAGGGGCTGCGCCGTCGAGGCGGCCGCTGCCTTCGTCGGTCGTCGTTGACATGCGGAGGCCGATTGGCTACTCACGGCCGCTGATTCGACCCAGGAGTCCACGTGGCGAAGCGTTCCCGCAAGCGGATGTCCAAGGAGGAGCTAGCCGCTCCTGATGAGATCGAGGTTGCGCTGACCAAGGTCTGGGACGGGCTGGTCAAATACAAAAAGCTCCTCATCGGCGCCTTCGCCGGGCTCATCGTCCTCGGCGTGATCCTGTGGATCGCGAACGCCACGACGGCGAGCGCACGGGACGGTCGCGCGGACGCCCTGCGCGCCGCGGTCGCGCCGATCGGCGCCCCCATCGGCGAGGAGGATCCCGCCGCGAACGAGCTCCCGGGCCCGAGGCCTGAGCGCTTCGCCGACCGCGCCGCCATGCTCGCCGCCGCCGAGGATCGGCTGAGCGCCTACATCGCCGAGTACGATGGCGACGACGCCCTCGAGGTGGTCGATCTCGCGCTGGCCAATGTGAAGCTCGACCGGGGCGACCACGACGGCGCGGTCGCGATGGTCGACGCCTGGCTCGGCAAGCACGAGGGATCGCCGGTGCGCACCGCCGCCCTCGATCTGAAGGCCCGCGCCCTGAGCGCCAAGGGGGACGTCGCCGCGGCGTCCACCGCCTGGAACGCCCTCGCGGACGCGTCAGCGGGCAGACTCCAGGCGATGGCGTTCAAGATGGTCGGCGATCTCGCCAACCCGCTGCTGACCGAGGGCGGTGACGCCGCCCAGGCCAAGGCGGCCTACGACAAGGCGCTGGCGGCCCTCGGGCCGGCCCCGGCCGACGACGACCCGGCGGCCGCGATCGTCGGCAAGCCCGGCCTGCGCGGCGAGCTGGACAACCGCCTGGCGCTGCTGCCCTAGCGCATGCGGCTGACGACCATCGCCGCGGCCTTCGCGGTGGCGCCCCTGCTCGCGACCGCGGGCTGCAGCATCTTCCCCCCGCTGGAGGCGCCGACGCCGCGCCGCGTCGAGGTCGACTGGGCTGCTTCGTTGTACCAGCTTGACGCCTTCGCCTACCACCCGACCGAGGCCGGGTCGCCGGCCTTCGTGGGGCCGACCGAGGGCGCGCCCAGCGGGCTGGTCGTGGTCCCCTCGAAGGACCGTCGGGTCCGCGGCTTCGACGCCGCCACCGGCGAGGAGCGCTGGGCCTTCCGCACCAAGGGGCCGAACGTCGCGCGGCCCGCGGCGGTCGGCGCCGACGTGATCGTCGGCTCGATGGACGGCCACGTCTACCGCGTCCGCCAGGCCGACGGCGAGCGCATCTGGCGCAGCGACTACCCCGCAAAGGGGGGCGTCGTGTCGCCGCCGGTGGTCGCCGCCGGCCGGGTCTTCGTGACCAGCATCGACAACCGCATCACGGCGCTGTCGGCCAGTGACGGCGCGCCCCTTTGGGACAAGGCCCGCCCCCACGCCTCGGAGTTCACGATCACCGGCCAGGCCGGGGCGGCGCTCATCGGCGAGGACAGGGTCGTCACGGGTTTCTCCGACGGGCAGCTCGTGGCCTTCGCCGTCGAGGACGGCGCCACCCTGTGGTCGGTCGATCTCGGGGGCGGCGCGACCGAGTTCGTCGACGTCGACTCGACCCCCGTGGTTGTCGGGGACGTGGTCGTGGCCTCGAGTTACAGGCGCGGGCTCTTCGGCGTCGACGCGGCGACGGGCGATGTGCGGTGGCTCGTCAGGGGTGAGGGCTACGGCACCGCGGCGGCCCTCGAGGGGGAGCTCTACGTCCCCCAGGCGAACGGCCGGATCGTGGCGATCACCGCGGCGACGGGCGAGGTCCGCTGGGTGGCCCGCTTCCACACCGAACGCGCCTCGACGCCGGCGGTCAGCGGCAAGTACGTGCTCGCGCCGACGGGTGACGCCCTGGCGCTCCTCGACCGGGTCACCGGTCGGCTGCTGGCCCGGTTCGATGACTCGCGCGGGTTCTCCTCGACTCCAGAGGTCGCCCACGGCACGGTCTACGCGATCGGCAACAGCGGCACGGTCTATGCGCTGGGTTTGTATTGACGATGCGGCGCGCTGCGCAGACCTCCCAGCCCGCCTCGCGACGGAGACTGACGATGAAGCGAACGCTCCTCCTGCTGGTCGCGGCGGCGACGGTGGCCGCGCTCCATGCCTGCGGGTCCGATGGCGAGGGCGGCGAGGGTGCCGACGTCGCCGTGGACACGGCGGCCCCCCTCGACGGCGGGGCGGACGCGGTCGCGGCCACGGACAGCCACGAGGGGGCGGACGCGGCGGGAGGGCCCCTGTTCCGCTGCGCGGTCGACGCGGACTGCTCGGGCGCGGGCGAGATCTGCACCTGCGAGGGCGAGTGCGTCGTGCCCGAGGGGGCGGCGTGCACCGAGGACAACAACTGTGGCGTGGTCGACGGGGTGCGCCACTGGTGTAGCGACTGCACGGGCCACTGCGAGGCGCAGAGGGCCGTTTGCCAGCCTTGCACCAAGGCGCGCGAGTGCAACCAGGGCTCCTGCGTGGCGTTCGCCTCCGGGGGCAACTTCTGCGGCCTGGACTGCGTGACGGATGTCGGCTGCGGCGTCGGCTACGTCTGCCGCGAGGTCAGCGGGATCGAGGCCAAGCAGTGCGTGCCAAAGTCGGGCAACTGTCTCGACCTCGGGATCTGTCAGGACGACGGGGACTGTCCGGACGGCGAGATCTGCAACGCCGCCATCGGCGAGTGTGGCCAGGGCTGCGTCGACGGTGGGTGCACGGTCGGCCAGGTGTGCGTCCTCGGCCGCTGCGTGGCGCCCTGCGCGAGCGACGACGACTGCGACGCGCCCGCCACGTGCACCGACGACGGTAAGTGCAAGATCCCGGGCAGCTGCGAGACGAAGGCCGACTGCCCCGAGCCCGAGACCCACTGCGACAAGGTCGAGGGCCGGTGCAAGGACGGCTGCCTGGCCGATAGCGACTGTGGAGACGCGGCCAAGGAGTGCGAGAGCACCCAGTGCGTGGCCAAGGGCTGCGAGCACAACTACCAGTGCCAGTTCGACCACGACTGCGAGCAGGCCAGCGGCGCCTGTGTAGAGAACACCGAGCCCCACTGCGAGCCCTGTGGCGACTCCGGGTCCTTTGCCTGCGACGACCCCAACCTCTGCGTCACCTTCAAGGACGAGGACGACAACCCCCTCGGCGACTTCTGCCTGCTGCCCTGCAAAGAGGACCCGATCGACAAGTGCCCTGCGGGCTACCAGTGCCAGGCCGCCGAGATCGATGGTGAGGACAAGCACTTCTGCGTGCGCGAGTGCCATGTCGACCCGGTGGCGATAGGCAGCGGCACCAGCGGCTAAAAAGGAGCGCAGGCGCCTCCCGCGCGCTGACGGGAGGTGCGCTGCGAGGTCGCCTCAGGCGGCCGGCGCGGTGGCCTTCTCGGCGCGCTCGCGGTGGCCCGAGCCGTGGCCCTGCGGGTCGACGGGCTTGCCCGCGGCGGCGACCTCGTCGCTGACGAGGTCGTCGAGCTCGGCCGAGATGCGGCGGAGCATGGACTGGCGCTCGTGGAAGGGCATGAAGGCCGACTTGAAGCCGTTGATGGCGAGCTGGCGGACGTCGTACACGTCGAAGTCGAAGTGCTCGACGGCCCGCCGGAGCTCCGTCGTCAGGGTCGTGTCGGTGATCAGGCGGTTGTCGGTGTTGATGGTCACCCGGGCGCCGAAGTCGTAGTAGAACTTCAGCGGGTGGGACTTGAAGTCCTTGACCGCGCGCGTCTGGATGTTCGACGTCAGGCAGATCTCGAGCGGGATGCGGTGGTCGGTGACGTAGTTGAGCAGGTCGCCGTCCTCGCGCAGGCGAGTGCCGTGGCCGATGCGGTGGGCGCCCAGGTAGTGGATGGCCTGGTGGATGCTCTCCGGGCCGTAGGCCTCACCCGCGTGGCAGGTGGAGTTCACGTTGTTGTTGCGCACGAGGTAGAAGGCCTCGCGGTGGCGCTTGGCCGGGTAGTCGTACTCGGCGCCCGCCAGGTCAAAGCCGCACACGCCCTTGTTCTTGTAAGCGACGGCGAGCTCGGCCAGCCGCAGGCTCTGCTCCGAGGAGATGTGGCGGATGCCCGAGATGATGATGTTGCAGCGGATGGCGTGGTCGACGCGTGCCGCGTTGAGGCCGTCGGCGACGGCCTCGACGATGCGCGTCATCGGAACCTGCATCACCGACAGGGTGATGTCGAACGCGGTCAGGTAGTCGTTGAGGTCCTCACAGACCTCGCCCATGTGGATCGCCTTCGCGAGACGGTCCGGCTCGTTGGCCGGCAACTTCACGCCGTTGTCGTGGGCGAGGTCGATGATCGTCTCGAGACGCAGCGACCCGTCGAGATGCACGTGCAGGTCGGTCTTGGGCAAGCGCTGCAGGAAGCTGTCGGTAGGCAGGACTCGATGCTGCCCTTTGTTGGCCTTCATTCCCATCCTTCGGTCGGTAGACATTCCGCCCAGACTAGGGCTCGACCCGAGGGGGGGCAAGGCGTTTGACGGCTCCGCGTGACAAACCTGCGGCGCGCGGTGCGCTCACCCGGGCGGCGTCAGGGAGCAGCGCGCTCGGTTGGCCGGGGACGCGCCGCCGGCTTGGCGCCCCCGAACCCGCGGGCGGACCAGAGGTCTGTCACGGCCTCGGGGGTACCCAGGGCACCCAGGCGGCGGATCGGCCGGCGAGCTGGACGGTCCGCCTCAGGGCATCCCCTCAGTCGCAGCTCGGGGGATCGCCAGGGCAGATGGTCAGCGGGACCACCTTGCGCTCGTTGTCGCCGGGGCTGAGGGCGAAGGGGCCCTCCTCGCCGGTGGCGACCTCGTTGCCGTTCGCGTCGAGGCCGAAGAGGAAGAGCTTGATGTCGTCGTCCGGATCGAGGTCCACGAAGAGGACGCCCGGCTGGGACTCGCCGTCGAGGTCCTCGTAGACGGCGTCGCATCCGACGGTCTCCTCGGCGACGACAGCGCCGGTCTGGGACTGGTCGGGGATGTACTGGATGTGGACCTGCTTGATGGGGCTGCCAGCGCACTTGCCGCTCGGCACGGTCCAGTCGACGGCCAGCCGGACGGGCTTTTGGGTCAGCGTGATGGTGTCGCTGTCGGTGAGCTTGCCCTCAGAGACCGGCTGGCGCTCGGCGGTGCCGAGGTATAGGCCCTTGCCGCTGGCGTCGAAGGCCTCGACCTCGATGGTGTAGTTGCCGGGCGTGAGGTCGTAGATGGTGATGGTGCCGTCCTTGCTGGCGGACTCGCAGGACGCCTGTGCGGAGCCGACGAGGTCCTCGCCCTTTACGGCTCGCGCCTCGAGAGTGACCACATGGCGGGAGTCACAGCTGGCGGTGGGGCCATGGCTCCAGTGGACGTTGATGTCACCGGGCGCGACCGTATCGTCGCCGCAGCCGAGGCCCAGGCCGAGGGGGCTGAGGACCAGAATCGACAGGAGCAGGCGTCGCATGGGGTCTCCTTTGCGGGGAGTTCGAGAGCAGGGGGCGAGACAACGGCCTCGTGCGCGTCGGCGCTTGGGATATGGTGCCGCGTCGGCCGAGGCACACTATTCGGACCACACCCGGCGGAGTCAACACCGCGCTGGCGTTCGTTGTCATCGCCTCGCCGCCGCGCGCTTCGGCGCCGGGCCGCCCGCCCCTGGGGCTGCGGCGGGGTCGTCGCCGGCCGCTCGGAGCCCGGCTTGGGAGGCGCTCGAGGCGGGCTCGAGCGGCTGGACGACGTGCTTGCCGCTCGCTAGCACGGCTGCTATGGTCCCGCTCCTTCGCACGCCAAAGGGAGGCTTCGTGCAGGACCTGATGAAGAAGATCGTGTCGCTCGCAAAGCGCCGGGGGTTCGTCTACCAGTCCTCCGAGATCTACGGGGGCCTGAAGAGCGCCTACGACTACGGCCCGCTCGGCGCCGAGCTCAAGCGCAACCTCATGAACGAGTGGTGGCGCGACATGGTCCACGCCCGCGAGGATGTGGTGGGCCTGGACGCCTCCGTCATCATGCACCCCAAGGTGTGGGAGGCCTCGGGCCACCTCGCCGGCTTCAGCGATCCGCTGGTCGACTGCCTCGTCTGTAAAGAGCGCTTCCGCGCCGACAAGGCCCTCGAGGTCGCCGAGGGCGAGCCGGCCAAGCTCTTCTTCCCCGACAAGGGCGCCGCCAAGCGGGCCCTGTCCCTGGTCGAGCGCCAGCTCGGTGTGACCCTCGAGCGACGGGGCAAGGAGCTCAACGGCGCGGTCGGAAACGACCGCGGCTACTGCTGCCCGAACTGCGGCTCGCCGTGGCTGAGCGCCGAGCGCCAGTTCAACCTCATGTTCAAGAGCGCCCTCGGCGCCACCGATCCGTTGGGCGAGGTGGCCGAGGCCTTCGAGGACGGTGAGCTCGACGGGCTCAAGGGGCGCGAGCTGCGCGCGAAGCTCGAGGCGCTGATGAAGCCGAGCGCCGTCTACCTGCGCCCCGAGACGGCGCAGGCGATGTTCGTGCAGTTCGCCAACATCCAGCAGTCCATGTCGATGAAGGTGCCCTTTGGCATCGCTCAGATGGGCAAATCCTTCCGCAACGAGATCACGGTCGAGCACTTCATCTTCCGCTCGACCGAGTTCGAGCAGATGGAGATGGAGTTCTTTGTCGAGCCGGGCACCGACGACGAGTGGCTCGACTATTGGAAGGAGCAGCGCATCGCGTGGTGGCGCAAGTTCGCCAACGATCCCGATAAGTTCATGCTGCGCCCCCACGAGCCCGACGAGCTCGCCCACTACGCCAAGGCCTGCTACGACATCGAGTACGAATACCCCTGGGGCTACGGCGAGCTGGAGGGGATCGCGAACCGGACCGACTACGACCTCGGCAAGCACGCCAAGCACTCGGGCGCCAAGCTCGACTACTTCGATCCGGTCGAGAAGAAGCGCTACACCCCCTACGTCATCGAGCCGGCCGCCGGCGCGACGCGCGGCGTCCTCGTCTACCTGATCGACGCCTATACCGAGGAGGAGGTCGCGACCGGGCGGGGCACCGAGACGCGCGTGGTCCTCAGGCTTCACCCAAAGCTCGCCCCCATCAAGGTGGCGGTGCTGCCGCTCATCAAGAAGGGCGGCATGCCCGAGGTCGCCCGCGAGGTGGTCGAGGCCTTCTTCGCGCGCGGGATCAACGCCAAGTATGACGAGCAGCACACCATCGGTAAGCGCTACCGTCGCCACGACGAGATCGGTACGCCCTTCTGCCTGACGGTGGACGGCCAGACCCTCGAGGACGGCACCCTCACCATCCGCGACCGCGACACGATGGAGCAGCGCCGCATCTCCCGCGACGACGCCGTCAACGAGATCGAGCGCCTGCTCCGCGAGGGCTGAGCGCCAGCCAGCCTGCAAGCGCCCAAGCTTCACCGGCCCTGTCCGCCTCGCCAGGGGGGCTGCGCGCCTGGGGCCGAGCTGCTGGTGGTGCCCCCGGGCGCCCCCGGGTCGGGTTGTCGCGCTCGGGGCCTGCGTGCTACCCCATGGCATCGCCGCACGTATCCGAGGAAGGGCCGATGAGCGTTGATAGCACGGCGTTCTACAACCAGGAGCTGAGCCGACAGGAGCTCGCGGCGCTGGTCGAGGCCGAGGCCGTGACGGCCAACGCGATCGTCGAGGGCCTGTACCACGCTCACGCGCTGGTTCGGCGCAACGCTGCCGGGGCGGCGGCCTTGGTCGACGATCTGCCCGATCCAGGCAAGGCGCTCCTGCGGATCTGCGCGGGTGACCCCGACGAGACCGTCCGCGGCTGGATCGTCAAGGCCATGGCCCAGGGCGACTACCCCGTGGGGCTGGCCGCCACCATCCTCTTCGGTGCCCTGCTCGACCCCGTCGACGACATCAGCGACGAGGCCCTGTCTGGCCTCGAGCTGCGCATGAACCGCCAGCCCGCCCAGGTCATCCCGCTGCTCGTGGCGGGCCTGCGGGACCCGCGCCCCCTCATCAGCAGCGTCTGCGCCGACCTCCTCGTCAAGGCCGGGGACAAGGCGGCCGGGGCCCTGGTGCCGCTGCTATCCGACGCGGACCCGCTGGTCCGACGCGGGGCCTTCGATGTCCTGGAGGACATCCGCTGGCAGGCCGCGTCCGAGCTGCTCGACGCGATGCGCGACCCCGTGGCCCGACCCCTGGCCTGTCGGCTCCTGGGCGGTATGGCTGAGCTCGACCCTCCCCATGTCGCCATCGTCGAGGGCTACGCCGGTGACGCGGATCCCGCGCTGGCCGAGGCCGCGGCCCTGTTGCTTGGCGCGCTGCGCGCGCCAAAGCGGGCGCCGTCGCGCACCGAGCCCCTCGAGGTCCCAATCCCCGGGTTCTTCGACGGCCACCTCGGCGCCGCGGCCCTCGCCGCCGCCGCGGATGTGCCCGTCGACGACCTCCTCTACGCGACCCGCGATGGGCGCGACCAGGTGCGCGCCAACGCCGTCGGCTTGCTCGCGCGCTCGCAAGCCGCACGGGACTCCGCGGGCGCCGTCGTCGACGCCGTCGCCCCCCTCGTCCGCGACCCCGCCGCCGAGGTGCGCCAGGCCGCCTGCGCGACCCTCGCCGCGCTCGGTGGCCCCGCCGCCCCGGCGCGCTTGGCGCGCGCCCTCGGTGACCCTTCGCCGGAGGTTGTCCAGGCGGCCTCCGATGGCCTGTTCGCCCTGGGCGTCGACGCGGTGCCGGCGATCCTCGACGCTCTCGCGGACGCGCGGGCAGGGGCGGGCGCCCGGGACGCTGCGATCGCCGCGCTCGTGCGTCATGGGGCCGCCGCTGTCTCGCCTCTGGCCGACGGGCTCGCCAGCGCCCTCGGCGGCGCCTCCCGCGAGGCCGCCGCCCGCGCCCTGGGGCTGCTGGGCAAGGTCGCCGAGGACGCCCTGGCCGCGCTCCTCAAGGGGCTCGGGGACTCGACGGAGGGTGTGCGCGCCGCCTGCGCGAACGCCATCGGATTCGTCGGCATGAACGACGAGACCCTCCTGGCCGCGCTGCGCGCCGCCACCCGCGATCCCGTCCCCGAGGTGCGGCGTCGCGCCGCGGTGGCCGCCGCGCGCCTGTCAGGGCGGCCCATCGACGACCGCGGCGCGGCCGAGCCGACGCCGATCCCCATCGCCGGCTTCGAGGACGGGCCGCTGACCGCCGAGGCCATCGCCGAGGCGCGCGCAGACGTCCCGCTGTCGGCCTTCGTCGCGAAGCTCGGCGACGGCCGCCCGGTGGTGCGCGCCAACGCGGCGGCCGCGGTGGCGACCTACGGCGCGGGCGCGGCCGAGGTCGCCGACAAGCTCGGCCTGCTCCTGCGCGACGGCGACGTCGAGGTGCGACGCGCCGCCGGGCGCGCCTTCGTCACCCTCGGCGAGGCGGGTGCGGGCGCGGCCTTCTGGCTCCTGGGGGCTCTCGGCGACCGCGACGCCGAGGTCCGGGGCTTCACCATCGCCGCGATGGCAGGCCTCCACAAGGTCGCCGGCGACTTCCTGATCGAGGGCCTGCGCGTCGACAGGGAGGTCGCCGACGCCACGATCATCCCCGTCTTCGCCCGCCTTGAGGGCGCCGGCGTGCCGCTGCTGATCGAAGCGCTGGGCAACGGCTCGGCCCTCATCAGGGAAAACGCCGCCCGGGCGCTGGAGCGGATCGCGACCAAGGGCGCCGACGCGGCCCGAGACGCCCTCGAGGCGCGCCTGGCAGATCCCGTCGAGATCGTGGCCGCCGCCGCGTCGAGCGCCCTGGACGCCCTCGATGGCGGCCGCCCGGCGCCGGTCGCCGCCCTCGAGCCGGACCCTGTCCCCATCGATGGCTTCGAGGGCGGCCCCCTGTCCGCCGAGGCCCTCGAGGGCGCGGCCGAGGCCACCAGCCTCGAGCGGATGCTCCGGGCGCTCCGCGACGGCCGGCCCTGCGTCCGCCACAACGCCGCCCTGGTCATCGCTCAGTACGGCGCGGACGCCGCCGACGCGGTGGGGCCGCTGGCCGTCGCCCTCAGGGATAGCGACGCCCTCGTGCGCCAGGCCGCCGCTCGGGCGCTCGGGCGCCTCGGGGCCGAGCTCGGGGGGGCCGCCCCCGCGGTCCTCGTCACCGCGCTGTCCGACAAGGCCGCCGAGGTCCGGCGGGCCGCGCGCGAGGGGCTCACCTCCCTCGGCGCCAAGGCGACCGATGTGCTGCTCGCGGGGCTGTCGCGCGGGCCCGACGCCGCCGAGGCCACCGTCCTGCCGCTGCTCGTGGCCCTCGGTGCGCAGGCGCGCCCCGCGCTCGTGGACGCGCTGGAGGCCGGCGCCGCCCCCGTGCGCGCCGCGGCCGCTCGAGGCTTGTACCTCCTCGGTCGTGAGCTCGCCGCGCCGGCCACGGGGCCCCTGCAGATCGCGGCGGCCGACGACGACAAGGCCACGCGGGTCGAGGTCCGCCGCGCCCTCGCCCGCATCTGCGGCGAGGACGACGCCCCCGCTGCCCTCGCCGCGGTCCGCTTCCCCGTCGACGGCTTCGACGAGACGCTGTTGACCTTCGAGGTCCTCGACAAGGCC
>PDWJ01005525.1_pt1 | contig 14378 bp, 13 predicted proteins | sample 1430881 | NCBI WGS metagenome assembly PDWJ01 (sample SAMN01162460, study PRJNA174530) | Oral metagenome, whole genome shotgun sequencing project. | biome: Marine environment; feature: Marine mammal; material: Swab sample of the gingival sulcus; isolation source: swab sample of gingival sulcus... | reverse complement strand
TGGCGAAAAAATGAAAGCTGTAGCTTCAATAACATTTGATGATAGCTTTGTGGTCCATGACATCAAAGTTATAGATGGACAAAATGGATTATTTATCGCCATGCCGAGCAGAAAAATTGGCGAATCAGATTTCAAAGATATCGCACACCCAATACATGCAGAAGCTAGAAAAGAACTTCAAACACTTATTTTAAACAAATATGAGGAAGTTCTAAGAGAGCAAGAAGCTGAAGCAGAAATGTAATTATAACTAATAAATCGATTAGAAAATAGAGGGCAATCTTCAGAGGTAATCTTAACCAATGAACGAGCTCTCTTTTTTTATGAAAAAAAATATCTAAAAAATTCTTGACACACTAACACTATAGTGATATAGTTAGTTACATAAGTAACCAACCAATTATGTAAAGGAGGATGTCTTGCTAGATGATAAATCCAATATCCCGATATACATACAAATTTCTGAAATGATAGAAGATATGATAATAAACGGTGATATTAAAGAAGAAGAGCAGTTGCCATCAACGAACCAGCTAGCCCACGCATACAAACTTAACCCAGCTACGGCTAGAAAGGGTTTAAATATTTTAGTCGATGAAGGGCTAGCCTATAAAAAAAGAGGTCTTGGCATATATGTGACAAATGGAGCGACAAAAAAAATGAAAGAAAAGAGAAAAAACGACTTTTTAAAAAAGTACGTTAAACCGCTTATAAGCGAGGCAAAAAAACTAGATGTAAGTAGAGAAGATATAAAAAACTATGTAGATGAGGTGTTTAAGGATGAGTATTAAACTATCAAATATTAACAAGTACTATGAAGAAGTTCACGCATTAAAAGATGTGAATTTAGAATTTAAAAAAGGCAAAGTCTACGGACTCATAGGAAGAAACGGCGCAGGTAAAACAACGCTTTTAAAAATGATAAGCAAACAAATTGACCCGTCATCTGGTGCGTATGAATCCCAGAACTTTACGTTTTCCTACTCAATCAATAACAACTTTGCTTTTCAAGGTCTAAAAGCAAAGCAGATATTTAAAATTGCAAATCAAGTATATCCAAACTACAACAAAGCATATGAAGAAGAATTAACTAAAAAATTAAATTTACAGACAAACAAACTCTACCAAAAACTGTCAAGTGGTATGAAAAACCTTGTAAATTTAATAATATCTCTCTCTTCCAACGCAGATTATCTATTACTTGATGAACCCTATGTTGGGTTAGATCCTATAAACCGCGACATCATTTACCGTTTCCTCGTAGATAACTACTTTAATGATGATCACACTGTAATCATTTCAAGCCATATCATTACCGAAATTGAAGGATACTTTGAAAACGCTATCATAATTCAAAATGGAGAAATAATTGTAAATGACGATATCGATAAGATCAGAGAAAAATCCTTCGTCATAAGCGCGCCATCTGACAAGGTCGAAATATTATCCAATAAAATCAACGTATTGGATGTAGAGAGCATCGCTGGAAGGTCAAGCATTTTTGTATACGACGATGTAAACAAACTAGATGACAGTATGAAAGAACTAGAGATTAACCACATCAACTTAGAAACCCTAATGATTAAAATGCTAAGTGCAAAAAAGAGAGGTAATCATGAATAAATTCAGCAAAAATATAAAACTCAGTTTTGATATTATAAATATAAAAAGCGTGACACTAACCGCAACTATTATTCTAACCATCAATGTAATAGCAAATTTATTGCCACGAATCTTCTCCTCGGATGAATTTGTTAAAGATATTTTCCTAAGAGTCCTATCTAGCAACCTACTCTTAATACTGGCAATCCTTACAGTGACAATTATTTCAAGCAATGCATATAGAGGAGCTGTGCTCTTAAAATCATTTTCCGTAGACAATGACAGCATAAAAACATACTTTAGACACACCACATTATTTTATTCCATCTCAATTTGCGCAGGGCTACTACTCATCGAATCAATAATGTATAACTTTGTAAATCTAGAAGGCATATTTATGTTTGGTTACCACCTGGAGAGCATAACCTTTACTCCGTTCATAAAAATTAGTCTATACATATTTGCCCCAATACTGACGCTTAGCCTACTAACTCAGGTCTACACATTTGTCGGTATAAAATATGGCATCTTGATAAACTTAAGTATAATCATAACGTCTATAGCAGGATTTTTGTTTGTACTGATGCCGATTGTCTTTGCAGTGAGATATGGAGTAGATGCCAACGCTATTTTCATAGTCCTGTATGTACTGTGTCTATTGCTATTTATGGTAAACATCCTATTGACCAACAAAATTGAAATACCAGCATTTAGCCTCAGACACAAAAAGAAGGGCTTAGTACTAATAGCGATAGCTCTATCCATTCTTGGATTTAGCATTTACAATCTAGTTGACTCTTTTCAAAAAGAGCAGCCTTACTTAGAATCAAGCCATGTCGAAGTAAAAAGAACAGACTCAATTGATACGACAACCCTCTTTAACGCTAAACACCAAACCCTATTAGACAGCATAATCCAAAGCGCTAAAAAAGAAAGCACAGAAGTCGGAAATATTCTCATTGTACGAAAAGAAACCGTTCACGTCAATTCTACAATAAAGAGAATAGACCTAATACTCAAAGATAATCAAAAAAGTAAAGAACAAAAGAGTGAAAGGATTGAGTTAATAATGTTAGATAAAGAAGCTATGATGTACTATGAACTTAGCTACGTAGAAGGCTCTAATTCAATATATGACTACCGTATAAAATCGTACACCGGAGATATCATCTATGAAGCCACCAATATTACAAAGCCAATAAGCGGAATAATCTCACTACCCGCGGGAATATACTTTCAAGAAGTCTCTCTAAAAAACCAAAACAACACAAAGGATAAAGAAGTTCTAAATCTAAGCACATTTATAAAATATGAGTAAATAGTAAAAGGCTCCGAGGTTAACCCCAAAGAGCCTTTTTTATTTTGAATCCATTTTAATTTTGATTTCTTCTTAGGAAAAAAGAAAAAGAACCAAGGAATCGAAAGAGCGCCGTCATATATAGCGCTGTCACTATCCCATAAGTAGAAACAATATACTGACCAATAAAAGGAGAAATTGCCAGCATTAAATTAATAAATATATTATAATACGCCGTATATAAAAACCTGTTCTCCGAAGGCGTAATATCAAGAAGTTCAGCAAACAGCACAGTAATTGTACCTGCGGTGACAAAGCCAATTATCAACGATACAAAAAACAAGGTATAGAGGCTCGTACTTACCGCATAAAAAATCGGGGTAATCGACATGCCAAAAGTCGCAATAAATGAAACCTTGCTTTCGCCAATTCGAGCTATAATCTTAGGCCATATAATATGTCCTATAAACATGGCGAAAGTACTCGCAACAGACAAAATAGATACCCATAACTCATCAGCACCAAGGCTTTTTATCGTATAGATACTAAATAAAGGCCATCCCATTGTCCAGCCAAAGGCAAACACAGTACAGGATATTATAAACTTCTTATACGTTTTGTTTTGCATAACATAGTGCAAGCTCTTTGACATAGGAACCCTACATGGATCTGAAGTGCTAGAATAGTCAAACTTTTTAAACACAAATACAGCTACTATCGTGAGCATACTGGAGGATAAAAACACGAGCTGATAGACAGCTATTTCTCCGATATAAGCGGAATAGAGTTTAAACACTACACCCGCTAGCATAGTACCCACCGTAGTGACAATAATCGTATACATATTCTTCTTCGCTATAACATCAGCTCGTCTTATAGGAAAAACATCAGCTGTAAAATCCTGAAAACTCGGTGCATAACCACTAATCGGAAAGTATAAAACCGCCACCAAAAATAAAAATACATACTTAGAATACTGATTGACAAATAAGTTTGACGCCGAAATTACAAAGAGGACAGCCGCCTGAAAAATGAGCAAACTGACAATAGAAGTTTTCTTATCGTTTTTTTTATGAATATAATAGACAAATGGAAGAGTAAAGATTACTATGATAATCCCTCTAAGAACATTTCCCTACCTTAGCAACTATTACAATAAAGATAACACATAATACGAAGTTTATAAATATTTTTTTAAATAAAAATAAAAAATAAAGACCAAATAAAGACCCGCTACTTCAAGAGGAATTAAACCACAAAAAGTAACGGGTATTTTATTTCCTATCTCAACTTGCAATTAGCACTCAAGTACAATTAGCCTAACAATTTTGTTTTTAGCTTTGATAATGTGTTCCTTATCAATCGGTATTTTTACCCCTTGCCCCTTATTAATGCTCCTCTTAATACCATCATACATGAACACTATACTGCCACTTTGCACATAAAAAATTCGGTGCTCCCTATTCTTATGACTCAATAAATCTTTTGGAAATGTCTCCTTAGGCTCTAAATTATAAAAATAAAGCGAAACACCCCTAGAATCATCTTCATTAACAACTAAGTACTCTTCTATGAATCTGGCGTCAAAGAATTCAGGTTTTCTCTCGTCGATTTCAAGTATTTGTATTACATCTACTTCCAAAAACTCTGCAATCCTAGCTAAATTGGTCAGTGATATCGAGTGCTTGTCATTCTCCAAACCAGACAAATAAGAATAACTCATCTTAGTCTCCTCAGCCATCTTTTGAAGGGAAATTTTTCTCATTTTTCTGATTTTCTTTAAATTCTTTCCTATGTTTATCGTACTCTTATTCATATCATTTCTCCATTTTTATACACTCATCCTCTTCGTTTATCTTATACCATAGTTTAGACATTCTTAAACATTAATTTTTTTAAATAAACGAGATAACAATTACATGCTTTGTTAATTAAAACACAGATAAACTATCGTAAAAAAACACGCCCGACTTATACAGCCTGACGCATTCTTTGGTGCCCAGAGGCGGAATCGAACCACCGACACGGGGATTTTCAGTCCCCTGCTCTACCGACTGAGCTATCTGGGCATGTATGGTGGGCCATCAGGGACTCGAACCCCAGACCTGCCGGTTATGAGCCGGATGCTCTGACCAACTGAGCTAATGGCCCTCAAACGAGGATGTAATTGGCAGGGGTGAAAGGACTCGAACCCTCGGCACGCGGTTTTGGAGACCGCTGCTCTACCAACTGAGCTACACCCCTATAGTCTTTGCATTGGCGGAGAAGGAGGGATTTGAACCCTCGCGCCCTTTGAAAGGCCTACTCCCTTAGCAGGGGAGCCTCTTCAGCCACTTGAGTACTTCTCCTAAGATATGGCGGAGAGGGTGGGATTCGAACCCACGTGAGCTTGCACCCTAACGGTTTTCAAGACCGCCCCGTTATGACCACTTCGGTACCTCTCCTAATAAATATATAAAAAATTGGCTGGGGATACAGGACTTGAACCTGTGATCACGGAGTCAAAGTCCGTTGCCTTAACCACTTGGCCAATCCCCAACGACCATAAATGGTAGCGGCGAGTGGATTCGAACCACTGACCTCCCGGGTATGAACCGAGCGCTCTAGCCAACTAAGCTACGCCGCCAAAGTTGGTGGAGGAAGCTGGATTCGAACCAGCGAAAGCGTTGCTAACGGATTTACAGTCCGTCCCCTTTGGCCACTCGGGAATTCCTCCTAAAATGGAGCCGACGATGGGACTCGAACCCGCAACCTACTGATTACAAGTCAGTTGCTCTACCAGATTGAGCTACGTCGGCATAAAAAATATTTTGTTTTGAAACTAAAGAGAAAAATAACCTCTCACTACGAAATCATCCACTGGATAATTTCGTTTGACGTTCGAGACTTCGTTCTCGTCCTGTTTCAAAAGTTGGCGATCCGGAAGGGACTCGAACCCTCGACCTCTAGCGTGACAGGCTAGCGTTCTAACCAAACTGAACTACCGGACCAAATATGGTGACCCCGCCGGGAATCGAACCCGGGTTACCGCCGTGAAAGGGCGGTGTCTTAACCGCTTGACCACGGGGCCATATGGTTGCGGGAGAAGGATTCGAACCAACGACCTTCGGGTTATGAGCCCGACGAGCTACCAACTGCTCCATCCCGCGATATAAAAAAAATTGGTGCCGAGAACCGGAATCGAACCGGTATGGAGTTTAACCTCCGCAGGATTTTAAGTCCTGTGCGTCTGCCAGTTCCGCCACCTCGGCATAAAGTGGCACCTTATAAAACTCTCGCCCTGTTTCAAAAGTTGGCTCCAAGGGCGGGGCTCCGCATAAACAAGTTTATGCACTCCTCTTCTCGCTTCGCTCGTCTTCGGACCTCTCTCTACAAATTCATCCACCGGATAAATTTGCTTGACGTTCGAGACTGCGTTCTCGCCCTGTTTCAAAAGTTGGCTCCAAGGGCGGGGCTCGAACCCGCAACCCCTCGGTTAACAGCCGAGTGCTCTACCATTGAGCTACCTTGGAATACAATATAGTCAGTCAACGACAAGGACTATAATAACACAGCTGTATTTTATTGTCAAGGAAAAAATGTTTTTTTTATTTATTCATTTTATTGTTTCCGTCTAAGTATTTAAAATAGCCATTCTTAGCCGCTTCAAATTCTGAAGAAAAAATATCTTTTTCAGGCGCATTTAGATTTTTGAGCACATCTTTTCTCGCATAATATCTTATGCCATTTAGTATAAACCCAAAATATTGTTCATTTTTTTTAAGTTTAAAACTACTGGACATAATTACGTCGGTAGACATTTTACTATCAAGACCCGAAAATGCAAATACCATGCAAGGTCCGTGTTTTGATTTCCCAACACTATTATATATACTTTTATAATCCAAGTCTAGTGTTTTACCATATTTTTTCATCTTTGCGTTATATGAACCTATACATTTTTTAACATCTTCCGAAAGCCTAGCTAAGATAAATTTTTCGGATTCAACCCCTTTAATATATGAAAAGGTTCTCCCCTCTTTAACTAAGTGAAAAAATTCATCTTTTGGCGCACTTAACTCTGAATATTCTTCATTATTTAGCCTATACAGCGCTGTAATATTACCTGATAAACTCAAAAAATAGTATACCCCGTCAGCTTCTATACAATATCTTTTAAAAGGCGTTATTGTTCTCTTCAAGTATTCTCCACCCTTTTTTTCGATTTTTTCAAGCTGACTTACATAATACCCATCTTCAAGCACTATCATCATAAAGGGAACATAACGATTAAATCGTTCAATTTCTGTTTCACTGTATACATTAAAATTACTTGCTAACCGTCTCAAAAACGTATCAAACACCTTTTTTTCATCGATATCTTCTAATACATTTCTGTTCACCCTATATACCTGGGAAGACGACTTCAAAACTATCGCCGCATCTTCCGCTGCATTTTCCAAAATAGTTTTAACGTATTTTTTTGTATATAACTCCTCTTCATGGGTTTTTAACCTTACATCTTCAATAAAAAATATTGAGAGAGCGAGTATAATAAATACCACAGACGTGCTAATAGGCTTCATTTTGCACAACACCAGAGAGCCTAATATATAGGCTATTCTCTGCCTTTATATTTAAAAACATCTCTTTTAATTTGTCAGACTGCGTTTTCGTTTTTGAACTGACTATCACAGTAAACACATCTCCTCTACTCATCTTATACATATTATTATCTATTTCGTCAGGAACAAACAAAACATCTTTTATTTCCCTATCCGTAAACACTTCAGAGACCACCTTCACCGTCTTAGTAAAAGTATTGATGTCCATTGGATTCCCGTAGACAGGGACATACTCTTTCCTTTCGTGTTCTAAAACAACATCAAACAAATAGCCCTTTAAGTCGAGTTTTCTCTTGAAATTTGTATAGTCTTTGACATCAATATACCCTTTTGCTTTTATTGTATCGAGAAAGACATCCGTTTCTGAAAGCACTTCCAAGCGGACAATCTGTTCTCTCTTTTCAAATAGATGAACAATGGGAAAAACTATCATCAATGATGCGGCAATAACTATCGCAAGTATGGTCCATAGAGAATTATCAAACATTTACAACTCCTAACAACAAATTTCTTTTTAGCTATCAAAATGTAGCAATCAAATAAGCGCACGTATGTATCACCTTAACCTATAAGCACTTATCTCCAAATCATCAGTGTACTCATAGGTCAACGTGTAACTCATCTTATCCAATACTGGAAGATTATGTTGAAAATCAAACGCTTCACTTGAATCTCCTAGGTATAGTTTTGGTATTTCCATATCAGGTGTTAAGTCTATTTGCTTACCATTTAAGTACAATACCTGACTAGATACCCTATCGCGATAGGTCAAGAGTAAAATATCACCCACAATCGCCTCAGCTTCTTCTCTACTAATAATATTTACCCTATCTATATAATCAGTTAAGATCTCGCCCTTCCCATCTAGCCCTTCATATACTGAAAGTATTGATTTTGTTTTATGTGTGCCAACAAATACTATAGAAAAACCTATACTCAAAAGAATAAGGGAGAAAACGATACATACAATTCTATCTATGTTTTCCGACATAACTACCTCTGAACAAACTCGACAGCCGATATGACGCCATTTCCATCTTTTCTGAGGCTTGCATCAAAAACAGCTACGGGATTAATGTATGAAAAAGACGATTCCATCCGAGCATCCTTTATGCTCCCCTCTATTGTTGAAGCCGTTTTCGCAGAGCCAATAACTACACCATCATCATTGAATGTAGCAGCATTGAGGTATGTCGTACTGGTTTTTTTCGTTACTACTCTTATAGAAAAAACATCTGCTTTTTCCCTGTACTTCTTGATACACGATAGCACATCCGCACCCGTTACGGATTCGTTATCATAAGCACTGTACTCCGATTCAACTAATGTCTTTTCAAGTTCCGAGAGATTGTTCGCCTGTTCATTGGCAGCGCTCTTTCCCTTGTTAAAAACATTTAACCCCAGCGAAACTACCCCTACGAAAAACAGCACACCTATCCCAAGCCACAAAGCCTTAGTAATGTTGTTATCCATCTTTTCCTCCTATCTAAATCAAAACGTCAAAGTACACCTGAATTTCTGTTACGCTCACATAAACTAATGGAAACATAAAGTAAACCACAATTAAAGCATACATTGGCACAAAGCCAACTATCTTTCCCACGCCAATTTTTCGATTTATGATTCTGTTATAGACAACCTTTCTCTTTTCCTCATAATACTTCTTTTCACTTTCTAGTTCACTAAACGCTTCCTTAATAGAAATGTTGTTTTCTGCCCCTATCATGTGCTCAACAATCTTCTTGAACTCATCATTTTTCGACTCATTTTTAAGTTTAACAAGAGCTTCTTCACTCCCCGAATCATAGTCCATAATCGCCCTGTTTATAGGTTCTTTGTACACCTTACTAAAGCGCTCCATCCATATTAATATATCATCAATCTTTGTCGTACTAGACTGCATGAGCACAAGTATTATCAGCTGATACTTTACGATTTCGCCAAAGCTATCGATCTTGACCAATCTCTTTTTAAACCGCAGGACAAAATTATAAAAGACGAAACCCAAAAGAGTAAACATATATATCATAAACACATCTAAAAATCCTATTTGCGCCGAAGTATATGTATTGTACTTATTGATAATTCTCTTGACAACTCTATTTCTATCTTCTCGAAACACTTGATACTCTTCGTCAATCATATCCAGTATTTCGTCCTTGGATAACCCACTCTCAATAGCTTTCATTATCCTTCTATCCTTTTCACTTCTTATCATTGCATCTTTTAGCTCTTCTCCGACCAATTCGCCACCAAGGTACCCATCAGGCGCAGTAGGATTATATAATACCGCGTGTTTTTTTAGTTCCATGCTAGATACGGTTATTACGACTGCAAGGACAAAAAACAACATCATATAGGCAATCTTTTTTAAATATATCACCTCTATACTTTCATCCAAAAGAGCTTCTTCCCTCAGATTTGCAATCCTCTTATACCTAAAACTATTTGGTATGGGCTTTACATACGTCAGCAGTCTAGCAAAAACACTTTTCTTACGCGGATGAAACAGACGAACAATAATACTTTCTCTTTCAAAAGAATAGTCTTCAATACTCGATAATAAAATGTAACTTAGCAGCATGATAATGGCAACAAACAGTTCTGTTTTAAAGCCTAGACTCGAAGTATAAAATTTCTCAAGAGGATAGAAATTCTTGCTAGCCCAATTCTTAATTGGAGTCAATAAATAAACAGGGATTACCGCTATAAAATTCAGACTTTTAAGAGAAAAACTCAATTTATCCCTCATCAGTATTTCATCTTTAATTTCTAAGCTAAGCCAGTTTAGTGAGTTCGAAAATGCCAGTCCATCTCTCGTCATGACGTCTCCATTTTCCATCGTCAAATGAATAAGACCCGCAAAAAGTTTTAGATAATTGTTTTTAGAAAGCTGATAATACTCGGTTATCAAGACATCTGCGTCTGGACTCGTGACTAGCTCATATATCCTCTCTATTTCTAGGATAAACGCCTCATACCTTTTGTCATCTAATGATTGCAAACTGAGTATTAACGCTTCATCAGGTATGTTTCCAGACTCAAAATACTTGTTTCTATATATGTCCAAAAAATCTACCATACTCGATAAAAAGTCCGTTTTACTCCTATACACGATAAAGTCCACTATCTTCTTGTCTACAAACACGATAGAAATACAAAAGATTATTCTTATCGTCATACTGTTATCAAAGAGCATAAACACTGCTGTCATGAGTAAATCAATCAAAATAATCGCAACAGCTGTAGAGATCGCCCTCTTCTTATTCAATTCACTGATTTGACCTCTGTATTCGCTTAACCTTCTGCCGATATACTCTGTTAAAGTCGAAATAACTATCAGCCGATTAAATAATTCACCGATATAATGCCGCCCCCTAAACCGGCGAACCTTAGTATGCGACTTAGAATGATAATAATTACTTGAAAAAAAACGATATAAAAACAGCATAAAGAGGAGTAAAAGGCTCAATGCAATAACAAAAATTGACATTTCTACACTCAACATAACATACACTCCATCTTATGAAGATAATTAGTAAACTTATCTCTATCCTTCTGATCCATCATTTCAAGCATTTCAGTTATATTGTCATCAGAAATCTTACCTACAACCTTGTATCCTCCATCTTCCCAAAGGATAATATTGTTTAGGTCATATAATTTTTCTCTGGAAATATACCTAAAATAAGAGTTTACATTATCAATTAAATCAGCCATTTGTCTCTTGGAGCTCGCATTTTTTTCGCTTTCCTTTAATTTTAGCTCATTTTTTACAGGTATTATCTCTGTAACCCTTTCTATATATCGATTTCCGCTGTAGTCCTTTTTTAAGTGAATATCAAAATCAAGTATCTTCACCACTTGTTCTTCTGCAATTTTCTCATCCCTAAAGACATTGCATTTTAACAGACTGTTTCGTATCGAAAGTATTAAATTCTCTGTTGTTTTTGCGTGATGGGTAAAAATCGTAAACAGACTCGCTACCTGACCCATCTGTATCATCCACGATGCGACTTCATCACTTGCCACTTCACCGAGTATATTCACAGACCCATCTGTCTTCTTCTGAAGATCAAGACCTTTTTGACCCGAAATATTCTCCGTCTCTTTAAAGGACAAAATATTTCTATCGGGGTAAAGGCGTCTTAAATGGAGTTCAAAAGACATCTCCTGTACTCTTAAAGTGAGCGACCTATATATACTCGAAATCATAGCCATTAGCATAGTTGTCTTTCCCGAGCCCTGAGAACCTGTTATAGCAGTAATCCTTCCTCCCTTTGCCAGATACTTTACAAAATCGATTGCAACATCAGCATTTTCTCCGATTATTAACTTTTCAAGTTTTATCCTCTTTGTCTGAAATTTTCTCACAAAGAACGCCCAACTCTCCGAAAAATCTGGTCTTACTACAACAATTCTCGAGCCATCCATCATCTCACTGACCTTGTATCCCACATCGAGTGAGAGCATACCTGAATTATTATATCGATAGATATTTTGACAGACCCTCTTTAATTCAGACTCGGAGCCGAAGCTCAAAAACTCCATGCAAATACTCTTTCCCTTAAAGAAAATCCACGTACTCTCATAGTTTTTTTTCAGTCTTGTTAAGTGTTCAAAGTCATACATATCCTCCATGATATCTACTTTTGACACGCCAGAAACACCAGCGCTTATACCGTCGATATTCATGTCTCTTATCTCATCCACCACCGAAAAACCCTTGTACCGTTGATAGACTCTCTGAGATAGTATCCTCAGTTTGTCTTCATAGCTAAGTCTTGGCGATACGCTTCTGTAGACAGCTAATATTTCTTCCTCACTTATTGAGTAGTACACTGACTCATCTACTTCAGAGTACTTTTCCGCATCCAACTTATAGTCTTCGATTAGCCTTGTCAAAGCGAACTTTCCATACTTCTTTTTATAAGTGTAAAGCAGGATATCAAACTTATCTACAGCTGACATCTTTATGGGTGTATCAAATTCAATAATGCTGTTAATAGTAGATTCTGTAATAAGCCTCGTTCTAATTATTTCATATATGACATCCTTTACAAATTGCTTATCACTATCAGAACCAAACTTGCACTTTTTTAAAGCATCTATGAACTTACTCCTATTTCTAAGACTTCTCTCATAGCTTTCCTTAGACATGCCCTTCTTCATGAGGTCTTTTCTCATCGTATCGTTAATTTCTGTTTTGACCTTTTCAAGTAGCACTTCAAAACACAGGTCTTCATCGCTCGAAGTAACTTCTAACTTTTCCCTTTTTAATAATATCATCCACAGTAAAACTGTTATCACCATGAACAGCCCAGCATAAGCAAATTTCATCAATTTATCACCTCTTGAGACACATAAGTTCTAAATTATTAGCTGACTTAAGTACATCAGAAAAAAACTCAGACTTGTTTTTCTTATGTTGAACTATATTGCGACCAAAATAATCAAGCATATCCCCTCTATTTATCACATCTATCAACACCGGATTATAGGGTACTGTCAGCACATTCTTTAGTTTATAAGTCCTCGTTAAATTCTTCTTTGACGTTTTTATCCTATCCTCATACTTACCGATGCAGTAAAGCGTTTTTTTATCCGTTGGAAGAATTGTTGATTCTAAATGTTTCTCTACAGAATACGTGTTTTGACTCGTATTTACAACTACTACATCAGAAATTTCAAGCACTTTTTTACTGAGTCTATTATTCTGCCCGCTGGCTATATCAACAAACACATAATCATAAATCTTCATGGATATCGCCAAAACATTTAATAACGTCTCTTCATAAGCGATTAACTCATCATCTTCCAAATTATGCTTATCAGTTCCTATCAGTAAATCATAGCGGTTGTTATCAATCAGTGGTATTGTATAATCTGGTAAATTTTCAGTGTTTAAGAGTCCATTTTTCTGGAGTCTAATAATGGGATTCATACCATAGCCCGAAATAATACTTTCCTTGTAGATATCTAAATCCCGTACAAGAGAATCTTCAAGTCTAGTCTCTCCATACTGAGTATGAGTGACAAGCACTCTATTTCTAGTATTTAAACTCAGAGCCAGAGAAAGCGACAACATATTAGTCGTCGTAGCAGACTGCCCGTGATGTATAGACCAAAAAGAAACTAACATGTCGGCACCCTATTATCCAATATTCGATAAAACTCTCTGTACTTTCCCCGCTCTTCTTCAACGACAGCTCTTGAAATATTGTATAGAGCCTGTTTTCGCCTCTTCGGATATTTCCTTAAATTGATATAGCCATTGAGCTGGTTCTCTAACTGACACACCTTGGAATCTTCATCAAACGGAATTTCAAACTCCAACATATCTCTGGTGTTGATATTTTTATCAAACTTAAACTTTTTAAAATACTCACTGTCATAACAAGATTCTATAAAATCCAAATATACAAAAGCTGAGTGAAATAAATTATCATAATCGTAGTTATCATTTAAGTATTCTACAGATTCTAAACTCTGCTCAAGGACATATATACTCAAATCTGCATCGACATCTAAACACGTAACTATGTACTCCGCTTCGACCGTCCTATCAACAGTGCTATCTTCATTCAAGAGAAATTCAAGATTACCTAGGCTCGTAACGTTTAACTTTTTAAAAGAAAACAACTTATAAAATTCATAATCATCCATTTGTAAACAAACTGAATTTTTACATGATATCGCCCACGCTAACTCAAGGGCAAACATCTTAACGCTTATATTGTTCATCCCCACTACTTTAATAATCTTCAAGTCACCCTCCTATTCTATATCATTCGACGCATCCATGTCTTTATCACTTATACTTATGACAACCTGTTCACTCTCGTCATTTTCAGGTTTAGACTTTTCATCATCAA
>PDWJ01011709.1_pt1 | contig 14379 bp, 9 predicted proteins | sample 1430881 | NCBI WGS metagenome assembly PDWJ01 (sample SAMN01162460, study PRJNA174530) | Oral metagenome, whole genome shotgun sequencing project. | biome: Marine environment; feature: Marine mammal; material: Swab sample of the gingival sulcus; isolation source: swab sample of gingival sulcus... | reverse complement strand
CAGGAATCGTCGAGATATGGAGACCCCTGCTGAAGACGGCCGTGGTACATCGTTGGGGTACCCCGTGAGCACCAGGTTCACATAGAGGGCGTCTGTTCCCGTATTTTTAATCTCAAATCCACCCGCCGCAGCGCCCTGGGCAAAGATGGCTTGACCCGGACCGTCTCCGTTGTAAACGCCGGTTTGCCCACCAACGACCACCGAGGCCTGCCAGGGGGTTCCTTTGGCTGTCAAACGAGCTGCACCCGCCATGACCATGGCGTTGCGTTCCTGGGTGGATAACCACTCACGTGCTGCCAACGCATTGTCCAACGCCTCAAGAAGCTGGGACCTGGATGTGTCATCAGGAAACCAGGTGGCCAGGCAATAATAGGACGCGGCCAGATCTCTGACCATGGAACCGTAATCCCCCACATAAATCCGTGGCGTGCGGACCTTGTTCAAGGCCTTGTGAAAGGCGTGTTTGCATCGCTTTTGATCCCCTGCCAGTCCCAGGGCGGCACCGGCCTGTACCATTGCCAGGGGGCCTGCCGAATATTTTTGGGTATACGCCGCCACCGATCTTGCGTCTCCCAGGCTCAACATCTGAATCAGGGACAGGTCAAAGGCCGCATACGCGCGCACCGCAGCCCGGTACATCTTTCGGTCCACATACCTGGGGATGGGTATCTGGTTTGGCTGCCGGACATAGACTGACAGCCGCTGAAATGTTTTTTTAACGGAGTCCTTCGGCACGTTAAACCCTGCGTTGGTTGCATGAATCAAAAAGTGTGCGGCATAGGCCGTTAACCAGGCTTCTTCCGGACTGCTGCTATGCCAAAGGCCAAAGCCCCCGGAACTTTTCTGCTTTTCCATCAAGCGCTGGATGCCAAGGTCAATTTTTTGGATAACCTGTGCCGGGGATGTGGTTGCCACACCCAGATCCGCAAATTGCGATGCCGTCAGCAGGACATGGGGAAACAGGCCAGACACCGTTTGTTCCAGGCACCCGTAGGGATAGGCCATAAGGCGATCCACATGATCGGCCAAATTCACCGGTGGTTCCGAATCCAGACTGGCCTGAACGGTGATGCTATTGGCCACCCGTTCTGCCAGATCCGCAGACGGAATTGAAAGGTGTGCTCCAGGTGCCAACCGTTGTTTCCAGCGCCGGGTTAAAGGCGGATAGGGCGAACGGGTCTCAATAAACCATGACTTGGCCAGTTCCTGGGCATGGCCGTCAACCACAAGGCCCTTGACCCGACAGGAAATTTCAGCACGCCCCGATGTCCGGCCGGCTGTTATGAGCAAGGCCACAGTGGTCTTTTCAGACGGTGCCAGGACAATGGGCCGGGTCTTTTTCCCGTTAAGGGTGACAGGCCCCATGATATCTGTTTTCAGCACCAGAGATTGGGACGCATCCGTTAAATTATGGATATCCAGCATGAGTGTTGCTTCGTCGCCACAGGCCAGAAACCTTGGCATGGTGGCCTGAACCATCAAGGGGGAGGCAAGAATCATCTCTTTTTCTGCGGATCCAAATTGATCGGTGGTGTGGGCCACCGCCATAAGCCGGATTCGCCCGTCAAAATCTGGAAGATCCAGACTGAACACCGCCCGGCCCGATCCATCCACAGTTATGGCCTTGTGATAGAGCGCCACAATCTGAACATCCGTGGACGGCCGATCACCACCCCGGGTCAAACTCGGGGCATCACCGCCAAAGCGCTGCCGGGCATAGGCGCCTTTGTTGGCTTCAATCAGTTTCTGGTAAACATCCTGAAGCATCGGGCTATATTTTCGGGTTCTGAAAAAATACGCAAAGGGATCAGGGGTTTCAAAAGCCGTTAAATTAAGAATCCCCAGATCCACAGCTGCCAGAGTGACCATGGCATGGGAAGGAACCGTCCCATCAGGTGCACTTAGATGGACCGCCACATCTATCTTTTTATTGGGTTCTGTTTTGCTTGGCGCCTGGATTTCCAGGTTCAATTTTCTGTGGCCCCGTTCCAAAGGCAGGGGAATCAGCCCCACAGACCGTTTTGGTAGCCGTGTATTTCCACCTTCCCCCGGCCGTACCACAACGGCCGACACATAGATATCATGACGATGCCACTCTGGGTCAATTGTGATTTCAAACGCTTTACCCTTGGCCGGCACCTCAATGGGCAAAGAGAACAGGTTTTCCTCTGCCTCAACAAACAACCACCCTTTCCCGCCCTGGGGTGCCTTCACCGTAACCATGGCCTTATCTCCCGGGGCATACGCCGGTTGATCCAGGCTCAGATCCACCCGATCCGGCCGGTTCATGCCACCCTGGCCGCCGTGATCCGGGTCCCACCCCGCCCAAATGGGGTAGGCGGTGGTCAAACCGGTATCAGGATTCAGGATCTCCAGCCGGTATTGTCCCCATTTCACCGGGAATGACACCGTGGCCCTGGCACCTGCTGCTTCTCCAGGATTAATATCCACAGTGAACCGATCCACCGGGTAAAACTGACTGTTAAACCCCCAATGCCACGCTTTATTTTTGTATTCCCAATAATAGTCCCTTTGCTCGCGGATCACCGTGGCTTTCAACCCCTTGGCGCCCATGGGCGTTCCGTCTGGTCCCACCATGATGACCTCAAACTGCGCGGTGCTGTTCTGGCGCACCCGGGCAGTGTCGTCCTTCATTGGAGAAAGATTTCGAATGCCCACCAGGGACGGTGCTGGCCAGACCTGCCGGGAGGTGTTGCGTACCAGCGGCCGGCCACCGGAATCATAAAGGCTGACATTGGCCGTCACCCAATGGGGGGACGACACCGTTTTCCACCGATTTTCAACAGGTATGATCCCTTTGCCGGTATCATCCAGGCGAATATCATCACTGGTGAAGGTGGTGTGGGTCAAATCGTTGACATCCCCAAATTCCACCTCCGGCCATTGATCTTTAAATAACTCTCGTGCGGGTTTTACATGAATCAGGGCATTGGCCCGGCTGCCGACAGCCGGTGCCCCATATAGGAATTCACCTTGAATATTCAGGTTTAAGGGCGTATCCGGTGTGATGACCTGAGTTTTATCGGCTGAAATATCCAGGGTCATCCGTTCTGGAAGAAATTCAGATACTAAAAACGGATAAGGGGCAAAATTTCCGCCACTGCCGGAAAATAAAATTTGCCATTTACCGGTCAACGCATTTTGGGGCAGGGTGAAATGGGTTGAAAAATGATTGTCAGCCCCAGGCCGCCAGGTGAATTCACGCACCATGCGGCCATCGGGCCGCATTACCTTGGCTTGGATGGGCAGGGCCGGCGTTGACCCACCGTCGTGGTTTCTCAGGATACCATCCAGCACCACAGTTTCTCCGGGACGGTAAATATCCCTGGGGCCATATACAAAAAATTCCACCGGTCGGTAGGGATCACGGCCCATGGCAAATTCCGACAGATCAAGGGTAGGCACATCCATGGGCATCAGGGTCATATGATTTCCCTGTGTCACCGTGACCAGGGCCAGTTGATCAAAGCGACCCTGGACCACGGCCCGACCTGAGCGATCCGTGTCTTTGTGGAACAATTCATGGCCTTTTTCATCAAAGCCCTCTATTTTGGCCTTTTCAACTGGGTTTGCCGTGTCAAGACGCTGGACATAAAAGTTTATATTCTGTTTATAAATCCGGACCTGGACGCCCAGATCGGAAATGGTAAACCAGATCGTATGATACCCATACTCATAATGGCCTGCCCCCCTGAGGACGGCAAAATAGATCCCCGGTGATTTAAGGGCCTCAATATGGGTGATGGGAACATTGACCTGGGTCCGCAAATCCTTTTTGATGGCCAGATCCCACCGGCCCGAGTACACCAGATCGGCCATACGTTGCAGGTCTTGGCTCTCGTAATAATTGATATAGTCCGATGAGCTGAAATATTGGCGAAACTCTGCCAGTCCACAGGCAGTCCCCGGCTCAGTCCGGCAGCCAGGATAAACCCCTTGGCGCCAAAGGCGATCATGGGTTCGGCTCGCCGGGTTTTCACCTCATACACCGTCTGTTTTTTCAACACCTCGCCGTCTTTGGCCTTCAGCCCTTGGGTCACCTTGATTTTATAGGTGCTGTTCGCGTCCACCTGGGTAAAATACACCACCTGTGGATCCTGGGCCAACATCCAGGCGCCTTCCAGCGGTTCATCACCATCGGTCATGATTCTAAGATATGGCGATAAATCTTGTCTGCCATCTACTGCCTTGGAAAAGGTGACCGCCACTGCATTTTCACCGTCAACCGTCTGCTGTCCGGCAAACAATGCCTTGAATGTTGACGCACCCACACCGCCCGGCAGTATCAAAGCCACCGCACAAAAGAATAAAAAAGCACGAAGAATTTTCATACAATCCTCACTTTAACGAGTCAAATACTGTGATAAAATTATGATTACTTTAACCATAAAAAGGGTTAAAATCAAATAAAAGTAGACCCATGACGCGCGTTAAATTTCCTAAATATGTGTAGAAATTTAACTTTGTTTGGGTAAAAATAAAAAAAATAGTTGAAATTAAAATTTGCAATAATTATAGTGAGTTTTAGAATATCCTCAAATTAAACGGGGAGGATACAATGGTATCATAAATGACGATATGAAAGCGGGTTCCGAGGTATTGCCCCATGGTCAGCATCAAATTGCATATCTCTTTGTTTTCCAAGTATAGTTCTTCTCAACCTGCCATGGTGTTTTAATGAAAGGCTGTGTCGAAGGAGTTCTGTGGGCAGGCTCTTACGGGACAGATCGTTTTTCAATTTAAAGGCGTAAAATAAATTTGACCACAGGTATCCATAAGGTATTCCGAGATCAAATTTATTTTCCAAAGATGAAATTGAGACAATTCGAATTCAATAACAGTCTGCCAAATCGTTTTTCAACCAAACAAAGAAAAGGACAACAAATGAATTTAAATAAAATTCGAAGACAGTTTTTTAAGATACTTCCAAAAGCAATTCGTTCACGATTGCTCAGACAGTTTATGCCACCTGTTTCTCTGGATATTGATAATGTCATGCTTAGACCGGCCGAGACATTTGATCATTACATCAAATCGTTTCGGCTCGTTCATGATGTATACGTGGAGGCGGGCTACATTGATCCGTCTCCAACGGCATTACGGGTTCTCCCCCAACATTTCCATAAAGATTCTAGGATTTTTTTGGGGGTTTATTGTGCCGGAGATCAGGAAGTTCCTGTTTATACCCTCAGTATTTTTCCTGACTCTAAGGAGGTGGGACTTCCCATGGATGAAGCCTTTAAGCTGGAGCTGGATATCCTTCGCCGCGAGGGGCGTTTCATTGCCGAAGTGGGGTGTCTCGCATCGGATCCGTTTTTTCGAAAGAACGACATGAATATTCCCATGCTGGGAAACCGGATACTTCAGCTTTATGCAAGGAAGCATCTCAATGTGGATGACTTAGTCATTACGACACATCCCAAGTTCTTATGGGTGTATGAAGATATCCTGTTGTTTGAAAAAATTGGTGAGGTAAAGGCATACGCTTATGTCAAAAATAATCCAGCTGTGGCCTTGCGATTAAACTTGAGAACGGCAGCACAGAGATATAAAAAAGTATATGGTTCAAAGCCAAAAGAGAAGAATTTGTATCATTTCTTTAATGACAGTGAATCCAATTCCACTTATTTGCCACCGATTGAACAGCCACAAGCCCGAAATATGTATAATCAAATTTTGGTTTATTATTCGTCGTTTTTACAAAAATGAGGATGATACTTCTTGTCAAGTCCGGTGAAGATAAAGTTTGATCATGGGCTGTAATGCCGCAGTCATTGGCCACCGGGCTGCAAGGGGGGGGATAGCGAGAACTGCCCCTCAAGTGCGTCAATGGCTGCGGCCCGGTCGAATTGCGGGGTCATACCGACACGGCCGCCCTATGATCGACGGGTGAAACGTAAATAATTATCTTAAAATACAAGTAAATGGGTGATTATATGTTGACATGGGATGTTTGTTCAGATGGTCGATTGCAGGAATTTTACAATCTGTTTTAAAAAAAAGATTGACGACCATAATTTTTTAATATAATCATAAAAAAGTTCGGCATATATAATTTTTTATGATCGAAAATGACTAATTTTTTACACAGGAGAAATATAATGAAACTATTAAAAGCAAGTTTTTTGACCCTTTTTGCTGTTGCTTTTCTGGCAGGCACTTCATTGGCTAAAACAGTAACTGTTGCGGTGGACGACTATTCAGTTAAAAGAGTTTTTGATAGAACCGAGTTGGTAGACAATGGTTCTGGTGACTATGAAGTAAAGTAAACTTTTCCGACACCATTACTTTTACCTTGGCAGAATCAGGCTTCTTCTCATTTGGCTTGTATGAAAAATATATTCCTAACGGTCCAGCTGGCTATGACGAATGGGTAGAAATTGACACCGCTACATTTGCTGGTGATGTGCCATCTTCTACCGACTGGGAAGTGAGTGGACAATTCATGAAGAGTACCTTGAACTGGGGTGTTCTGGCTGCTGGAACATATAGTCTGACGTTTGACGGATATGCATTTTCAGCAAAATATCCACTAACAGATTATAGAATTATGGATATTGATTTCGCAGCCGCACCCGTACCAGTACCGACCACCATCGTGCTGTTGAGCCTGGGGCTGCTGGGACTGGCTGGAAAGGCCCGTAATCGTAAGTAACGGCATGCTTTTGCGCCTCAAGGCATCCGCGTATTTAAAATCAATGCCTTGAAAACGTACGAATACTGACAGTTCAAAGTCTAAGATACTATCTTAAGGCTTAATTTACACACCGTGCCGAACACACCACAAAGGCAGGATACTTGGGAAATGCCCCTTCGTATCCTGCCTTTTTTTATTCCACCATTTGGTCAAATATAAATTCACAACAAGAAAATTGACAACTTTAACTCGATGAGTTGTATTTAAGAAAGCTTAGTAGAAATAAGATTACTGAAGTCATTTTTTAATTTTACTAAGTTTATTTTATAAATAATTTCAAATAAATATAGACTATTCATCCGAAAAGCCAAAGCGCATTTATAAGATATTGACTTCCTTTAATGGCTGTATTACACTTCGTAATACAAAAGGAGGCGGTTATGATTACTTTACGACTTGATCCCGCATTAGAACAACAAGTGAACCTTACTGCACAAAATCTTGGAATGACGCGTTCTGAATTCGTCAGAAAAAGCATCGTTAGCTATCTCCAAACTCAAGAAAGTAAAAGTGCCTGGGAAATCGGACAAAGTTTATTTGGTAAATATTCAAGCGGACAAACTAATTTATCATCTGACCGAAAAGAAATTCTAAAAGATAGAGTAAAAGCTAAAAGAGGATATGAATAAAATCTTAATTGATAGTGGTCCTTTAATCGCTTTATTTGATGCTTCTGATAAATATCATCAAAAGAGTATTGAATTTATTAAAAATAACACCTCTTTGCTTGTAACTACGATTGCATCTCTCACAGAAGTTTTACATCTCCTTGATTTTAACCGTAATGCACAAATTAATTTTTTGGAATGGATTGCTCAGGGAGGCGTTCAAATTTTTGATATTCAGCAGGAAGATTTGTCGAGAATAAAGGCGTTAACTGTAAAATATCAAGATTTGCCAATGGATTTCGCAGATTCTTGTCTTGTTTTGCTTGCTGAAAAGACCGGAATAAATACGATAGTAACTATCGATCGTGATTTTACTATTTACCGAATACATGGTAAAAAAACATTTGAAACTATTCTACTATAAATCACGCAACAAATGAAGGATTCGTAACCGTGCTGAGGCACGAAGCTCAATACAAATCAATAGATAGTGCGCTGTTGGGATGAAGACATCCATAATGCCTGATTTTCATAAACCCTCTGGGAAGCACATGCTGTAACAACCTTCTGATAAACGCCATGGCATCCAGTGTCATGCGATTCCATTTTTTCTTCTCAAACCAGTGTCCCCCAGGACAGGTCAAAGGCCTGGTCGTTCTGCTCCAGGTTTGTGATGATCAGTGACGGTATGGTTATCACTGGCCGGCAGCCGGGTAAAGGCCAGGTGGTTGACATTGTTGTGCATGGCGGATTTCTTGTAGGTTTCAAATTCCTCCATGTTATACAGTCGTCCTGGCACCACCTCTAACTGGGTATCGGTGCGGGTATCCGTATCCACAGAAATATAATATTTGTGGTCTTCAAAGCTGATCTCATACCCGTCATACAGGGTGTAGACATTGCCCAGAAGGGTAATCAGTTTTTCAAAGTGATTGATCTGTTTGGCGTAGCGCTCCCCTTCCTGATTTTTACCAATGTGGTGGTATTCCGCCATGAACAAACAATTTTCCGGCAGCAGCATCAGTTCATCTTTATTGAATTCCTTGAGAATGTGACGTTTGATGGCGGCACGGACCTTTTCCCCCTTGGTGGGGCGGCCAGACACCAGAAAATAAATACCGGACACATCATTGTCCCTGCGCCACTCATTGACCAGGGCCGCCTGTTTGTTGCACAGCAGTTCCAAAAATCTTGAAAACTCCTTTTTCAGGAATCGGTCATTTTCCCACCAGGGGCCCTCGTCCTCGGGCCGTTTGGTCTGGGCAAAGGCATGGGCAAAATATTCGCCGGCCTTGCGCTCGGAAAAAGATTCCTTGCGTTTCAGGGCTGTCGTGATCCCCAAATCATCATCTTGATAGGTCGCGGCCAGAAGGACACTGACATCGGACGTCAACCCGCCGATATCAATGTGACAGACCACAAAATTGAGGGTGTCGGCATCAAAATCCCGGTAGGGGGCCTGGGAAAAGAGAAAGTCCACCTCTTTGAGATCCGGCCGCCGGTCCTTATGCCCGGACAACTCCCAAAAGGGCATCAGCTTGATGAGATTGAGGAAATACAACTCGCAGGCCCCGCTCTCATCCGCGGAAATATTGACAAAGGTTTTGCGCAGATGGCGAAGATCCGGGGGAAACAACCATTTCCACTTCCGGTCTGCGGACAGGGCCATGCATACCGAATAGATATTTTCCCGGTATCCATTTCTTAAATTTTCGATAAACAAATCCGGCACGGTCACGCGGATTTCGGTGATCACCGGAATGGCCGGGCCGTTCCATGGCCGTTCCGTATTGGGTTCGGTGATAAACTTGAAACTCTCTTCAAGGATTTTTTTGATATACAGCTTAAATTGGGGCACATCCCCCTTGTATGCGGCAAACTTTGACGCAAATGCATATTTGGCGCTGCGAACGATTTGACTTGAAGACACCGTTGTTTCCCCAAAATTGGGCACAAATGCAAAGTCCCGTTCATCTCCGGAGGGGGGATTGATAAACGCCGACGGAAATCCACCCTGGGCATCCGAGTCCCCGTGGACCACATATTGCCAGGCATCGGTGATCTTGTCCCGGCCAAAACTGCAGGGCCAGCACAGCACCGAGGTTCTATAGGACCCAAAATCCACAAACAGAATATATTCCTCGTGGTTGTTGGTGTCCCTTGGGGTGCGGCCGGCAATGGTTTCATAGTAGAGTTTGCCGTCGTCCTCGAGTTCCAGCTGGAACTGGTCCACTTCTTTTTTCTTCTTTTTAAAAAAATCAAAGATCATGGGGGGCCTCCGTGTTTAATCGTCTTTCCAGAAGGGTGTAATCCCCCCTTGCCAAGGTGTTGGGCACATAAAATTCAGCCAAGTTCATAATAATATGGGGCAAATCCGATTCCTTGGCACTTAAAAATCCTTTTTGATCGGGATCCAGTCGCTGGTAGAGGTTGTCCCAGAGAACCCCGGCAATGGCGTGGCTCCGGTTATTATCCCCCAGAAACTGGTCCAGATATTGGGTAAACACCGTCACCCAAAAGGTTTTGTGGTCTGTAATTTCCCCATTGTGGGTATAGGCCAGCTCTGTATTGAAAAACTCCCGAAGGCCCTGATAGGTCTCGTTGAGGATGGCCTTTCGAACCCGTTCTTTGATTTCGGTTACCTCGTCGTAGTTTTCAATGTCGTAAATACTGTCCAGGGCCTGGGCATGAACTTGCGCCGCCTCCTTAATCCAGGGCGACAGGAACAGATTATCCAGGGCCTCCTGGATATGAGACGTTGAGCAGACCTGGTTCAGCATGGTTCTGGACCATGAAATTCCCCCATCCTGTTTTATCTGGTCTTTGATCTCTTTTAAATCCTTGTAATTGGAAAGGTTTCGGATCCAGGAATCCACATGGGGGCCTGGCGAAATAAAAGAGACCGGGTATTCGTCGTTGCAGGGGTTGACCAATTGGACAATGGTGTCAAAGGCGGTATAGCTTTTGAAATCTGCCGCCAAATCGCTTTCCACATCGGTATTGCCGCAATAGCTGGCAATGGCGCTGTCACCTTGAAGGGACAATACCAGGGGCAGCTTGTGATATGAATAATTGGTTTTCAGCACATCCCCATATTTTTTGAGTATGGCGTCCAGGGGATGGCCCGGTGGAATGGCAATCTTATGCTGAAAGCAGGCCACGAGAATCCCAGGGTAGCGGACCAGGCAGTCCAGCATGTTCTGCTGAAATTTTAAATGCCGATCCTTTTGGCTTTCCAGTGCATCCGCCCCTTCTTTGATGCCCGGATATTCGATCACCGGCAGTGTCATGGGGGTCTGATCCGCGGGCACGGCCACCCGGATCAGATAATCATCAGGTTCGGCACCGGAGGACAGATCATACAGCCGGTTGAACTGCTCCCAGGCCAACCGGTCCCGGATCACCCGTCCCGTGCTGATGGAGACCTGGGAGACCACCACCTCGTCGGTCCAGGTCACCGGGTCTACCAGGCAGGGAACCGCGGTATTTTCAGAGGTGTTCCGCTGTTTAACGGAAAACAATGTTTTTAAATCCGCATTGTCAAAAAGATCCAGAAGATAACTGGTCTTGAACGACTTGTCCGTTCCCGTAATATGAATATAGGTTGGGGTATCAATGGCGGGTACCGCTTTCAGGCAGCTTCTGCACCGTTCAATGATGCCCCCGGCATTTATGTGTTGGGCCGCTGGAATGGTCTCCAGTTTCTGGACAACGGCTTCAATTTCCTGCTGAAGGTTGAGCAGGCGGTCTCGCTTATCATACATGTTGTGGTTTACACTCCTTGGCCGTTAACTTGCGTCAACAATCTGATAATTTCCATCGTTGCCCCGCACGATCTTGAACCGGGTGCTGCCCAGGTCGATCTCCATATCCTCGATATGATCCCGGAAACCAAAGGTGATACTGTCCTTGGACACCATAAAGGTAAAGGGATTGAACAGGTTCACGCTGGCCTTTTCAAAGGTGGCGGTCTTACCGCCCTTAAAGATGGCCCTGAAATTGTCCAGGGGTTCAAAGCGTCGAATGATATTGGTGGTGCCCGGTGTGATGGTCAACGACTGCACAGACAGACTGTCCTCTTTGGAAAGCTGCACCAGGGTGGTGTTGACCTGGATGGGATCCCGCTTTAAGGAGAGGCGGGCCTCTTTTTCAAATGACGATTTGGTGATGAGGTTGGAGAGCACCAGACTGGCCAGGGGATCCGTGGTCTGGATCCCGTATTTGCCTTTGCTGTCTGCCATGAGCAGTTCCCGATGGACCGCCACGGTCACCTGTCCGCGTTTCAAGGCATTCAGCTTCAAGGCGCGTATCTTTTCGTTGATAATCTCAAGCTGCTGGGCGTGTCCAGTGGCACGGGTAAAATAGGTCAGCGATTGGTCTGACAGTTTTAATGTCATGGCCTGGTCTTCGTTGATCCCGTACCAGGTCAAGCGGTCTTCCGAGGTTGTCTTGCCCAACAGCAGCCCGCCCATACGTTTGGGCAACAGGGTGGCATTGTGGGCGTTAAAAAAGGCGGCAAACGAGAGATCCCCGGATTTATTTTGCTGGGTCAGCAGGTACCATTGATTGTCGTCCACCCCTTTTTCAATGCGCAGCGGGGTAAAGGTGTATACGTTTTCCAGAACGCCTTTCATTTTATAGCTGACATTATCGCTGGCCATAAGCTCAGAAAACGCATTTTCATCCCGTATCTTTTTGAAATCCCGATAGGAGATCATATTTTGCTTCATATATTTGGAGATCTCTGCCGGCCGGATATCCAGGTCCCCCACCTTAAAGTAGAAAATATTGGAGGTGTAACCGGAACGGGCCGTTGAGTAAATGCGTTCCAGACGCATAAATTCCGTATCGGCCAGGGCGGCACGATGCCTGGCAATGGTGTTTTTCACCGCCTTGTTGTAATTAAAATAGGCAAACAGCACCAGGCGATTGCCCTGGTTATGGTCTTTATTGTCCGGTACGCTGTAGGCCTCCTGGTCCATGGTGGACAACAGTCCTGAGATAAATTCCGGGCGCAGCAGGTCTTGTGCAATGGCATAATTATCAGATGTATCATTTTCCAACCACTGGCTGACCGTGGGAAATACCGACTGGAAAAATGCCATCTCCGGGCCGCTGTCCCGGTTTTCGGCGGTAAACATCTTCAGACTGAAGGGGAATTTTTCCATCAGATGCCCGTATTTGATACCGGCAAACAGGATCGCCAGGATAAAGAGAACGGCGGCAATTCTGGGCAACCAGGTTTGTTTCATCTGGCTGACGCCTTTTTCTTTCTGGAGATGGGCTAAAAGCTGGCGGACCCGTTCTTTGCCCACCGCCGCATCACTGTGGACCACATTCCCGCCGTAGGCCACAATGGGTTGCTTTTTGTCCTGGGGCCTGAAAAAGGCCCAGGCATAGCCGATATTGTCTCCCCGGGCGGCCCGGACCATAAGATAATCCACCAGGGCTTTGCGCTCGGCATTGTTTAATTTGCCCATGGGGATTTGATCCATATCCGCATCCAATACCATCTGGCCATCCACACCGATTACCCGAATTTCCAAGTGGGGGCCAATGCTCTGGTACCGCCGCACATCCTGGAAAAAATGGCAGTCGTCTGGGATATCTGCCACATAGGTCAGGGGCAAATCATTTATTTTTTTTACGTTGAGTTCAAACAGGTTCAACCGTCCCATGGGGTCTGATCTCCTACATTAAAACTTGAAATCTAAATTAAAACCCTGAAAGCCGGGTTTCGATATGTACCGGTTTTTGAACCTGCTTTTCTTTAATCATGATAGCCTCGGTTTGAACCCAGGCGTCTTTGTCAATGGTGCCGATTCTGGTATCCGGGGAGGGTTTGATCAACAGTCGGGTCACATCAAGCTGCTGTTCACGGATGGTGTCCACAGTATTTTTATCCCGTTTTGCGATCGCCGCCAATACCGTTTTTGCATTGTCCGGATTCATGGCATATTCCCAGGCCGCCATCAATGCGGTCATGAACGCTTTTACCCGTTCGGGATGCGTTTTCATCATTTTGCCGGAGGTCACCACAGAATTGGCCACAAAAGATACCCCGAAATCCGCGGGATTGAAAAATCTTACCTTTTCACCTGCCCTGGCCAGCTTATCGGCCAGGATCACACCTTGGGAATTTCGGTATACTGGCCATACCCGCACTTTTTTCTTTAAAAACGGGGTAAAATCAAACCGGACGCTTGAGATGCGAACCTCTTTATGGGTCAATCCTGCTTTGGCCAGCAGGGTATTCATGATCGTTTCATCATTACCGCCAAAGGTTACACCAATGTGACGGCCTTTCAAATCTTGAAGGGTTTTAATTTCAGGCTGTTCTGCCCGGTAGATCCATTGCATGGGGTTGACTTGAAAAATCTGGGCCAATACCACCACATCCGCCCCCTTATCCAGGGCACGCATCACCAATCGTATCGCCGGCAAGTGCCGGGACGGTGAGTGTAAATACCAACAACCCACTGGTAATAAATAATATACTTGCAACGCGTTTTATCTTATTCATATGAGTTCGCCTCCTTTGGGTGCAGACCATTTGTTTTTTAGGTGTTCGCCCAGGGATTCCAATATGCCCTGGTATACTGAAATCACGATGCCGATCATAAACAGCGCCACCAATATGCCTGCCAGGTCACTTTGGTACAGGGCAATCCGGATACTATACCCGATACCGGCATCGGCCGCAATAAACTCTGCCACAATGGTGCCCGCCATGGCCAGGGTGGCCGAGCCTGCAACCACTGTGGTCAGCTTGCTTAGATTTTCAAAGGCCCGGATTTTTACCTCCAGCTGCCAGCGCATGCGGCCGGTGGCCACATAAAAATGTTCGATATCCTTCACCGGTGCGGCCATAATTCCCAGCACGGACAGCAGCAATGGAAAATAACAGATCATGGACGCAATAAGCAACCGGGAAAGAAAGCCGTCTCCAAGAAGGATAAAAATAATGGGGGCCAGGGCAACAATGGGATAGGCCTGGATATTATAGGCCATCACCTTGATAAATGAGCCCACCCAGGACGATTTTCTACCCAG
>PDWJ01013473.1_pt1 | contig 14381 bp, 15 predicted proteins | sample 1430881 | NCBI WGS metagenome assembly PDWJ01 (sample SAMN01162460, study PRJNA174530) | Oral metagenome, whole genome shotgun sequencing project. | biome: Marine environment; feature: Marine mammal; material: Swab sample of the gingival sulcus; isolation source: swab sample of gingival sulcus... | reverse complement strand
TCGGGGGCGTACGACCGACTGAGTTATGATGGCAATTCGAAAGAATTTATAATTCAATCAGGAAATACTGTTAAAAAAATACCGGCAACGCAGGAGGCGTTAACTGAACGTAATATCCATATTGACATCTCAAAATTTGAGGAGAAGAAAATCAAGAAACCTGTTTCTATACCGGGAACATACAAAAAAGGAGAGTCTAAGCCACAAGGGCTCTTGGAGATAGTTTATGCGCCTTTGAAAGGGATTTATGAAACGATAGACATTATTCTGTTTTTGCTAATTCTTGGAGGATTTATTGGTGTGTTCAATAGTTCGGGAGCCTTCAATGAGGGTATCGGCTTTTTGGCATACCGAATGAAAGGGAGAGAAGGGCTTTTGATTGTTGTGGTATCATTTCTCGTGAGTTTGGGCGGTACTTCTTTTGGTTTGTCGGAGGAGACTTTGGCTTTCTATCCGATACTAATTCCTGTATTTATTGCTGCCGGCTATGATATGATAGTTCCGATGGCTGTGCTGTTCGGAGCGGCTTGTTTGGGAACATTTGCTTCAACGACCAATCCCTTTGCCGTAATCATCGCTTCTGATGCCGCCGGAGTGGATTGGACTGTTGGGATATGGAGCCGCCTGACAATGTTTGTGTTAGGAATAATTGCTTTGATAGCTTACATAATGCGATACGCAGAAAAAGTGCGAAAGTTTCCGGAGAAATCATTAGTGTACGGCAGAAAATTACCAAGTTCTGTAGCAGGAGAAAGAGCAATTCCTATTGAAAAAATGCAAACCAAAACGAAGATTTTGCTGAGCATTTTCGCCTTGACTTTTGCCATTATGATTTTGGGCGTTTCTCGTATGGATTGGTGGTTTTTGGAAATGACAGCATTATTTTTAGTGGGCGCTATCGTTATTGCATTGATACAAAGAACTACAGAAAAACAGTTTATTGACAATTTCCTAAACGGTTCCAGAGATTTGTTGGGGGTAGCTTTTATCGTGGGGATTGCACGCGGAGTTACTTTTATTTTGAATGAGGGACAAATTTCGGACACCATTTTGTTTTATGCCACAAGTTTGGTTGAAGGAATGCCACCATTCTTATTTTTACCTACCTTGATGCTTGTGTTTTCTGTACTTACATTATTCATTGCTTCTTCCTCAGGAATGGCGGTGGTAACGATGCCGATTATGAGTTCTTTGGCGCCTGTTGTGGGAGTAGAGCCTCAGGATATTGTAAATGCCTACCTTTTCGGAATGGGATTGATGATTTTCATTACGCCTACAGGTATTTGCCTTCCTTCTCTAGCAATGGTAAATGTCAGTTACAATCAGTGGTTGAAATTTATTTTGCCACTATTAGGAATATTGCTTGTTATAGCCGTTTTGCTGCTTTGGAGTAGTTTCTTGTTTGGGTAGTTTCAAAATAATTATATTTGCAGAGTATTAATTTAAAATTAATTTGTAAGGATATGAAAAAAGTAGTAATTGTAATCTTTTTAGTGTTACTTGGGGGAGTTTTAATAGCTCAAGAGCAAGAAGATTCTTTTTTACCTAAAAAGAATGAGGTGAAAGTAAATTTGCCTGTATCTATATTTGGGGAATTCCCGGAGGTTTCTTATGAGCGTATTTTGCAAAGAGATATTAGTTTGGGGGCATCCTTAGGAGTGTCTTTAGATGGTGGCGATACTTATGGTTTAAAGGCGCAATTTACACCTTATTTTAGGTGGTTTTTTGGTGGGGATAGAGAATCTGCTCGTAAATATGCCGCAGGTTTTTTTATGGAGGCTAATGCTTCTGTTTTTCGCAGGGAAGACCATATTGTTCTAGGAAATGCTGCGCCTACAAAAACAGAAACTGGTGGTGGGTTAGGATTAGGAATTGGTTGGAAATATATAACCAAACACAACTGGGTTGGTGAAATTTTACTTGGAGTAGGCAAGGATTTTTCAAGTTCCGGAGATGTTTATCCTCATTGGGGTATTTCTATCGGGAAGCGCTTCTAAGTAATAAATTGTTAAGAAAAATAAATAGAGAGGAGTTGCTAAACTTGGCAATTCCTCTTTTTCTTTTTACTTTTGGATAGTAAAAATGTGAATTATGGCACTAAAAATCTATTATGATAGGGATTGCAACTTAGATTTGTTGAGAGAAAAAACAGTTGCTGTTATTGGTTTTGGCGCGCAAGGGGCAGCACAGGCAGCCAATTTGCGAGATTCCGGCATTCCGTTGGTTGTTGGTTTGCGTAGAGAGAAAGGCTCAACTTGGGTAAAAGCCGTAAAAGAAGGTTTTGATGTGCGCCCTATTCAGGAAGCAGCGCAAATTGCAGATGTTTTGATGTTACTTATCCCTGATGAAGTGCAGGCAGAGGTCTATGAAAAGAAAATTGCACCGAGTTTGAAGGAAGGTGCAACGCTGGGTTTTGCTCACGGATTTAATATTCATTACGGTTACATCAAACCGAAAGAGTGCATTAACGTGATGATGATAGCACCCAAAGCGCAAGGCAAAGCCGTGAGGTCTGCCTTTGTGAAAGGTGGTGGCGTGGCGGCTCTTTGGGGGGTGGCAAATGATTATTCGGGAAAGACAAAAGAGTTGGCTTTGGCGTATGCTGCTGCCAATGGTTGTGGGCGCACGGGCATTATCGAAACGACTTTCAAAGATGAAACGGAAACAGATTTGTTTAGCGAACAAAGTGTGTTGTGTGGCGGAATGATGGATTTGGTTTTGGCAGGTTTCGAAACCCTTACCGAAGCCGGTTACCCTGAGGAGGTGGCGTATTTTGAATGTTTGCACGAGTTGAAGTTAGTGGTGGATTTGTTGCACGAGGGCGGTTATGAATATATGCGGGAAACGATTTCAAACACTGCAGAATATGGAGCAATGGTCGCAGGAAAACGAATAGTAACACCACAAGTAAAGCAGTCAATGCGAGAAATTTTAACTGATATACAATCGGGAAAGTTTGCTAAAGACTTTATGGCTGAGGCAGCCACGAATTATACAGAATTAAAGAAAGATAGAGAGCATTTGACCACGCATTCTATTGAGAAAGTAGGAGCGAGGTTGCGAAAAATTATGTTTAAAGAATAAAGGTTAGTGTTCGCTGAGCGGAGTCGAAGCGTGAGTTTTTTTAGACTAAAAGCGAACACCTAAAAACTAAAGACTAAATATGGCAAAGAAAAAAATAACATACAACGAGGCAATGCAAGAAATTGAGCAGGTAATTGCCGAGATAGAAAATGACGAATTGGATGTAGATATACTGGCAAAAAAAGTAAAGCGAGTGGCTACTTTGATAGATATTTGCAAAGACAAATTGTATAAGACGGAGCAAGAGGTAGAAGATATTTTGAAGGGATTGCAAGATGCGTAGGATTTTCATTTTTCTTGTAATTGTTTGTTGTGGGTATTGGGTTTTTGCACAACCCGTTACTGTAATTCAAAAAAGTATTCAAAAGTTTGTTGATGATGCTGATTTTGAACATACTGCCGTTGGTATTCACGTTGTTAGGCTGAGTGACGGAAAGGTTTTGGGAACTTACGAGGCACAAAAGAGTTTGGCAACCGCTTCAACGTTGAAAGTCGTAACTACGGCAACCGCTTTACTACAAAACGGATCAGATTTTCGCTATAAAACTCCAGTAGGTTATACCGGGAAATTACAGGGGGGAGTTTTAGAGGGAAATTTGGTCATTAAAGGCGTTGGCGACCCTACTTTTAACTCTAAATATTTCCCTGAGAATGATGTGGTGCAAAAGGTTGTGGATTTGCTGAACCGGCAAAAAATAATCCAAATCAAAGGTAATATCGTTTTAGACAACTCCAATTTTAGTGGCGAAGTGCCACCTACTTGGGTTTGGGAGGATATTGGGAATTATTATGGCGCTGCCTTATGCTCTATAAATTACCAAGATAATACCTATAAAATCACCTTCCAAACAGGCAAAGCGGGAACAAAAGCAAAAATTTTAAATGTAACTCCTAAGCAAAATTTGACTTTTGAAAATACTGTTTTGGCTTCTACGGTGAATGCTGACAATGCCTATATCTTCGGTTCGCCGTTTAGTCGTGAGCGTGTGATAAGGGGGACTTTGCCACAGTTCCGAAAATCTTTTACCGTAAAAGGTTCAATGACCAACCCCGCAATTTCTTTCGGTGAGGCAATTAAGGATGCTTTACAAAAACGAGGTATTCGTGTATTGGGACAAATCAAAACAAATTCTGTCGGCATACAGGAAGGTTTAGGATGGATAAAGTCGCCCACATTAAAGGAAATTATTGCGAAAACCAATCAGCATAGTGTAAATTTATTTGCCGAGGCGGTGCTACACCTAGTAAAAAATTCGAAGAGTAATCAACGGGAGGATTTGATAGAGGCGTTGATAGAATTTTGGAAAAATAAAGGGGTAAATACAGACGGTTTGTATCTGCACGATGGCAGTGGTTTGTCACATTTTAATGCTGTAAATCCTGCTTTTTTTACTGAAATGTTGAGATATATGGAACAAACAAAAGTTGCCGGAGATTTCAAAGAAAGTTTGGCCATTTCGGGAAAGAGCGGAACACTGAAATATCTCGGGAAAGGTTCTCTATTAGTGGGGAAAGTGCAAGGGAAATCAGGTGGTATGCAGCAAGTTTGCTCGTATGTGGGTTATATGACTACGCAAAAAGGCGAAAAGGTGGCTTTTGCCATTTTGTTGAACAATTTTTCAAATTCTCATTCCGAAATACGGCAAAAGATTGTGAAAATGTTGTTGGAATGGTAATCTTGTTCTTGTATTTTACACTTCATTTGTATTGTAGAACGGAGTTTTGTTTACCGCTAAATGAAAGATAGAATGTCAAAACAACGCACAAAATCATTATCTTTGCCCCCTAATTAGACTTACGTTAAGAAAATTTTAGAAAAAAGATGATAAAATTCAACAGAACCTTAGTAACGACAGCATTACCGTATGCGAACGGTCCCGTGCATATTGGGCATTTGGCAGGTGTTTACATTCCGGCAGATATTTATGTGCGTTATTTGCGAATGCGTGGCGAAGATGTCTGGATATTGTGGATAGATATCACACGATTATCAAAAACTCTTTTGAGGAATTTGGCATTTCTTTCGATATTTATTCTCGCACAAGTAGCGACACACATCGTGAATTAGCTTCAGAATTTTTCAAAGAATTGTACGAGAAAGGCGTTTTCAAAGAGGAAGTTTCACAGCAATTATACGATGCTGAGGCAAACCAATTTCTGGCTGACCGCTATGTCGTGGGAACTTGTCCGTCTTGTAACAGCGAGGGAGCCTATGGCGACCAATGTGAAAAATGTGGTTCGTCACTTAATGCTACGGAATTGAAAAATCCGAAGTCGGCTTTGACAGGAAACACACCCGTTTTGAAAGAAACAAAACACTGGTATTTGCCTTTGGATGAGTATGAAGACTATTTGCGTGAGTGGATTTTGGAAGGACATAAAGAGTGGCGTTCTAATGTGTATGGGCAATGTAAGTCGTGGTTAGATAATGGATTGCACCCGCGTGCCGTTACACGTGATTTGGATTGGGGCGTACCTGTGCCGGTAAAAGGAGGTGAGGGGAAGGTGCTGTATGTTTGGTTCGATGCACCTATCGGCTATATTTCGGCAACCAAAGAATTAACGCCTGATTGGGAGAAATATTGGAAACAAGAGGACACTCGCCTAATTCATTTTATTGGTAAGGACAACATTGTTTTCCATTGTATCGTTTTCCCAACGATGTTAAAAGCAGAAGGCTCATATGTTCTACCGGATAATGTGCCGTCTAATGAGTTTTTGAACTTATACGTGGAAAGATTTCCAAGCACGAAACAATAACGAATTGGTAGCGATTTTAGGAAACTTTGTAAATCGTGCGTTGGTATTGACGCATAAATATTTTGACGGCAAAGTTCCGGCTGTTACCGAATTTACAGAGCAAGATAAGGAAATCTTAGGAGAATTACCTGTGTTATTGGGAGAAACAGCCAAACAGTTAGAAGGTTTCCATTTTCGTGAGGGATTGAAAGCAATGATGAATATCGCTCGTTTGGGAAATAAATATTTGGCAGAAACTGAGCCTTGGAAATTATGGAAGACCGAGCCGGAGCGTGTAGCGACAGTTTTAAATGGAGCTTTACAAATAGTGGGGTGTTTGAGTATGGCAATGGAGCCATTTTTGCCATTTGCGGGAAAGAAATTGCGTGAAATGCTGCAAGTGGAGTTACAAAATTGGAATGCAATCAAGGATTTTCATTTGGAGGCAGGGCATCAATTAGGGGAGGTGTCATTGCTATTTGCTAAAATTGAAGATATTGAAATACAGGCTCAAATAGATAAATTGGAGCAAACCAAAATAGTAAATGCAGAAAACGGAGTGAGCTTCCCACCGATAAAAGACGAAGTTGATTACGAAACATTTTGCAAATTAGACTTGCGAGTGGGAACAATAAAAACAGCGGAACGAGTACCAAAAACAGATAAACTTTTGAAGCTTACAATCGACATCGGTAGTGAGGTACGAACGGTAGTTTCAGGCATTGCAAAAGATCACGAACCGGAAAAGATAATTGGTACGCAAGTTACGCTACTTACAAATTTAGCCCCACGAAAAATACGCGGAATCCTCTCTCAAGGAATGATTCTAATGGCAGAAAACACGAACGGAGAATTAGCATTTGTTTCGCCTGATAAGGAAGTGAATTCGGGGAGTGGGATTGCATAAGACTTCCAAGAATGCCACAAAATGTAGAAATAAAAGCACGAACAAAGCGTGTGGAAGATTTGCGTAAAATTCTGTTGGATAAAGGGGCAGATTTTAAAGGGATAGATACACAGTTAGACACTTATTTCTGCGTGAATAACGGTCGCTTGAAATTACGAGAAGGTGTGATTGAAAATAATTTGATTCACTACCAAAGAGAAAATTCAGAAAAGGCAAAGTTTTCTGAAGTGCTTTTACACAAGCCAAACGATAGTGAAAGTTTGAAATCTGTTTTATCAAAAGCCTTGGGCGTTTTTGTTGAGGTGTATAAAAAGCGAGAAATATATTTTATTGGGAACGTAAAGTTTCATCTTGATGAGGTAAGAAGTTTAGGCAACTTTGTCGAAATAGAAGCGATAGATACTGATGGTGCTTTTTCTCAGCAGCAACTTACTGAGCAGTGCGAATATTACCAAAATTTATTGGGGATATTGCCTGAGGATTTGGTTGCCCTTTCGTATAGCGATTTGCTCTTACAAGACCTTTTAAAAAAAATAAAAAAATATTAAATTTTTAAGAGTAAAGCAACTGAGGAAAAGATGCAAATTCCTAAAATCAATTTCTCAAAAAAAGTCTGTGAAAGCCTATGATTGAGGCGTTTCCCTGTATAAGAGCCGACGAAGAGTAGAGGAATGGAAATGGAAGAAAGTTCTAAGGTTTTCCAAGTAAGCAAATCAGAAAAGTAATAGCCGGTGAGTGCGATTGTTGCCGTGGTAATGCTAAACCATGCAAAGATTTCACGAAATTGTTTGTTATCCACATTTACTTGGTGTAGAAAAAGTGCCAAAGGAGGACCACTCACAGAGATACATCCTGTAAGAAATCCACAAACCGCACCGGCGAGGCGGTAAATTCCAATTTTATAAAAGTGAATACGTCTATTTTTGAGCATTGAAAAGATAGACATTACAATAAAGAAAATTGCCAAAATTATGATGAGAGCCTTGTTGGGAATGTGGTTCAGTATGGCAACGCCCAAAATTGTAAAAACTGCACCGTAGATTATCAAACTTTTTGATTTTTTGTCAATCAGTTTGTATTCTTTTTTTTGCAAAACGATGAGAATGGAGGCGAATAGATTGCAAAACATCAGTACGGGAATGAGGTCTTTGGCATCAAAACCAAAAAGCATTAACAATGGTAAGGAAACTAAGGCAAAGCCGAATCCCGTAACACCTTTTACAAAGGCAGCGAGTAAAATAATAATAACTATCGCTACGTATTCCATAGTACTAATTGTGTTGAGGATTTTTCGGAAAATGAAGCCAATGGCGGTAATTATTTCCCAACTCCGAAACGGCAATTTGCCAAAGATTTTCCGTGTTGGTCTTCATAATTGTCTCTGTAGAAAGCAGTGAAACAATCCACGATTTTTCTTCAATTTCGCCCTGCAGCTGCCCCAAACTCCAACCTGCATACCCTGAGAAAAAACGAATTTGTTGAGGAGTGATTAACTTATTTTCCAGTAATTTTCGAACAGAGAGAAAATCTCCACTAAAAAAAAGATTTGCACCTAATGGATGGCTTTGCGGAATAAGATGTCCAACTGTGTGAATAAAAAATAAATGGTCAGTATTTACGGGACCTCCTAAAAATAAAGGGCTTTTGCAAGTAGGGAATACATCAACCAAGTCATTGACATTGAGTAATAACGGCTTGTTAAGTACAAATCCCATACTGCCATTGTCACCGTGTTCCGTAAGCAAAATTATAGAACGTGAGAAATGTCTCCCTTGCAAGAGTGGTTCTGCAATTAAGACTCTGCCTTTTGTCGGAGCAATGTTGTTAGATTTGTAATTAAAAAAAGACTTAAAATCTTTGCCGTAGTGTTTCATACGTCTGTTTTTTTATTTCGCAAGCACTACTTTGTAGTTTTGCTTGAAAATTCCTTTTTGAATCTTTGCCAATTTCCCACTTAAAAGTCGGCGGCGCATTGGTTTGCATCGGTCAGGGAATAAAATTCCTTCAATATGGTCGTATTCGTGTTGAATAATTCGTCCGGCATAGCCCTTAAACGTATCCGTATGTTCCACCCAATTTTCATCTTGATAGGTAATGGTAATTTCGTCTTGTCGTGAAACAGGTGCATTTAAACCGGGTATACTCAGGCAACCTTCGTCCATAGACCATTCTTCGCCACTTCGGTCGGTAATCTTTGCATTGATGAAGACTTTTTTGAATCCTTCTAGCTCAGGTTCGTCTTCTGCAAACGGAGAGGCATCAATGATAAATATGCGAATATCTTTGCCTATTTGCGGTGCTGCTAATCCTACACCGTTAGCGTTGTACATTGTCTCGAACATATCCGCAATCAATTCGTTGAGTTGCGGATAGTCCTTGTTGATGGATTCACACATTTTTCGCAAAACCGGATGTCCGTAAATGTATATCGGTAGTATCATAATTATGTATTTCTTTTGTTTTCCATATAACTCTGCAAGATAATTGTTGCACTAATTTTATCCACGAGTGCCTTGTCTTGCCGTTTTTGTTTGCCAATACCTGAGGCAAGCATTGTTTGGTGCGCCATTCGTGAAGTGAAGCGTTCGTCATACTGCACAATGTGTAGTTTTGGGAATTTTTTTGTCAATTGTTTTAAAAAAGGGTTGATGTACCGAATAGATTCAGAGGCAGTATTTTGTAAAGTTCTTGGGTAGCCGATAACCACAGTCTCGACCTTTTCCTTTTGAAAATAATCTTCCAAAAAAGTCAATGTTTCAGCACTTTTTACCGTGCAAAGCCCGTTTGCAATCAATTGCAAAGGGTCCGTAACGGCAATTCCTGTGCGTTTGCGCCCATAGTCTATTGCGAGTATTCTTCCCATTTTGCAAAGGTAGTGATATTCTACCCAAAAAGAAAATCCCCTACGTCAAGGTGTAGAGGATTTTTCAATCATAGAATTAAAACTTACTAACAATTTATTTTACGAAATGATAATGGCTTCCAAAACGCTCGAAAGCCGCTTTATCTAATTCTTCTTGGTGATCAGGATGCGCTACTTTTATAATTTCCTTAGCCCGTTGTTGCATTGTTTTTCCATACAAATAGGCTGCTCCAAATTCTGTGACTAAGTAATGAATATCGAAACGAGTGGTTACGACTCCTGCACCGTTCAATAGGGTTGGTGCAATTTTACTTACCCCTTTATTTGTGATAGATGGCAATGCGATTATCGGCTTTCCTCCTTCACTTGCTGCTGCCCCACGAATGAAGTCTAATTGACCACCACAGCCACTATAAAATTTGCAACCCAATGAGTCTGCATTTACTTGTCCGGTAATATCTACTGAAAGTGCAGAGTTGATAGCAGTCATCTTGGGCTGCTCGGCAATAAGAAAAGGATTGTTGGTATAGCCAACGTCCATCATTATTACTCCCGGATTATCATCAATAAAGTCATACACCTTTTTTGTTCCCATAAGGAAAGTTGACACCATTTTGCCTTTGTCGTGTTTTTTGTTCATATTATTGATAACACCCGATTCATACAAAGGCAACACGCCATCCGCAAACATTTCAGTGTGAATTCCTAAATTTTTATGGTTGCCTAGTTGGGAAAGTACAGCGTTGGGAATAGCACCAATCCCCATTTGCAAAGTTGCACCGTCTTCAATTAAAGCTGCCACATTTTTACCAATCTTGATGTCTTGTTCGCTAAGAGCTGCCATAGGTGCTTCTATCAGTGGGGTGTCATCTTGGCAAAAGATATCTATATCTGATAATTTTATCATTGCATCGCCCCAAGCACGAGGAATATTTGGATTGATAACTCCGATAACCGTTTTGGCATCTTGCACCGCAGCTAACGTACAATCCACAGAGGTTCCCATAGATACATATCCGTGCTTATCCGGAGGACATACTTGAATCATTGCAACATCTATGGGATGAATGCCGCTACGAATTAATTTTTGGGTTTCACTCAAATGTATAGGTACATAATCTGCCCAACCTTCTTGTGTTTGTTTTCGTACATTATGTCCTACAAAGTAAGATTCTAAGAAGAATACTCCTTCAAACTCAGCATCTGCATAAGGTGCTGCCCCTTCTGTGTGTAAATGCTGGATACGCACATTTTTAAACTCCTTTCTGCGACCTCTCTCACAGAGAGCTTTAATTAAACCTTGTGGCGCACAAGCAACACTGTGAAGGTGGATGCGGTCATTGCTTTTTACTACTTTAACTGCTTCCTCAAAAGATATAAAATTCATAATTTTCTGGGTTTTGCTAATGTTTCTCGTTTTTTTTAATACTCCGTCGCAAATATACTCTCAATTCTTTCAAAAAATGCACTTAGAATATTGTTGTATAACACTTCTTCATCTTACAGTTGTATTTGACTGAAACGAAAAAATGATATTTTTATTTTTATATTCAAAAAAAAGCGTATATTTGCACTCGCAAAACAGCAGTTTAATGTTGCTCCGTTCGTCTAGGGGTTAGGACGCCAGATTTTCATTCTGGTAACACGGGTTCGATTCCCGTACGGAGTACTAGATAAAGTAAAAAAAAAGAGAATTGATAAGGAATTATGGCAAATCATCAATCAGCGAAAAAACGTATCCGACAATCAGAAAAGAGAAGATTGCACAATAAATATTATGCAAAAACAACTCGTAATGCTGTTAAGGCTTTGCGTGAACTTTCTGATAAGAAAGAAGCAGAGGAGATGCTTCCAAAAGTAACTTCTATGTTAGATAAGTTGGCTAAGAAAAACATTATTCACAAGAATAAAGCAGCGAACTTGAAGTCTAAATTAATGAAGCACGTAAGTCATTTAGAGGCTTAATATTTCTTCTGTATATAGAAAATACAAGAGTGTTCTTTTGAAGAATGCTCTTTTGTTGTTTTTTTAGAATTTTGTGAGAAAGAGCGGTTATGCGTCTGCTCCTAAACTGAAATTTTCCGGATATTTTGCCGTAATGTCTCTGTACGTGCTTTTGATGTAGCGTACGTCTTTTTCAATATCTCCCGTAGGGAAAAAGAGCTCGCCTAAACGCAATTCTTTTTTCTTGTAATCAATTCGTCCTAAATAAATTGGGACTTTGGCTTTCACTGCAATAAAGTAAAAACCTCTGGGCCATTTGCCTCTTTTTTTACGAGTGCCTTCGGGTGTTATGGTAAGGAAAAAGTCTTCATTTTCGTTGAATTTGCTTACGATGTGTTTTATCATTCCCGCCGGGTCTTTACGGTTGATGGGGAGTACATTCAGTACTTTTAAAATACTGCCTAACGGGAAAAAGAACAGTTCTTTTTTTGCAAAAATATAGGTGTCGAATTTATAGGCGAGAAAAGTAAGTTTTCCCCATACAAAATCCCAATTGGAAGTGTGAGGAACAGACAAAATTACCGCCTTGCGCACTTCTGGCATTTTGCCGTCAAATTTCCAGCCGCATATCCACAAAATGAGTCGAGCTATCCACGCTATCATACTTTAATATCTTTTATGTGTAGTTGTATTTCCTTTCTTCCTGCATAAGTGTTTTCTTGCAAAGTGTAGCAGATGTTAAAAGGATTTCCTTTTTTTATTTTTTCGTACAAATGTCCCATAGAGAAAGCGATGCCATTTTTGATGTAGGAAAGGTTGTCAAAATGTGTAACAGTAAGGCGCAGATGTTTACCATCTTTACCTACGGTGCGCGACCTTCCATAATCAATCACATTTTTTGTAGTGAAAACCGGTGCCATATTGTCGGGACCAAAGGGCTCGAACTGTTGTAAGATTCGGTAAAATTTTGGAGTAATTTGCGAAAGTTTGAGTGGTGCATCAACGTAAAGTTTTGGCACAAGGTCTTCATTGGAAATGCTTTCACTTACAATTTGTTCAAATCGCTCTTTAAATTCTGTTAGTTTTTCTCGCTTTATAGTTAGTCCTGCAGCGTATTTATGCCCCCCGAAATTTACAAGTAGGTCTTCACATTGTGCGATGGCATCATACAAGTCAAAGCCTTCAATAGAACGTGCAGAACCACTTATTTTTCCGTCTTCTTCGGTGAGGATAATTGTCGGTTTGTAGAATTTCTCTACAATTCTTGAGGCTACAATCCCCACTACACCTTTGCTCCATGAGGGACTGTAAAGTACCAGTCCTTTTTGTGTTTTATCTTTCTCAGCAGCACGTTGCATTGCTTCTTCCGTGATAGATTGGTCAAGGTCTTTGCGCTGATTATTAAGGTTTTGTATGTCCGCCGCAATTTGGTCGGCGAGATTTTGGTCTTTTGTAATGAGTAACTGTACGGAAGTATCCGCAGTTCGCATACGTCCTGCTGCATTGATGCGAGGTCCTATTTTAAAGACTATATCGTTTATTGTAGTGCGACCTTTTATTCCTCCTAACTCCTTAAGTTTTTGTAGTCCTAAACAAGGATTGTTTTCCAACTGTTGTAATCCGTAAAATGCCAAAATACGGTTTTCTCCTGTGATAGAAACGATATCCGAAGCAATGCTGACGGCAACAAGGTCAAGCATTGAAAATAAACGTTTTTGAGAAATGTTTTTATGCATACAGAAAGCCTGTAACAGTTTGAAACCTACTCCACATCCAGAGAGGTGTTTGAAAGGGTAACTGCAATCTGTCCGCATAGGGTCTAAAATGGCGACGGCTTTCGGAAGCTCTTCGCCGGGAGTGTGGTGGTCGCAAATAATAAAATCAACGCCCAAACTATTGGCAAACTCCATTCGTTGCACGGCTTTTATGCCACAGTCTAAGGCAATCACGAGTGAAAAACCATTGCGAGCAGCATATTCTACGCCATTCGTTGAAATTCCGTAGCCTTCATTGTAACGGTCAGGCACATAGAAACCCAAGTTTTTGCTGTAAGAGGAAAGGAAATTATAGACTAAGGCAACAGAGGTTGTTCCGTCCACGTCATAGTCACCATAAATGAGTATTTTTTCGTTATTTTCTAAGGCTTTTTCCAATCGGAGTACGGCTTTTTCCATATCCTGCATAAGGAATGGGTCGTGCAATTCGTCAAGATTTGGACGGAAAAAACTTTTGGCTTTGTCGAAAGTGTCAATTCCCCTGCTTACTAGAATTTCGCACAAAACAGGAGCAATGTTGAGAGTTTTGGTAAGCTCCGCAACCTTTTCTTCATTTGCCTTATTTTCTAATATCCACGTTTTATTTATCATTGAGTTGCATTTCAAATTGTTTGGCAAGAATAGTCAGTAATTCTTGCTCAATAGTTTCAATGTCCAAAGTTTTACCTAATTCTTTGGCTAATGAAGTAACGCCTTTGTCCGTAAAACCACAAGGATTTATGTAGTCAAAATATTTTAAATCGGTATTAATATTAAAGGCAAAGCCGTGCATTGTGATGTGTCGGCTTACTTTCACCCCGATTGCACAAATTTTACGAACATTGGGGTTACCAACATCAAGCCAAACGCCTGTAGCACCTTCAAGCCGACTTCCTTGTATGCCGTAGCGTTTTAGGGTCTGAATGATACTTTCTTCTATGCGGAAAATGTATTCTTTCACACCAATATTCCAATTTGCCAAATTAAAAATAGGATATCCTACGATTTGCCCCGGTCCGTGATAAGTGATGTCGCCGCCTCTGTCCACTTTGTGAAAAGTTGCCTCTTTTGCCATCAGTTGAATGTGGTT
>PDWJ01003684.1_pt1 | contig 14381 bp, 9 predicted proteins | sample 1430881 | NCBI WGS metagenome assembly PDWJ01 (sample SAMN01162460, study PRJNA174530) | Oral metagenome, whole genome shotgun sequencing project. | biome: Marine environment; feature: Marine mammal; material: Swab sample of the gingival sulcus; isolation source: swab sample of gingival sulcus... | reverse complement strand
CCTCGAGGCGACGTATGGCGCGATCGCGAAACCCTCGGCAACGACGACCACGCCAAGGGAGGAGAGAACCGCTTCTCCCTTCACCGATCAGGTCTGCGGCGCGACCCCGCCCGATTGACCAGGCTTGGAGTCGTTGTGTAGCATCTCTTATGGGATGCTGAACTAGGGACGTGCGGCCCCGGCGGAGTCAGCGGACTTCAGGATGAGAGCCCCAGATCCGGAGGTGACAGATGGTCACGGTGTCCGAGTGCTCCCCAGGGAGGGGGCGTGTCGGTTGGACGTCTGGTATCGGGCACCTCAACCTCGTGCTGGCCACCGCGGTGTTGGCTACCTTGGCGGCGAGCTGTGGCGGGGGCGCAGGCGTGGCGTCGCCCGAAGCTGGATCGGTGATTGTCGCACACGAGCACACCGACGCGATCAGCCACGCCCCGCCCCAAGACGCCTCTGCGACACCGGCGCTCCGTGTGCAGGTCATCGGAAGCAGGCCCGTGGGCGACGACCCCCTCGCTGCGCTCCGGGATGGGCTGGGTGACGGGGTCGCCGCAGATCCGTTCCGGGGCAGCGGACCCACGATCGACATCGCGGTCGCAGTGTCTCCTGGGTGTGACCGAGCGGCCCTGGATGAGGCTGTCGAGTCTGGCCGCTCCTCGCTCGTCGAGCGCTATCGCGCGGCGCTCGTCGACGCGCCGGCCGCGGCCGGCGTGCTCGTCCTCGCGCTCGCGCCCCCGCGGCAGCCGGGCGGCGCGCCACCCGCGCCGGAGGTCCTCGCGGCCGACGGGCTCCCCCCTGAGCTCGTCGCCAGCCTGCGGAGCGCGGTGTCCGAGTGGCGCCCGCACTTCGAGGGCCAGTGCGCACCGCGCCTCACCTTGGTGCTGTCACCGCCTGACGAGGCGGCAGCGCGGGACGAAGCACTTTAGCAGCAGCCCAGATAGCCCAGATACCCGCGGAGCAAGACCATGATTGAGCGCAAGAACCAGTCGGCACAGACACAGAGCGTCGCGAATACGCAGGCCCGCGGATCGAGCGGGGGGAGCTCCGGGCCCTCCCAGCGCCAGGCAGCGATGGGAGCGAGCTACTCCGACCAGGCCGCGGCGCTTGCTCCGGGCAGCGGGGGCTTCGAGCAGCAGGCGGCCGCGCTTGCGCCGGTGCATCTCAAGCCGGCGAGCGCTGGCGCGGGGCGCCCCGATGACGCGATCGCGGCGGAGGGGATGCGAGGGGCGCCGTCAGCCTTGCCCCATCGGGGCGCGATGGAGCGGGCCTTCGGGGTGGGGCTGGGTGGCGTCAAGGCTCACACCGGGCCGGAGGCTCGCCAGGCGAGCGCGCAGATGGGGGCAGAGGCCTACGCCGTTGGCAATTCGGTCGCCTTTGCCTCTCCGAACCCCACCCAGCACACCGTCGCCCATGAGCTAGCCCATGTCTTCCAGCAAGGCGGGGTCGGTGGCGTCGAGGGGGTACAAAAGAAGGGCGGGCGTACCCGCGACGCGATGGAGGACGAGGCGGACGCCGTCGCCGATCGTGTAGCGAGCGGTGGCTCCGCCGCGGACATAATCCCTGCGGGGACCGCGGCGCGCGCCGTCCAGAGGAAGCCGAGCGAGGAGAAGCAGAAGGCCGAGGCCACGGCCAAGGTGACGAAGAAGCTCCCACAGGTTCAGGCGCGTACCGCGTCGCAGATGATGAAGAAGAACCAGTGGAAGCCGATGATCCTGCCGCGCAAGGGCGTCCTCTGGATGCACGCGGAGCGCAAGGGCAGGACCACGGCGCTCGAGAACTTCATCGCCCAGTACAACGACGCCGCCGTGCCGATGGCGGGGGCGCACGCGGCGCGAGGCCGCATGGACACGATGGCTGCGGCGGGGATCAACATCGACAACCCCGCTCAGTATGCGGCTGAGTTCGACAAGCTCGGCACCGCCGCCGAGCAAGATCCCTACGCGAAGCTCTTGCGGGGTCAGGTCACCAACGGCCCCGACATCTCCAAGGCCCTGGGGACGATGCGCGCGGCCCAGGCCGAGCTGCGCATCGCGAGGCAGGCGCTGCAGAAGCAGCGACTCCTGGCCGAAAAGGCGCTGAAGCTCGCCAAGAAGAAGGGGTTGACCGACAAGATCGCCGGCATCAAAGCCAAGATCCAGGCCATCACTCAGACGATCGCGACCATCGAATCCATCACCGCCAAGCTCGCGTCGGCCTACGCCAGCGCGGGCGCCTCTCTGACCATCGTCAACGGCACGCCGCCCACTGAGACCGTCGACTTGTCGAGCCGGGGGCAAGCCGCCGTCGCTGGAATCCAAAGGAAAGGCCAGGCGGCGACCGCGGCAGGTCTCCCCATCCCCACCCCGTCGGCCATCGTCGGCTGGATCGCCGAGGCTCACTACGCGCCGGAGATCAAGGCGCTGGAGGCGCAGATCGGCAAGATCGACAAGCGGATCGGCGAGATCGACGGCAAGAGCTTCGAGCTCGACATGTCGATGGCCCTCACGAAGGTCCAGAGCTGCACCGGCACCCTCGACGCCGCGAAGGCCGGCCTCAAGCAGGCCATCGGCTCGAAGCGGGGTAGGGTCCACGACCTAGGCTCACACCTCGATCAGGGGCGGATGAAGGACTCCGACCGGAAGTCGGGTGACATCGACACCAGCAAGGGCAACAAGAAGGAGTACTCGGGCAAGCAGGGCGCGGGAAGGGCCTCGGCGCTGCTCGACGCTGGCCAGGCGGTCATCGAGTTCAGCAGGTTCGTGGACGAACTGATGACTCAGGTCGCCGCGATCAATCCGGGTGGCCGCGCGCTGATGGTGCAGCTGCTCGAGGGCGTCGGTCTCATGCCGAACAAGCGGCTAGAGGATGGGACCTGGGCCTATCAGCCGAGCGATCGGACGGATCGAGAGCTCATCGACGCCTTTGGCCGGTTCGACGGCGCGAAGCAGCTCACGCCGACCCAGGCGAAGTACAAGGGGCTCGCCGCGAGTTGGAACGCGCTCCTCGCAAAGGTCATCCCCGGCTACAAGGGCTGAGCGCCACCCGCGAAGGGCGCGTTCGGCTTGCGCAACCAGAGCGTCCAGCGTCGCGGCGTGACCGCCGGCTGGCGCCCAGCGCCATCGCCCACCCTCTCGCTGGGCGATCGCGTCGCCCGGCATCGCGTCGGGCGCCTCCTCGGCGCCGATGACGTGGGTGAGGTCTTCCTCGCGCGGGACTCCGCCCTCGGGCGCCGTGGGGCCCGTGGGCTCGTCCGCCGGGCGGTCGACGGCGCCAGCGCGAGCGGCGCGAGCGGCCGGTGACAGGCGGCGCGTTTCGTGCCTATGGTCCCGCCGTCTCGAGGCAGCCACCCCCACGAGGAGCCAGGAGCCGATGTCGAAGTCGCAGACCGAGTACGACAGGGAGGCCGCCCGCATCGGCGCGCTGCCGCGGGCCGAGCGGTTCGAGGAGCTCATGGAGTTTCCCCAGCGCCACGCGCTCAAGGCCATCGGCGGCGGCGAGATCGAGGCCGCCGTGCGGGCGGCCCTCGAGGCCATCGATCACACCCCGGCCGAGATCTCCCGCCGCATGAGCTCAGGCGGCAAATACACCTCGCTCACCGTCCACGTCGACGTCGCCGACGGCGTCGCCCTCGATCGGGTCTACGCCGCGGTCGAGGGCTTGGACAGCGTCCGCTATCTCCTGTAGGCCAGGCGCTACGCCTGTGAGCGAGGCGCTACTTCCACGCCGGGTTCGCCAGGCCGGCGCTTCAGACCTGGCGGACCGGCTCGGACAGAGCGCCGTTGACTACCGGCTGCGCGCGGCCAGCCACGCGACGAGCTCGTCGGCGCCGCCGATGTGCTCACCATCGATGAACACCTGCGGCGTCGTCGCGGGGCCCGGCAGCGCGCGGATGATGCGCGGGTTCGTGGGCAGCTCCGCGTAGCCGAGCTTGGCCTCGCTGAGAGCGCGCCTGGCGCGGGCGCAGTGGCGGCAACCGGGCTTGGTGAACACGACGATGTCCGGCGGCGCCTGGCCCCCGAGGTGGCTCAGCATCGTGTCCGCGTCGGAGACCTCGTAGGGGTCGCCCGGAACGTCGGGCTCGATGAACATCTTGTCGATGACGCCGTCGCGGACGAGCATCGAGTATCGCCAGGAGCGCTTGCCGAAGCCGAGCTCGCCCTTGTCGACCAGCATCCCCATCTGCTCGGTGAAGGTGCCGTTGCCGTCGGCGACGAAGGTGACGCGCTCGGCGCCTTCGGCCTGCTTCCAGGCCTTCATCACGAAGGCGTCGTTGACCGACACGCACAGGACGTCGTCCACGCCGGCAGCGACGAAGCTGTCGTAGAGCTCCTCGTAGCGCGGGACGTGGGCGCTCGAGCAGGTCGGCGTGAAGGCGCCCGGCAAGGAGAAGACGACCACGGTCTTGTCGGCGAAGAGGTCGGCCGTGGTGCGGTCGAGCCAGCGGCCGTCCTCACGGAAACGGAAGCTGACCTCGGGGACCCTGTGGCCTTCGCGGTTTTCGAGCATCGTTCGGACTCCTTCTTTCATCGTGTCAGGGTTCATGACCCTGTCGTGTGTCGATGGTCCCAAGACAAAGCAAGGCTCATGCCAGGACGTGGACTTGCATGACTTCAGGTGGCTGATGCGGGCCGTGGCGACACGGCCGTTGAAATGTCGCGGTATCGTCGTTGAAATGTCGTTGGGCGTGGCTATTTCGTCGCGTCCGTCCGCCGGAGCCCTGCCGATGACGACGCCCGCCGCCCCGATCGACTACACCTCCGACCTTCATGACCTCGCGCGGCTCGTCGCCCGGCCCCACGCCACGACCGAGGTCGTCGAGCGTGCGCTCGCGGCGCTTGGGCAGGTGGTCCCCTACGACCTGGCCGCGGCCTTTCGGATCGAAGGTGACCGCGCGCGGGTCTTCGCCGTGGCCGGGCCCCTCGGCGGCGAACGGGTCCGCCGGCACGAGCTGGACCTCGGCGCCTTCCCGTCGATCCGGCGGGCCCTCGAGACGCGCCGCCCCGTCCCCCTCGATGCGCACGACCACGCCGGCGACGAGGGCGATCCCTATGACGGGATCTTGAACCTGCCCCACGGTCACTCCTGCATGGTGGTGCCGCTCTACGCCGGCGATCGGACGCTGGGCCTCATCACCCTCGACCGCACGACCTGCGGCGTCTATCCGCCCGGCGTCGTCGACATCGCGGGCGTCTACGGCCAGCTCATCTCGCTGGCGCTATTCTTCGCGGACCAGGCGGCCCTGCTCGACCGCTACCGCCACCAGCTCAAAGCGGAGAACCGCCTCCTGCGCGAAGAGTCCAGCGACGGCGACGACGCGGTCCACAAGCTCGAGTCCAGCGTCGCCCCGGCGATGCGCGAGCTGACACACATGGCCCGGCAGGTCGCGGCCTCGGACCTGCCGGTGCTCGTCCTTGGCGAGACCGGCGCGGGCAAGGAGGTCGTCGCCCGGGCCCTACACGCCTGGAGCCCTCGCGTTGACGGGCCCTACGTCAAGCTCAACTGCTCGGCCATCCCCGAGGGCCTCGTCGAGAGCGAGCTCTTCGGGCACGTCAAGGGCGCCTTCTCGGGCGCTGACCGCGCCAGGGACGGCCGCTTCCTCGTCGCCAACGGTGGCACGCTCCTGCTCGACGAGATCGGCGACATGCCGCTGAGCGCTCAGTCCAAGCTCTTGCGTGTCCTTCAGGAGGGGACCTTCGAGCCCGTCGGCGCTGATCGAACGGTCAAGGTGGACGTCCGCGTAGTGGCCGCGACCCACGTCGACCTCCAGCAGGCCGTGGCCGACGGCCGCTTCCGCGAGGATCTCTACTATCGCCTGGCGGTCTTCCCCTTGCGCCTGCCGCCGCTCCGTGCGCGCACGGAGGACGCGGTTGCGATCGCGTCCAGCTTCCTCGACCGCGAGCACCGCCGGAGCCGCCGTGGCCCCTGGACGCTCTCCGAGTCCGCCGAGGCGGCCGTGCGCGCTTGGCGTTGGCCCGGCAACGTCCGCGAGCTGGTCAACGCCCTCGAGCGCGCGACGATCCTGCAGCCGGCGGGCGTCATCGAGATCGCGCACCTGGGCCTGGGCGCCGGTCTGCGCGGCCCCGCAGCGCCGCCCTGGGCGCCGGTCGGTGCCTCCAACGCCACCCTGGAGCGCGTCCCCGCCGACGTCGTACCCACCTGGCAGGACAACGAGCGCCGCTACTTCAAGGCGCTCCTGGCCCGCACCGGCGGCAAGCTCTACGGCGCCGACGGCGCCGCGGCGCTCGCCGGCCTCAAGCCGACCACCCTGAGGAGCCGCCTGGTCAAGCTTGGCCTACGCTGAGCGGCGGCTGCGGCGCGAGTCGGTGCCTCGAATGCGGCGCCCAGCTCGGGCTCGCCGCCCGCGGCGTCGACGCCTCAGCGCGCGTCGTCGACGGCCGCGAGGCAGGCGTCGAGGGCGGCCCCGAGGGCCACGGCGTCGGGGAACCCCGCCCGCTCCAGCACCAGCACCTCGCCGTCGCGGCGCGGCGCGAAGCCGGCGACCGACAGCGACCCCAGATCCTCCGCGCTCAGCGCTCGGATCCCGCCCCCGCGGAGCGTCAGGGTGGTCGTCCGCGCTGCGCCCTTGGCCCGCCCTTCGCGCTCGGCGACGGCGCGGACCTCGAGGCCGTCGATCCGCCCGGCGGCGACGGCCTGCGTGCGCCTGCCCGCCTCGTCGGGGCGCACCTCCAGCCCCTCGCGATCCGCGCACAGCGCCGCGAACGCCCCGGTCACCCTGGACGCCTCGCGCGTCAGGTACACCAAGGTCAGCGCGATCGCGATAGGTGAAAAGAGCACCACCAAGACAACTACTGCCGCTGTCGTCATCTCTTCTCCTCAGTCTCGTCATGGCCGACCGGCGTGAGCGCGCCGCCGCCGCGATCTCCGTGGCGTCCTCGGCCCGCCCGGCGGCGGACCGGGGTGGGCCCGAGGAGCCCTAGCGGCGTCAGCGCCCCCGTGAGGCCAACGAGGTCCATGGCGCCTACGTCTCCTCCTCGATCTCGAGACCCTCGCCGGCGTCTGCCCGCGGGCGCGGAGGTAGCCGAGCGTGGGGTGGCGGCGAAGCGCGCTCGGTCGAGCCTCGACGCGGTGCGTCGCGATCAGGAACGCCGCGCAGACGATGGTCAGCAGGATGGGGAGCAGGTAGCTTACGGGAACGCCGTGTCCATCGGAGTGAGCGAGACGCTGACGTTGCCAGAGGGGGGCGCCTTTGGCCAGCAGCAGTAGCCTGGCCGAGGCGGGCCTCGTAGCATGGCGCGCGATGCATCGGCTCCTCCACCTCGCCGCCCTCGCCGTGGCGCTCGTCGCGCTCGCCTCGCCCGCGCGGGGCGTCGCGCCCATCGAGGTGGCCGGCGGGCCCGTGACCCTGCCCGTCGGAGGCCTGACGGTGGACCTGCCGACCAAGCCAGGTGTGCGCTGGGAGATCCGCGGCCAACTCCGCCAGCTGCCGGACGGGCGCCTCATGGGCTCGGACACCATCGCCCAGCGCCTTGACCTGGCGGGGGTCGAGGCGCGCCGCGAGCTGATCGTCCAGGTGGGCCCCCTGGCGAGTGCCGGCTGCGACGCCCTCCTCGCGTCCCTCGCGCCCCCGGCGATGTCGCGCGAGCTCCGCCGCGGCGCGGTCACCGTCGCCGGCGCCACCTGGGCGATGGCGACGGGCGTCCAGCGGGGCGCCGACGACGCGCGGACGCTGACGCTGCTGTGCGCGACCCACGAGGGGCTCACCCTGTATATCGCCTTCACCGCCGCCTCCGCGGGCGCGCCGAGCCTCGGCGAGGCCCAGCGTGCGCTGTCGCAGCGCGCCGACCTCGTCGCCGCCCTGCGCGCGGCCTTCGACCGCCGCCGCGTCGGTGACGCCCACCCCACCCAGGACGCCGCGGTCACCCTCACCGACGGCTTCGAGCTCCCCACCTCCCTGCGGCTGCCGGTCGCCGGCTGGACCCTGACGCTCCCTCGGGATGGCTTCGCGTGGGCGCTCGGCCGTGCGCCGCGGGCCCCCCCCGAGGCGGCCGAAGATGTCCTGCTCCAGCAGGCGCCGACGCTCCCCTACCTGCAGCTGTCGATCGGTCGCTGGGAGAGCGCGACCTGCCGCGCCCACATCGCCCACAACACGCGCGAGGGCGGGGCCTGGCAGCGCGGCCGCACCCCGGCCGGCCTCCCGGCGGGCTGGGTCGGCGGGATGTGGCGGGGCGACGGCGAGCGCCGCGTCGAGCTGGTCTGCCACCCGCTGCCCACAGGCGTCGTCGCGGTCGCCCTGCGCGCGTGGCCGCCGCTCGCCGATCTCAGCGCCTACCGGCCAATCCTCGGCGCCATCGCCAAGGCCGCGGGCGCCCGCTCGGTGACCGGCGGCGAGGGAGACGCCATCGTCCCGCCCCTGGGCCCCCCAAAGGCCGACCGCCTGATGGCCTGGTTCGGCACAGAGGTGGTCGTCTCCCACCGCGGCGTCGAGGGGCCCGACCGGCCGGACGCGGTGGGCCGCGACGCGACGCGCCTGCTGTGGGGCGGCCTGGACCTCGGCTTGCTCGGCGGCGAGCCCGGGCTGTGGCTCGCCCGCCTAGGCGCTCACATGACCCTCGACTGGGAGGACGTCCTCGACGACGCGCGCGACAGCTCACCGCGCTGGGGCGGCATGCACCTCGAGCTCGCCCTCGACGCCTACTGGGCGCCCCTGCGTGGGGACACGACGGTGGCCATCGGCGCAGGTTGGCACGGGCTGAGCGGGCCGCTGACGAAGAACTCCAGCCTCGCGCTCAGCGCGCTGGTGGCGCACCTGCCCGAGGATCCCGCGGCCTTTGCGTGGACACTGCGCGTCACGCCGGCGCAGCTCTTTGCGTCCAACGAGCGCCAGCTCTTGTCACCGCTGACGGTGCAGTGGCGCGCGGTCATCGCCTCGCGCTTCGCCGTGGGGCTCGAGCTGCAATACGTCGCCGCACCGAGCGCGGGCGTCGAAGATCTCCCCGCGGAGGGCTTCGCCGTCCTAGTGCGCTTCGGTGTCGGCTCGCATCGGTAGTAGCCGCTCGGTCACAGGATCCGGCGCAGGACATCATCCGTTGCGCTGCGGCGGCGCCTGTTCACCTCACGAGGGTCTTCGGGGACGAGCTTGACGTCAGCGGTCACTTTGAACAGCGGCTGCCCCTTCTTCACGATGGTGCCGTCGTCTTCGATGAGGATGGCGTCCACGGTGCCAGCGAAGGGCGCGGGCACCTTGTTGAACATCTTCATCACCTCGATGATGTACAGCGGTTGGCCCGCCTCGAAGTGGTCGCCCTCGCGGATGAGCGGCGGGCGCCCGGGGGCCTCCTGGCCGTAGTACATACCCCCCGACACGGCGACGATCTCGTCTTCGCTCGTCGCCGGCGGCGGTACCAGCACGTGGCCCATCTGCTTCTGTAGCGCCGGATCGAGGAGGCGATCGGGGATGCTCACGCTGAGGTCGGGCTTGACGTCCAAGCCCCAGAAGCCCGCGTTATCGCCGATGACTGGCAGGAGCCCGAGCATCTCGAGCCCCGCTTGGAAGCCGGCATGGGCACCGCGGATCTTGGCCCAGGTCTTGCGGTCGATCCCCGCAGGGGCCTTGTCGCGCGCGAGGAGCGCCGAGAGCTTGGGCCAAGGCAGGGCGCCGACGCGCTCGGCGAGGTGGCGGTAGAAGGCCAACCCACGCTTGATCAGGGCGTGGTCGTGGTCCCAGATGACCTCTGCCGGCGGGCGCGCCGGATCCCACTCCATGTTGAGCATGAAGTAGGTATCCTCAAGCACCTCGAGGGGGTTGCGCAACCACTCGACCTTGCCGCCGCGGTCGAGCCGCCAGTCGCCGCGGTGGGCCGACAGCCAGGCGCTCAGGACGTGGGGTTCGGCGAACAGGGCGTCGATGGGGCGCTTGAGCAGCGTGTCCTTGAGGGACAGCGCCGTCCGCATGGCTTGCAGCGCTTTGGCGTCGGCGGCAAAGGCTTGCTCTGCGCGCGCGCGCAGCGTCGACCACGCGTAGACGATGTCCAGCTTGAGGGCTTCCTTTTTGAGCAGGCCGATCTGCGTCAGGTAGGGCACCACGAAGCCGGTGCTCGGCATCGCGTTGACGTTGCGCGCGCGCAGCCAGTGGGCCAGCCCGTAGTGGAACGCCAGGTTCGTCTCGAGGTCGTCGCCGCGGATCTTCATCTGGCGCAAGATCTCGATGAGCCGGTCGAAGCTGGCCGCGCGGTCCTCGCCGACGGTCACAGTCAGGGCGATGTTCGAGTCGTAGGCGCCCGCGAGCTTGTACTGGACGAACCGGTTGGTGTCCGGGTTCTTCCAGCAGATCCCCTGGTCGTCGCGGACCTCGTCCGCCTGCGGGTCCGACCAGCTCTGGACGAGGCCGCCCGCGTGGGGCCGCAGCGCCCGGTTCGTCGCGTTGAGGCGGGCCTCGACGGCCGCGCCGCTGCGGGGCACCCGGCTCGGTCTAGGCAGGCGCGCGCCGTGGCGGGCCAGGAGCACCATCGCCTCGACGAGGGAGTGGACGTCGAAGAAATCGCCTTCGTCCTCGGGGTTCGTGAAGCGCAGCGCGTAGCAGAGCTCGGACACGCGGTGCTCGACCTGGATGCGCGTGTTGACCTCCATGAAGTAATGGCGGCCCTGGTCGACGATCCCCTCGAAGGTCGACGCTGAGTCGAGACGCACCGCCCGCCCGAAGCGCTCGGCCTCAGCCTCCATCGCTTGCAGCATCGCGAGCTCGCGCTCCAGGGCCTGCTGCTCGAGGTGGCGCCCGGCGGCCTTGGCCTTGTCGATCCCAGCCGCCAGCGTCTCCTGAGTAAGTGAGATCTCCACGAGCTTCTGCTCGTGCATCTGCAGCGAGCAGTCTCGCCCGCCGAGGGCCACCGCCCACTCCCCGTTGCCGACGAGCTGGATCTCGATGTGGCGCGTCTGCTCGATGTTGAGCTCGATGATGACGTTCTTGTTGTCGCCGACGCCGGTGGTCTTCACCTCGCTTAGGATCTCGCGCAACGCCTCTGGGGCCTGGTTGGCCGCTGAGACGATGCGCTGGCCCTTGCCGCCGCCGCCGCCGATGGCCTTGAGGCGGAAGCGCCGCCCGGGCAGCTCGACCAGGAGCGCTGAGACGGCCTCGGCCGCGGCCTCGGCCAGCTCGTCGATGGTGAAGAGGTCGACGCCGCGCGCATAGGCCGCCGCGAGCAGGTGCTCGGCAGCCTCGGCGAGGGTCAGGTCCTCGGCCCAGGCGGCCTCGTCGACGGCGAGCTTCTCGGCGGCCGCGAGCCTCTTCAGCGCCGCCAAGTCGCTGTGCTTCTTCAGCAGCGTCCGCGCGGTGAGGTTGTTCACGCCCGGCGTGACGCTGACCTCCTCGCGCAGGGCGGTCTTCTTGGCCTCGTCCTTGGCGCCGGCCGAGCGCACCGTGTGGGAGCACGGCCCGATGAACGTCAGCCCCGCGCGCTCGAGCGCGCTGACGAAGGTCTCGTCCTCGGCCATGAAGCCGTAGCCCGCGAAGACGTGGTCGTAGCCGTGGTCGCGACAGATCTGGATGATCTGGTCGATGCGCTCGAGGCGCTCTTCGCGGGTGGCGCCGGAGTAGTCACAGACGCGGTGGACGTGCTGCGGCGGCACGAAGCGCAGCTCGGGGGCGAGCGCCTTGGTGTAGACGATGGAGTCCTTCTCCGACAGCAGGATGCCCGCGTCGGTGATGCCCATCTCGCGGCAGACGTCGATGGTCTCCTTGCGGATGGGGCCGCGGCAGACGATGAGCGGGCGGACGTCCTCGCAGGAGAACGAGCGCACCCACTCGGAGTCGGCTGTGCCCAACCGGCGGTCGCTGTGGATGAGAGGGTTGGCGTAGTAGCTGTCAGCGGTATCGGTGTGCTGGGTCATCTCGCTTCCCCTCCCTCAGTGGAACTCACGCTGGACGCCGACGAATGGGCTCGCCTCGTAGTGCCGCATCAGGAACTCGAGGTTCTTGCCCAGCGCCTCGCGCAGGTTGTCCGGCATGACGATGCGCGAGATGGAGCCGAGGCTCAGGGCCTCGCGCGGGTTCATCAGCTCGCGCTCGTAGCGGCGGTCGAGGGCGGCCTCCTGGGCTTTGAACCAGGCGGCGACCTCGGCCTCGGCGGTGGCTTTGGCGACGTCGCTGGAGCTGCCGGCGGCGACCAGGCGCTGCTTGGTCTCCTCGATCCGCGCCGGGATGCTGCTGCGCGCCGCGCGGAGCTCCTCTTTGTAGACGAACTCTTTGCCCGCAGGGCCCATGACCGCCACCCGCGTGGTCGGCAGAGCGAGCACCACGTCGGCGCCCGTGGCGTAGTTGTTGAACGCAGCGTAGGCGCCGCCAAAGGCGTTGCGGACCAGCAGCAGGATGCGCGGCGTGCGGACGTCGACGATGGCGTCGAGCATCGCGCGGCCGGCCTGCACGATGCCGCGGCGCTCCTGCTCGCTTCCCGGCAGGAAGCCCGTGGTGTCCTCCATGAAGACCAGCGGGATGTTGTAGATGTTGCAGAAGCGGATGAAGCGCGCGTTCTTGTAGGCGGCGTCGACGTCGATCTGGCCCGAGGCGACCGCGCTGTTGTTCGCGACGAAGCCGACCACGTGGCCGCCGAGGCGCCCGAAGGCGGTGATGGTGTTCTGCGCCCGCTCGGGCTGGACCTCGAGGTAGTCGCCGTGGTCGACGATCATCTGGATGAGGAACCGGATGTCGAAGGGGGTGTTCATCCCCGAGGGCGACTCGAACGTCTTGCGCAGAAGCGTGTCGATCTCGGGCGTGCGCCGGCTGATGGGATCGCTCGTGGGCCGGAAGGGGGCGAGGACCGCGTTGCTGCTGGGCAGGTAGTCGAGCAGATCTCGGGCGGCGCGCAGGGCGCCGACCTCGTCAGCCACCGTGAAGTCCGCGACCCCCGAGGCGCCGTGGACACGCGGACCGCCGAGGTCGTCGGCGGTGACGTCCTCGCCAAGGACGGACTTGACGACGCCGGGGCCGGTGAGCCCAAAGAACGTGTTCTCGGGCTGGATGACGAAGCTGCCCTGGCGCGGCAGGTAGCTGCCGCCCCCGGCGTTGTAGCCGAACATGCACATGACGCTCGGCACGACGCCGCTGATCTTACGCAGCGCCGTGAAGGCGTCGGCGTAGCCGTCGAGGCCGCCCACGCCGGCCGGGACGAAGGCGCCGGCGCTGTCGTTCATCCCGATGACCGGGATGCCGCGCTCGGCCGCCATGTAGAAGAGGTTGGCCAGCTTCCTGCCGTTGGTGGCGTCCATGGAGCCGGCGCGCAGGGTAAAGTCGTGCCCGTAAAGCGCGACGTCCCGTCCGTGGATGTCGAGGACCGCCGTCACCAGCGACGCGCCGTCGAGCCCCGGGCCCCAGTTCTGGAAGAGCACCATTGGATCCTTGTCGGTGAGGACCTTGATGCGCTCCCAGACCGTCATCCGGCCCTTGAGGTGTTGGCGGCCGACGCGCACGACGCCACCGCCCCGGCGAGGTCGGGCGAGCATCTCCTCGCCCTCGGCGAGGGCCTCGTCGTAGATCGTGGGGCTGTCGACCTGCTCGGCGGCGGGCGCCAGCGGATCCTCGAGGGACGGTACGACAGGGGGCTTGCCTGCGGACATGGTGCCTCCGTTCGATGTGCGCTGATCGTGGGGACCTATAACCGAATCGCATCGAACCCGCACCCGAAACCGTGACCAAGACGCGAATCTCATTCGCAAAATGCCGAAACCGTTGCAGGTTCGCGGGCCGCGGGAAACAGGCCGCCCCGAGCGCCGCTCGCGTGGCGCAGATGAACTCGGTTCGCGTTCCGATCCCGCGGGTCGGCTATTCCCAGCGGGACCGCCGCGCTCCAAGCCCCCGAGGTGTCGATGACGACCGGATGTCCGAGCGTCCAGGCGCACGAGGTTGCGGACCGGAACGGATGTTGCTACACACCCGCGGCGGTTCGGGGCGGCGGCCCCGGCCCCGTCACTCCCCCTCCCCGCAAGTCAAGGAAGAGGTGGTCTCATGCAGACCCTGCGCGCTGTTCTCATCGGCCTCGGCGCCGTCGCCGGCCTCGGCGCGTGCTCCGCGACCGACGTCCCCGCCCCTGCGAACGCCGAGCTCGACGAGGCTGTCGAGGCCCAGCGCCGGCTGCGGGTCGGCAAGGGGGACAACATCGGGAGCTGCGCCGACAGCTGCGGCGGCAAGTCGGCCACCGGCAGCTGCTGGTGCGACGATCTGTGCGCCAAGTACGGCGACTGCTGCGACGACCTCGAGGCCCAGTGCGAGGCCGACGAGCCCTGCTTCGTCGGCGGCTGCTCGAGCCAGCTGTGCACCGACGAGCCGGGCACCGTCTCCACCTGCGACTTCAAGCCTGAATATGCTTGCTACGGCCAGCACTCGGCGTGCGAGCGTCAGCCCGACGGCACCTGCGGCTGGAGCCCGAACGCCGCGCTCGCCCAGTGCCTGGAGGCCAGCGGCG
>PDWJ01003683.1_pt1 | contig 14384 bp, 7 predicted proteins | sample 1430881 | NCBI WGS metagenome assembly PDWJ01 (sample SAMN01162460, study PRJNA174530) | Oral metagenome, whole genome shotgun sequencing project. | biome: Marine environment; feature: Marine mammal; material: Swab sample of the gingival sulcus; isolation source: swab sample of gingival sulcus... | reverse complement strand
AGTACGTTTTACCATAAAAGCTGAAAATTGGATAGCTTTACATTACATAGCATTAACTGTTAGACTACTCAAAAAAAAGTTTAAATGAGTTCATATTAAAATCGAATAAAAAATAATTATTTACCGGTAATTTTTCAAAAAAATATGCCGGATAATTATTTTTTATTACCTTTGCATCCTTGAATAGAGGACCCGTAGCATAATTGGATAGTGCACCTGACTACGGATCAGGAGGTTAGGGGTTCGAATCCCTTCGGGTTCACTTTCATAAAACGCAACGCTTTTATTTCTAAAGTGTTGCGTTTTTATTTTTGCCTAATTTCTAAACTGCATACCAACAAATAAGGCTGCCTTTTCAGGCAGCCTTAAAATTGGCTTAAGCCGAATTATTCCTTAATTTTTTGTGATTGAATAGGTATAAATCGCATTGGTTAAATCCAGAGTAATCGTATAATTTCCGTCTTCCGGAACCGTAATACTTCCGGCATTTTCTTCCAACTCCATATTACCGTCAGCATCGCCGTAAAATAAAACATCCTCATTATTTGCTCTGAATGTAAATTCGCCGGCAACTAAATCGGTTGTTACAGACCAGAATGTTTTCGGATTGGTAACATCATCATAAGTCATCCGGATATCGGCATTTTGGGTGGCTGCTCCAAAAATACCCCATTCTGTTTTAACTACCGAATAGGTCATGGCATCTAAATCTGCATTAATTTTATAATATCCGGCTTCGGCAGCTGCCGCCAAAATATTATTTCCGGGATTTGCCAATATTCCGGTAGTTCCACCGGCATCTTGGTCGCCAAAAATATGCTCTTCACTATCCCAATTAGGCGCATCCGTAAACTTAAAGCCCTGCGCAAAAGCATCTTCAAAATACAAATATCCTTCATAACTGTCATTTAAACCAACAGAATACAATACAGTAGTAGCATTCTCCGGTTTCCAACCTTGATATTCTCCGGGTACATATATAAAAGGATAATTTATCTGAACCTCATAGGGCGTAAGCTTCATTTGTATCAGGTTTGAATGCACCGGTTCCATGCCGGAAATTACCACAGACACCCTAAACTCTATTGCATGTTCAACTCCGGGTTCATAACCTTCCGCCGCCAATATTCCGTTTAGGTCTTTTACGGTGATATTGTATGACAGTGCATCGCCTAAATAAAAAGTATGTGCATCGGCAAAATTATTACCGACTTTATCTGCTGTTAATGCGTAATATTTTACAATATCAACATCGGTTTTTGCTTCTGTCCATGTAAAATCTGAAAAGACTTGTGCAGAATCCGCTTCCGATAAAATAATACTTCCGGTTGCCGAAGATGACAAAACCGGCGGCGTAACTTCACCTAAGACCGTTTTTTCTTCTTTTTTACATGAAAAAGAGAAAAGCAAGCCCATTAATAATATAACTACAAAATATTTTTTCATTGTTCTAAAATTTTAAATTAATAACCCGGGTTTTGAACTAAATTAGGATTCGCTGCAATATCGGATGCCGGTATCGGAAAAATATCGTATTTCGTATCCGTAGAAATTCCCGCAGGCACGCCTCCTTTCCAAGCCCACAAATAGTCGGAAGCACTAAACTTACCAAAACGAATAAGGTCGGTTCGTCGATAGCCTTCCCAATACAATTCTCGCGCTCTTTCATCAAGAATAAAATCAAGGTTCAAGTCTCCCGATGAAATATTACCGGTATTATCGCCATAAGCTCTTGCTCTCAAATCATTCACATAGTCAATAGCAGTACTCGCATCACCTCCTGCGCCGCCGCGTAAAACAGCCTCGGCATACATCAAATAAACATCGGCTAAACGGAATAAGGGAAAATCAATATCGCAAAATGTTTCGTCCGAGCCGGGCAAAGTGTCGGTTGCGGTATAAGAAATATTTTTCCATTTTGTAACGGCATAACCTTGCGTAAAATCATCAACATAATCTCCAATGTCTAAACTTTGTCCATCAGTAAAAAACATGGCGCGTTTATCAATGGTTCCGGTAAGATCCGGGAATTTTGTTACAAAAGCACTTGTGGTTGTATTACCTGACCAACCATCATCAATTCCAAAATTTCCTGCTTGCATATTTCCTCCTACGGCAGCATGAACAAGATAGGTTGTACCGCCCCAGGTTCTGGTATGAATACCGTCAAAAGCAATGGGTAAAATTACACCGGAGCAAGTATGATTATCCGCCAAAAACAAACTTTCATAACTTGGGTTTAAACTATAGCCGGCATTAATAATTTTTTTACAATTACTGATACATTCGGTATATTTAGCTTCATTTATATACACTTCGGCATTCAAATACAATTTTGCCAACAATGTCCATACAGCAGCTTTATCGGCTCGAGCATATTCATTGCTTTTAGGAGCTGCCATATCTGCTTCAATCTCCTTTAACTCTGTTTCAATATAAGTAAATAAGTCGGCTCTTGAAATTTGCTCGGGAACCGTTATGCCTATCGGGTCTTCTTCTGTAAGAAAAGGTACCTGTGCAAAAAAGTCCAATGCGTGATAATAACTTAAAGCTCGTAAAAATCGCGCCTCGGCTCTAAATGTTTTAATTTCGGCTTTTAATTGCTCGCCGACCTTTCGGTCATTCAGTTTTTCATCCGTTGTTTCCCGTAAAAAAGCATTGCAAAGCGTTATTTGATAATAAATACGATAATACATTCCTGTTACGTATTTATTGGACGAAGACCAATTTTGATTGTGAAAATCAAAAATGCCGGCATCTCCACCCCAATGATTAATAACCTCATCGGTTGTTAGTTCTTGAAACACCCAATAATTTCTTAAATAAGAAGACTCGCCTTCATCAATTCCGGCAACATCCCCGGCACCTGCCGGTCCTTCTTGCCCGGTCAGAGCTAATCCGCCGTATATTTTCGCCAAAAATTGTTTATACGATTCCGGCGTATCAAAAACAGTTGCAGAGGTAATTTCATCTTTATCTTTCGGCACAACATTCAAATCTTTTAAACAAGAAGATAAGAAAAGACTTGCCGAAAACATGACCATTAATACTATTTTAATATTTTTCATCTGTATTCTTTTTTTATTAAAAATCTAAATTTATACCTAACATAAAAATTCGCGGTCGAGGATAAATATTATTATCAATTCCGCCGAATACTTCCGGATCCAAACCCGAATATTTCGTAATGGTCAATACATTTTGAACCGTTGCGGACAAATGAATATTTAATTTGTTTTTCAACAATTTAGGAAAAGTATATCCGATGCTTACATTATCTAATTTAAAGAACGAAGCATCTTCTATATAATAATCGGAATAATGTTGGCCGTTAACAAAATTTGTTTCGGAAACACTAGAACTCAAATTAGACAAGAATCCGTTTGAATTATATAAGGCATTATATCTTCCTTTGTCTGAATGCACATTATTATATGCATAGTTGCCTATACTGGCTCTTGAAGAAAAAGAGGCATCCCAATTTTTATATGTAAATCGAGAACTTAAACCAAAGTAAATATCAGCGGAGGGTTTTTTATATCTGTATTTGTCTTCATCATTGATAATACCATCTTTATTTTTGTCCACATACAAACCTTCAATCGGCTTACCGGCGGCATCATATACTTGTTCATATACAAAAAAAGCATTCGGGGCATAATTCTCTGAATGAATTTGAATTAATCCACCGGTTCCGCCGGCTATCCCTCCTACTCGCACACCTTGATAAGCTGAATCAGCAAAACTTGTTAATTTTGTAATGATTGTTTTATTATAAGTTGCATTGAAATTAACTTCCCAAGACATATCTTTTTTGCTGATTATTCTGTCCGTAATAGAAAGCTCAACACCTTTATTTTCCATATTTCCAATATTTGCCAAAATTTGATTGGTAAAATTGGAACCTGCCGGAATGGGTATAACATTTAACAAATCGTTTGTTTTTCTGTAATACACATCTGCCGTTAATAAAATTTTATTTTTCATTAAACCAATATCAAAACCGGCATTATAGGTTTCGGTACTTTCCCATTTTATAGCCTCATTGTATCCTTCCGGACGCAATAGGGTATAATATTCTGAACCAAATAAATAAGTTGCAAAATTATTACTGTAAGTATATCTTGCCATATAAGGGTAATCTCCGTAACCAATATTTTGCTGCCCGGTAATACCATAGCCCAGTCTTAATTTCAAGTCAGAAATTGCACGAACATCTTTTAAAAAGTTCTCATTTTTAACTCTCCAAGCAAATGCCCCTGATGGAAATAAGCCCCAACGATTTTCTTTTGAGAAACGAGAGGTGCCGTCTTCTCGCAAGGTAAATGTAAACAAATATTTATCTTGTAAACTAAAATTCAACCTTCCAAAAAATGAAATTAAAACATTTTCAGAAAAATAATCGCTATTCGTTACAGTATCTTGCTCGTTATAATTTGTTCCAAAAGCAGAGCCGCTATTCACAAAATGCTGATAAGAATAACCTGCCATAAGATTCATTTTAGCATCAAAATCAAATTTCTTGGTATAATTTGCATAGAACTCCAACAAGTCATTTGTTTTCTCTTGGTCATAGGTGCCTTTATAACCTCCGCCAACCAATGCATCGTATGCAAACGGAGCATTTTCGGGAGTTTCATCTTCTCCAGAAGTTTTTGACCTGTCGGTGGCAAGATTCAAACTCAATTTCACATCCGGAAAAAAATGCAATGTATAGTCCAATTTTGTACTTAACAATACTCTTTGTACATTCGATTCATTGCTTTTCATTTCCAATAATGCCAAGGGGTTTTGGGGTGCCAAAGAATTGGGTGCACCATCGTTTCCTTGCCAAACAAAATACCCGCCGTAAGGACTTTCGGAATCATAAATATCTTGTGTAGGATCAAAGGCTAATGCAGCCCCAATGGCTCCTCTGTCGGCAAAACGGTTTTTAATATTCATTCCTTTCAAGTTAAAATTAACTTTCAAATGGTTTTTTAAAAAAACAGGCGACAGATTAAGAGCACCGGTAATTCTGTTAAAATTTCCGGTTTTTAACGTTCCGGCTTTATCCGAATATCCTAAAGAAACACGATAAGGCAATGTTTTAAAAGCACCCGAAAAATTCAGGTTATGGTCTTGCCCAAAAGCATTTTTAAAAATCACATCTTGCCAATCGGTATGGGCATCGCCCATTATAAGATAAGCAGGTGCTTGCGTCCCGTATCGCTCTTCAATCAAGTTTCTGTATTCATCTGCCGATAAAACATCGTTTTTTTTGCCGAGCGTACTGTAAGACAGCACCGTATTGTAATTGATATTTAAGCGGCTTCCGATTTTGCTTTTTTTGGTTGTAATAATAATAACCCCGTTTGATGCTCTTGAACCGTAGATAGCAGTTGCCGAAGCATCTTTCAATACCGTAAATGTTGCAATATCATTCGGGTTAATAAGGTTTAGGGGGTTACGCATACCCGCAACACCGGTATCGTCAATAGGCACACCGTCTATAACAATTAAAGGGTCATTACTTGCCGATAAAGAAGAACCGCCCCGAATTCGGATAGCGGCACCTTCGCCCGGAGCACCGCCTCCGGTAGTAATATTAACACCGGCAGTTTTTCCGACCAACAATTCTTGCGGAGAAGTAATTGCCCCTTTATTAAAATCATCGGAAGAAACAGATTGCACCGAACCGGTTGCATCTTCTTTTTTAACTTGTCCGTATCCGATTACGACCACTTCCGATAATTCAGACTCATTAACACTTAAAATACAATTCACAACAGTACCTTCAATCGGTTTTTCCACAGTTTCCATGCCCACATACGAAAAGACCAAAGTTTTTGCATCTTTGGGGGCAGAAATAGAATACTGCCCTACTCCGTCCGTCATGGTTCCGACAGAAGTTCCTTTTACAATAACGCTTACGCCGGGAATCGGTTCTCCGTCATCCCCGGTTACTTTACCCGTAATTGCATTTTGTCCATAGCTTATTGCAGCAAAAAAGACAAAAAGAAGCAGGGAAAGAAATTTTATACCTGTTATTTTTCTCATTGGATTAAAAAATTTTAATTAAAAAATAGAAAAGCAGTTTAATTTTAACAACTAATTTAATTATTATCTTTCAGGCTTTAAACTTAACAAATATTATTTTAAGAAGCAAAGATAGTGCGATTATAGTTTAATGCAAACGCAACCGCAAACGTTTGCATTTTTGCTTATAAAAGCAGAAAAGACCGATATTTTTTCAAATATCCTTTTAATAATCAGAAAAAATGCTTTACCTTAGATTTTTGATATAGGGTTTGTAAAAAAACACCATATTTGAATCCCGAATATATGAAACATCGTCAAACAACCATAAAGGATATAGCAAAAGCACTTGGTATTTCTGCATCTACGGTATCAAGAGCCTTAAAAAATCATCCGGATATAAGCAGGCAAACAAAAGAAAAAGTAAAACAACTTGCTGCAAAATTAAAATACAAGCCCAATGCCATTGCACGAAGTTTACAAAGCAACAAAAGCCACATAATCGGTATTATTGTTCCTCAAATTGTGCATCATTTCTTTTCAACCGTAATCAGCGGAATCGAAAAATATACCGGGGAAAAAGGCTATAATATCATTATTACCCAATCAAACGAGCAACTGAAAAAAGAAATACAAAATTGTCAAACACTGCTTTCCGGAAGAGTTGACGGCATCATTGTTTCAAGCACCAAAGAAACCGAAGATTTTAAACACTTCGACCGTATTCTGCAAGCAGGCATTCCGCTTGTATTTTTTGACAGAACCTACCATGGCATCAGCACCGATAAAGTTGTTATTGATGATTATAAAGCGGCTTATAAAGCCACTGAATATTTAATAAAAACCGGATGTAAGAGACTTATTCATTTTTCGGGTCCCGAAAAACTGCGTATCAGTTCCAAGCGCATGTGGGGATTTGCCGATGCTTTGAAAAAGAACAATTTGCATTTTGACGATAGCAGTGTATTCAAGGCAGATACTTTTGAGGAAGCATACAAATTAACCGGACAGCTATTCAAACAAAACAATTTGCCGGACGGATTTTTTACGGTCAATGACATGGCCGCAGCGGGAGTTATAAAAAGCCTAAATGAACTGAAAATAAAAATCCCCGATGAAGTTTCTGTTTTTGGCTTTACAAATGAACTTATCTCAAAAATAACCAATCCCACCCTTTCGTCTGTTGAACAAAACGGTTATTTGATGGGCTATACCGCAGCGGAAATCCTCATCAACAAAATAGAAAATCATACCGATGAGATTATCTCTAAAATAATTCCTACCGAATTAATTATCCGAAACTCAACCAAACGATTATAAATTTAAACCTCCTCAAAAATCAATCTCCCTACCCCCTCTTCTCCAAGAGGGAATTTGCTATTGCGCTTTTTGCTAAATTTTACATCCTTTGCGCTTAAGAATTACCTCCGGCAAGCATTTTTTAATAAGGTAATAAGGTTGATTTTCTTATATGTGTTTATTTCTTCTAAGGTTTAAACCGACAATAAGGTTTTTAACAATTTTCAGTTCTCAGTTTTCTTCCGGCTTCCGGCTTCCAACTTAATTAAGGTGAAAGCTACGCCGTTCAAAAAAAGTTAGATACTTGGTTTTACTTTTGCAAAAGTCTCGAAATGCGGCTTAACTTTCAGATAAATTTTGTTATAAAAAAACTTTTTCTAATTTTGTAAGGCAGTTTTAAAAAAACAATTTTAGTTATTTTCTTTCCTTTAAAATGGTCGAATTTTATTCGACTTGTCGTTTTTGTACTTAAAAATCAGCAATGAAATGAAAACAAAACCAAAATTAAGTTTTTGGCAAATTTGGAATATGAGTTTCGGATTTCTCGGCATTCAGTTCGGATTTGCCCTGCAAAATGCAAATGTCAGCAGAATATTTGAAACACTCGGCGCAAAAATCGATGATATTCCCATACTTTGGATTGCTGCTCCCGTAACCGGATTGATTATTCAACCCATTATTGGTCATGCCTCAGACAAAACATGGTGCAAATTAGGTCGCCGAAGACCTTATTTTTTGGTTGGCGCACTGCTTGCCTCAATAGCCTTATTCATTATGCCCAACTCTCCCGTTCTGTGGGTTGCCGCCGGAATGTTATGGATAATGGATGCCTCAATCAATGTATCTATGGAGCCTTTCCGAGCTTTTGTAGGCGATATGCTGCCCTCCGAGCAAAGAACAACCGGATTTGCCATGCAAAGTTTTTTCATAGGAACCGGTGCCGTAATTGCCTCTTTGCTTCCCTACATCTTAGCAAATTGGTTCGAAATACCCAACACGGCAGCAGAGGGCGAAATTCCTCTTTCGGTTAAATTTTCTTTTTACATCGGCGGTATTGTATTCATGGGTGCTGTTGCCCTAACCGTCTTCAAATCAAAAGAATATTCACCGGAAGAATTGAAAGAATTTGAAGACCACGAAGAAGATGTTTGCGCCAACGAACCGGAAAGCGACCTCCTAAAAAAAATTAAAACATCTTTTAAAATAGGTATAATTGCCATATTAACAGGTATCGTAATTACCGTTTTATTATATTTCGTGAATGCAAAAAAAGAAGTATATATATTGGGTGTGGGACTTATTATTTTCGGATTATTGGAAAACATATCCGCATTATTTCAAAAAAACAAAAACAGAAACGGGCTTACATCTGTTCTGAACGACTTAAACACCATGCCCAAAACAATGGGACAATTGGCAATTGTTCAATTTTTCTCGTGGTTTGCGCTTTTTGCCATGTGGATATACACCACTGCCGGCGTTACGGCACATATCTACGGCACGGAAGATGTTACCTCAAAATTATATAACGAAGGTGCCGACTGGGTAGGCGTATGTTTTGGAGTATATAACGGGTTTGCCGCCGTTTTTGCATTTTTTCTGATATGGTTGGCAAAAAAAACAAGCCGAAAAATCACGCATTCCATATCTTTACTAATCGGAGGACTCAGTTTTATCTCAATATTCTTTATAAAAGACCCGGACATACTTCTAATTCCTTTTATCGGTATCGGTCTTACATGGGCAAGCATATTAGCCATGCCTTATGCCATATTAACCGGTTCTTTGCCGGCAAATAAAATGGGCGTATATATGGGTATTTTCAATTTCTTTATTGTCATTCCGCAGATTCTGGCTGCCAGTATTTTGGGTTTCCTGGTAAAAAGTATATTTGATGGCGAAGCAATTTACGCATTAATTTTAGGCGGCATATCATTAGTTATTGCTGCCGTATTGATAATATTTGTTAATGATGATAATTAAACATAGATAAAGCATGAAACAAGCCCCCTTTATTTTACTTCTTACGGCAATATTACTGTCGGCATGCAGTTTAGAAGAATCTTCCGAAGATTTTAAGCTAAGCAAAAAAACATATATTACAAGTTTGGCAAGTCCGATAAATTTAAAGCCCGACACCACACGCATTCTCATAAAAGGATATTTTCCCGAGAAACCGAAGTTTACAAAAATTAAAACGCATAAAGCCCTAAAAACGGAATATTCCGAAAACGGTGAAGAATTAATTCTAAGCGTAAACAATGATGAATTGCCGCAACTTTCGCTGATACATTTTTATATCGGCGACGATGTTCAAAGCATATTACTGAAAAAATCGGAGATTTTAAGACATCAACTATTTTTTGACACAAAAGGCAAAGAATATAAATCGGTGAAAATGAAAGGCGAAATGAACGCATGGAACCCCGATGCCCTTAATTTCGTAAAAAAAGGCGACAAATGGACTGCCGAACTTCAAATTGCCCCCGGAAATTACCAATACTGCTACATAATAGATGGCAAGGAGATGACTGACCCTGCAAACCCCGACTCCGTAAGCAACGGTATGGGCGGATATAATTCCGTATTGCGAATAGCGAAAAACACATCGCTTCTTCCGCCGGTATTGCGGACTGCCGGTTTCGAGGATAAAAAAATAAGCATTGAAGCAAAAGGCAATATTGACACAATATTCTTTTTTATTGATAATCAAATTATCCCCGAAAAATTTATTTCCGAAAAATCCGGACAATTTACGATTTCTTTGCCCTCGAATATTTCCCGAGAAGAAAAATCCTACATACGAGTTTACGCCTGCAATGAAGGTGGCATCTCCAACGACCTGCTCATCCCTTTAAAAAAAGGCAAACTTGTAGTGTCGGCAAGCGATTTGGAGCGCACGGATTTCAGGACAGCCATATTGTATAATGCTTTTATAGACAGATTTAATAATGCAGACAGCAGCAACGACCGCCCGACAGCCGATCCCGCCGTATTGCCCAAAGCAAACTTCTTCGGCGGCGACATAAAAGGAGTTACGGCAAAAATCAAAGATAAATATTTTGATTCTTTGGGCATTAATACCATTTGGATTTCACCGGTCATAAAAAACCCGGAAGGCGCTTACGGTGAATATCCCAAACCCAAAACAAAATTTTCGGCTTATCACGGATATTGGCCCGTGTCGTTTACCTTGATAGACGACCGCTTTGGCACAGCCCAAGATTTGAAAGAACTGGTAAACACAGCCCACGAGCACAATATGAACGTATTGCTCGATTTTGTGGCAAACCACGTACATAAATCACACCCTTATTATAAGGCACATCCCGAAACCGCCACCGAATTGCACCTGCCGGACGGCTCGCTAAACACTGAACGTTGGGATACACACCGCCTCACAACATGGTTTGATGTATTTTTGCCCACCTTGGATTTGGCAAAACCGGAAGTATATGAAATGCTCAGCGATTCGGCACTCTTTTGGATAAAAGAATACAATCTCGACGGCTTCCGACACGATGCCACCAAACATATTCCCGAAATATTTTGGAAAACATTAACCCATAAATTACGCACACAAGTGGTGATACCCGAAAATCGAAATTTGTATCAAATAGGCGAAACATACGGTTCTCCGCAACTAATCGGCAGTTATGTTAATACACCGCAATTAGACGCACAATTTGATTTTAATATGTATGACAGTTGGGTAGGCGTATTGGCAGGCAACAACAATTTCAAGAATGCAAAAACAACACTGCAAAAAAGTTTAAAACATTACGGAGATCATCATTTGATGGGCAATATCACCGGCAATCAAGACCGAGGACGTTTCATTTCCTATGCTTCCGGATCGCTTAAATTCTCGGAAGATGCCAAATATGCCGGCTGGAACAGAGACATCGGGGTTGATAATCCGGTAGCGTATAAAAAAGCAGCTTTGCTCAATGCTTTGTTGGCAGTGTTGCCCGGCGTACCGGTTATTTATTACGGCGACGAAATAGGGCTGCCGGGCGGAAACGACCCCGACAATCGAAGGATGATGCGTTTCAACAATTTGAAAACCGAAGAAAAACAATTACGAGAAACAACCGCCCGACTATTGAAATTTCGGCGACAATCGATGCCTTTGATATATGGAGAAACCATTGTTCTGCAAGCCGCCGGAAATATTTTTATTCTGAAAAGAAACTATTTCGGAAAGCAAGTTTATCTTGCCGTAAATAATTCCAACAAAGTGCAGAAAATAAATATCGAAACAGATATAGAAGATGCCATAGATTTCAACCAATTTAACGGCAATACCATTATGATACAAGCCAATAAAATAGAATTTGAAGTCCCGGCTTATTCTTTCGAGTTAATTTATAATTAAGCTGAAAGTTTCTAAAATCAAAGACAGAAAAAACAGTTTAACAAATAAAAACATAAACAGATGAAACACCCATGATTAAGGTTTAAACACACAACGGAATGATTATTTGCCAACACTATTAATTATTTGTAATGAACCAACTTAGGGTGTTCCTATATGACCTTTGAAAATTATAAACATAAACAGATGAAAACATATTCTTACATTTTGCTCATTTCACTGATGAGTGCTTTACTATTTTCAACAGCTTGCAACAATTCGCAACAAACCGAAGATAAAAAAGACGATAAGCTGACTGCTGACATTTTAAGCAAGAAAGAAAAAATTCTTGAACTTAGCAAAAATGCCGTTATTTATGAAGTAAACATTCGACAATTTACCCCCGAAGGAACCTTTAAAGCCTTTGAAAAACATATCCCGGTATTGAAAGAAATGGGAGTTGATATTTTATGGTTGATGCCCATTTTTCCGATTTCAAAAGAAAACAGGAAAGGCAGTTTAGGAAGCTATTATGCCGTTGATAACTACCGCAAAATAAACCCGGAGTTCGGAAACGAAAAAGACTTGCATCAGTTGATTGAGACTGCACACAAGAACAAAATGCTTGTTATTTTAGATTGGGTAGCCAATCACACCGGTTGGGGCAATCCATGGATAAAAGCACATCCGAAATGGTACACGCAAGACAGCACGGGGCAAATTATAATGCCTGCCGGAACAGACTGGTCTGATGTTGCCGATTTGAATTATGATAATAAAGCAATGCGAGATGAAATGATTAATTCAATGAAATATTGGCTAAAAGATTTTGACATAGACGGTTTCAGATGCGATGTTGCCATGATGGTGCCGACTGATTTCTGGAACAATGCGCGCGTTGAATTAGATAAAATTAAGCCCGTGTTTATGCTTGCCGAAGCCGAAGAGCCGGATTTAACCGAAAAAGCTTTTGACATGAACTACGCATGGCATCTTCACTTTCTGATGAATGAAATTGCACAAGGCAAACTTACAGCCGACACATTGCGCAGATATTTTGAAGATGATGCAAAAAAATATCCCCAAGAGGTATATCGAATGATTTTCACTTCAAACCATGACGAAAATTCATGGAAAGGCAGCGTTTTTGAACGAATGCCCGACAGCTACAAGACATTTGCCGCATTCAGTTTTACGGCACCGGGCTTTCCGCTCATATACAGCGGGCAAGAAGTAGGACTTAGCAAACGCTTAAAGTTTTTTGATAAAGATACCGTTGATCAGAGCAAACCCGAGCTGCAAGATTTTTATGCAAAATTAATCCAAACAAAAAAAGACAATCCGGCACTTTGGAACGGCAAAGCCGGAAGCAAAGCCTATTTTCCGAACACATCAAAACCCGAACAAATTTTATCGTTTATTCGCAAAAAAGACAAGAACAAAGTATTGTTTATAGCCAATTTTTCCGACAAAGAAACGAACTTTATGTTTAGGGAAGACAGCTTGGAGATACAAGGAGACTACAAAAATGTTTTTTCGGACAAAGAATTTAAAATTGAAATAAACAAAACATACATTTTTGCCCCTTGGGAATATATGATATTAACCACAAAATAAGCAAATTATGAAAAATCTGATAAGTCTTGCATTTATTTTTTTGTCGCTTTTTGCATTCTCGCAAAAACCGGAGTTGCAAAGAATTGAACCGCCCTTTTGGTGGACGGGAATGAAGAATACGAACTTACAACTTATGGTTTACGGAAAAAATATATCCGACTGTGCTGTTCTTATCAATTCAGATAAAGCAGATTTAAAAGCAGTTACCAAAGTGCAAAATCCCGATTATCTTTTTGTTGACCTCAAAATTAAAAAAGATGCTCATCCCGGAAATTTTGATATTATTTTTAAGAACAAGGGAAAAAAAGCAGCAAGCTATGCTTATCAACTGCATAAAAAACCGGAAAGGAAAAGAGGTTTTTCTCAATCTGATTTGATTTATTTGCTGATGCCGGACCGCTTTGCAAACGGAAACCTTGATAATGACAACACAAAAGAAATGCTCGAAAAAGCAAACAGAAACAATCCGGACGGACGACACGGCGGTGATATACAAGGCGTTATCAATCACTTGGATTATATTCAGGATTTAGGCATTACGGCACTTTGGTTGAACCCCACCATTGAAAATAACAATCCGAACTATTCATACCACGGCTATGCCGCAACGGATTTCTACAAAACCGATGCGCGCATGGGTACAAATGCCGACTACAAAAAATTATCGGACGAATTGCATAAACGCAATATGAAAATAATTATGGATGCCATATTCAATCATTGCAGCGAAAATCATTGGTGGATAAACAATTTACCCGCAGATGATTGGGTCAATACGAACAAAAATTTTCGTACCAGCTACCGCGGCAGTACCATTCTTGACCCACATGCTTCGCAAAGCGATAGAAAGCAAATGGTTGAAGGCTGGTTTGTGTCGTCGATGCCCGACTTAAACCAAAACAATCCTTATCTTGCAAACTACCTGATACAAAACAGTATCTGGTGGGTTGCCTATGCCGATTTAGACGGTATCAGAATGGATACTTACCCCTACCCTTTTAAAGATTTTATGTCTGAATGGGCGGCAAAACTCCATTGCGAATTTCCCGACCTTACATTGCTCGGCGAAACATGGTTGCACAAAGTCCCTTAT
>PDWJ01003682.1_pt1 | contig 14387 bp, 11 predicted proteins | sample 1430881 | NCBI WGS metagenome assembly PDWJ01 (sample SAMN01162460, study PRJNA174530) | Oral metagenome, whole genome shotgun sequencing project. | biome: Marine environment; feature: Marine mammal; material: Swab sample of the gingival sulcus; isolation source: swab sample of gingival sulcus... | reverse complement strand
TTAATGTGAAAATGCGGTAATGTGACAATGTGTTAATGAGAGGGAAGGGTATTAAAACTAAAAGATGAACGCAAAATCGAAGACGGGAGCCAATCCCCCAATAACGAGTACTAATAGCCAACAGCCAAAAGCGAAAGGCTAAAAGCCAACAAACAAAGAATGCAAAGCTAAAGACCTCACAGGTTTTTAAAACCTCTGAGGTCTGGTCTGGAAAAATATTGCTAATTGCTCATTACTAATTACTAATTGAAATAGGGACGGATTCTAAATAAAAGCAGGAAAGGAAAATAATTATGAATGGATAAAAAAAATATGAATCAGCATAAACCAATAAAAATAAGTATAAAAGACTTTTTCCTAAAAGGGGATTTTAAAGGTATAGAAATTGGGAAAAACAAAAAATGGATTTTAAAGCATTTTGATAAACCTGATGTTAAGTATGATGCTGGGAATAATTTGTCTATTTGGTCTTATGGAAATATAGAATTTCATTTTAATAAGGATGAATTGTATCTCATTTTTTGTGATCATTTGGATATGCTGAAAAATACTAAAACCATTAAATTAAGGAAATGGATATTGAAAGATGTATCTAAGTTAACATTATCTTATGTGCTAACTATTTTGAATAAGAAAAGGGTAAATTATCAAATAAAATTTGATGAAAAGTTAGAAAATGCCGTTCTTTGTATTAAGAAAAGTAAGGTGGAATTATGGTTTGAGGATTTAGCAGATAAAGCAAAAACACCAAATGAATACAAAATGGTTGCTTTTGGGCGAAGTTTTTTTAAATAAATTCGATAATCTGAGAGGAGAAAACATTATAGGTATTTAACAAATGAATAGCATGAAAAAAATCGTATTTTTTATTGTCCTTTTTGCAGTGGGTACTGTATTTGGGCAAGTTAAGGATAATATCAAAGTTGATTTGAGTACGCCACAGGCTACAATACGAACACATTTGCATTTTTTGGATTCGGAAACTTACTATCCGGCGAAAGCTGCAAAAACAATTCAAGGTTATGAAGGGGAAAGGGCAGAGGAATTGGCGATTAAAATTAGAAAGATTCTTAAAGGGAGAGGATTGTTTATTGTTTTAAGAAAAGTGCCAAATTCACCTAATTTTGTTGACTCTGTTCAAAATGAAGCGATTCATAGATATGTTTTGTTTCCTGAAAGGATGCCTGAAATTTATTTAGAGAAAGTGGGTGAAAAATGGTATTTTTCAAAGCAAACCTTATTGCAGGTGGATAAATTATATGATGAGGTATTTCCTTGGTATGCGCAGAAAATACAGCAATTGTTGCCCAAATTTGGAGATCGACGTCTTTTAGGGATTGCTATTTGGAAATATGTAGGTTTGGTCTTACTGTTAATTGCCAGTGTTTTACTATTCCTTATTTTGAATAAAGTTATTTTTCTTATTCTTGCCAAAATCCAGAATATCATATCTAAAGTAGGGAAAGGCAGGATTATGGTAATCTTAAAAAAAATTGCCCGACCAATATCACTTTTAATAGTAATCAGGTTGATTACAGCCATTATCCCGGTACTTAATTTAGGACTTAATTTTAATACTATCTTATTTTTTGTTGTTGATTTATTATCAATATTATTTACGATATATATATTTTTAAAAATCGTAGATTTTTTGATGATATTGTATTCAGATTATACGGAAAAAACAGAATCTAAATTAGATGATCAGTTAACGCCTATTTTAAGTAATCTTCTAAAAATCATTGTTGTACTTGTAGGAATGTTGGAAGTTCTTTCGTTTCTGGGGGTAGATCCAATTAAGATTATGGCGGGTCTTTCTATTGGGGGTTTGGCTGTGGCTTTGGCATCGCAGGATACGGTTAAGAATTTCATTGGCACCATTATGATTTTTGTGGATAAGCCTTTTCAAATAGGAGATTTTATAACCGCAGGAGATTTGGAGGGAACCGTTGAAAAAGTCGGTTTCCGTTCTACAATTGTTCGAGCACCGGATACTTCTATATATCAAATTACAAATAGTAGATTGTCTGAATTGACCGTAAATAATAAAGGCTTATTAAGGTACAGAAGATACAAAACGGAATTAGGCGTGCGTTATGATACACCACCAGAGCTGGTAGAAGCTTTTGTGAAAGGGTTGCGACAAATTATTGAAAAACATCCCGGTACATTGAACGATAATTACAATGTGGAATTTACGGGTTTTGGGAATTCTTCTTTATTGATTTTACTCAATGTGTATTTTGAGGATACCAACTGGGGACAGGAACAAGCTGCTAAACATTCATTACATATGGCCATTTTGAGATTTGCCAATTCTATTGGAGTAGGATTTGCATTCCCGTCAACCACTGTTATGGTAGAACAATTCCCTAATACAGGAAATGATTTTCCTAAATATACTTCGACTCAAGAAGATATTGATGGGGTATTAAAAGGAATTACTTTTGAGCATAAATAATAATTACTTTAGATTACATTTTGTGTAATTTAATTTGTCACCCCATGTTTTAATTTATTGAATTAAAGTATGGGGTGCTTTAATTAGTATTGAAGATGTTACGATTTAATCAAAATCCATAAAATGATAAAAAAGTGATAAAATACATATCCTATAATTTTATCATTCATTTTTCCCTTCAACTACAATAACAAATTCTCCTTTGGGTTCGTTTTCTTTAAAATGAGTGATAAGCTCACTCAATGTTCCCCTAACAGTTTCTTCATATAATTTGCTGATTTCCCTACTAATGGAGGCTTGTCGATTTTCTCCACAAACTTCACTTAATTGTGTGAGTGTTTTTACTAATTTATATGGTGATTCATATAAAATAAAGGTGTGTTCTAATGTTGAAAGTGCTTTAATTTTGGATTGTCTGCCTTTTTTGGGAGGAAGAAAACCTTGAAAGAAAAAACGGTCGCAAGGCAGCCCCGAATTGACTAATGCAGGGACAAAAGCTGTTGCTCCGGGCAATGTTTCCACCTTAATTTGCGCTTTCACACAAGCCCTTACCAATAAAAATCCGGGATCGGAAATCGCAGGTGTGCCTGCGTCAGAAATTAATGCCACGGATTCTCCCGATTTAATTCTATTAACAATGGTATCTACCATTTTGTGTTCGTTGTGTAGGTGATGAGATTGCAATCGGTTTTCTATTTGAAAATGTTTGAGTAACTTCCCCGAAGTACGTGTGTCTTCAGCCAAAATCAAGTTGACAGATTTTAGGACTTCAACTGCGCGATATGTCATGTCGCTGAGGTTGCCGATAGGAGTGGGTACAATATATAATGTGGCCATAATGTGAATTTAATTGTTATATTCTCTGCCTTTCCATTCAAATTTTCCGGCAATACCAAGAAATCCTGCTGTGACAGTATATATCATCACAAAAAGTTGAGAAGGCAAGAAATACCATAATATTTTTTGTTGATTGATAAATTTGGCGAAAGCCACTAACATCAAAAAATCAACACTTAGTTTCAACCCCCAAGCAATGCCTAATAAATAGATATGTTGAGGTTGGAAAAAGACAAAAATAGATAAAAAGAACAGTTGAACATTCATCAGCAATACGATAATTGCCGAAAAAATAGATAAAAAAGAGCGATAAGCTTTGCTTTTTGATGCCCAACGAATACGTTGGTGCAAAAAGTCACTTAGATTTTCTTTGGGAACAGTCATGGTTAATGCCTGAGGATTTTTGAGAAAAGTTACTGCTTGATGTCCGAATTTTTGCATAATCTTGGTCATCAAAAACACATCATCACCGGAAGCATATTGTGTGTTTCCCAAGTAACCACCTACTTCATCAAACGCGCTTTTTAAGAATGATAAGTTGGCTCCATTGCACATCAATGGGAGCTTGTTGCCAATGGCACCGGCACCGGATGCTACTAAACTCATAAACTCCAATGCTTGGATATGGTCAAAGGTATTATTGAGCGGATGAAAAATAACAGTACCGGATACAAAACGTACAACATCTTGCTCATATTGCTGAACATGAGCTGTTATCCAATGAGGATTAGCTTCGCAATCAGCGTCAGTTGTGATAATAATATCCCCTTTTGCCAAAGCAATACCATGACTTAATGCCCGTTTTTTAGGTGATGTATTTTGCTCAATTTCTGCTAATGTAACTACTTTTCCTTGTAAGTTGTGATGCTGGTTAAAAAAATCATCACATATTTTTTTTGTTAAATCGGTTGAGGCGTCATCAATAACAATGATTTCAAAATCCGATTTTAGATAATCTTGTTTTTCAATGGATTGTAATGTTTTTAGAATGTTATTTTCTTCATTTCTTGCAGGAATAATCACAGACACAAACTTTGAGGTCTTGATTTCAGATGGTGTTGAGATGGTTTTTTGTCTGATCCATCCCACCAAAAGAAATAAGATTAAAAGGGCATATCCCACACCTATCCCAATGCTAAAAAAAGATATCATTCTTTTAAAATTTTAAATTGGAATACAAAAAATGTACCTAAAACGGCAGGTAATGCCAAATTAATGAGCCATAACATGGTGGAGGCTGAAAATACGCCAAAATCGTAGCTTGATTGGTAAACTCCATGTTGTATAAAGAAAATTTTAAATATTTCGATGACTATAGAGCCTCTTACGCCCAATTCTGCCAATGTAATGGTAGGAATTGCTGACATTACAAAAAATAAAATAGATACAAGCAAAGCTGCAGCAAACCAATGTATAGGCAATTGGAAAGTTTTGATTAAGATGACAAATTGTAGGGTAAACACTAAATAACGAACAAAACTATATGCAAAAACAGTTAATAATTTTTTTGTGGTAAATCTTGAAAAAACAGAAAAATATAAGCGGATTTTTTTCCATTTTTCAGGAATGATTTTTTCCATAATTGGATATAAAAGCTGAACTTTAATATAAAATATTACCAGTAAAGCAATGGCTAACCCCAATGTTGTAACCGTAGCATAAAACACATATAGACTGATGATTTGTTGAGGGATCAGATAAGCATAGGAAAAATAAATAAAAGAAGAAAAACCGACCAATAAGGTAACCATTAACTGCGAAAAACTTCCTACAATAGTAACAAATATAGCTTTCCAAGGATTTGTTTTTTGCAATACAAAAACCCGTCCTAAAAATTCTCCAACCCTGTTGGGGGTAAAAATACTTACGGTCAATCCGGCAAAAACTGCCTTGAAACTTTTAAAAAAAGAGATTTTTTCTTGTTCTTTTAGCAAAGATTTCCATTTCAGGGCTTCGATACTCCAATTCACTAACATGAGTAGTAATACCAAAATAAGGTTTGGATAGAAATTGTCGGAAGTTGAAAAACGTTCAAAAGCTTCTTTTACATTATCGAACTTATTTTGATGAAAAAGTTGGTAATACAAAAAAATATAAACCATAAGGATAATGGTAATTTTTAAAGCCCAACTTAATATTTTTTTTATATTTTTGTTTTTCATCATCATTTAATTGCATTGGCGAAAGAACGAATTATTATGGGTATCGATCCCGGAACCAATATCATGGGTTATGGCATCATTAAAGCCGTAGGCAATAAGTTGTCCATGGAGGCACTTGGTGTATTAAAATTATCCAAGTTGCCCGATCCGGCAGTAAAATTAAGAAGAATATTTGAAAGAACACTCGCTTTGATTGACGAATATCATCCGGATGAGTTAGCTTTGGAAGCTCCTTTTTATGGAAAAAACATACAATCCATGTTGAAATTAGGTAGGGCTCAGGGTGTTGCTATGGCTGCCGGACTGTTTAGAGATATTCCAATTTTTGAGTATTCGCCAAGAAAAATAAAGCAGGCCATTACCGGAAGTGGGAGTGCATCTAAAGAACAAGTGGCTGAAATGACACAAAAATTGTTGAATTTTAAAGAAAAGCCCGAATATTTGGATGCCACAGATGGATTGGCAACAGCCTTATGTCATTTTTTACAAAAAGATAATCCCCGAGGATTGGGTAAGAAAAAGACCAGTAGTTGGAAAAGTTTTATTTCAGATAACCCGTCAAGGGTCATTAGATAAAAAATTGAGAACCTTATACTTAATGGCTCATAATTTAAAAAAGTTGTTCAAGTGAAGCAAAAGATTTTTTCATATATTTTGGTATCAATTCAAGTATCAACGATTGCTTTTATGCTGATAACAGGCGATTGGTTTGCTTCAAATACCATATTATTAACCATTGAGATATTAGGAATACTATTGGCAGTGTATGCTTTATATACCATGCGTAAGCATTTAACCGCACTTCCTTTGATTCGAAGGGATAGTCGTTTGATTACATCCGGAGCTTATCGCATTATCAGGCATCCTATGTACACTTCCATTTTAATGGCGTTTATACCATTGTTGATTCATCAATTCACCTATGCTCGATTGATTGCTATGATAATTATGGTAACAGATTTAATCATAAAATTACAATTTGAGGAACGATTATTACTCAAACATTTTGATAATTATGCCGCTTACATGAAAAAGACTTACCGGATTATTCCTTTCTTATATTAGGATTATTGCCAAATGGGAGATATTTTTTACTTTTACAAAAAATATCACAAATTTTTTGAGTTAAAGATGAATTATAAAGAAACTTTGGATTATATGTTTTCTCGTTTGCCTATGTTTCAGCGGGAAGGCAGACCGGCATTTAAACCTGATTTGAGCAATTCCTTAAAATTAATGGATATGCTCAATCAACCACATCAAAAATTCAAATCTATCCATGTAGCAGGAACCAACGGTAAGGGTTCTACGTCCCATCTTATTACATCGGTTTTGATGGAAAAGGGATTGAAAGTGGGGTTATATACCAGTCCGCATTTAAGTGATTTCCGAGAGCGTATTCGTATATCGGGCGAGAAAATATCTGAAGAGTATGTGGTTCAATTCATTGAAAAATATAAAATGAATATTGAGCAATTAAATTTGTCATTTTTTGAATTAACAGTAGGAATGGCATTTGATTATTTCGCAGAAAAACAGGTGGATATAGCAGTAATAGAAGTGGGAATGGGCGGAACGTTAGATTCTACCAATGTTATTCATCCATTACTTTCTGTGATTACGAATATTAGTTTTGATCACACTTTTTTTCTAGGAAAAACATTGGATAAGATAGCCGGAGAAAAAGCCGGGATTATTAAAACCAATACACCGGTATTAATTGGGAGAAAACAAGCTGAAACAACGGCCGTTTTTAAAGAAAAAGCCGCACAAAAACATGCTGATTTGCATTTTGCAACTGATATAATTCAGTGCGGATCATCTTATATTGATAAGGGTTTGTTTGTAATTGAAGATGTCTCAATTAAACCTTTATCGATTCATATTCCCTTTTTAAAAACACCGTTATCAGGAAATTATCAAATTGAAAATATTAAAACGGCACTGGCAGCTATTGCTATTCTATATAAAGATTTTAACCTTGAAAGTCAGCAAATTTTGAATGGTTTTCGTCATGTAATTTCAAATACACATTTTCGAGGCAGGTGGGAAAGATTGTCTGATAATCCTTTAATTATTTGTGATACAGGTCATAATTTGGAAGGAGTAAAAAGTGTGGTGGCACAGTTAAAGTCATTAAAAAAATCGAAAATTCATTTTGTATTAGGTGTAGTAAATGATAAAAGTTTGGATGAGATATTACCATTATTTCCGAAAGAAGCAGTTTATTATTTTTGTAAAGCAAATATTCCTAGAGGGTTAGATGCAAATATCTTATTCTCAAAATCTCAGGAATATGGGTTGCATGGAAAAGTATATGATTCAGTAGCAATGGCTTATGCTGCTGCCAGACAAAATGTAAAGGATGATGAAATGGTTTTTATAGGAGGAAGCACTTTTACAGTAGCTGAGATTCTATAGAAGTACTTTTTAGTATTTAATCTACATTTTTTGTATTTTAGAAAGGATAACCAATTCCAAAATTCCATTTAAAATCATTAAAACGAATGTGTTGTGTAGGTTCCCAGCGGTTTACTTCAGCTAAAGAAGGCTTACGTAAAGGTTTGGCTACATCTATTCTTAGTACAAAAAACTGAAAATCAAATCGAAAACCAATACCGGCATCAATTCCCAATTCTTTGTAAAAATCATCAAATTCAAAATGTCCGTTAGGGAAATCACTACTTTCATTCAGTAACCAAACATTCCCAATATCAGCAAACAATGCACCATTCAGGTAACTATATATCGGAAAACGATATTCTGTGTTGAGCTCAATAATCAAGTCGCCTACACGATCAAATCGTAAGCCTTCGGTATCATTATAGCCTCCGGGACCGATTTCTCTTAAATCCCAACCTCTCAATCCATTGGCACCACCTGAAAAAAATGCTTTCTCAAAAGGTAAGATGTTGGAATTGCCATAAGGAATCCCCAGTCCAGTTACTAATCTTGTGGCTAAAATGGTTTTATGGTTAAAATATTTGTAAAATCGGGTGTCAAAAGACGCTCTTACATATTGTGCAAAACGAATGTTAAAAAGCGTACCGTAATTTTCTTTACGTTCCCCAAAATTAAAGTGCTGATTGAGCTGTTGGAACAAAGCCCCGGAAGATTCTAATGTAATCCTTAAATACCAAAAATCAGCTTTTCTATTGATTTTCTGTGTGTTTAAGAGAAAAGCATAGCGAATTGCCGGAATTAAATGGTCGCTATATTGCTCTCGATATTTCTGATTTAATTGACTTAAACGAGCGTCAAATGCTGAATCTTTGTAGATTTTTACACTGTTGATATCGATAGGGGTTAAAATATGACTGATTTTTTTGGATTGTTTCCACCTGTACGATAATGAAAAGTTTAATAGATATCTTAGATAATCAAGTCGCTTTTGATAATTAAAACTAGTGTTGATGACCGTGGACGGAAAATAATCTTTTGAAAAAAATTCAGGTTTTACCGGAAGTAAAAGTTTTGGAAATGTAATTTGAGACTGTATTCCTGTTTCTACAGTGTTGAAAAATAACAGTTTATTTTCATCAATTTCAACTGTTTTTTTGTTTTTTGATTCAACTGCACCCGATAAACTTAGGTTAAAAACCTCACCGCCTCTAAATAGATTTCGGTTTTCATACACAAGACGGGTTGTAATACCCGGATAACCAATGCTATAAGTGCCTTCAGTTTCTATGGAAGCTGAATGTACTTGCCTTTTATGCAGGCGGATAATACTGTTGAGGTATGTAAAATCACTATTTTTTGATTTTAATGTATCCTCCTCAAAATCAATACTTACAAAACGAATAATGTTAATATCCCCAAGACCATTATAGGTTTTTTGCACCTCATCTTGTTTGTAAAGTTCGTTATTAGAAAAGGTAATTTTTCGAGCATACGTATTGGGTTTAACCCTTCTTTTTCTATTGTAAATGAAGTTGAGTAAAGTGTTTTTTTCTAATGTTCTATTTCGTTTATAATTAAGGGTTATTGTATCTGTAAAAACTTCATTATCAGATAATATATAGTTAGGGTAAATTAAAATCTTATTGATTTTATATTGTTTATGATTTACAAATTCAACCTTGTTGGTTTTGGGATTAGTAATCTTATTTTTTGCAATATCCATATACAATTTTACATGGTGGTCTTGTAACGAACTATCCACCCTATAAGTAATAAAGTTTTTAGAAAATTGGAAAAAACCGTCATTTCTCAAGGCTTTGGATATCCTTTCTCGTTCGTCATCCAGTAAATAAGCATCATATTTTTGTCCTTTTTTTATCAAGGTTGCTTTTTTATTTTTTTCAATAAAAGGTTGAATAGTAGTATCTTGGTAAAAATAGTCTAAGGACTGAACAATATAAGGTTGATGTGGATACACATGATAAGTAATGGTAGCTTTATCTTTTTCATTTACCGAATGTGTTACTTTGGCATTAAAATATCCTTTACTAAAAAGATAATCCGTCATCATTTTTTCGGATAACTCAGCTTTTTTAATTTGATAATATATCGGTTTTTGGGTAAATGAGTTAATAACCCATCTTCTTAATCGGTTAGGGTTTTCAACATGTAGTTTTTCATAAAGCCAGGATTTTATCCAAATAAATCCTAAAAAATGCTGATTAGCATCCTGTTGTATGTAATTATAAAGGTCTGATTTAGGCGCTTTCCCATTATGAACTTCAATCACATTTTTACGAATCAAAGGATTTCCATTAAAGCGTCTTGTAGGTACACAAGCGCTTAATCCTATGATTAGGGTGAATATAAAAAGGATCCATTTATTCTTTTTTAGCATATCAATAACAAAAATAACAAATTTAATTTACGAACTCATTTAAACTTTTTTTATTTTTGAAAAATTATTGCTTTAAACGAGTTCTTTATATTAATTCAAACGAATGAAAAAAAACACCTATTTTGATTTGGTAGAGCAAACCTATTATTTTCCACAGGAAGGGTTTGATTTACATGAAGGATACTTAAAATTCCATGGCGTATCACTTAAATATTTAATTGAAAAATATGGTACTCCTTTTAAGTTGGTTTATTTGCCAAGAATTGGAGAGAAAATAAAAAAGTCTCGCAATTTATTTAATCGGGCGATAAAATCCTTGGGTTATCGTGGAAAATATCATTTTTGTTATTGCACAAAATGCAGTCACTTTCATCATGTTGTCAATGAAGCGCTAAAGCACAATGTGCACTTGGAAACATCCTCTACATTTGACATTGATTTGATTTTAAATTTGCATAAACATGGTAAGATTAACAAATCGAAATACATCATACATAATGGGTATAAATCCAATCAATATTTAGAGAAAATCTTAGCACTTCAAGATGCCGGGTTTCATAATTCGCTGATTGTGTTAGACAATACCAAAGAGTATGAAAGGTTGATTACACTTTTAAAGGATAGGAAAGTACAGATAGGAATAAGAATGGCGATAGATGAAGAACCTCAGTCAGCATATTATACTTCAAGATTGGGTGTGCCTCCACGAGAGGTATTGGATTTTTATAAAGAAAAGATTAAAAATCAGCCTAATGTAACGCTAAAAATGTTACATTTCTTTGTGGATTCCGGAATTAAAGATAGTTTTTATTACTGGGGAGAGTTTAAGAAAGCCGTCAATTTATATGTGGACCTGAAAAAAGAGTGTGAAACATTGGATTCTTTCAATTTAGGGGGTGGATTCCCAATTCCTAATCACTTGGGATTTGAATATGATTATGAATATATGATTCGCGAAATTGTATCTAATATTAAAGAGATTTGTGTGAATGAAGATGTGCATGAGCCACATTTGTTTACCGAATTTGGAAAATATACGGTAGGGGAGAGTGGTGCCATTATTTTTGAGGTGTTGGAACAAAAACAGCAGAATGATACCGAGTTATGGTATATCATTAACAATAGTTTGATGAATACCATTCCTGATGCGTGGTCAATTCATGAAAAATTTATTTTACTTCCGGTAAATAAATGGGATAATAAATATGCCAAAGTGAATATCGGCGGAATTAGTTGTGACCATTCTGATTATTATAATTCTGAGGATTTAAATCAACAAGTCTTGTTACCTACTTTTTCGGATGATGAAAAAGAACCATTATATATTGGATTTTTCAATACCGGAGCTTATCAGGATTCCATTAGTGGATATGGCGGTATCAAACATTGCTTGATTCCTTCGCCTAAACAAGTAATTATTGATAGAGACGAAACTGGAAATTTTATCGACTATGTCTATCGCAACGAACAAACTGTAGATGATATGTTCCGTATTTTGGGGTATGGAGATTGAGATGGAAGACCGAAGCAATGCGATGGGAATTGTGAATCATAAATTGTGAATGATGAACGATGAGGACGGAAGTAGGGGTGAAAGATTTTTCGCCCAAATAAAGACGAAAAGAATTGTGAATGTAGAGACAGGCATGCCCTGTTTAAAGACAAAGAATAAAAAAACAAAAAAGCCAAAGGCCAACAGCCAACAGCTAAAGGCCAATAGCCAACAGCCAAAAAATAAAAAACATGAAAACATTTGGAGGTATTCCTGAACAATATGCAGATAAAAACACATCAAAAATCCTATTACAATCTATTCCTTATGATGGAACATCTACATGGGGAAAAGGCGCAGATAAAGGATTTGACAGATTTATTGAGGCAACAGAAAATATGGAGTTGTATGATATAGAAACTGATTCGGAGGTGTATAAAAATGGTATTGCCATTATTCCGCCGATTACCACGGATTCTTCTCCCGAAGCTGTTTTTTCGGATGTATATCAATCAACTAAGGAGTTATTGAAAACAGATCGGTTTTTGACCTTTTTTGGTGGGGAACATTCCATTAGTATTGGTATTATCAAGGCTTTTTACGAAAAATATCCGGATATAACTATTTTGCAAATAGATGCCCATGCTGACTTACGTCCTCAATATTTGGGCACACCTTATAATCATGCTTGTGCTTTGTATGATGCTTCAAAGCATACAGATATTGTGCAGGTAGGTATCAGAAGTATGGATATTGAAGAAAAACAGTATCTACAACCAAACCGTTGTTTCTTTGCCCATGAAATCCAAACGGATAAGCAATGGATGGAAAAAGCCTTATCGCAAATGAACGAAAAAGTGTATATTACCTTTGATTTGGATGCTTTTGACCCATCTATTTTACCGGCAACAGGAACACCTGAGCCCGGAGGATTGTTATGGTATGAAACCTTAGAATTTTTGAAAAAAGTTTTTGAGCAGAAACAAGTATTGGGATTTGACTTGGTGGAATTAGCACCTATTGAAGGATTACCGGCTTCCGAGTTTTTGGTGTCCAAACTATATTATAAAATGTTAAGTTATAAATTTGAAAATAAAGCCCACTAAAGACTTGTCCTCATGTCTTTAGTGGGTTTTCTCTTTTTATTTTGTAATCACTAATTTTTTACATGTAGTTTCCTTTCCGTTTATGGTTAGGCTGTAAAAATATATGCCATTTGGTAAATGGGACAGGTTTAAAGGGATGTTTTGTTCTCCTATATTTTTGTGAGTAGTTGTGGTTTGATGGATCATTTTCCCATGGTTATCTGTTATAGTTACATATACATCTGCTGATTGTTGTAGATTAAAAGAGATGGTAATATTACCGTTATTAGGGTTAGGATAACATGATAAATGAGTAGAAGTGGCAATAGGTTTTTGATCTTCTGTTGCAATGGTTAAACCACCTGTTCCATCATTAAAAACAACTTCAAGATTAGGGGTTATATTAAAAGCCCTTCTAACTACAGCAATATCGGTATATCCATCGTTATTATAATCTCCACAGGTTATTCTTCGAATATATTCATCATAATGATAACCAATATATATAGATTTTGGGGCTTCGAGTTCAAAATTTCCTTTATTTAGATATACGATAATCCTATTATGAAGGCTTTTTTCTTTGTCTTTTCCGTCTATTATTTTAGATACAGAAACAATATCCGGGAAGCCATCGTTATTCATATCTGTTATGAGTAAGTCTTCGGCAAAATTATCCAAAATAATTTTTTTAGCATGAACCAAGGAATCTTTAATAGGGTCAAACTCAAAAATATCAATTAAGCAACTAAAAGGCATAAAGTGAGAAGCTTTCATACATACAACATCCATTCTCCCATCTCTGTCAAAATCAATAATTTCATATTTATTATCAGCGGTTGTATTTAAATATTGTCGGGTAAAAGTACTGTCTCCATTATTATATAATACACTATTAAATCCCCCCTCTGTTCCAGTGGCTATTCCGGTAAACACAACTATATCATTTAAATGATCTCCATTGATATCACCGCAAGTAAGTCTGCTTGGGAAATTTGTAAGCGGGATATAATCCATTTCTGAGAATGTATGATTTCCTTGATTATAAAAAATTCCAAAATGTGCTTTTCTAGGAAAAGTAGCTATGATATCATTAAGCCCATCGTTATTCATATCACAAATATCTAATTTAAGATATATGATGCCATTTAAATCTAAATGGGTAGAGTCGGAAAAATGATTAAAATATACCCACAAATTAAGTTCATCATCTGTATAACGAGCTCTGTAAACCAAATCATATTCCGGATCATCATCTAATTGTCCCAAACACATGCCATATCCATGATGGAAAGGATAAGAACCAAATGAATGTAAGTCTGATTCAGAAAAATATCCGGATCCGTCATTATCTAATATTTGTAACCCCATATTACTTAAAGCCATTAATAAATCAATATCTCCATCATTCCCTACATCATGAGAAAAAAGATATTCCGCATCTTTTTTGATGGTATAAGAGGTTCTACTTTTGTCAGCAATAAATGCTGACAAAAGTAAACTGATGATTAATAAAAGGTATAATATGCGTTTCATAATTTGTTGTATTTTA
>PDWJ01003679.1_pt1 | contig 14394 bp, 14 predicted proteins | sample 1430881 | NCBI WGS metagenome assembly PDWJ01 (sample SAMN01162460, study PRJNA174530) | Oral metagenome, whole genome shotgun sequencing project. | biome: Marine environment; feature: Marine mammal; material: Swab sample of the gingival sulcus; isolation source: swab sample of gingival sulcus... | reverse complement strand
AAGCGTCCAGGACCATCTGGGTTTTCATGGTCGCTGCGACACGCCAGCCGACGATGCGTCGGCTGAATACGTCGATGATGAAGCACACGTACGCCATCCCCGAGCGGGTCGGCACGCAGGTGTAGGGGTCGGACCGGGGCGCCCTGTCAGCCTTGCGGCTGGTGGGTTTCCCCCGGACCGCCCTCCGAACCGGACGTGCCCATTCCTGAGCATCCGGCTCTGGGTCTGGTTCAGGCCGTTGGGGTGGGTGTCCGTGTCACCCAGGGGTTCGAGATACGGGTTCCTCGGGAGCGGTACCTGGTCACGGGGACCGTTGGTGCGCGGAAGAACTCAATCCCATCCGCCTTGATCGCCCATCCGGGCAGGTACCGGCGGATCACGGTATGGGTGTTCAGCGTGGGGTGGCGCTTCTTCAGCCAGCCGACGATCCGCCAGAAGGCGACGTGGTCGACGGAGGAGAAGGTCCGCTTGGATACCCCGTGCTGGACGTGGCCGCACCAGATCCTGATCGCCGGGTTGAGCCGACGTAGGAGGTCTGCGAGCGTGCGATGTGCCCTCCGGCGGGTCAGCATCCGGATCTTCGCCTTAATCGACGCAAGGGACGTCTTCGATGGGTAGGTGGAGACAGTCTGCGTGGTCTGGCCGCGTCCTTGCCACCTCCGGCGCTGGATACGCCAGCCGAGGACGTTGAACCCGTCCTCGATGTGGGTCAGGCGAGTCTTCTGCGCCGATAGGCGCAAGCCCATGGGCGCCAACACGTCGTCCACCTCGCCGAACAACGCTTCGGCCTCTGCGCGAGGTCCGCGGACGAGGACGACGACGGTGTCGGCGTACCGGAGCAGCTTCATCGTCGCGCCCCCGGCGCGTCGATGCTTAGCGCGGGTCCATGACGGGCCGAGCGCTTCCCACCTGGTGGTGACGTGCTCATCCAGCACGGACAAGGCGATGCTGGCCAGCAGTGGTGAGAGAATCCCGTCCCGTGCGGGGTGCCAGTGCGGGTGTCGCTGTTCAGCCCGTCCTCGGTGAGGACACCAGCCTTAAGGAACGCGCGGACCAACCCCAGGACGCGCTTGTCGGCGATCCGGCCACGGACCCGCTTCATGAGGGCAGTGTGGTCGATATCGTCGAAACACGCCGCGATATCACCCTCGAACACCCACTCATCGCCGCGGTTGCCCGTCGTGTCGTCCTGGATCTCAGCGACCGCGTCCTGGGCTCGTCTTCTCGGCCGGAACCCAGAAGAGCAGGGTTCGACGTCGGCCTCGACGATCGGCTCCAGCACCAGCTTCAAAGACGCCTGGACAATCCGGTCCGTCATCGACGGGACCCCCTCAACGAGCGGGTCTTCCCGCTCCCCTTGCCGATGATGCGCTGACGCACCGGCAGTGGCGTCAACTCCCCCGGCCTTCACCTGTCGGCGCAGGTCGACGAGCATCTCGGTCACCTCCTCGGCGGGAACGAATCGCGGCACGATCCCGTCCACCCCCGCAGTGCGACCACCCGTGTTACCCCGCACCCGGTGCCACGCCGACGTCACCTCCAGCGGCGCCGAAACACCCGTATACACCGGTGTATCTGCTCCTCATACATCGGTTGCTGCTGAATCACACTGAGCCCCTTCACCATGTGACCGGCTTTCCCGACCCCGGACCATGACCGGCTGCCCGTCCCCTACCGACAGCATCAGTCGGCGACGGACCCTCCCGCCCGGCCCGGGCTGGCTGCCCGGAACCGGCGGGACCGCCGGCAGGGTTCCCACGGTCACTGCTGACCGTTCGACCGGGCCGGCATCCAGCTATGCCCCTGCACCATCGCCATGGCTACGCAGCAGGCCTTCACCATGGCCTCCTGGCCCGACGACATCCTCCGGACCACGAGTTCTCCGCCCCACTCATCGGTAACCCAACCAAAGCCGAGCCTCAAGTAATCGGGGCAGTTACCCGGTGCGACCCAGCCCATGTCCGCCAGGTTCCGGGCTGGTGGGTGCACTCCAGGGGCGTTCAGACACTGGTTCCTCACGCATGCCTCTCCTCGTGCTAGCCGACGGCTTCCCTTCTCCAAGGCTCAATGCGACGCAGAGGCACCGTAGAACCACTCCTCCCACGAGGACCTCGGTGAGAGAAAGCCGATTCCACACCGGGCTCGCGGCGATATCCGTACGTGAGGCTCGGAGTTCTTTCGCACTTCAGCAATCAGGTGACGGCCTGGTTCGTGCGCGAACGTAGAGTTGGTGAGGTCCGGGCACCGTATTGCGGGTAACACATTGTTAAGCGATGGTTCTTCTAAGACTCAATGCGCACCCTTGCCTGGTCGCCGAAGCGTCTGATTCCCCATGACGCTCAGCAACTCTGAGCCATATATGTTCAGAAGCACAGCACTGGAAACCCGTTTGCCCGCCCATGCCTGGCCGTCCTGAGGATGGCGAGATCATCGCCGTTGAGGGGAGACTCAAACGCACTTGTGCAGGGCGAAGGCGAGTTCGAGTTGTTGCTTGTCATCGAGGGAGGCTTCGAACTGGCGGTAGCGGGCGCGGTCTTTGGCGGTGGGTCGGTTTCCTCGCCAGGCGGGTGAGAGGTCGAGGTGGGCGTGGGCGATGTGGGTCCATTGCCAGGTGAGGCCGAGGTCGACGCTGCTGGGGTGGGTGCCGGGTCGGTTGCGGTGGGCCCATTCGTCGAACCAGTTGCTCGTGCCGAGGCGGTGGCGGATCTTGGCTTCGATCGCGCGGTAGTCAACCTGCGGGGTGTCTTCGATGGCCCGCCAGATCCTGGCCTTCCATTCGTCGGCGGTGACGAGCATCGTCGCAGAGGAGGCCCTAGCGCAACGCACTCCCATCGGTCCGGGCATGGCGAGGGCTTCTGCGGCGGCGGCCCAGGACTTGATGTCTGGGTGCAGCCGGGCCAGGGAGAGGGACGCGAAGAGCCGGATCGTGGCTTCGTTGGAGTCGGATGCGCCGGTGAGGTGTTCGACGTACTGCTTGTGCGGGATGACTTGGGGGATGACGAGCAGGTTGATCGGCATACGGGCTTTCTCGGGTCGAGGGGTGTCGAGGTGGTGGGATAGGCGACGGTGCGGGGCGCGGGCGGCCATGACGAGGCGGGTGAGTGTGGGGGTCATGACGCTGCGGTCGGCCAGCCATCCGAACGGGCCGTCGTTTGTCGTGGGGGTGAGCTCGGCCCACGGGGTCACTAGCGTCGCGGCGGTGTCGAGGTCGCTGGCGGCCAGGATCGCGTCCGCGGTGGCCAGGGCTTCGCCGCGGAGTCGGGGATCATCGGGTGGGCGGAGCCCCCAACGTGGCCCCCGGGTCGAGGTGCGGACTGCGGCGGCGGTCGCGAGGTCGTGGACCCAGCCAGCGAGAGTGTCGGCGCCGGGTTGCCCGCCGAGGTGCAGCAGCAGTGTGGTCAGGTGCCGCAGGTCGGCCAGGTATGCCTCCGGCTTGTGTGGCCGCCCGAGGACCGTGACGTGTTTACCGGCGAGGGCTACATCGATTCGTGCCTGGGCCGCAAGGAGCGCCGGTGTGGCTGCCTCAGCGGGGAGGGTGGTGAGGTCGTGCTGGCATTGCGTGAATGCCCCTTGACCGAGTGGGTTCCCACAAACGGTTGCGGCGCCGACGCGACGCAGGTGGGAGTGGCGTTGGTCGCGGAACGGCCGCCGACATGACGGGCACTCGGGCCGGAGCATGACGCTGTGGTCGGTGCAGGCGGTGACCAGGAGGAGTCGCCAAGCGGTCTTCCAGGTGCCGGTGTCGGCGAGGCAGGCCGGGCAGATCTGGGTGCCGTGGGCGGGGGTCCAGCCGCGGGCGGCGACGTGCCGGTAGGAGTGCGGGTCGGTCGGGTCGAGCCCGGTGAGGTCGAGGGCGGTGCCGTCGAAGGTGGCGAGGGTGGCGGCATACACACTGTCCTGTTCGACGCGGGCAAGCGCAGCGAGCCGGGTGACCGTCTCGGGCGAGGGCGCCAAAGTCAGGTACCGGGTGCCTGCGCGGCCACAACCGGTCGCGGCGAGGAGTTGGGCGGTGGTCAAGCCGTTGGCATCGGCGAGGTGTTCGAGCCAAGATTCGATCGACTCCCCAGGCCGGGGAGCGATGGAGACCGGCAAGGCCGCAGTCATGGCCGGCCGGGGGGTGTGCGCGGCCCCCAGGCCCTGTCGTCCGGCAAGAGATCCTGGGGTTCACTTCCAGGTCCCTGGCGAGGGTGGACGTCAGTGGTCAGAGGATCGCTCGGTGTGCTCGAGGTCGTTTCTGCTGTCGGGCAAACCCGGCTTTCCGCTTTGTGGGGAAGCTCGGGTTGCGGAGCAGCAGTCATACGCTCCTCCGGTCACGTGCCTGGCGGAGCCGGCCCTGGTCGAGGCGGCCGTTGCGGTATCCGAAGCCGGCGGCGATGCCGGTGTACCCGGACAGTTCGGCGAGTTGGGCACACTCCGCGGCGATGGGGCATGTGGCACATAGAGCGGCGGGCTCGAGGAGAGCGGCCTGTCGGGCCGCCGTGGTGCGTGAGGCGGCATACGTGGCTTCCCATCTGGTCCATTCGGCGGTGAGGTCTTTGCACCTGCCTTCGGCGAGGGTCCAGGCTGCGTCGCGGGCGAGAACCTCACGATTGATGCTCCTCACCGGTGGCTCCGATCTGCGCCGACGCAGGCAGCCGGGACCCGTGCCGTGGTGATGGTGATGGTCTCGAGCAGCTCGGGGTTTGGGCCGTAGTCGCAGAGCAGCTGGTGTTGGAGGTCGGCGCGTGATTCGAGGGCGGCCGCTCTTGTGGTGAAGACGCCGACGGGGTCGGTGCAGTCCCACAGCAGCCAGACGAGGTCCGCTGTCGGGGAGGGTGGTCGGTGGGTCGTTGTGTCGGGAGTGGTGGTCACATCTGGCTCCACGTCTCGATGAGCTCGGCGGTGAGCTCGGTCCGCGTGTTGTACGGGAAGATGGAAGGGTCTGGGATGGCGGTGACGAGGTCAACAGCGGTTTGGGTTTCGCAGACGCCGAGTACCAGCTCATGGCGACTCGCTGTCCAGACCCGAGTGGGCAGCACAGTCTCGGCAAGGATGCCTTGGACGATGAGGCGCAGCTCTTGGCGTAGTGCTGGCAAAAGCTCGGACCCATAGCTGCAAGGGGGATGCGCTTGCGGCGTGCAGGATTCGGTGGGCGCCTTCCCGGGTGCTCCCTTGTGATGGCCGGGCTGTTGTCATCCGTACCTCCTGGTGACGGTAGGGGTGGTCATAGCCACGGTCGGGATGGTGGTGAGGTCGGTGTCGGCGAGTTGGCGTTGCCCGGCCTCGTGGAGCGCCAGGCGGGTCTCGGGGTCGATGGTGGCGTCGAAGGCGCGCACGTGTCGGTCGGGGACGAGGGGGAACGGGCTGGTCCACATGGGTCCGCGGGTGAGGCGCGTCCAGATCCAGCCCAGTGCCAGGACCCGGGGGGCGTACCCGTCGATCTCCGGCAGGTGCCTCGCCGGCACGGAAGGCCGGGGCAGCGTGGTGACGGCGCGCAGGATGTCGCGGCGACGCTGGTAGTCCACGAGACCCGCGCTGAGGAGCACCGTGACCGCGTGGCCGATGAGTTGCGCGTCGGTGTGGTTGATGCCGCGGCCGAGGCGAATGCCGTCCAGCAGCCGGCTGGTGTCGGTGTCGGTGGTGCCGAAGGCGAAGGCGGCCCGGCTGGACGAGGGCGAGCGTCCGTGAGTTTGGGCGAGCAGCATGTGCAGCGCGATGGCGGCGTTCCAGCGGGTACGCCAGTCGGCGGGATCGGGGAGGCCGTCGTCTTCGGGGTGCGGCAGCAGTGCGGGGACGTGCTCAGTGCGGATGCCGTGCCGGGCGGTGTGGTGCTCGAGCTGGGTGAGCAGCCATTGGAGGCGGCGGCTGTCGGTGGCGTTGAATCCCGCAAGAATCGGTTGCCGCTGGGGCGCGGGAGGGCGCTGCGGGAGGTACTTGTGCGGGTGGCGCACCGGCTGCCGACGCCTGCGGGAGTGGCCTTCGCGGGAGAGCTGGTCGCGGCTGCCGGTGGAGTGCAGGGCCGGGGCGGTGCTGACCAGGATCGTAGCGACCGTGGCGGGGTCTGTGCTGGGGAAGGCGGCCCAGGCCCGGGCAGCCTCTTGGTCGATTGGTGGAAGGGAGGTGTGGCGTCGGGGCCAGGTGTCGTCGATGGTCTGGGCGATGAGGGCGCACATGCGGCGGAACCGGCCGAGCCGGACGCGGGCGCTGTGGTGGGTGATGGACGTCTCGGCCATCTCGATGAGCTCGTCGACGAGGACGGTGAGGTCCCACGGAGTGTCCACGATCGTCGCCGCCGGTGCCGCGGTCGCGGACACGAGCAGGACATTGCAGTGGCGGCACACTGGGGTGAGCGCGGTCTGCCAGAGCAGTTCACGGCGTCCAGTGCGGGGAGTGCACTGTGGGCAGATCCAGTCGGCGAAGGAGTGTAGCCGCCACCCGCCGCGGTGGGTGGGGCCGCGTCCGCGAACGGTCGGTGGGTAGCGATCCATCGTCAGCTGCGCTGCGGCTGCAGTATCCAGTCCCGCGAGGGCAGCGATGGTGGCGAGTTCGCGGGCGGGGACGCCGACGTCGTGGCGGTGCACTGGAAGGATCCGGCTGCGGGTCAGGCCGTTGGCGTCGGCGAGGCGGGTGGCATACGAGGTGAGGGGTTCCCCGGTCGCGGGGATGGGCCGGACCGGCAGGGCCACGGTCATGGCCGGCGCCTCTTCTTGCCGGCTTCGTCGAGCTGACCGTCTACCGAGCGTTCGCTGAGCTTGATCGCGTCGAGGTCGTCGTGGGTGATGATGCTGCGCCGGTCGTGGACGGCATCCAGGACGGAGCCGGCGACGAGCTTGGCGACCTCCCCGACGAAGCCTTGGGTGCGACGCCACATGTGCTGCGCCAGCTTGTTCACGAACAGGTCCGGCGGCGCGTTGGGGACGTGCTGCAGCGGCCGGTCACCCGCGGTGGCGAGCAGGTCCTGCCAGGCGGCCTTCTTCTCGATCGTGCTGATCTGAAAGGCATCGATGGTCATCGTGGTCAGCCGGGCCCGGATCTGCGGGTCGTCGAGGATCGCGGTGCCGTGCAGGTTCGCGCCGACGAGGATGACCGTGCCGTTGTTGACCTCGCCCAGCTCGGTGTTGAGGAACTTGATGTAGTCCAGGACCGCCCGGCTTTGAGCGCTGGTAGAACGCAGCATGTGAGCGTCGTCGAGGATGACGGCGCGCACTCCGTGCATCCGCAGCGCGTGGAGCACCCGCGTCGTGGTGGTCCGGGCCAGGCCCTCGGGCGGGTAGCCGAGGTAGAGCAAGATCAGCGCGTTGATCTCCTTGATCGAACTCGACGCCATCAAGGTCACGTAGACGACCGGCACCCAGTCCGCGATCACCCCGGGCTGGGGCGACCAGGTCGGCCGCGCGGCCGTCACCTGATCGCCCAGAGCGGACCGGTGCAGCCCGAATCCCCAGTGCTTGAGCAGCGTCGACTTCCCGGCCGAGAACGGCGCGGTGACAGCAACCATCGGCATCGCTCCGGGCGGGCGGAGCCGGTTTGTGGCCACGACGTCATCCAGGTGCGTTTGCACGGCCCGCATCGGTTGCGACACCACGACGGTCGAGTTCATCGCCACCGTGAGCTTGCGGAAGTAGTCATCCTTCGAGTCCTTCGACAGAGCCTCGTACTCGGCGATGGAAAGCGGGTCGGGCCACTCGGGAGCCGCTGTCGTGGCTTGGCGGTGCCAGTCGTGCGCGTCCATGTCAGACCATCTCTCGGTAGTCGGGCCAGGGCTCGTCGTCGCTCTCCTGGGCGGATTCAGTGGCCGTCGGCTCGGAACTGCTGTCTGTCGCCACGGGGGCGGGGAAGCGCAAGACGTTGCCTTGCTGGGCGAGTTCGAGCGCTCGGTGCGCTTCGGCGACCTCGGTGTGGTCGCGTTGGGCTTGTCCCCATCGGATGTATGCCGCGGACAGCTGCGCTCGTGACTCGTCTTTGCCCTTGGGGGTGGCGAGTTCGCCGATCTCGTCGACGATCTGGAGCATGATCGTGCGCTTCTTGAGCACGCGATTGCCTCCGCGTTCTCGAATGCGTTCGTTGACACGGTCGACAAGAACGTCGACGAGGGGTGCGTCAATGAGGTGTCGGCCGCGCCAGCCGATCTCGTGGACCCGGTCGGTGTCCGGGTGGCGGAACCAGATCCGCGTCATGTCGCGCGGATCGTGATGGAACGGGATCGCACCGTCTTGTTCGCGGAAGGTCCCCTTGCGGACGTCTCGGAATTCTTCGAGAACCTCATCGTCATACGAGAGGTTCTTGAACTCGACACCAGCGTGACCGGGCGTGAGCCAGATGACCGGCAGGAACTGATAGATCAGATCCGGGTGAAGGGGAATCGTGACGCGCCCAGACGCGGCGAAGAGTGCGTCCCAGTACTCCAGCGGGGTCAGTCGTATGCCGCGCGCTCCGGGGAGCACTAGACCGTCGTGTGGCTGCCGGTGGTAGTCGAGGGTCAGGAAGCGTTGCATCGCGCGGAGGTACTCCTCGGCGGTGCACATGGGTTCGTCCGCCACGACGCCGACCCAGGATCCTCGCTCGTAGACGCCGCGCCCTTTGAACGATGGGGATTGTTGGTAAAAGCGTTGGTATGTCTCATGGAGACGCTCAATGTGGGGGTTGTCGCTCGGCTTCTTCCCGCGGCTGAGCTGGAGCGTGGTGCCGAACTGGTCGAGCAGCGAGCGGAAGTAGTCTCCGACGTAGATGGTGCCGTGATCGGAATGAACCGTGTGGGGGGTCATTCCCGGGGTTCGGTGTTCACCCCAGATAGCGAGGTCGGGCTTGGTGACGCCGCGCCGGCCGGTCCGGACGGGATTGCCGCTGAGGTCGAGGGACTCGGGGACGCCGATCCAGCGCCAGTCGTCGATTGTCGGTCCGTCCGGGCCCTGCTCTACCAGCATTGATTGCTCACGCATCGTGTCGTAGAGCAGAAGCCCTACGTCGACTCCGTTCGCGGAGCGTGGGAAGAGCCGCATGGCGGTGACGACTCGGGTGGCCGTGCTCATCATCGAGCCGATCTCGACGCTGACCGGTCGGTCCTGGATGGGGTCGTAGATGAGGTTGTCGCCGCGGCAGATGTCCGTGCAGCAGGCGCTGGGATGGTGAGCCGGGAAGCTCTCGTGGCCCGAGACCCTACGGAGGCTGCGTGACTTCTGCTGTTTGGTCGTTCGCCCGATCGCGCGCCAGTGGTGGCTGAGGTACTCCTCCATGAGCCGCTCGGGCAGGTTCCCGATGACCAGACCTTCCTGCTTCATCTGCAGGCGGATTCGGCGTTCGATCTCGTTGCGGCTGATCGCGCTACGGCGCCCGTCGAACTGCCGGAAGTGCTCTTCGGCGATGCGGCGGAAGTTGGCGTCGAGGGCGTCGAAGCCTTGCTTGTCCCGCGTGCTGCGTCCGTCGACGACCCCACCGAGCCCCAGGCTCAACCAGTTCTTGTCCCAGGTCATCATGGCACGGCCGGAGATGGACGGCTTCTGGATTTCCCCGTCGTAGACCCGCTGCATGACGGTCCGATCGACGGTCCGCTCGAACGACACCAGACGGCTCATCTGCTCGTACCGTTTGGTGAGGCTCATGCCGTAGGTCTCACCGAACGGCCAGAAGGGCTCGCCCGGCTGCGCGAGTTCGGCGATCCCCTCGCGGTAGCCGGTGCGCACCTTGAGGATGCATTGCTGTCGGAACAGCGCGGCGGCCTGGACGTCAGCGGGTAGCTGGGCGAACCACGGCATGAGTGAGGAGTGGAGCACCTGGACTCCGGAGTCACTGAACTCCCTGGCGTCCAACTCCGTGAACGCGGTGAAGTAGGTGCGTCCCGTGGAGTCCCTCAGGTGAGCGCCATGGCGGTCGATCTCGTCGACGACGGCGACACCTCGATTGGTGAGGATGCGCATGCCGACGGCGATCTCGACCGTGGCCTTACCCATCCGATGCTCCACGGGCCCAGGCGATCGGGGCTCGTCTGCCGATCCAGTGGTCCAGGTCGACGACGAGGTCGCCTCGCCATGCGTAGTGCCACATCGCGGAGACCAAGTGCCCCGAGCCACGGTCTGCCTCGAGGATGTCATTCATGGTCGCGCCAGCCGCGCAGATCTCGATCAGTTGTGGCCTCGCCGCCTCGTACCAGGGCCTGTCGTGTCGGTATGCCGCGAGCCACCTCAGGTTGTACTTCTTGGCGCGTGAATGCCCGGCAAAGGCGTCGTAGTCCCAGCCGACCTCCCGGCATGCCGCGGCGGTCGCGTCGCTCTGAAGGCGGAACTTCTCGTCCTGGCGCTCCGCTGAACGAACATTCCAGATGGTGACGCGGCCTGCCGTGTCGAGCATGAGCAGGTCGGGTGTGTGGATCGTGCGCCGACCATTCGGCATCTGCACCCCGAGGCGAGCGGGCTGCGACACGAACCACGCAGCTGTCGGATCGCGCTCCAGCATCAGGAGCAGGTCGTACTCCAGGCCCGACTCCAGCTTCAGGACAGTGCCCGTAACGAAGCAGTGCGCCTGCACCGGGATGTGCCTCGACTTCTCCGTCGACCGCGGGTTCCGGATTGGCCGCAGTTTGGGGACGTCGGGTGGTCCGAGGGACCAGTCCCATCGGATCGGATCCGACCCCTGAGGACGGAAGGTCCAGTCGGTGACCCGACCCACGGGGGCTGGCCGCACGCGTGCGGCATCAATAGACTGACCCAACGGAGGATCCTCGCTTTGTCCAGAAGCGCTTGCATCGGATCCACCACGAGGGCGCGCCTTGCTGCCAACAGGGCGTGCCCTCACTTGCTGTAGACCCACTATGCACCCTAGTCCTTGACCTGCCTCGGACGCAATGGTTTGCCCGCACGGTGTGTCACGACATGCCCGAGAGAGAGCGTCTCATTGCACTGCATAACTATGCGGTCCAACGCCAATCTGATAGGGTCACTCCTCGCATGCGCGGTCGGGCCTCATCTCTGAACGGCGACCGTCGTCGCAGGTCGGGAATATACGGGCTATCCTCCGACACGTGAGTCGCATGTCCTCGAGAAACCTACGAGAGTCGTATGCTGGCGAGCGCAAGCCAGCCACACGAGGGCTGACCAGCCCCACCCGAACCGGCCTGACCAGCCGTACGACCTCGGAGGATGGTTCATCCTCCACGAGGAAGACCATGAGACCTTCGTTGGAAGTCCTCCGCCGACGACGCGGCGCATCCGCGCGCCCGGACAACCTTGTTGAGGACCTGGAGGGATGCATCCAGCCCGCTGCCGAGACGGGCTGCTTGGCTCCTGCGTGTCACGAGGTCGTCACCTGGCCGAAGACGGGCGGCCGCCCGAGCCGGTTCTGCTCCCGGAGCTGTCAAGAGCGCTTCGAGCGCGAACGTGCGCGCCTGCTCGCCGAGGTAGCCGAGATCGAAGCTGCCCTGCCCATGTCCGAGGCCCCGGCGCAGCGCAGATACTTGTCGAACCAACTGAGCCGTCGCACATGGCTCTTGGAGCGCTACCCCTTGCCTTACAAGGAACAGGCGCGACTACTCGAGGTGGAGAGGAAGCGTCCCAAGTGACCGAGACTCGACTCGAGCTCATGGGGCCGGGTAAGGACAAGTTCCTGCTCGGGCTCAAGGACTTCGACGTCAAGCCCGTGTGATGACTCGATCAGCGGCGATCAGCCAACCCCAGGCCACGGTGCTCATCTCCAGCAACCGCATCCGCAGTCTCCTACGCAACCGTGGTCAGGCCGCTTCCGACCTGGAGGGCCTCGGCAGCGGCAACTTGTCGTCACTGGCCGGCGAAGACGGTGAGATCCACTTCGAGGACCTATTGGTGCTCGCAAAGCACTTCAAGCAGCCGTGGCCATATCTGCTCTTGGACGTGGAGGAGGAATGGAGAGCGACAACGCACGATCACCGCACCCTACGCAGCATGCCGGTCACGGCGGAGGCGACCGAGCGGCTCTTCGACATAGTCGATGGGGTGTTCGAGGTGTTGGAAATCAGCGCGGAGCTCGGCGAGGAGAGCGCGGACCTCCCCACAGCGCCAACTTCTCTGGCAGATCCACCTATCACGGTCGGCGCGAGTCTTCGCGACTATCTAGGTGTGTCATTCGAAGACCAGCTCGCAAACGCCGAGCAGTATGCGGCCCTGCGACTTTGGGCGCGAGCCGTCCAAGCCCATGGCATCTTCGCGTTCCAGCGAACGATGCCAGACACGGGCGTGCGCGCCTTCAGCCTGTCGGTTGGCAGCGAGGCGGCCATCGTCACCGACAGCACCGATACTCCGTACGCTCGCGTCTTCTCCATGCTGCACGAGTTGGTGCACTTGGCACTTCGAGATGCTGGCCTGTGCGACCTTGATCGGCAGAGTCGAGTGGAGTCCTACTGCAACGCGGTTGCAGCCGCATGTCTTCTCCCGGCCGACATGCTCAGAGAAGCATTCAGGAACACCCCTTTTGTCGGGGAGCCAGCCGAGGACGACGCCAGACTGAAGCGCCTGAGCCGTCGCCTCGGCGCATCGCAGGCGGCAGTTCTGATCGCGCTCAAGGACCATCACCTCGCGGACGACGAACTGCTAGACCAGATCGAGGCGAGACGGGCAGCGCGACTACCCAAGGCTAGGGACGGGTCGGGTGGCCCCACCTACTACGACGTCCGGATCAGCCGAGCCGGATCGCTATTGCTGGGTCGAGTGTTCGATGCGCTGGACTCAAGAGCGATAGAGGCAGAGACTGCCGGAGCCATGCTGGACGTCAAGGGTCATCAGCTCCAGCGTCTGCGGGAGGCCTGGACCGAGGCGGCCCATTCGCATGACTGACGCCTCACCTCTGTTCGAGACTCTAGAACCCCAGTACGTCATCGACACCAATGTGATCTTGGGGTTCCTGAAGAAGACCGACGATGAGCCGTGGGGGGCTGACGCGTTCCCTCATCACTGGCGACTGATCGACGCGATGCTCAGCGATGGTCGCATCGTCAGCACGGTCTCGGTCATGGCCGAGCTCGAGGACTGGCAGGACCGGGTCATCGGCTTGAGTCACTGGATGAAGGCTTATCGGTCCGTGTTCCTGCCCCCCAGCACCGAGCAACTTCGGTGGGCTAAGAGGATCACCAACGCCTACCCCGTGTACAGCCGCTCCACCAACTTCGAAGCCGACCTGATGGTGATGGCCCTGTCAGGCGCCCTGTCAGCCGCTGCGTTCTGCGCAGAGAAGCCGTCCGGTCATGGACCGAAGAAGCCGAAGATGCCCTACGTCTGCCGGGAGCACGGGATCGACTTCGTAACCGTCTCGGGCTTCTTCCGACGAGAACCGGTGGTGATGTGACCGCTCGCTCGGCACTCCAGCCGGTCACCACTTGAGGAATGAAACAGTGACGACACACGCTCAGTTCGGACCTGAGTTCGACAATGTCATCAGCCCGTTAGGGAACGTCCAAGCGGCCTTCGGCCGCAACGTGCTCGATGCGCTCGTGGTACCGCTACGCGAGGCGGCTGCCCAGCGTCGGACCGACCGCAAGTGGGGGCCAGGTGTGCTCGGCTGTGCCATGTGGATGGACGACCCGGAACTCATCGACGTGCTCACCAACATGGCGAACGCGTGCGTGGTTATCACCAAACAGAGGGAGCACAAGTACAGGGACTCCAAGTTCAAGCGGCTCGAGACCCTTGCCCAGAGCGGTGGCCTCGCGCAAGGTGCCTACCCCGAGCTCGATGAACTCGCACCGCGCGTGGACGGGCGTGCGCGAGTCGTCGGCCCCTACTCGTCAACGTCAGACGCGGATATCGGCGCAGTTCGCGAGTTGGGCTTCCGTCGGGTGAGTCAACGCCTCGTGCCGATTGTGCACGCGAAGATCCTCTTGCTTGGCTGGATGGGTTGGACTGATGAGCACCCCAGTGGCTACGCGGTCGAACAGCTGTTCTTCGTCCCTGAACGGCTTTGGATTGGTTCCGCCAACTTCACGTCCAGTTCTCGGCACAGTCTCGAGATGGGCATGTGGACGACGGACCGAGAGCTGGTCTTGACGGCAAGAAGGTGGCTCCTCGGCCTGGTAGCACAGTCCGAGCCACTCCGTTCGCCCAGTGACGACCTCAATCCCGAACTCTTGCCCGTTGAGTACGACGATCAAGCGTTCGCGGACTACCTGTGGGAGCACAGGCACGAAGCGGGAGACGACATGGACGGCGAAGATTCGTGAGCTAGGGCGTCTCGCTCGCCGCGCCAAGCCCAAGGCGCACGCTACATAACCTGTCGTTGTTCTTCCTCATTGAGCCATAACGCAACGTTTATGATTCATACCAATGGCGCTTGTGAAGTTTTCGCTGCATCTCGACAACAGCTCAGAACCCTTGGGCCATGTTGGTGAAGCGTGAGTAGTGGCCTTGGAAGGCGAGCACGATGGTGTCGGTGGGGCCGTTGCGGTGTTTGGCGACGATG
>PDWJ01008367.1_pt1 | contig 14405 bp, 14 predicted proteins | sample 1430881 | NCBI WGS metagenome assembly PDWJ01 (sample SAMN01162460, study PRJNA174530) | Oral metagenome, whole genome shotgun sequencing project. | biome: Marine environment; feature: Marine mammal; material: Swab sample of the gingival sulcus; isolation source: swab sample of gingival sulcus... | reverse complement strand
GATACCGAATCCTATCCATTGACGAGAAGTGAACCAGAATCAGGCAGAATTCAGTGAAAAATCAGCCCTGAACGAGGGGATATGAGAAATCCGGGTTAAAGGTAAGACTGAGAAAAAACGGAGAACCGTTTCTCCCGCATCTGTCACTGAATCGTCAGAATACCCATTACCCTTGCCAGTCCTGCCTCGGCTGTCTTCAGAGAATACAGAGCTGAAGCGTAGTTCGTTCTCGCTGTGGTCAGAGCCAGAAATGCACCGTCCATCTCAATACGGGTAATCATTCCAGCTTCATAGGATACCTGCGCTATCTGGGCTCCCTCTTCAGCCTGTACTACCGTTGAACCAGCTGCTTCAACGGTCTTTCTGGCCTGTTCAAGGGCATTCCAGGAAGCCACCAGACCAAGGGAAGAATAGTTCTCAATGTCAGAAGCCTGAGCCTGATAGACCAGCCTGTCATACCTTGCACTGCGGTATCCGCTGTAATCGGAAAGACCGTTTACAATAGGGACCTGTACAGCAGCTGAGACTGTCCAGTTTCTGTGATAGTCGTCAGCGGTAATCTCTGTGATATCATCAACCTGAGCCTCAAAGTTGTATTTGGTCTGAATAAGAAGCTGGGGAGCAAATGAAGAAGCAGCCAGGTTCACTCCATCATCTCCCAGCTTTCGCATTGCTGCTGCCATTTCAAGCTCGATGCTGGAAGAAGACATCACCGTTCTTGCCTCCTCCAGCGAAGATGGAAGCTGAACAGGGAAGGAATCTGTTAAGTCACCTTCAACTGTTACAGTTTCACTCTCAGGGTATCCCAGGCTTACTGCAAAGGCTGCTGCGGCGTTCTCAAGGGCTGCAGCTGCTGCTATGGAGTCAGGTCGCCTGTTCTCCATTGCCACCTGGCTCTGAAGAAGCTCAAACCTGCTTGCCATGCCTGTTTCATACCTTAAAGAAGTTAGTTCATAACCCTCACGGGCTATTTCCATGGCCTCAGTGGCAACCTCGTTCATCATTCGAGCAAGAAGCACACTGTAGAATGCGCCCACAACATCTGAAACTGCGTCCTGTTCAGCAGCTGAGAGAGAGCTTTCAGCAAACTCAAGCGCAGTTGATGCCATTGAAGCGCCGGCAGGCCCCTGGGCTACAATGGGAATTGCGGCTGTTATACCGTAGGAAGATGCCCACTCAGTCTCAAGAGGTATTGCACCAAGCCCGGGCAATATCAGTTCCCTTATGTCATGATCCTGCTTGTAACCAAGTGTTGCACTTACCCTGGGAAGGAACCATGTGCGGGCATTGTTCCTCTCCCATCGGGCACTTTCCACTTCATTCCTGGCAGCAGCCACATCTCCCCTCTGTGACAGGGCGATCTCCACTGCCTCTTCAAGAGTGCAGGCTCCTGCAACTGCCGCAGTCAGGAGCATTGCCGCTATTGCTGCTGAATACTTCATTCTGCCACCTCCTGTGCCTTCCGGAACCTTCCGAAGACAAGGTAAAGAGCAGGTACAACAAAGAGAGTAAGGAATGTACCTACACTGAGTCCGCCGATAACTGCCCTGCCCATAGGCGCATACAACTGACCGCCTTCACCTGCTCCTATAGCCACAGGAACCATTGCCAGTACTGTGGTTGCAGCGGTCATGAGAATAGGTCTGAGTCTTGTGCGGCCGGCTTCAACTATTGCTTCAATGCGATTCTTGCCCTGATCCATCAGCTGGTTGGCATAGTCCACCATAACGATACCGTTGTTCACTATGATGCCCACAAGCATAATCAGCCCTATGAATGACAGTGCAGAGAAGGAAGTTCCGGTAAGGGCAAGCATGAAGATTGCACCTGATACTGCCAGAGGAACTGTGAAAATGATGATAAACGGCTCAAGCAGCGACTCAAACTGTGATGCCATAACCATGTACACTAGAACAGCTGACACTATCAGAGCTATGAAAAGCCCCTGGAAGGTTTCTGCCTGGTCTGATATCTGCCCTTCTATCTCGTAACGGTAACCATTCATGTCGAACTGAGAAACCACCCTCTCCACATCAGGAGCGATTTCTCCGATTGTTCTTGTTCCGGAGATACTGCCGGAAATGGTAACAACCCGGTTCTGATCCCTTCTGATAATATCCTTGGGTATGAGTTCCTCTTTGAAGGTGCCCCAGGCTTCAAGGGGCATACCGTTCACCACAGTGGCATTAAGGTCTGCAAGTGAATTTCTGTACTCCTCGGGATAACGAAGGTTAACATCGTACTCTTCAGAGTTCTCCCTGTAAACAGAGATGTCACTTCCCATGAGGGCTATATTGGTTTCCATTCCCAGCAGGTAAGGTGAAGCTGCCCTCAGGGAAAGCACATCGCAGCTGGGGACGAACGAGTACTGTGATATTCTGTCATTCAGGGAAGACCTTGCGTCTTCAACACCGTCAATGGCCGAAAGTTCAGCTGCCAGCTCTTCACCTATTGTGCTCAGGGTCTCTATGTCATTGCCGTATACATTCACCACAACAGGGTCTCCCCCCTGCAGCGCAGCAGTAAGGGGATCGTTTCTGGAATACTCCACATCAGGGTATCCTGCAAGAATATTCCTTATTATCTCTTCTATCTCCTGCTTGCTGAGGTCTCTGTCGTATGCGGGAACAAGCCTTACCATAAGGTTGGCTTCGTTGGTTCCTGAACCGCCGGCCATTGCCATTACTCCCTGGCTCTCTCCTGCGGTGAAGTAGATGTGGTCCACGACTTCAGGAGGGAGAGTTTCAGCAATCTCAGCCGCCACTTCAACCATTGTGCTGTCTGTTGAATCAAGCTCTGTTCCAGGTGAACGGTAGATGACGAACTGCACCATACCATTGTCCAGCTGTGGAATGAATTCAGAAGGTATCGTCTTGAGCACCAGAAGGGATATCAGAAACAGAAGTGCAGCACCTCCGATAACTGTTTTCTTTCTGGTAAGCACTCTGGCCAGACGGTTGGCATAACGACTGTCTACTCTGTTCAGGAAATTATCAATGGCAAGAGCAGTTCTTCCCTTCTTTCTTCTGGCACCGATCTCATGCATTCTGCTTGTCATGAGAGGAATAAGAGTAAGCGCCACAAACAGGGAAACCAGGAGTGTTGAGCTGATTGTAAGGGAAAGGTCCCTGAAAAGCCTGCCTGTAACACCTGGCACAAACATGATAGGAATGAATACCGCAAGGGTTGTCATTGTGGAAGCGGAAACAGCCATACCCACCTCTGAAGCTCCCTCAACAGATGCCTTTTCAGGAGATGCCCCCAGTGCGGTTCTGTGTCTGAAAATGTTTTCCAGCACAACTATGGAGTTGTCAACAAGCATTCCTATGGAAAGAGCCAGACCGGCAAGTGAAACCATGTTAAGGTTCACATTGAATATTGCCATTACAGGAAAAGTAAGCAGTACTGAAAGGGGTATAGAGAGGCCTACTGTTCCAGAGGTTTTCCATGAACCAAGGAAGAAAAGCAGAACAATCACCGCTATTATAACTGCCTGCGCACCTGTTTTACCCAGGTTGGTAACGGAACTCCTGATGATTCTGGACTGGTCGTAAACCACTCCGGAGTTAACAACAGAACCGTACTGCTCATTCACTTCCAACAGGCCTTCATGGACATTGTTACAGACCTGCGCAGTGTTTGCGCCTGACTGCTTCAGCACCATTATGAGAATTGATCTTTCTCCGTCAACCATTATGGTTTCAACAAGCTCTTCAGTGCCGTCTGTAACTGTGCAGACATCGCCTACCTGAACCGGCAGACCATCGTGGTAGCCCACAACGATGCTCTCTATTTCCGTAAGTGAGTGAAATGCAGTTTCAACATTCAGAACAAAGTTCATTCCCCCTGCATCCATATCCCCTGCAGGAATATTGTTGCGCACCACAGAGAGAGCTCCGGCTATCTGAGAAATGCTGATTCCGTGCCTCTCCATCAGAGCAGGTTCAGCGGTTACATTTATCTGTCTTTCCAGACCTCCGTAGGCCACAACAGACGCAACACCTTCAATACGGGTAAGCATGGGGTTGATGTCATCGTCAACCAGCCTGCGAAGCTCGATGTCGTCCAGAACAGTACTGCCCACACTCACCACTATTACCGGTGAAACACTGGGATCCATGGGAATAACCACAGGTTCCTCTGCATCATCCGGCAGATCACCCTTTGCTCTGGTGAGGGCATTTCTCAGATCAATCTCAGCCTGATCCAGATCTGTTCCCCAGCCGAACTCGGCGTTAACCAGCGAGAGACTTGCAGAAGACTGGGATTCAATGTGTTCAACACCGCCTACAAGGGCAGCAGCCTCCTCAATAGGCTCGGAAACAAGGGTTTCAATCTCCTCAGGCCCTGCACCTGGAAGAACTGTCAGAACCATTATTCTGTTCAGGGACATCTCTGGAAAGAAGTCCAGCCCCAGAAGGCTGAAACCATAGCCGCCAAGACCGGCCATCAGTATGAAGACCATCAGGAAGGTGGTCTTTCTTCGTACAGCTATCTCAGGGAGTCTCATTGCTGTACCTCTACCCTCTCGCCATCGGCTACAAGATGCTGCCCTGCAACAATGACATGGTCTCCTGAAGAAAGCCCTGAAACTATCTCAACCATTCCTCCGTTATGAATACCGGTTTCCACCGGAACGATTGAGACAATTCCTTCAGATTCAACAGCAACTGCGTACTCCATAACTGCATCAGCTGTTGCTCTGCGAAGCGCTATCTCCGGAACTGAAAGGGCATTGTCGATTACAGAAACACCGATTGCAACACGGCCTGACTGGCCTGGAAAGAGTTCACCTGAAGAATTGTTGAACTCAACGGTAACAGCGATCATGCCTGATACAGGGTCAACCGATGCTGAGGCAGCGCTGACTAAGCCTGGATAATTCTGACGGTTTGAGGCAAGCTCAACTACTGCCGGCTGTCCCACCTGCACCTCTCCGAGATACTTCTCAGGAAGCAGCACCGAAGCACGGATTGTAGAGGCATTGGATATGGAAAGAAGCGGGCCTCCTCCTGCCATGTTTCCCTCACGGGCCCATACCCGGCCTACCACACCGTCGAAAGGCGAATTTACGAAGCTGTTCTCAGCCATGCTCATGGCCTGGCTGTACTGGGCCTGAGCAGCCACAAGCTGGGCTGAAGCAGCAGCTGCAGCAGCCTGTACTCCATCAAGCTGATATTCGCTCACGGCACCTGCTTCATAGAGTACCTGCATCCTCTCAAGGGTCTGTGCAGCATTGTCGGCATTTGCGCGGGCAGCATTAATACCTGCAACAGCTGCTGATGTGCCTGCGCTTACCTGACGGTCGGTAACAAGATAAACAAGAGGATCTCCCACCTTTACACTGTCACCTTCAGAAACAAGAACAGAGGAAATCCGTCCACCGACTGCAGGCACGATTATCGCATCTTCAGCGCCTTCCAGACGGGCTGATCTGTAAACCTCATCTGTAATCGGAGAAGGCGACACTTCCATAACTCTGACTACTCTCAGAGATTCCTCTGCCTGCTCTGATCCGCCGCACCCAAGGAAAAGCAGAAGTGCTGCAGCTATCATTTTCCTTTTCATTTTCATCTCCTCTTTATGCTCCGATGCCGTCAAAAAGCACATCGACGACATCATCAGTTACAAGTTCCTCGGTATTCTTAAGCAGTGTTCTGCTCTGAAGCTGCATCATAAAGGTGCCAAGCAGCATCCTTGCAGCCATGTATGGACTTATTGAGTCTTTTACTTCTCCTGAACCGTAGCCGTATTTTATGATCTCGCCCAGCTCCCGAAGGAGCATTTCAACCTCTTCGCCGAGACCTGCAAGTATCTCTTTCATTTCAGGTTCGCTTATGCTTCTCATGAAGAGGGTAAGTATGCCAGGTGTTTTCTTGGCAAGACGGTAAAGATCAGCACTTATAGCCTTGAGTTTCTCCCTCACAGCGATACTCGTGGCACTGTGGGCATAAATAACGGAGTTCACATCAGCCAGTGTTGTTCTGAGACACTCTCTGATCAGCTCCTCCTTGTTTCTGAAATGGTAATAAATTCCGGCCTTCGTAATACCGCACGCTTCTGCTATTGTGCTCATGTTCACATTTGCGTAGCTGTTGGTCATCAGAAGGTCTGTTGCCACTTTCATTATCTCAACCTTCTTCTCAGACATATCTCCCATTACAGCCTCCCTTGCAGGCTTTTTCTGCCTCATCATGCAAAATCCGGTGAACAAACCCGGCTGATGGCACTGTAAATCCCAAGTGTCTCTGAACAACCTGGGCATCAGGAAAGCATTGGAACACAACCACCTTACAGCACCTGACCAAACCAATTGCTTCTTCCATTCAGCACCTCTTACTTATCGGTCGTTAACCTACCTAACGGTAAGTAACATACAAGCTGCGCAAAATGTGTCAAGCCATAGCTCTATCTACTGCTGTACAGTGTTATGCAATTCTGTTGAGTTTCAGATTCTTTTCGTAATGCTGATCAGATTCTTGTTCCAGTGAGATACATTGATAAGCTGCCTGACTTATACTCATCTCCTTTTAAAGAGCTGTAAGACTCAAGAGATGTAAATCCAGCAGATCTCATAAGGGCTTTGATCTCCTCTTCCCCGTAAACCCGTACTCCGTACTCCCATTCCCTTCGGGAATTTCCGTTGAGAACTATCCACCGAATAGAACTCCATGTACGCTCCCGGTTCTCGGAATAATCATTCAGATAGAATACACCTTCACTGTCCTCAAACCAGTATTTTGAATCACCGTCGGCACCTCTTCCCTCCCTGGGATGCAGATGCAGCAGCAGCTTTCCTCCATGACGCAGGGAGGCAAAGCAATTCGCCAATACCCTGGCATCATCCGCCGGGTCGGAGAAGTATCCGAATGAGTTGTAGAGCATAATGATATGATCGAATGAATCAGGAGATACATATTCTCTCATATCTCCACAGAGGAATGTTGCCTGAAGCCCTTCAGAACAGGCGATACCAGATGCTTCGTCAACAAGGTCACTGTTCAGATCAACCCCTGTAACCGAATACCCCATTCGTGAAAGCGCCAGAGAATGCCTGCCGAAGCCGCATGCCAGATCCAGAACAGAATCGCCGGGTTTCATTCCCATAAGAGAAGCTGCTCTTCCTGCAGCTGCTTGGGACATCTCAACCCGTTTCTGCGTCCATATGAATGACCGGTTAAGGGTCCAGAACTCAGAATCAGTAAACCACTTTTTTGACTTGTCCATTCTCCACTCCATGAATATGACCAGCGCTGTCGAACCATCTAAAGCTCAGATGATAATTAATATTATACAAAAGCCATTTCCATAAAACAGTCAGAGAGCTGTCCCGCCTGGAAAAACCAAACTGGGAGAATCCCTTCTGCTGAAGATAATCTCTCCTGTCATGCTTCGGATGTGGAGAGTATGCGCAGTTATTATCTGTTCAGGAGAGGCGCAGGTGAGGGCGCATAGCCGGAGGCTATGTAACCGAGTCTGTAACGCTGCCTGGGCAGATAAGAACAAGCAGAATCCGTCATCTGAGGTTTGACAGGGCACTAAGTATGACGGCTTAATCTGCCTGTATGAAAACCTTGGATTATCAGGTTCAGTGCAGCAGGTCTTTTTTATTCGTACATATGTGATGGAGAAAACTGTCTACGAAATAAGACGGTGATATCTCAAAGCAAAATTCATAGAAACATTAGACGGAAAGTAAAACCTGTTCGCAGCATACATAAGTCCTGCTTAAGAATTCAGTTTCCACCGCTGCCAGGAAAGGATCAGCAGCTTTCAGGTTCGCAGTTCCTGCTTCAGAATTCGGCGCTCCAGTCAGGTGATGGATTCCCTGACAGTCATTCGATTAATCCCTTATCCGCCGCTGATACAGTTTTTCCTGACGAAGACCGGAAATGAATTTAAGAACCTCTGAAAGTGAAACCACAACAAGTTTGCCTGCAGTATCTCTGGATCCTTCGAATCAGGCCATTTACATTTCTATTCGTGATATTCCAGTCATATTATAGAAATGTAATTTTGTTGAAGCGAAGTCATTTCAAAGCAGCAAGATAATCCATGAGGGCCCGAATGGCCCTTCCTCTGTGGGAAACACTGCTCTTTTCTTCCGGCGTGCATTCGGAAAAGGTGCAGCCCAGTTCAAATGAATAGAAGACAGGATCGTATCCGAAGCCGCTGTCACCTCTGTGTTTATCTGCTATTACTCCCTCTACCCTGCCCTGAAAGATATGTTCATCACCCTGTGGTGTAACCATTGCTATAACAGTGCGGAAATGAGCCTTTCTCCTGTCTCCGTTCTCTCCCTTGAGCGCAGTAAGGAGCTTCTCGGTGTTGTCACTGTATGAGCACTTCTCTCCTGCATATCTTGCAGTATAAACCCCTGGAGCACCTCCCAGGGCCCATACGAACAGACCTGTATCATCAGCTATGGCAGTTATTCCAGTGGCTTCTGCTGCTGACCTTGCCTTCAGAAGCGCGTTTTCCTCAAGAGTCAGCCCGGTTTCCTCAACATCCCATTCAGGTATAAGTTCACCGATGGCAACTATGTCATGCTGATTCAGGAGCTTCCTGAGTTCTGTAAGTTTATCCGGATTGGCCGAGGCAAGAACAAGCTTCATCAATCCCCTGCTGCATCTTTAAGGGCTGGAATAACCAGTTCTCTGATGGCTTCAATTGCATCGGAAGCCATCTTGAAGACAGTTGCATGATCCACAGGATCGTCTTCCGCTGATGCCTGAATCTCAATGAGCTTGCCATCTTCCGCTGCAACAATGTTCATATCCATGTCAGCTTTACTGTCCTCTTCATAGCATAGATCCAGAAGCGGAACACCTTTCACAACTCCAAGGCTCAAAGCTCCCAGATACTGCTTCCAGGGGTCTTTTTCCAGCTGCCCTGAAGAAAGAAGCCTCAGAAGTGCAAGCCTTAGCGCCACAACACTTCCTGCAATGCTGGCTACCCTTGTTCCACCGTCTGCAACAAGCACATCACAGTCTATGGTCACTGTTTTATCCGGCATGTATGACATGTTCACACACTGCCTGAGACAGCGGCCTATAAGCCTCTGAATCTCCTGACTTCTGCCCTTTATGCCGTTACCGGTTCTGTCCCGTCGAATTCGTTTGTCGCCGCTACCGGGAAGCATGTCATACTCTGCTGTTACCCAGCCCCTGCCTTTGCCCCGCAGAAACAGAGGAACCTTGTACTCTACTGATGCGGAACAGATTACTCTGTTTTCACCCCATGATACAAGAACACTTCCGTGGGGACCTGGCTGGTATCCGGTTTCAATAGAAAGGTCTCTAAGGTGTTCCGGTTTTCTGCCGTCGATTCTCAAGTTGTTTTCAGTCATTTCAGTTCCGTTCAAATCAGTTTACAGGAATGCCTCTAAGTGAGATTCCATCTTCATATCCGCTGACAAGTTCACCGGCGACAAAGGGGAACATTCTTGTATAGGAAATGAATCTTCCCTCAATTGTTTCAGCAACGCCGTCCCAGTCCGGTGAAACAGGAAAATCAATAAAGCATGTATCTCTGCTGGTGAACCCCCATACCCTGTCGATATCAGTGGAAACAAAACCGGCATTCTCCGCCCACAGTTCCATGAGCAGCTGCAGTTCAGTTGCTCTTCCGGAGTTATCCGGCGCTGCAGGAAGGGAATCTATTACCGGAGAACCTTCTGAATTGATATAAAGTGAGCAAGGAGTGGTCTCCCAGCCTGGAGTCCACACTGAAGACACTGTCTCTGTGGTCTGTACCGGTTCGTATGAGGGCATTTCAGGCACCTCATAATCATCAATATCTGCTGTGCTGTCAACAACAGTCGCAGTGCTGTCAGGGTCAATGCCCATTTTTCGGTTCAGAGCATCCATTGCAAGTTTTGCAATAAAACCGAATACCACTGCAACAGCCACAACAATAACCAGCGATCTTACCATTTTGGCCTTTGTAAGGCCGCTTTTCTTCTTCGCTGCTGTCACTGAATCTCCCTTTCAGCATAGTTCACTATGGACTCAACAATAGCCTGTGCAGCCCTGAAACGAAAGTCGAGGGAAAGCAGATTCTGCTCCTCTGCCCTGTTGGTGATAAAAGCAACCTCAATGAGCACTGCAGGCATATAGGCTCCTCTGAGCACGAAAAAACCCGCTCTCTTCACCCCTCTGTTCCTGTTGGCGGGAAAGCTGGTTCTGAAGCTGTCCTGAACCACCCCTGCCAGAAAACTTGACTGATTCTGAAAAACCGACTGAGCCATATCAGCCAGAAGGAACGAAAGGGGATCATCAGGAACCGATGGAACATCATCAAGTGCCAGCACATCATTCTCAAGCATCTCAACTGCCCTTGCGTCATCGGTACGGGCTCTGGAAAGAAAATAGGTTTCAAAACCGTTGGCTTCCCTGTTCTCTGCAGCATTGCAGTGAATGCTTACAAAAAGGTCTGCCTTGCTTCTGTTGGCAAGCCTGGTTCTTGCCCCCAGGGACACATACTCATCTGTGGTTCTTGTAAGAACAACTCTCAGTTCAGGCATTCTTATCTGAAGAAGATCTCTTACCATCAGGGCTATCTCAAGGGTTCTGTCTTTCTCGCAGGTGCCTGAAGGGCCCATAGCCCCTGGATCCCTTCCTCCGTGCCCAGGATCAATAACGATGGTATCAAAATCCACCAGCCACGGCGAAGTGGAGCCGCTTTCAAAGGCGGCATATACAAGAGAATCCGACCAGAGAGCTGTATCAGGCCGGGCAGGAGGAGCCTGCCACGAGACCTCAGGCAACTGGAAAGCATCAGGGCTTCTTCCAAAAAGAAGCAGCGAGAGCGAGTCGCCGCTGAGAGCCCAATCCACCGAAGTGACAAGGGTGTCGAACACAGCAGTGAATCCGCTTTCACAGGAATCTAACCCCAGAAGCCATACAGGCAGTTCCTCTCCGGTTATTTCAACTGCCTCACCTGTAAGGACTGTTACTGTTCTGCCTGAAGCAGATACCTGAGGAGAAAGCCTGCTGCTTCCCACAACCTGAAGAACTATGCCATCATGCCTTGAATAGAGCCCAAGTGTTGCTGCGTATATGGAAATGGTAAGAAAAACTTCTCTCATTGTTCCCTCAGAGAGTGTTTCATTGCTGCTTCAATCCGCCGTCTGGATTCCCTGTCGGCAATGTCAGCCCGTTTGTCATGGTGGCTTTTGCCTCTGCAGAGCCCTATCTGTGCCTTTGCCTTTCCCCCTGGGCTTATGTGTACATCCAGAGCTATCAGGGTTATGCCCTTCTCCTCCACCTTGCGCTTTATCTTTCTGAGTTCGCGTCTGTGGGCAAGGAGTTTTCGTTCCCTGTCAGGGTCATGGTTATCCCGCGCCTCCGGATACTCAGCGATATGTGACCCTCGAAGCCATAATTCATTGTTATGGTCAAACTGGGCATATGCCCCTGCAATGCTCACCTTTCCAGCCCTTATTGATTTTATCTCACTGCCCTTCAGAACAAGGCCCATCTCTATGGTTTCAAGTATGTGATAATCGTGTCTGGCCCGGCGGTTACGGGCTTTGACATCCCCTTTTTCACCCATGGGTATCCTTTCTTTCTCAAGGCAAATATAGCAGGGGGGATTGACTTCTGCACGGGTTTTAACATAATTTCGCCAGCACAAACAGTGCCGTGGTGGCGGAATTGGCAGACGCGCCAGGTTCAGGACCTGGTGAGGGCAACCTTGTGGGGGTTCAAGTCCCCCCCACGGTACCAGGGGGTCGCAGCGAAAGTTGCGGCCCTTTCTCTATATTAGCCTTGACAACTATCCATGAAGGGATCTTTATGAGGGGAATACCGTTTGAGAGAGAAAAGCACTTCAAGGATTGCCTGTTAACCTGGAAAGATGCATGGTGGCATCGGGAAGGCCATGAGGAAGCTGAAGCTGAGTTTATGGAAGCAGGGGATGCACTTGTGGGAGAGCAGGATGGAAAAGCTGTTGCCCTTGCACTCTCCTGTGGTGGAAGCTTTCACCACCGTGACCACAAAGAAGAACTGGAGATCTGCATAATCTCTGGTATAACAACAGCTTTTCATGGAAGAAAGTCAGGCTTTGCAGGAACCCTTACAGCTGAACTGCTTGCACGGAGCGCAGAACAGGGTTCAGCTCTTGCAGGGCTGTCAATGTTCGAACAGGGTTTCTACAACAGGCTTGGGTTTGGTAATATGCCCGACAGGAACGAAACCATGCTCAGACCTTCAGACATTTTAACAGCAGGTAAAATTTCATCGCCTCCTGTGCGCCTTGGCCCTGATGACTGGAAAGAGATCCATGCCTGCCGTGCAGAAAGGTACAAGTGTCACGGCTCGTTAACAGGCCATCCATTGATGACCAGGCTTGAGATGGGCCGGCAATCTTTCGTCCTTGGTTTCAGAAATTCTCAGGGCAGACTGACCCATCATGTACAAATAGGAAAAATCATAGGTGAGAATGGTCCGGCGTTCACAGGCTGGATGGCATTCTCAACACCGGAGCAGTTCCGTGAACTGATGCTTCTGATAAAATCTCTGGGGGACCAGATTGATATGATCAGAATAACGGAGTTGCCTGGCATCTCCCTTCAGACCATACTGCGCAAACCCATTCTCTTCGCAAGAGAGACACGGAAGTATCCAGGCAGAGAAAATGGTGCAAGGAATCATTCCTGGACACAGTGCAGAATACTGAATCTGAAAAAATGTATCAATGGAATGACTTGCCCGGGACCTGAGGTTTCCTTCAACCTGTCCCTCAACGACCCTGTGGAAAAGTTCCTTGATGATTCGTTCACCTGGAAAGGATGTACAGGTGAATACACAGTAAACTTCTCAGAGAATTCCTCTGTTGAAAATGGTCATACGCCGGGACTTGAGTGTCTGTCCTGTTCAGTGGGCACATTCACCAGACTGTGGAACGGAAGCTCTACAGCCTCTAACCTGAGATACACCGACACGGTCAAAGGTAGTTCAAATCTGCTTAAAGCACTGGACAGATGCCTGCTTCTCCCTGAACCTGACTACGACTGGGAGCTGTAAAGGGGTAGAAGACCATCAGCCTTGAGTTTTTCCACTGTGGGATTTGAAGTATCCCTTCCGGAAAGAACAGGTGACTGCACTTCCCAGCAAATGCTGAGAAGAGGATCATCCCAGGCCACCCCCTGCTCATCACTGCCGTTGTAGAATCTGTCAACTGCGTACATGAGAATCATATCCGACAGTGCGCAGAAGCCGTGAGCAACACCGGGAGGTATGAGGAGACAACTGTTGCCGTCTCCGGAAAACCTGAATACATCAACCTGCATAAAGGTGGGAGAACCCTGCCTCAGGTCAGCAAGAGCACACTGCATCTCTCCTGCTGCAGGAATCCACCAGTCATGCTGCCTGTGATGGAAGTGAAGCCCTCTCAGCGAGCCTTTGGTGGATTTTGAAAGGTTAAGCTGAATTTCCTTCTGATAGTTACAGCCTTCTGCCCAGGAGCTTCTGAAGACTTCTGTGAAACTCCCTCTTGGGTCAGTAAATGTTCTGGTTTTCTTCAGAACAACCCCTTTGATTCCTCTGCCCTGTTCTGTAATATTGGCTGACATATTTGCCTTTCGGTCTGGAAGTAATAGAAATTATAGCAAAAGGAGCGAAAAGAATGAACAGGGCTGAAAGAGCCAAAATCATACTTAAGGAACTGGCAGAGCTTTACCCTGATGCTGAATGTGCTCTTAAATATCAGGGGATTCCTGAAAGGCTTGTAATCGCAACCATCCTTTCAGCGCAGACAACTGATGCAGCGGTTAACAAGGCCACTCCAGGGTTATGGAAAAAGTACCCTGACATGGAACATCTTGCTGCAGCCAGCCATAAAGATGTGGAAGAGCTTCTCAAGACCATCGGCCTTTTCAGAAACAAGACTAAATCAATAATAAAGGCTGCTGCATTCATGGTTGAAAACGGTCTTCCTGATACAATAGAAGCACTGGTGAAAATACCTGGCGTTGGAAGAAAAACAGCTAATGTGATACTGGGAGAAGTGTTCGGAAAACCTGCGATAACAGTTGATACACATATGAAAAGGCTCTCAGCCAGACTGGATCTGACAGGAAACACCAATCCTGACAAGATAGAAATTGATCTGAAAAAGCTCATCCCTGCCGAAGAGCAAACAATGTTCAGCCACAGAATTATAACCCATGGCCGTCAGGTCTGTAACGCCAGAAAGCCCCGCTGCGCAATCTGTCCTCTGACTCAGGTATGTCTCTGGCACAAAAAGAATAGTGAGCTTTAAGACCTCCTTAACTGCATGGCCGGCTTTCACTGTACACAATAGTTCACCGGAATCTCGATACTATTGCCTTGAACAAATTAAACACTCACGACCTGGCAGAAGGAAATTACAGCAGAACACATTGGGCCTTGACAATTGCT
>PDWJ01005453.1_pt1 | contig 14405 bp, 13 predicted proteins | sample 1430881 | NCBI WGS metagenome assembly PDWJ01 (sample SAMN01162460, study PRJNA174530) | Oral metagenome, whole genome shotgun sequencing project. | biome: Marine environment; feature: Marine mammal; material: Swab sample of the gingival sulcus; isolation source: swab sample of gingival sulcus... | reverse complement strand
TAGCACTCCATGCAATGCAGAGTAGTAGAAAAAATATGGCAGTTGTTCGTTTCAAAATAAAAATTGTTTTAAAGGAGTTGTAAAATTACTATTTTGCTGATAAAATGCAACTTTTTCAATTTAAACGAATATTTCTGATAAACTGTTACTCTTAGGAGATGTTTTTATCAGGTAAAAGTATAATTACTCATTGGAAAGTGACTGCTCCAGAGCCGCCATAACTGTTTTGGCTAAAAGTTCACCGAAAAGGGTATGTTTGCCACAATATTCCACTTTTTTAGATGTCCCGCAGGCTATTGCAGTAGAATCGGTTCCCGTTCCCGTGGCAATGCGGTTGCTGATTCTGCTTTTTTCGTTTCGTTGCTGCAGACAGGCTGCTTTTGCTTCGGTAATCATCATAATGCATTCTACCATTGCATTATCGGTTAAATAAGCATTGGTAAGCACTAAAATATTAATTGTTCCTGTGTTTTTTCAGGGACTTCGCCGATCTGTTGATAATCGGCTGTGTCGCCTGCACAACGGGCGTTGCTTAACCCTGCAGTGATAAATGCCTTTATCCATATATTTTCGATCTGCTGTCCGCTTTGTGCCAAAGAAGTCATATTGGCAGCGGTCATCATACCAACGCAATTGCCTTGCCAACATTGAGTATTGGCAAGGCGCATAAGCGTTGTTTTGGGATTTTCAAAATCAGTTGCTCCATTAAAATTAGCATCCACATGCAGGTTGATAAAATGATCTGCCATTTGCAATCCGCCGTTTAATATTGCTGAACTCAGCATTTTTACCGGCTGTTGAAATTGTAAATGTACAAAGCTGTCGGTATGTTCTAAGGAGTAATGCATGACTGTTATAAATTTTTATCGGGATACATATTGTTCCACCATTCCGGTTGGTTTTTCAGATATTTAGCGAAATAAGCGAAAATGGTATTGTTCCATAAAATCCGCTGTGTATAATTCAAAATATGGTGATCTTGATTTTTCACCTGTACAAAATCAGTCTCTTTGCCCAGCAGTTTTAATGCCTGATACATTTGAATACTCTCGCCAAGCGGAACATTGGTGTCAACACTGCCGTGAATCAACAGCAGGGGAGTTACAATTTTATCTGCAGCAAAAAGCGGACTCTGATCTACATACAACCTGCGGTTATTCCAGGGAAAGGATAATCCTGAAGCGTTGGTACTGTAAGAATATCCCCAGTAGCCTTCGCCCCAATAACTTGCAATATTGCTGATTCCGGCATGAGCAATGGCTGCTGCAAAAATATTGGTTCGTGTTTGCAGCAGCATAGTCATAAATCCGCCGTACGATGCACCAATACAGCCCACGTGCTTGGCATCGGCAAAAGGATGAGCTTTTAAAAATTTCTTTGTTCCCTCAATAATTTCATCGGCAGTGGTAATTCCCCAGTTATTCTGATGACGGGCAGAAAACTCCTGCCCGAATCCGGTGGCACCGCTTGGCTGCAGCAGATAGACCACATATCCCATCGATGCATATAAATTCAAAGGGTATCTTCCTCCGTAACTTCTTGAAACAGGAGATGTTCCGGCATAATAGTTTACAATTACCGGATATTTCTTTGTTTTATCGAAATTCGGAGGGTAATAAACACGTCCTGTAATTGTTGTGCCGTCGGCTTTAGTAAAATTCCAATTTTCGGTTTTTCCGAAAATTACATTTTTCAGATTTTCTTTTTCAGGATCTGCCAAAACATTTGATGTCTTACTACTGGTGTTATAAACAAAAGCTTTGTAAGGCGATGAAATGCCGCAGCCAACATAAGTAATTGCTGTTCCGTTATTCGATAATGAAAAATTCCGCACCACATCGGTCTGGGTTTTCAATTCCGTAAATTGTTTGTTTCTATAGCTGTATAAAAGAACACAATCTTTATCGGCAGCACGGATATAAATTGTGCCGTTGCTGCTCCATTGTGCATTATCAATCGACGGATTAAAATTATAGGTAATCGGATTTACTTTTTTACTCTTCAAATCGAAAATATAAAGCTGTCCGTCGTAATTATTTGCCATTGACTGGCTGCCGATATTCTCTCCTGTTTTACCGAAACAAGATGCGCCTCCCTGTACCAGCAGCTGTTTGCCGTCCGGTGAATATTGGGGCTGTCCTGCAAATAATTTATCTTTCCAAATGGTATCTACGGCAAATGTTTCCATATTCATTTGATAAAGATTTTGTTTATCGTAAGGATATTCGTTGTAATCGGGGCGGCTCTGCGTAAACAAAATGTATCTGCCGTCGCGGCGGATATCCTGCAAATGGGTGGAAACAGCACCAAAGGTAAGACGCTGCTTTACGCCGCTGGCAATATCTAACCGGTACAAAAAACTGCGGTAACGGAACCAAGGCAGACGGTCTTCCATACCTTGTATTTTTCTGATTTTCCAATCGGAAGCATAATCTTTACCAACGCTGTAAATAATAAATTTTCCGTTGGGCGACCATTTATAATTACCGAAACCGTCAATATTTTCCGTAAGAATCAGTTCTTTCCCCGTAGCTAAATCGTATTGAAATAAAGTGGTTCTGCCATTATAATTTTTTGTATAGCTGATACTGTTTTCAACAGGGTGCCACTGCATTTTCGACAGCTGCGTTCCTCTAAAATTGGCAATTACCCTGCCGGAAATAATTTCCTGTATTTCGCTCCACCGCTCTGTTTTATCCGATGGTGGCAGCGTACGTGAATAGTTTAAAATAACCAGTTTTCCATCGGGGCTGATACCGGAGCTTTTTACTTTTGTTCCATTAAGCACATTGTAAATGGTTAAATAGTGCTGTGGCTGAACCGAAGTGTTGATAACAGTGCCGTTTGCAGCTTTTAAGCTGACTTTAAATTTGTTGTTGTCAGCTTTCGAAAGCAGTTTCACCAATACGGTATGCTTGCCCCGCTCCAAGTTTACAGATGCTGTTTTGGTTAATGGTTTTTTTACTGCTTCATAATTCGACAGCTGTTTTTTACCATCGATAAACAGTTCAGCCATAGCACCTGTTTCCAATTGAATATCTATTTTATCCCAGCGGTTAACAGTAATATAACTGACCATTAACCAAAGTTGATTTTTTGTATTCGGCAGTTTTACAAACCCTTTTTCAGCAGTGATGTTTTCCCACTTTGTTTTAAGGTTATTCCATAAAAAATGGTCTCCTTCTGCTGGTGTTAAATTATTCCAGTCAAGCTGATTATCTTTTAAAAAATCGGCTGATTGATAGGTGTTTTTATTAAAATCTTCAGTGTTATTAAAGGCTGGCAGCTGGCAGTTGATTGCTCCGGCTTTCAACCATTGATTAATGGTGTTTTCTTTTTCGGTTTTGGCTTTTTTTGCCATTGCAAAAGGTGATACAAGTACCCAAAATAGTAATAAAAAAATGTGTTTATTCATTCTGTATTTTGTTTATAATTAATAATATTCCGATTTTCTTCTAATTTTATCTTTCTAAAGGCAAAGGTCATAAAAAAAATGAAACGTACCATAAACATTGTCAAATTATCACATTAACCAATTGTCTCATTGCCACAATTAACAAATTGTCACATTAATTTAACCACAGAGGACACAAAGAATACACAAAGGGTGGTTTCCGTCTTATTTGTATATCAATTTATTGCTAATTACTAATTGTAAAGGTCTTCCGTCCCATTAGTTCAATTACGAATTACTGCATTGTCAACTTAGCACATTAGCATGCATTCTTCCGTTTTCTGACTTCCGTCTTCGGTCTTTTTGGGGCTGTTAGCTTTTGGCAGTTGGCAGTTGGCTTTTTTTTACTTCCTGCTTCCCTCTTCCCACTTCTGGCTAATTATCAAATTAACTAATAACTAATTGAAAAAGCAATTATCAAATTTTAGAGTGTTTAACCTGATAAAAATCTCAGCGTATCAAAAAATCGGTTTATTTTTCTTACTTTTGCGACAAAATAAAGAAACGTGATGGCAGACATGAAACGTTTTGTGGCTTTAAGCAAGGAATACAAAGAGCTTGAAGATGTTACCAAGGCTGCAAAAGAGTATAAAGATGCTGTTGATAATATTGCGGAATCAAAAGAGATTATCGCCAACGAAAGCGATGAGGAATTGCGTGATATGGCAAAAATGGAATTGGAGGAGTTAGAAGCTAAACTGCCCGAAATGGAACAGAATATTAAACTTCTATTGGTTCCTGCCGACCCTGAAGATTCTAAAAATGCCATACTGGAAATTCGTGCCGGAACCGGTGGTGACGAGGCAAGTATTTTTGCCGGCGATTTAACTCGTATGTATACAAAATTTTGTGAATCGAAAGGTTGGAAAGTATCTGTTTCCAGTTTTAGCGAGGGAACATCGGGCGGTTATAAAGAGATTGTAATGAACGTAACCGGCGAAGGTGTTTACGGCGTTTTAAAATACGAATCGGGAGTGCACCGTGTACAGCGTGTGCCGCAAACCGAAACTCAGGGGCGTGTTCACACCAGCGCAGCATCGGTGGCAGTACTGCCCGAAGCCGAAGAGTTCGATGTGGATATCAAAGAGAGCGACATCCGTAAGGATACTTACTGTTCATCGGGGCCCGGAGGTCAGTCGGTAAATACAACCTACTCGGCTATTCGATTAACACATATTCCTTCGGGGATTGTGGTAACTTGTCAGGATCAGAAATCGCAGTTAAAAAACCTTGCAAAAGCAATGGTGGAGCTGCGTTCGAGAATTTATGCCGTTGAGCATCAAAAATATCTCGATGAAATTTCTTCTAAACGAAAAACAATGGTTTCTACCGGCGACCGCTCTGCAAAAATCAGAACCTATAACTATCCGCAGGGGCGTGTAACCGACCATCGTATCAACTTAACGCTTTATAATCTGGCAGCAACAATGGACGGTGATATTCAGGAGATAATTGATAAATTACAAATTGAAGAGAACGCCGAACGTTTAAAAGAAAGCGGCTTATAAAATATTAAACGCAATGCTTAATTATTAAGTATTGCGTTTTTTTTAATTTTAGAATAAAAGAAACTTTAATTTATTACTAATTCATAAAATATGAACTACAAACAACTATTTGAACAAATAAAGCTGAAAAAAAGCTTTTTATGCGTAGGATTAGACAGCGATATTGCTAAAATACCTGCTCACTTGAAAAACGCCGATGATCCGGTATTTGAATTTAACAAAGCCATTGTCGATGCTACCGCAGAATTTACCGTAGCTTATAAGCCCAACATTGCTTTTTATGAGTGTAGAGGAGCTGCAGGCTGGAAAACCTTAGAGAAAACGGTAAACTACATTAAAACCAATTATCCTGATATTTTCTTAATTGCCGATGCCAAGCGCGGGGATATAGGAAATACCTCAAAAATGTATGCCGGTGCATTTTTGGAAAATATGTCTTTCGATTCTATTACCGTAGCACCTTATATGGGCGAAGATTCGGTAACTCCGTTTTTGGCTTACGAAGGGAAATGGGTTATTTTGTTGGCTTTGACTTCCAATAAAGGAGCATTCGATTTTCAGTTTTTTGAGCAGAATAATCAAAAACTGTTCGAAAAAGTATTGGAAAAATCGCAGGAGTGGGGCACAAAAGAAAACATGATGTACGTGGTGGGAGCTACCAAAGCAGAAATGCTGGAAGATATTCGTAAAATTACTCCCGATCATTTTCTGTTGGTTCCCGGAGTTGGAGCACAAGGCGGAAGTCTGCAAGAGGTTGCCAAGTATGGTATGAACAGCTCATGCGGACTACTGGTTAACTCATCGCGAGGAATTATTTTTGCCGATACCTCCGATAATTTTGCTGCTGTGGCCGGCGAAAAAGCCAAAGAACTGCAGCAGGAAATGGAGCAGCTGCTAAAAGAGAAATCGGTTTTGTAAACTGAAATTTATAAAAATATAAAAAACGATAACTCAAAAGGTTATCGTTTTTTTTTATTCTAAATCTTTAATTTTCATACCTGCAAAGAAATGTTCTAATGATATTTCTAATTCAGAAGTGATAATAAACAGGTTATAAGTTGTAATATTTGTATTACCTGACTCTATACGGTTCATATTTGATTTTTCGAAATTACAACGATACGCCAATTCCATTTGAGAAAATCCCTTTTTCATTCGTAATTCTCTTATTCGACGACCAACTTGTATTTGAAAATCTTTTTTTGTCAAAACTATGAATATTAATCCCCTCAAAGTTTTCTGAAAAAAACACAAGTTTGGTTATCATATATGATAAATTTAGTTTATGTTTGATCCCGAAAAATAAATATTTACTAAACTAATAATTTAATATCATGGGAATCTTTTTTAGCATTATCGGAGTAATTGTACTTTATTTCGTTTTTTCAACTTTACGTGACATATATGTAAATGATAAATTTTTAAAAGAATATTATTCTGTAATAATCTCTAGATTAACAAGAAAAGGATATAAGAGACGTTTTTTAAAAGGAGAAATTGTTTTTACAAAATATAGCACTTATACTGGAAAAATATTTTGTATTCGAATCGTTCACTCTCCGATAGAAAATACATCTAAAAATACAGGAATTGATATTTTTCTGGCAGCCAAAAACACTCCAAATGATAAGATTCTTAGTATGCAGGATTTTACAGACTACATACCAGGTCTACCCGAAAATATAACATTAAAAATAGATGATCTAGCTTGGGCATATATTGAAAGCCTTTTTCCAAATGATTTAGGAAAAGCTTCTACTGTTTTCTTGGAATTAAAAACAATGGATTAAAAAGTCTGCAAGAGATTGCCAAGTATGGCATGAATAGCTCATGCGGACTACTGGTTAACTCATCGCGAGGAATTATTTTTGCCGATACCACCGATAATTTTGCTGCTGCGGCCGGCGAAAAAGCCAAAGAACTGCAGCAAGAAATGGAGCAGCTGCTAAAAGATAAATCGGTTTTGTAAGCTGATTTTATAAAAACACAAAAAAACGATAACTCAAAAAAAGGTTATCGTTTTTTTATTGCTATAAATTGCTTAACTTTTGGGAAATATAAAAATCAGCAGGCAATGAATGAGGCGTTTTTACAATTTATCTGGCAGCACCGGTTGTTTTACAGTGAAAATATGTACACCACCAAAGGAGATAAAATTGAAGTGGTAGATGTGGGAAAACTCAATACCGACAGCGGTGCTGATTTTTTTGATGCCCGCATAAAAATTAACGGCGTGCTGTGGGCAGGCAATGTTGAGATTCATACCAAATCGTCGTTGTGGTATGCACACCGCCACGATACCGATGCAGCTTACGATAATGTGATTCTGCACGTTGTCGCTATTGAAGATGCTACTGTTTTGATGCCGGATAATCGCCCTTTACCTTGCGTAGAACTACAATTTCGGCAAAATTTATGGAACAATTACAGTGCTTTAAAAAATTCCCGAAAGTGGATTCCCTGTTACGACGAAATCAGTAAAGTAGAGACCTTTTTTGTACATCATTGGTTAGAACGAATGCTTTTGGAACGATTGGAACAAAAAGCAGAAACACTGGCTCAACTACTACAGCAAAATAAAAACAATTGGGAAGAGACTTTTTATCAGCTGTTGGTACGATATTTTGGTCTGCGGGTAAATGCCGAACCTTTTCAGCAGTTGGCACAAATTATACCTAACAAAATTTTAGCCTGGCAGAAAAATAACCTACTGCAATTGGAAGCATTACTATTCGGGCAAGCCGGAATGCTAACCGAAAAAAACTGCACTGACACCTATTATCTGCAATTACAAAGGGAATATCAATTTTTGGCAGATAAATATCAGCTGGAAGCAATGCCCGCAAGCCGATGGAAGTTGCTGCGTCTGCGTCCTGCCAATTTTCCTACTGTAAGAATCGCACAATTGGCAAAATTAATACATCAATCATCAGCACTGTTCTCAAAAGTGATATCCTGCGAAAAAGCATCCGATGTGATAAAATTTTTCGACGTTCAACTATCGGGATACTGGAGTAATCACTATCTGTTTGGGAAATTATCGAAACCCCGGGGCAAATCACTGGGAAAAAGTGCTGTAGAAACATTGATTATTAATGCGGTTGTACCAATGCTTTTTCTTTACGGAGATTATCAGTACAAGCCTTACTTAAAAGAGCGGGCTTTAAATTGGCTGCAACAGCTGTCTGCTGAAAAAAACAGCATTATAACTAATTGGCAGAAATGCGGTGTGTCAACAAAAACAGCTGCGGATACCCAGGCTTTATTACAGTTAAAATCAGCATACTGTGATAATTTTAGATGCTTAGAGTGTGAATTCGGAAATAGAATTATCCGGCAGTAAAATCTATTAATAAGCTGAAATAAGCGTTTCTTCTTTTGATGCTATCTTATTCCTCCTTGTTGATTGTTATGTGTTTGTCAAAATAAAGTTTTTTGTTTGTGGATTGATGTTTTTTTCATACGTTTGCAAAAGTTTAAGTAATACTAAATAACCACAGCTATTTATTCTATATTATATAGAGGATTTCCTTTTGTAATTATAAAAACTATATCAACCTTATTAATTTAAATAATGAAAAAAAGAATTAACTCAACAATCCTTTATAGGATGAGGAATGTTGTTGTTTTGGTCGTTTTGATAGCTGTTTTTAACAGTTGTTCTAAGGAAGATGCCAAAGCTCCTTTAACTCCAATAACTTTTACAAGTAATAAAACTGCTGTAGAGGCTGTGCCTTATAACGTTTCTAAAAGCAGAGATATTGCGGCGTTTAGTACTGTTAAAAGTAAGGATATTTCTGTTAATGTAACTGATTTACATGCTTTAAATGAACAAAAACTGCAATCAATCTGGGAAGCCGGAGATAAAATCGGAGTGTATGCTGTAAAAGCATCTACTCAGCTTTCAACTGAAAATATCTGGGATAATATCAATAATATGGTATTTGACTATCAAGATGGAAACAAGTTTACTGCACAGCAGGGTGTTTATTATCCGGAAGATAACAGTCCGCTAGATTTTATTGCCTATTATCCTTATTCGGAAAATGTTACTGAAGATTTTAAATATGCTGTTGATATCAAGGACAATAAAGATGTTTTATATTGTGATAATTTAAAAGGACTAAGCGCTGAAAATAATATCAATAATACTTTAGAATTTAAGAGAGTTTTATCGAAATTGATATTAAACTTTACCGCAAAACCTGCAGGAGTTTCTTTTTCTGGTTTAAAAGTTACCTTAAAGGGTATTAAAACAAAAGCAACGCTTGGGTTAAAGTCCGGAGAGTTAACCATCGATAATACTTCTACTGATGATGTGCAATTATCTGTTGCAGGTAATGTATTGGAAGTATATCTTTTGCCAAAAGATGCGGATAAAGCTGTTGATGTTGTATTTGAGGTTAGCGGGAAAACATACGAGTGGCAGGTTAACGGTGCTATGGAAAGAGGAAAAGCATACAGTTATAATGTAACATTAAAAGGGCTGCCTGTATCGGGAGAATTAACAACCAAATATATGGAGCTCCCGATTTATACGGCAGGAGGAACTGCTCCCAATAGTGTGAGCGTAACACATATGATAGGTGACATCAGCTGGTTAAATACTTCCTATGCAGCTCCTAAAAGTAAGCGTAACTATAGTATTGCATACAATACTGAAAGTTTAGAGCCTTATTGGGTAGCTTACCCTATGCATCCTGTATATTTGGGAAATGTAGAAAGAAAAGATAAATGGATATACGATCCCAAAATACCGGAAACAAATCAGCCTGTGCTAAAAGGCGCTTACAGCGATGGAAGTATATACGATAAAGGACACATGATGGCAAGTGATGACAGAAGTGCCACTCAAACGATTAATGCGACAACTTTTTATTATACAAATGTGGCTCCTCAACATAGAAATTTAAACAGAGGTAGATGGCTTCACTTGGAAAAAGCAGTTCGTTATTGGTGTACTGAAGCGGCTTATGATACATTGTATGTGGTAGCCGGAAATATGCTGCCTAAAAATTCATCGGAGTATTATTATACAGAAGATAATAATGGAAGAAAAATAGTTATTCCCGAATATTGCTACAAAGCACTGCTGAGGTATAATAAGGAAAAAAAGCAGTATGAGTCCATTGCTTTTAAAATGAGAAATGAGATAGTAAATGGAAAATCGTATCGGGAATGTGCAATAACAGTTGCTGAATTGGAACAGGAAACCGGATTTACCTTTTTTCCAAATCTTCCTGACGATATAGAACAACAGGTAAAACAACAGAAAAATTTAGAGAATTGGCCAAAAATTCGGTAAAAACAGAGATAATGTTAGATAAGTGATAGAAAATAAATGTCTTACCAAAAATTAAGAAAATGAAAAAGTTAAATTTATTATCAATATGGGCTATTGCCCTGATGACGCTGGCTTCGTGTAGTTTTGAAAACGACGAAATGCCTGCAGGTAACAAGAAAGTTACATTTAGTGCCGAAGTAATAGCTTTAAACTCGGTAACACACACTACAAAAGTTAAAAACGGTCAGTGGGAAGCTGATGATGCAATTGGTGTATATGCCCTAAATGCAGGAACAGAATTACCTGCCGGTATTTATGATAACAAAAAGAATGTGAAATTTGTTACCAGCGGTGATGGAAATTTTAGTGCTGTGGCTGAAACAATTGAGTATCCTGAAAATGGTGCCTTAGATTTTATTGCTTACTATCCTTACCAAACAAGCATTACCGATTACCAATATCCGGTAGATGTAGCATCGCAGGATTTTAAAGCTGTTGATGTATTGTATTCTGATAATGCAAAAAATGCAGATAAAGACAATGCCGATGCGAATCTGCAGTTTAAGCACAAACTTGCTATGCTGGTACTAACCGTAAAAGCCGGAACCAATGTTGCTTCTCTTGATGGTTTAACAGCTAAAGAGGAAGGTTTGGTAACCGATGCTAAGCTGGCTTTAGCAAATGGAGTTGTTGATTTAGGTTCTGCTAAGAGCGTAATTACTCCTGTGATAACAGAAAATGGAGCAAACAAAATTGTAAAAGCAATTGTCGTTCCCGGTCAGGATGTTAATACTGCAAAATTTACCTTTACTTTAGGCAGCGATGTGTACGAGTGGATTCCTGAAACTCAGGCTTTAGAATCGGGTAAAAAATATTTATATACCCTGACTTTAAATGCTGCACCAGTAAACAAGGTAGAAGTTACTGCTTCTGCAACAATTGTTGATTGGGAAGAAGTTACCAAAGAAGATGTAACTCTTGATCCTAAATCTGATGATAAATTTGAAGCAGATAAAAACGAGGTGAATTTTGAAGCTGCAGGCGGAACTGAAACCGTAAAAATAACTACTCAGGACGATCAGGCGTGGACAGCTGAAAGCAGTGCAGCATGGTAACTGTAACTGAAAACGGCACTGGCAGCGGCGATATAACGCTTACTGCAGAAAAAAACGAAGGTGCTGAACGTATAGCAGCAGTTACTTTAAAAGCAGATGGTTTTGATGATATAGTTATTAATGTAACACAAGCAGAAGGAACAGCTCCTTCTCCCGAAAAAACTTTAGCCTTTGCTGGTTCCGATTTTGAAGATTGGGATGCATTTTTAGGTGCGTTAAAAGGGGGGAAATTGAAAAGTTACGCTGTTCAAAGCAGCGAAGGCAGAACAGGTTCTGCATTAAAAATTGAAACAACAACAACAGGTAATGATGAACTATTTACAACTGTAGTTCCTGCAGGAGGAAGTGCGTTAAAAGATAAAAGTAAAATTACTTTCTATATAAAAGGAACTAGTAGTGCTAAAAGTTTAGCAATTAAAGTTTTTGGATCTTCTAATGCTTGGTTTAAAGTTAGATCTATTGGAACAGAAGATGTAATAGTAGAGGCTAATGCTGGAGGAAGTTATTATGATGGAACTATTGATACTCAGGGAAATTGGGTTAAAGTAACTTTAAATATTAAAGATTTAGATATAGTTAATGATGAAGGAGAAAATCAATTAACATTAAAAGTTGGAAAAGAATCTGACTACAATATTTTAATCGACGATATTACAGTTGAATAAATAATTTTTCCAAGCGTAAAAAAGTAAAGAGCTTTCCATGAGGGAGGCTCTTTTTATTTTTGTTTATAATTGTTGCATTTGATACTTGAATCTACGCCTCTAAAAAAAATACTCACAGCCCTTATAATATTCAGTAATAATGCTTAATTTTCGGCTTTTAAAACAAACGGAATAATGAGTATCGATTTAGTATTACAATTATTGGTAAATAAAACCAGCGAAATAACCGATATATTGGCTTATATGCAGAAAAACAGGGAGGAGGCTGCCGAGAATTTACCATTGTTAATGGCAAGAATAGAAGCTTTGCAATTGGAAGCAAATGAGCTAAAAAACAGACTTTACAGACCTGAAAAAACAGCTGAAATAATTATGCATGAATCTGAAAAATCAGAAAAACAGCAGGTTGAAGAGGAAAAAAATCAGCAGGAAGCACCTATTTTAAACAGTAAACTACAGCTACAGCGTGCCAAAGGCGAAGTATTAGGGGAAAATATCCGCGCCAGATGCACCGATATTCAGTCTGCTATTGGTATAAACGACAGGTTTTTGTTTATACGTGAGTTGTTTAATAACAATGCCGAGGCTTATAAAGCTACTCTCAACAAAATAAATACCGCAGCTTCCTTCAGCGAAGCAGAACAACAGTTGCAATTCCAGAATTGGGATGAAGAAAACCCTGTGGCTGTGCAGTTTATGGAAATTGTAAAGCGAAAATTTTAAAACTATGTCGAAACTATATTTAGTGCCAACCCCAATAGGAAATCTCGAAGATATTACGCTTCGTGCATTGAACGTACTAAAGAGCGTTGATTTAATTCTTGCCGAAGATACCCGTACATCGAAGTTTCTGCTTAAACATTATGGAATAGATAAACCATTGCTGTCGCATCATAAGTTTAATGAGCATAAAACTACTGAAAATATCGCTGATCGTATAAAAGCAGGTGAAACCGTGGCTTTAATTTCCGATGCGGGAACACCCGGAATATCCGATCCTGGTTTTTTTCTTGCCAAACACTGCATAGAAAACGATATAGAGGTGGAGAGCTTACCCGGAGCAACTGCTTTTATTCCTGCACTGGTTAATTCGGGATTGCCGTCGGAGCGTTTCTGTTTTGAGGGTTTCCTGCCGCAGAAAAAAGGCCGTCAAACCCGTTTAAATGAGTTGGCAGAGGAGAGCCGTACCATGATATTTTACGAATCGCCGCACCGTTTGGTAAAAACATTACAGCAGTTTGCTTCCTTATTCGGAGCAGAACGTAGAGCAAGTGTGTCGCGAGAAATTACCAAGCTGCACGAAGAGAATGCAAGAGGAACATTAGCCGGACTGATAGAGCATTTTCTTGCCAAAACTGTAAAAGGTGAAATCGTAATTGTGGTGGAGGGGAAAGCCATTGAGAAAAAGAAAAAGGTGTATATCAAAAAAGATAGGGAATAGAGAATTTCTATAAATGCAAATTTACACCTTGAACTCTACTATCTTTAGAGGTCCCTTAAATACATATAAAATTGTTAATTCCTAATTATTAATTGCTAATTGAATTAAACATGAGCGTAAAAATAGAAGCAGGCTGGAAAGCACAGCTGACAAACGAATTTGAAAAACCGTATTTTAAACAGTTGATTAATTTTGTAAAGTATGAATACAGCACACGTACCATATATCCGCCGGGGAGATTAATTTTTAATGCCTTTGATAAATGTCCGTTCGATGCTGTAAAGGTTGTTATTATCGGGCAGGATCCTTATCATGGTATTGGGCAGGCTCACGGCTTGTGTTTCTCTGTAAATCATGGTATTGCTATTCCTCCGAGTTTGAAAAATATTTATAAAGAACTGCACGATGATATTGGGTTTACCATTCCCAATTCGGGAAATTTAGAGAAATGGAGCAGTCAGGGCATATTAATGTTAAATGCAACGTTAACCGTTCGTGCTAATCAGGCAGGTTCGCATCAAAACAAGGGATGGGAGCAGTTTACCGATGCTGTAATTGCAAAACTATCAGCTGAAAAAGAGCATTTGGTATTTTTATTATGGGGAGCTTACGCACAACGCAAAGGCAGCTGCATCGATAAATCGAAACATCTGATTTTAAGAGGGGCGCACCCATCGCCATTGGCAGCCAATAAAGGAGGATTCTTCGGCGGTAAGTATTTTAGTAAAACCAACGCTTATCTGCAGGAAAAGGGTAAAACTCCAATCGACTGGGAACTGTAATAAAAAACCGTTTTATCAATTACGAATTAAAAATTACGAGTTACGAATTCAGCGTCCGTAAAACCTCCTCTTTGGGGAATAGAATGGAGGCAATTTTATTACTAAGGCACATTCAGAAAACAAATAACAATCTATAATTCAATAAAATAAATGTAT
>PDWJ01003676.1_pt1 | contig 14407 bp, 16 predicted proteins | sample 1430881 | NCBI WGS metagenome assembly PDWJ01 (sample SAMN01162460, study PRJNA174530) | Oral metagenome, whole genome shotgun sequencing project. | biome: Marine environment; feature: Marine mammal; material: Swab sample of the gingival sulcus; isolation source: swab sample of gingival sulcus... | reverse complement strand
ATATTACTGGCTATATTAATGTTGAGCTGGTTATTGCCTAAACTATCGCATTTAATAAACGATAGTGCATCGGGGAGTGTGTTTACCTATTACAGTTCTGTTGAAAAGAATTTTGTAACCATTAATTACGATGATATAAAGGGAAAATTAATACGGAAAAATCTGCAAACGCAAAAGGAATACACCGCTGCCGAATTCGACAGTATTCTACCAATGTTTTATTATCGTCAGTTATTAACTGATGGAAAAATGCCCAAAGCCATTCACGGCGTTGCGGTAACAACCAAACAGTTGCGAGAAAAGAGTTTTTTCTATCGAATGTCGCCAATGAAGAAAAACACGCCTGCAATTTCGCTTTACACATTGTTTGAGTCGATGTCGGGACGTGTAAACCTAAAAAATCCCGGTGATTTCTTCCGTTTAACCGATAGAATAGAGTTTTTAAATCCCGAAGACAATAGCATAAACGAGCAGAAGAGTGCAAAATTTAATCGCCTTTTTCTAGTGAATCATTTCCGCTTTCCCGCTAAATTGGTAGCAGGAAATCCTTCGGAACGGAAACCTTACGATGAGGGATATTTTATTTTGGATAGTAATAATCAGCTTTTTCATCTAAAAATGGTAAATGGCAATCCTTTTATTAAAAATGTGAAGATGCCAAAGGAAATTACGCCTGTTTACATTGGGACACAAGAACCTGCCGACCGCAGTTTTTACGCTTTTGTTTACGACAAAAAGGGAAAAGTTTATCTGCTGACCACCAATCGTTATCAGTTTGTAGAAATTCCTTGTCCTCCTTACAATATCAACAGAGATAATTTTCGGATAATGGCAAATCCTTTGTATTGGAATGTTGAAGTTGTGAATAGAAAAGGAAAAACAATTTATGCCCTAAATACCAATACCAAACAGGTGGTGGATAAATATACATTACAGAATCCTGCCAAAGAGAAGAATATATTTACTTATCTGTTTCCTTTTTCCATTGGTTTTGAATCGGGTTATACTCGTTTTATTCAGCCGCAATTTTATTTAAATAGTTGGTGGGCGTTAATTAGTAATATCATTTTTCTCATTATCTTTATGGCAGTTTTAAAAATAAGAAAGCAGCAAGTTGGTATTATACCGGTTGTAATTACCATTTTTACAGGAATTTACGGCTGTATTGCTCTGTTGATTCTAAGAGAAGATTAAAAGATTCGATTTTAATAATTGTAAAACTAAATATCTATAAAAATGAAAAAATTATTAGTAGCAGCATTTGTTGTAATGGTAGCCTTTACAGCATGTAATAACGTCAAAAAAGCGAAAACAGGCGAAGATAAAGCTAAAGCGGAAACCTCAATTATTGCAAAAGCCCAAACGTTAGATAATTTGATGAAAGATGTAGAAAAAAACGTAGGCAAAGAGGTGTTTGTAAAAGGTTTGGTTGATCATGTCTGTGAGCATTCAGGACGCAGATGCTTTTTGGTAAACGACGATGAGAAATTATCTATTCGTGTTGAAGCCGGTGGTGAAATTAAAGGCTTTAATAAAGAACTATCGGGCAGTATTATAGCTGTAAAAGGTAAATTACAGATACAAAAAATTACCGCTGAAAATATTAATGAATTTGAAGAAAAAGTAAAAGCTCAAAAAGATACTGAAGAGGGCGGAAAACACTGCGATGCGCAAATGGCAAATATCAAAAAAATGCGTACATGGATGAAGGAGCACGGCAAAAATTATTATCCAAAATATTTTGTTGAAGGTATAGAATATGAAGTTGTTGAGTAAGAAATTTCATAAAATAAACAGAGCTTTACACCGGGATTTGGGCTATTTGTTTGTTGGTTTAACTTTAATTTACGGCATATCGGGTGTGGCTGTAATTTTGCGTCATATTGATGTGAATGTATCGTATGAAACAACGGTAACCGAGAAACAGCTCGATAAAAACCTGAACAAATCTCAGTTAAAAGCCTATTGGGCGGAACATGTCGATGTATTGCCAAAATTGACCCGTATTCGTGTTCCCGATGAGGAGGATACCAATCGAGAGATGCTGATACGTGTTAAAAGCGGACGCGGACGTTATAATCCTGCATCGGGCAAATTAAAGGTGACGGTTTACAGAGCCCGCAAGTTTTTTAAGTTTGTAAATGATATTCACTACAACAGAGGCGGACAGTTTACGTGGCTGGCATTGGTATATGCCTTTATGCTGGTGTTTTTTGCCATATCGGGAGCTTTAATGCTGAAAGGCAAAAAAAGTTTTATGAATAGGGGAGTGTGGCTGATGTTAATTGGAATAGCTGTACCAATAATTATCTATTATTTCTTTTAAAATCTGTTTTAAAAATATAGAAAGGAGACTGTACGAAAAGTCCTTTATAAAGGGAAAATAGGATTTACACTATTTGCCGAAATTTCTAAATACCCCGAAGGTTTCAAAAACCTTCGGGGTATTTAGTTTTATTCTTTTCTGATAATCTGTTTTTTGAGAGGGAAATGTTAGGAGGTTTTGATTGGAAATGTTAAATTTGTAGGTAGTAATTCGAATAATTATATACAAAAATAAAAATGATGTATCTATTTTTTGACACAGAGACAACAGGCTTGCCTTTAAATTGGAAAGCCCCCGTAACAGATTTGAATAATTGGCCGAGAATGATTCAAATAGCTTGGATTTTATGTGATAATGAAGGAAATCGTATCGAAGCTGATGATTTTATTATTAAACCTGAAAAGTTTGAAATTCCAAGGGAAGCATCGAAAGTGCACGGAATTTCAACAGAAAGAGCAATTAATGAGGGAGAGGACCTGAAAGAGGTATTAAATAAGTTTAATGAATTGGTAGAGCGGGCAGATTTTATTGTTGCTCATAATATTAGTTTTGACGAGAAAATTTTAGGGGCAGAACTATTAAGAAAGAAAATTCAAAGTAATTTTAGCCGAAAAAGAAAACTTTGTACCATGGAGTCATCTACCAATTACTGCAAAATAAGAGGTCGTTATGGCTATAAATGGCCTAAATTATCGGAATTACATATTAAATTATTCGGCAAAGATTTTGAAGAAGCTCACGATGCTGCTGTGGATATAAATGCTACTGAAAAATGTTTTTGGGAAATGAGAAAAAAAGGGTTGATATAATTTTTGTTTTATAATCCCTAATTCAACTCAAAATTATAAGTAATTGTTCCCTGCTGATAGGCTGGAGCTTTGCTGTCTGCATTAAATCTGGCTTTGAGAGCAGCATTTTTGGCTGCTTTCCACAATTGGTTGCTGGTGGTAGTTGTGCCCGACATTCCGGGGCGTGCATTAACTACTTTACCGTTTTTATCCACCGTAATTTCCACTACCACTTTACCGCTTTCCTGCAGATTGTATTTTGGCTTGGGTATCGATAGCGAATTTCTGCCGTTTAAGCTGTAAGAAATACCCTTATTGCCTAAGCCCGTACCGTTGTAATTATCTGAGTTGATATTGCCGGAGGGATTGCCCTGGTTGCCACCCGGGAAATTTTTTCCCTGTGATGCGTTGGTTGATGTGCCTTTTCCAAAAGCACTCTTTGCCCTTTTATTAATGGCATCGATTTTTGCCTGGCGTTTGGCAGCCTCTTGTCGCTGGCGTTCCAATTCTTCCTGCTTTTTACGTTCTTCCTCTTGTCTTAACCGTTCTTGACGCTCTTTTTCTGCTGCAATTTTTTGCTGTCTTATTTTTTCGGCACGCTCTTTAGCTGCTTTTTCTTTTTCTGCCTTTTTTCGGGCAATTTCTTCCGCCGATGGCAGGGCAGGAGCATCTTCGGTTTTTTGTGTTAATAATTTGGGCTGTTTTGATTTATTGGGTTTGATTTGTGTCTTCTTACTACGTTTTTTAGGAGGTGTAACAACTCTTTTTTTCTTCTTGGGTGTCGATTTCTTTACTGATTTAGCAGGTGCCGGAGCACTGTTTCCTCTGCCGGTATTGGTATTCCCGAAATTCACCAATATACCTTCCTCTTCCGGTAAAGGCAGCGGTGTGTGAAATGCACACAGCAACAGTATACCCAAAAGTACGGCGTGGAAAATAATAGTGCCTAAAACACCTAACCTCTTGTTTTTCGATTTCGACATATTACTTTGCTCTTGTAGCCAATATCAGTTTATATTTGTTCTCTTTGGCGATATTCATCACCTTTACCACCTGCTCCATTGGTACCGATTTATCTACGTGCAGAGATATGGTCGGATCATCGCGGTGAGCCAATTTACGGTGCAGTCTGTTCTCTAACTGTGAGAAAGGAACAGGCGTAGTTTCGATATAAAAATTCAGATTTTTATCGATAGATACCGTGGTTATGGGTTTGGCAGCTGTTTGGTTGCTGCTTTTAGGCAATAGCAGTTTTAGCGCATTAGGACTGATCAATGTTGAGGTTACCATAAAAAATATTAGTAACAAAAACACAATATCGGTCATACTCGACATGCTGAATGCAGCACTTACTTTATTTCGTTTTTTTAATGCCATTTTTTGTTTGTTTTATATGAGAAGGATTATTCATTTTTTCAAATAAATAATGCTGTTCTCATCTATAAATACATTATTTGTTTATTGAATGGGTTCATTCAATAAATCCATAAATTCGGTGGTGGTAGCTTCCATGTTAAAGATTGCTTTTTCGATTTTCGCCACCAGAATATTGTAGGCAAAATAGGCAATAATACCAACTGTTAATCCGGCAACAGTAGTAACCATAGCAGTGTAAATACCATTCGACAGTAGGGAAACATCAATATTATTTCCTGCGTTAGACATATCGTAAAAAGCTTGAATCATACCCATTACGGTACCCAGAAATCCAATCATAGGAGCAGCACCGGCAACTGTAGCCAGGGTTGGCAGGTTTTTTTCTAATTTCGATACTTCTAAATTTCCGATATTTTCAATGGCGGCATTTACATCGTTTAACGGGCGCCCAATACGCTTAATTCCTTTCATTATCATCCTGGACACCGGAGTATCGGTGTTTTGACAAAGTTCAAGAGCGGCTTCAATTTTACCGTCCATAATATAATCACGGATTTTGTGCATAAAATTGGCATCGTGTTTGGTTGCTTTTCTAATGGCAAAAAATCGTTCTACAAAAATATAAACTGCTATGATAGAGAGCAGTAGAATAGGGATCATAATCCAGCCGCCTTTAAAGGCTAAATCTAAAAAGTTTAGTGTTATTTCGGTTGGTTGACCAGCTGTTTCGCCTGCCGGTAAAGCTGTTTGCACCGTTGATGCAAGAAGAATTAGATTGTTCATTTTGTCTGTTTATTTATTTCCTTTATATACTGATTGTTTTTAAAAAGGTTACGGATATAAAAAAAACGAATCATCTTGTTTTTTATTATCGGAATAACTTTTTAATTTGGTTTGCAAAGCTACATATTTTTATTTTGAATAGATAATATCGTATTTACAAATCAAAAGCTAAATGTATTTTTCACAAGAATTTAGTTCAATAATGAGTTATGCTGTTTTTTCGTTTATGCATAAAAAAAGGAACGAATAATTTATTCGTTCCTTTTTTAAGTTTTATATGCTTATTTTACAGGAATATTTTTTAGTGTTTCCACCAAGAAATCCCAGAATTTAGCAACAGTATCAATCTTTACTTTCTCATCGGGTGAGTGAGGGAAGCGAATGGTTGGACCAAAGGAAATCATATCCCAGTTTGGATATACAGCTCCCAATAAACCGCACTCTAATCCGGCGTGAATAGCTTTTATTTCAGGAATTTTGCCAAATTTATCGTTATAAACATTCTGCATTGCAGTTAAAATAGGCGAGTTCATATTTGGTTTCCATCCCGGATATTCGCCTTCTAAAACAACATCAGCACCAATTAATTCGAATGTTGCTTTAATAGCTTCGCTTAAATCTTCTTTTGCAGAATTTACCGATGAACGCAACAATGCCTGAATGGTAACCACTCCGTTTTCGCTTACCACGCGTGCCAGGTTAGTTGAAGTTTCTACCAATCCGGGCATATCATCGCTCATGCGGATAACACCGTTAGGGCAAGCGTAAATGGCATTAATCAATTTCATTTGTGAATCGTTGGTAAATGCTTTAGCCGGTAAATCAACAGGTTCAGCAAAGAATTCTAAATCAGGCTCAACTGCCGATAATTCAGCTTTGTAAATTGCCTCGAATTTTGCCATAGCAGCTACAAAATCATCTTTGTGCTTTTCAGGTACAGCAACTACTGCAAATGATTCGCGTGGAATAGCATTTCGTAAAGAACCGCCGTCAACAGCTACCAGTTTCATATCGAAGTTTACGGCAGCATATTTTAAGAAGCGGAATAATAATTTGTTAGAGTTTCCTCTTCCAAGAATAATTTCCATTCCTGAGTGTCCGCCTTTTAAACCTTTCATATATAGTTTGCAAGCAACATATCCGGCAGGCATAGCTTCTTCTTCATATTTAAAGCTGATGTTAGCGTCAATACCTCCGGCACAACCAACATAAAGTTCGCCTTCGTCCTCCGAGTCCATATTTAAAAGAATATCACCTTTTAAAACATTTGGCTCTAAACCGAAAGCTCCGGTCATACCGGTTTCCTCATCGCAGGTAAACAGCGCCTCAACAGGTCCGTGAGCCAAATCTTTAGACTGTAATACCGCCATTGCAGCTGCAACACCCATACCGTTATCAGCTCCCAAAGTAGTTCCTTTAGCAGTTACCCAGTCGCCGTCGATATAAGCATCAATAGGATCTTTATCAAAATCGTGTGCTGTGTCGGCATTTTTTTGAGGCACCATATCTAAGTGCCCTTGTAAAATTACACCTTTTCTATCTTCCATTCCCGGAGTGGCAGGCTTACGGATAATTATGTTTCCTGTTGCATCTTTTATGGTTTCTAAACCTAAATCTTCACCAAATTTTACCATATAATCCTGAATGGCATCTTCATTCTTCGATGGACGGGGCACTTGTGTCAATGCATAAAAATTTTCCCATATTGCTTTTGGTTCCAGATTTAAAATTTCTTTACTCATAGTATTTTCCTCCTATTATAATTTAAATATTTATTCAATCTAATGAATTTCTTTTTAGAAAGCCTAAAGGTAATACTTTTTATTTGGTTCAAAAATAATAAGACGGAAAACTTTGGTACTATTCAAGAAAGTGTGTGTTGTAAAAAAAACTCACCAGCCGAAGCCGGTGAGTTTTAGTAAGTATTAAAATATTTATTACATCTCTATAATTTTAGATCCATTTTCATCTATGATTAATTTTTGATTATTAAAAGTTTCAACTACTGCAAAGCCGTTATAAAAAGGTTCAATCATGAGGTAACGCTCTGTATATAGTTCATTACCTTGCCTATCAATATGAAACCAACCTTTAAGGTCTTTTGCTGTGGCAAAGCTCTTATGAAAAACACCTAAATCCAAAAACACTTTATCATTAATAAAGTTACCTTGTCTGTCTATATGCTTATATCCTTCCTCTTTTAGTTTTACACAAGCAACACCATCTTTATAATCTCCTGCATAAAGATATTTGTTTCGATAAATACAATTTCCCTCTAAGTCGATATGAAAATAATGGTTGTTTTTATCTCTTACTGTACAAATATTTTCTTGATAATTGCCCGTCCATAAATATGATGCAACATAAACCCGCTCACCTTTTTCATTGATATGAAACCAACGATTATCCTCTATAACTGATGCTCGATTACAATAAAAACCAAATGTGCGAGAGTATCGTTGTGTATACAATTCAGTTCCATTGGTGTCTATATGATACGCTCCAGTCTCGTCTGATACGGGGGCAATTCCGGGCGAATGAAATTTAAGAACTTCAATAAATGTTTTATTGAAAATAGGTTTGTCTTGATAAACAAAATGTGTGTTGTCCTCAGATGTTTTTATATCTTTCCAGTTCATTGTTTTGTAAAGATTAATATCGTTTGTAATTCGTTTAGTCTTATTCCTTTTTCAAAGCAAAATTCGTTATCCTCAACAAGACAAATGTATTCTTTTGATGACCTTTCATAACTTTCACACATTGCTGTCATGTTCAATGATAGTAATGACAAATCAATATCAATTTTATCAGTACAATTTTCTATTATATATAAAGTGCCTTTGTAAGACAATGCGTTAAAGCAATTTTTAAGAATAAGACTTGCTTTTTTGTTATCCCAATCGTGAAGAACTCTTGCTAAAATAATCGCTTCGGTTTGATATGGTATATCTTTGAAAAAATCTCCTGCTATTGTTTTGATTTCTGAATCAGCAATATTTTCCACTACTTGTTCCAAATCAAACAAAACACACTCAACATTTGGATTCTTTGTTTGAATATTTTTTAATAATGCTCCGTAACTACCACCCACATCCATTATGGATTTGTGTTTGCTAAAATCTATTAAGTTAGGTAATGTTTTGTAGTCATCACGAGCATAGTTATTCATTGCTTTGTGATAATTATGGAGTTTTTCTGGGTGTTGACTTAAATAATCAAAGAAGGGAAATCCGTAGATTGATTCAAAAGCACTTTTGCCTGTTAAAATGGAAAGATTGAGGTGCTGCCAAGCTATCAAATGTTCTTCACTCCAATTAGTACAAGCGTATTTTAAACTATCGGGATTGTTTTCCGTAAGCAGTTCAGACAATTGATTAGTTGAAAATAGATTCTCTCTTTTGTCTAAAAAACCACTTGTATGCAACGCATTGAGTAGTAATAAGGTCTTTTCTTTATTTAATATAAGGCTGGCGGCTAGTTTATCAGCCGTTTTAGGCACTTGTAAATTATCAAATATGTTGAGTTTACAGGCAGTACTCACAGCCATATACGTCCAATGTTCTGTAAAAAAAGATTTTAGTTTATTCTTAATTGTTGCCATTTTGCAGTTTTTGTTTTAGTTGTTGTATTTCATTATTTGTAAGACCACAATCTAACAAATAAGCTTCTATGCCTCCTTTTTGATTTATAATATTAAGAAGAATGTCTATGTATTCTTTTTTGGTATCCATTTCACTCGCTAAGTAATCATCATAAATAGTTTTGTTGTCTGCTCCTACAAGTAAATGAAGTATTGAAATAACAATTCCCGTTCTGTCTTTCCCTGCATGACAGTGAATAACAATAGATTTTTCGGAAACTAAAATCAATTTAAGTGTTTCTTTTATACTGGTTTTACAATCAAGTGCAAAAAAGTGATATGCTATTTCAACATTACTTCCGGTATTGTATGTATTTTGAAATTCAACACTTTGATTCCAAGGGTCAAAAGGAATATTTACGACATTAAATTTTGATTTTATAGTTGTGGAATAATCATGCTCTGCAATTTCTCTATCTGCTCTTAAATCAATAAGTGTTTCAATACGAATACTTCTAAGCATTTTGATTAAATCTTCTTCCTGTTTAACTAAACAAAAAGCAGAGCTTCTGTAAATCAATCCTTTTTTTATTTTTGAGTTATATTTTGAAATATCTCGAAAATTCCAGTAATAATTGTTATTATAAGTCATATTTAAAATTTGTTAGCAACTATTTTCTCATATTACATGTTTTGCATAAGTCGATTTCTTTATAATTCTTAGCAAGATTTTGGTAAATATCACTTTGTAAAACGTCTTGAATACTTTTGTTTTTGATATTTCCAAAATCGCCAAGCGTTTGACGCATTTCGTCAGGTGCACAACAAGGCGATATTTTACCTGTCGCCGAAATCCACAACTCTTGTTCTAAGAACGGACAATTATAACTTTCCGGTATCTCTTTTTTTTCATTGAAACTTAAGGGTGTAATATTTTCTAAAATTACTTTTGTGCCATCTGGCTTTCGATATTTTTCTTGTGTTTCAAAAGCTTCTGCCACATATTCATTCCATTGTGTTATACTTTGTGCATTAGCTTTCATCGATAAATTCTCAATTTCCTTAAAATGCGTCCATAAATGATGTCCTTTCACCCTATCAACACCCAATGCAGCAGCTAATTTTATAATATCCGATAATTCGTGCATATTATTCTGCATAAAAGTTAATTGAAAAGTAACTCTACAATAATATCCTGTTTTAGCATAGTGCTTATTGCGTATGCGAATAAATTCTTTCACATTGGAAAGGGCTTTTTCAAATTTTAGCTTTTGCATTATTTTTTCTGCTGTTTGGGCTATAGCTCCATTCCAACTAATTTTCACATCAGTAGTGATAGGTACCAACAGTTTTGCCCAATCTATTACAGTGTTACCATTAGTCTTTGGGAATGTTCCATTGGTAGTTAAGTTCATTTTGATATCATGCTTATAGCACAAATCAATAATAAGAGGAAAATGTTTGTACATTAGAGGTTCTCCCATAGTTGAAGGGATAATTTCTTTTATTCCGATATTTTTAGCTTGTTTAAATATGGGTTCAATCCATTCCTCTGGCATTCTGCGATGTTGTCCTCCGAGCGTTTCCTGAATATATTTAGAATAAGGACTATGTTCTTCGCACATCTTACAACTCAGATTACAATCTTCGGGATTTGTATCTAAGGTAATACGCCATAATTTATAATCAGTTTTGTCAATGTGTTTTTTGTAAATTTTTTCCAAATCGACACAATGTTCTTTGATGTTTGGGACACTACCATCATTTGAATATAAATAGCCTTTATTTCCCAAAAGCTTCATTTTGGCAGGATTTTCAACGGCAAATTTCATTTGTTTTACCAATGAATTTGTATCACGATGCTTAAACAACAAACCGTTTGCATTATGCTGAACATACTCTTTCATCCCTCCAAAATCGGCAGTAATAACAGGAATATTACAGGCTTGTGCTTCATGGATTACAAGCGGAGAATTTTCGCCCCAAATACTTGGTACAACAATACAATCTACATTAGAAAAAACATCTTCTACTAAATTGCTGTTTATGTATTCTCCCCAAAATTCAATTTTGTTATGTGATGTAGAGGCCATTTTTTTCAAAGCATTGGTGCTTTGACCATTGGCTCTTCCAAATATTTTAAGCGTGGCAGGTTGTTCTATTTGTTTAAAGGCTTCTATTAAAAGATTTACACCTTTTGCCGGAATATGTGTACCTATATAACCAAAAGTGTAATTTTCTTTTTCTTTCACTTTCTGAGGTTTGCTTAAATATTCCGTAGGAAAACCATAGTCCAAATAAATAATTTTATTTTCAGGAATACTAAAATCATTAACAAACCGATCTTTTAAATAATTGGACGGAGCAATAAATAAATCAACTTTGTTTATAATAGCTTTTGTTTCAATCATTCGTTGATGAGTCCATTTACTCCACCCCTTTATATCAGACTCCTTATTTTCTTTTCGTCCGCTAAAATATACTTGATAGCAATCTTTTGCGCATTTCTCGTCATTTTGTTTTTCACACAATTGGAAATTATTTTCTTTTCCAATGCTTCGTGTTAAAAATTGTCCGCGAGGACACATTAACCAAAAATCGTGAAGCGTAAAAACTATTGGTATTTTCAGTTTGTTCAACTCATCAATCAATCCTGTTGATAGATGATTAAGATGCCCAATGTGCGCAATGTCAGGATTTAACTCCTTAACTAATTCGGCAAAATTTTCGTCCATTTGTTGATGACGATAACCATCTTTGCCTTGTGGGTTGTTTACAAAATAAAGCGTCAGATTTTTATTGATTTTCTCTTCCCTTATACTAAAACATGGGGCATATAGATTTTCTTCTCGGGTAAAAATTGATACTTTATGTGTTTTAGCCAATTCATTACAAATGGATTGGCTATAAACTTCCGAACCCGCATTATAGTTAGGCGGATAACCATGAATTATTTTAAGTATATGCATTGATTTATATTTGATTTGAATTAATAAAAGCAAGCGAGTATTACTCGCTTGCTAAATTGACAGCTATCTTTTTCCTTCTCGGTTTGGATTAAGTTGTTTTCCACGGTTATCTTGATTTTTAGCATAGGTCGTGTTGGTTCCATTTGTTCCTCTATTAGGATTTTTAATGTCACCTTGATGATTAGATTGTCTTTTACTCATAATCACAACAGATTTATTATTACGCCTACTCTTTTTCTGCTTTTCAGCTTCCGCATCATTAGTTTTGAATGGACTTCTGAACAACCATTTTTTTTAACGGTGCAAATATAGATATATTTATTATATTTGCGGAGTATTACGCAATAGTAGCATGATAACCCGCAATAATAAACTAATGATGGATGCTATTTTAAAAAAAGAGCCGAAAAAAAGACAAAAATGTGTTAGAAAATTGAAGTTTTATATGGAAAACCCCGGGTATTTTCCCATTTTGCTTTTAGGAGAACGAGGAGTAGGAAAAACATTCTGGATTGAAAATCTAATAGAAGAAAAACAATTACAAGGAGCGTTTATGTTTATTAATGCTTTTTTGGCAGAAGAAACGGAAGAATACTGGGATAAACTCTTCGAAAAAACAGACAATGGTTTTTTAATCATAGAGGAAGTAGAACGATTATCAAAAAAAAATCAAGAACTTTTATTTCAATCTATGATGACTAACAATGGTAAATATGGATTTAAAGACAAAAAATATCTCGTTCGTTTAATTTTTACAACATCATATGATATTAGTGCTTTAAAGAATACCGAGGAGTTTTTATTGCATAAGTTTTTTGACAGAATATCTCAATTAGTTGTTCGTTTTTTATCATTTAAAGATTTTTCAACTAATATTAAGCAAGATTTTATTTGTACATGGGAGAAGTTTAAATTTAAAGATAAATACAAGGTTCCCAAAGGGGACATCATAAAATGGTTAGAGTTAAATGCTGACACCAAATTACAAGGTAATTTTAGAGATTTAGATAAAATCTGTATTAATTGGCATAACTATAGACTTATGGGCTACAAAGAGAATGATATATATAGACAGGTTTTTGATGATTTCCAGCAATATTTAAAATATCCGGAACATAAAACAGAACAACATGATGAATTTATTTTTTCTAACGACTTAAAGCATGATGATATAATGAAAGCATTTCGACAACAATATAAAAAATGGGCAAAACAAGAATTCGGAACGCTTAAAGTAGCTGGTAAAAAGTTAGGGATAAGTCATAGAACAATGGAAAGATGGTAAACTACAGTTTTCAAGCACAAAAAAACTCACCAGCCGAAGCCGGTGAGTTTCTATCATTAAACGAATTATTGATTGTTTTATACAATTCCTGAAAAACCCATAAAAGCCATTGCCAATAATCCGGCTATAATAAGGGCAGCAGGAGTTCCTTTTATTCCTTTAGGAAGATCAATAAGATCTAAATGTTCGCGGATACCGGCAAATAGTACCAATGCCAAGCCAAAACCTATTGCGGTAGCTCCCGAAAAGACAACTGCGTGTAGCAAATCGTAATCTTTTTGAATGGTGATAATCGCAACCCCCAAAATAGCACAGTTGGTGGTAATTAAAGGAAGAAAAACTCCCAGTGCCTGATATAGTGCGGGACTTACCTTTTTCAGAATAATTTCGACCAACTGCACCAACGATGCAATCACCAAAATAAACGATATGGTCTGCATAAAACCTATTCCGTAAGGATCGAGTATATATTTTTGTATTAAATAGGTAACAATGGTTGCCAAAATCATTACAAAAGTAACAGCTCCGGTCATTCCCACAGCGGTAGATACCTTTTTAGAAACACCCAAAAACGGGCAGATACCCAAAAACTGCGATAATACCACATTATTAACAAATATTGCCGATATAATAATTAATATAAATTCCATAACTAATGATTTACAGGATTAATTTACTTTTCGTATTTTGTTGATAAACGCAATTAGGTATCCCAAAGCGATAAAAGCACCCGGAGCCAATACAAATATCAGCATACCGTAAGTTTCGCTGAAAATTGTAATGCCGAATATTTTTCCTGATCCTAATAGTTCTCGCAGTGAACCAAGCATGGTTAAAGCCATGGCGAAACCAAGTCCCATACTTACACCATCGATAATGGAAGGAAAAATTTTATTTTTCGATGCAAAAGCCTCGGCACGTCCCAGCACAACGCAGTTTACAACAATCAGCGGAATAAAAACACCAAGCTGTGCGTGGAGAGCAGGAACGTAAGCAGCCATCAGCATATCTACCATGGTTACAAACGTTGCAATAATTACAATAAACGAAGGAATTTTTACTTTTTCAGGAATAAATCCGCTGAATATAGAGATAAACAGATTCGACATAATTAGTACGAATGTGGTTGCCAATCCCATTCCCAGACCGTTAATTGCCGAAGAGGTAACACCCAGAGTGGGACACATCCCCAACAGCAAAACAAAAACGGCATTCTCTTTAAAAAAACCTTTGGTTAAATTTTCACGAAGTGTCATTATTTTGTTCCTCCTTTTGTTTGGTTTTTATACTCTTTATAGG
>PDWJ01005087.1_pt1 | contig 14408 bp, 15 predicted proteins | sample 1430881 | NCBI WGS metagenome assembly PDWJ01 (sample SAMN01162460, study PRJNA174530) | Oral metagenome, whole genome shotgun sequencing project. | biome: Marine environment; feature: Marine mammal; material: Swab sample of the gingival sulcus; isolation source: swab sample of gingival sulcus... | reverse complement strand
ACCGAAGGCTTTTATCGGCGCCATGCCCCTGCGGAGTATCAGAACTACGAGCAGGGTCACTCGGTCAATAAACAGCAGCAGTTTGTCGGCGAAATCAGCAAAGCGGATGAAGGTTGGCTTACGGTCACGGTAAAGAATCGCTTCGAGCGCGGCGATAAACTGGAGTTAATTACGCCGGGGGGTAACACTGCCTTTGAGTTGACAGAACTGACCAATTTAGACGCCCAGACCATTGATGTTGCACCGGGGAATGGCCATATCGTGCGCATTCCTGTGCCCGCCAACGCCGGCGACTTAGGTCAAGTCAATATGGCGCTGTTGATGCGGAATTTGGCGGCTTAGTCCGGATAAGTCACTGTACTGGCGGCTCCGCGGTGGCTAAATCCTTTAACAGGTGTTTGGCAGCCAGAGCAAACATAATCAGCGAGATAATATTGCTCATCGCGGTAATGATCATCGCGTAGCGCAGGTTGTTCTCGCCGGCATAGGGTATCAATAAATCGCTTTGAATGCCTGTCATTAACGGCCCCAGCCCCAGGCCAATCATGTTTAGAATAAACAACATGATCGCCGAGGCGAGCGCGCGCATGGCCGGGGGTACCAGACCCTGGCACAGGGCAATGCAGGGGCCGAAATATAATGTGCCCAAAATGTTGACCAGAAATAACAGGGTGACTAATGTGCTGGTACTGTCGGTAAGCAGTAGAAATATGTAAGGCCCGAGGGCGATAAGCCCCGCAATTATTGGCAACCACAAATACCAGCGTTTGTCTTTTACCGCTAAACGATCTCCTAAATATCCACCCAAAAATGTACCGATGGCGCCGGCAACACCCGCTGCAACCGCCAGAGTAACACCCGCTTCAGACAGACTAAAACCGTGATTTCTTATCAAGAAAGAGGGTAAAAAATTACCGTTGCCGTAGGAGGCGTAGGCCGTAAAAGCGCAGCCTAAAGCGATATACCAGAATGCGGGGCGTTTTTTCAATAGCGCCAGTGTACTGCTAAGGCTCTGCGCGCCACGGTGCTGGTGGCGGTGGTCGTAATAACCGCGTGTAGGTTCTTTTATAGTGAATCTAAATACGATGGCAAAAATAATGCCGGGAATACCCATCACCAGGAATGTCGTACGCCAGCCCAGCTTTTCCGCCAGTACACCGCCAAATAAATAACCCAATAAAATACCGATATAAATGCCAGAGGAATAAACTGACAGCGCTGTGCCGCGTTGTCTGGCCGGGTAGTAGTCGCTGATCAGGGCGTGAGCGGGCGGGCTGCCACCGGCTTCACCCAGGCCCACACCCACACGCGCGGCCAGCAACTGCCAATAGGTTTGCACAAACCCCGACAGTGCGGTCATGCCGCTCCAAATTGCCAGTGAGTAGCTGATAATATTGCGTCGATTGCTGCGATCGGCGATATAGGCGATTGGGATGCCAGCGGTAACGTATATCACCGCAAAGCTAAACCCGCTCAGTAAGCCAAGCTGTGCATCGCTAAGCCCCATGTCGGCTTTAATGGGTTCTTGCAGAATGACCAGGAGTTGGCGATCGATAAAATTAAAGGTGTAGACCACTGTCAGCATTAACAGCGCAAAGCGTTTATAGCCAGCGCTGAACTCACCAACTGGAGTGTTTGACGTAGGGCTCACTGCTTTGTCCTTATGGTCTTATTAAGCAAGTGTTATCAAGCTTATGGGTGCAGAGCAGGGGAGTTTTAGTATGTCGTTCGATGAGCGTGCATTTCGCAATGCGTTGGGTCAATTTGCTACAGGCGTGTGTGTGGTGTGCGCGCCGGGCGCCAACGGCGAAGGCGTGGGTATGACCATTAACTCCTTTGCCTCGGTGTCGTTAGCGCCGCCGTTGGTGTTGTGGAGTTTGCAAAATGACTCCCATTCCTACGATATTTACGCGCGTGCAACTCATTACAGTATTAACGTGCTGTGTGAAGGCCAGCAGGATTATGCGGATTACTACGCCCAGCAGGGCAACCACCACCTGCTCGCCGCACACGTACAGGATGCAGGAAACAATTATTGGGCGATGCGCGATACCCTCGCCAGATTCCACTGTGAGCAAGAGGCCACGGTAGAAGCGGGGGATCACTTGATTATTATTGGCAAGGTGCTGGCTTTTGAGCACAGCGACAATGCGCGCCCGCTGTTGTTTCAGGGCGGCAATTACCAGCAGATGTGTTAGTGCGCAATGAACTACTGTAGCGCCTGTGGCGACAAGCTTTGCTTAAAAATTCCCCTGGGTGACGACCGCGAGCGACACGTTTGCGACAGTTGTGGCATTATTCACTATCAAAACCCCAAGGTCATTGTCGGCTGTATACCGATTTGGGAAGGCAAAGTGTTGCTGTGCCGCCGCGCCATCGAGCCGCGTTATGGTTTCTGGACGCTGCCTGCGGGGTTTATGGAAAACGGCGAATCCACTGCCGAGGGCGCCGCCAGAGAAACCTGGGAGGAGGCCAAAGCCAGAGTCGATAACCTGGCGATTTATCGTGTATTTGATTTGCCCTATATCAACCAATTATACGTGTTTTACCGCTGTGACCTTATCGACGGGCAGTTTGCACCCGGTCAGGAAAGCCTTGCTTGTGGCTTATACGATGAGCATAGCGTGCCCTGGGATGACCTGGCATTTCGCGTGGTAAAAGACACCCTGCGCAGCTTTTTTCGCGATCGGGATAACGGCGACTACCCGGTTGTTAGCAGCGTCGTAGAATATACACCAAGGCCTCGTCATCCCGGTTAACTCTGATTAACGCGGTGATACCTTATCTATTTGAGTTAACTTAGCAAACAAGGAGTCATAATATGGCACATCCAAAAATCGGCAATATGGCCCCGGCTTTTACCCTGCTAGATCAAGATGGGAACAAAGTCAGTTTAAAAGACTTTCGCGGCGAGAAAAACGTACTGCTGTATTTTTACCCCAAAGCCATGACGCCCGGCTGCACCACCCAGGCCTGCGCACTGCGCGATACCAAAAAAGAACTGGACGCCTTTGACACTGTGGTACTCGGCGTTAGCCCGGATCCAGTGGCACGCTTGCCAAAATTTATCGAAAAACACGCGCTTAATTTCACGCTGCTGTCTGATGAAGACCACGCCGTCGCTGAGAAATATGGTGTTTGGGGCTTAAAAAAATTCATGGGCAAAGAATTTATGGGGCTGATTCGCACCAGTTTTATTATTGGTAAAGACGGTCGTTTAAAACGCGTGCTGGATAAGTTTAAAACTAAAACGCACCACGAAGATGTGCTCGCGGTGCTTGCGGAGTTGGGTTTTTAGCGCGGATATTAAACAAATAACCGTAAAGTGGCTGCCGTACTGGTAAAACATCCGGATTAGTGCGCTGTTGATGTTGGCCTTCTGCGGCAAAAATGGCGGCGCCAACCTCTTCACCGAGGCGCTCGTCGGGCACGGCAAATACAGCGACTTCCGCGACTTTATCGTGGCGGAAAATAACATTTTCCACTTCGGTGCAATACACGTTTTCGCCACCGCGAAGTACCATATCTTTGACTCTGTCGACCAGATAAATAAAGCCATCTTCATCGATATAGGCGACGTCGCCCGTGTGCAGCCAACCGTCGACAATCGTTTCCGCCGTCGCTTCAGGGCGGTTCAGATAGCCTTTAATGACCTGGGCTCCGCGCAGGCACAACTCACCGATTTGGCCCTGGGGTACAGGTTCACCATTTGCGTCAATACACTTTGCTTCAAAGACAGGCATGACTGCGCCGGTACTGGTGGGTTTGCCCGCGAAGAAAGGGCCGTTTGAGCCGGTAATCAAACCGCAGGTTTCGGTCATACCGTAGCCCTGTGAGGCGGCTGACTGGCTGTTGTCTTCAATCAATTCAATCGTATCTGGCGGCACTGGGGCGCCGCCGGTGGCGATAGCGGCCAGTGAGCTGATGTCGTATTGCGCCTTGTCGGGGTGCATCATCAATTCCCGCGCCATCACCGGTACGCCGGTCATGCTGGTGATTTTTTCCTCGGCAATAATTTTTAGAGCTTCCAGCGCATTCCATTTGTACATTAACGCAATTTTACCGCCCAAAGCGGTGGTGACATGGGCGCTACAGTTGTTCCCGGTGACATGGAACAGCGGTGTGGTAATCAGGGTGGCGAGTTTGGGGGTGTCTGGGTCCAGCGGATTGGGTGGCTCTTCACCCGCTGCCACCGCGGCGGCTGTGGCCTGCGACAGATTGACAAACATCACCGTGAGAATATTGTTGGTACAACCTCGATGGGTGAGCTGTGCGCCCTTGGGAAAGCCAGTGGTGCCCGAGGTGTAAAAGACGCAGGCGACGTCTTCGGGCAAAACCTCAACCGCAGGCATCTCCGGACGTGACGCCATTGCCGTGCTCCACGGTGTGGCGTAGGCGGGCAGAGAATCATCACAGCGCACTGCAATAACGGATATTTGTGGAAAATCTGCGGCAATCGCGTCAAAACGCGCCAGACGTTCAGTATCGGCTATCAGTACTTTGGGTTTGCTGTCTTCAAAACAAAAGCGCAGTTCTTCCTCCACCCACCAGGCGTTGACCCCGACCACCGTTGCACCAATCGACACGACAGCCCAATAGGCCAGCATGTATTCAGGGTAGTTGCGCATTGCCAGTGCGACCCCGTCACCGCGACCGATACCGTTGTCGCTAAGCCAGCGTGCGAGGCTGGCGATTTGCGTGTTGGCCTCACGATAAGTCCAGCGCTCGTCGTGGTAAACAAGGTAATCGTTGTCGCCGTTAAGTGCGGCCATTTCCCAGACCTGGCGCAGCGATGCGGGGGCGTGTTTCCAGCATTTGAGGGTGTGCCCGTTGACCTCAGCGGTGGCGACTTCAAACATCTGGCCTTCGTTGGTCATCTGTTGACTTACTGCGGCGAGGGTAGCGTATAGCGAATTGCTCATAGGAATCTTCTTATTACTTAAGTTAGGAAAACAGTAGACTATTACAAGCTATGCGCCCGTGCAATACTCGAGCGTTTCTGCTAACTTGCGTCTGCGTTGTTATGAGTATTGGAGAGATACCAAGGTCTAAGGAGAGGATCGATGCGTTATATTGCGGTAGTTGATGAGGGCAAGCATTCGCGCCTTTATACACGCTATGCCGATAAACCTGATATTAAAGCTGATGAAGTCTTGATTCGCGCATCTGCGGCCGGTGTAAACCATGCAGACTTACTTCAGCGCCGAGGTTTGTACCCACCGCCACCCGGAGCGTCAGCGGTGTTGGGTTTGGAAGTTGCAGGTCTTGTTGAACAAGTGGGTAAGGACGTAAGCACTTGGTCGGTCGGGGATCGAGTGTGTGCACTGTTGGCCGGTGGCGGCTATGCCGAATACGTTGCGGTAAAAGCCAGTCATTGTCTGCCCGTGCCAGATTCACTGTCTGATGTAGAAGCGGCTGCACTGCCGGAGGCGGTGGCCAGTTGTTGGTCAAATCTCCATCAGCGCGCGCATCTTAGCCGGGGCGAATCCCTGTTGATGCACGGCGGCAGCAGCGGTATTGGTAGTATTGCCATTCAAATGGCTAAGCTCATGGGCGCTACCGTGATTACAACGGTTGGCGATACCCAAAAACAGCGTTTTTGCGAGGGTCTGGGCGCGGATCTTGCTATCAATTATAAAACGCAGGATTACGTGGCCGAGAGCGAGTCCTTTCTTGGACGTGGCGTGGATGTGATTGTCGATATTGTCGGGGGCGAGTATGTGGCCCGCAACATCGCTCTGGCAGCGCCTGAGGGGCGTATTGTCAATATTGCACATCTGCAAGGTGCGGAAGTCACAGTGAATTTGGCAACGATTATGTTAAAACGCCTGACGCTCACCGGTTCAACCTTGCGCACACGCAGCGATGACTATAAAGCCGCACTGATTGAAGAAATACAGCAACAGGTATGGCCCTGGCTTGAGAAGGGTGCGCTGGAGCCGGTGGTGGAGGCGACCTACGATCTCGATGCTGCCGAGCAGGCTCATATGTTGATGCACAGTTCGCGCCACAAGGGTAAGATTGTCCTTACCTTTTAAGCCCGCAAGAGATCACGCATGATAGAACTTTACACCGCGCCCACGCCCAATGGTTATAAAGTCTCCATCGCCCTGGAGGAAATGCAAATCCCCTACGAGGTGCGCGCCATCGACCTCGCCGCCGGTGAGCAAAAGCAGCCCGAGTACCTTGCTATTTGCCCCAATGGGCGTATCCCCGCGATTGTCGATAAAGCCGAGGGTGATTTTGCGGTGTTTGAATCCGGCGCAATTATGCTTTATCTGGCGGAAAAATCAGGTCAGTTTTTACCGAGTGACGCTAAAGGCCGCTCCCGTGTTATCCAGTGGCTGATGTTTCAAATGGGCGGTATAGGGCCAATGATGGGGCAGGCGAATGTATTTTACCGTTATTTTCCCGAAAAAATACCTGCCGCGATAGCGCGTTATCAAACTGAGGGGCGGCGTTTATTTGAGGTGTTAAACACCCAGCTTGGCAAAGAAGAGTTTTTGGCGGGCGCTTATAGTATCGCCGATATGGCGAACTGGGCCTGGGTGCGCACGCATCGCTGGTCCGGCATTGATATAGAAGGCCTTGATAATTTGTCGCGCTGGATGGGCGCCATCAGTGCGCGCGAGGGTGCACAGCGCGGCGTTAAAGTGCCCGTGGATATTGCCGAATTAATGGATGCGAAAAATAAAGATGACGCCGACGCATTTGTGAAAAAGGCGCAGACCATGTTGGTGAGTAATAAACAATAAACGCGGTGCGGCTTTTATGGGTCAACCATTAAAAAGCCCGTTTCCACGGGAAACTGCATACGCATGCGCAGCCTGGCGATTTCCGCATCCTGATAGGGCGTTGCGGTAATTTTCCCCCATATTGGGGCAGGCCAGGCCGGGTCGTTGCGATAGCGCACAATATGATGTACGTGCAGTTGTGGCACTTGGTTGCCAAGCGCCGCGACATTGAGTTTATCCGGTTTAAATTCCTCGGCCAGATGCTCACTTAAAAGAACCGACTCGCGCATAAGTTGCTGCTGTTCGGATTTATCGAGTTGGTATATCTCGGTGATATCTGCTCGCTGCGGTACCAATAAAAACCAGGGAAAATTGGCATCGTTAATCAGCCTGAGCTGGCACAGTGGAAAATGTCCCAGCAACAGACTGTCGGCCTCAAGTTGAGGATGTAGCGCAAAGGCCTTCAAACCCAGTCCTTTGGCATGTTGCTCAGGTGCAGGTTTTGCAATACAGTCCTGAGCGATTGCTCAAGTGCGGTGACTGTTTTATCACCGGCGCGCTCGGCGTAATCAAGGCGTACTTTTCTAACTGCTTCCAACTGTGCTTTCACCAGTTTCGTACCCTGTGTGGTAAGTTCAATGGTTTTGGCGCGTTTATCGCGTTTGTCCTTGGCGCGGCGTACATAGCCCATCGCTTCCAGTTCTTTTAACATTTTGCCCATAGCCTGCTGGGTCACTCTGGCGCGATCAGCCAATTCGGTAACCCGCACCGCGTCCAGCCCCAGGTTGCCAAATACCGCATTGTGCGCCGGGCGAACATCGGTGAATCCGCGGTCATGCAGATAGTGCATCACGCGCTGATTATAATCCTTGGTGAATTCGTTGGCCATACGTGCCAGGCTCTGTGCCAAATGCAGGGTAGTGTGGTGTTGCTCATTGACTATGCTGTTCATGTTGAAAGTGTCCTGTACGTCAGAATTAGACTGTATTGTGTTCATTCCTAAGCTCGCTTGTGGGAAGTTTTGCTTTGTTAAATTGAGTGGGGCAAAGCCTATCACTTATTCGGCGCAGGGTTATTATTTGTTGGATAAAAAAGCGTGATGGGCTTATCATTTTATGACACTAATTTGTATGAAGGACGATTTTATGATCGAAATTGTGACGGCGAACACAAATGGGATTCGCGCCGCAGCGAGAAAAGGTTTTTTTGATTGGATTGCTAAAACCCAGCCTGACATCGTGTGCATTCAGGAAACCAAAGCTCAAATTGATCAGTTGAGCGACCCCGTTTTCCATCCTGAAGGCTACCACTGTTATTATTTTGACGCGCAAAAGAAAGGCTATAGTGGTACGGCGATCTACAGCAAGGTGAAACCGCTGAAGGTTGTGCGCGGTCTCGGCTGGGACCCAGCGGATTCAGAAGGGCGCTATTTGCAAGTCGATTATAAGGGCCTGAGCGTCATCTCTCTGTACATGCCTTCGGGTTCATCTGGTGAGGAAGCGCTTGAGAAAAAACTCAAGTTTATGGATGCTTTTTACCAGCATTTACAAAATCTGAAACGCAAACGGCGTGAATTTATTATCTGCGCAGATTGGAATATTTGTCACCAGGAAATTGATTTAAAAAACTGGAAAGCCAATCAAAAGAATTCGGGTTTTCTACCCGTAGAGCGCGAGTGGTTGAATCATGTATTTAGGGAACTGGGTTTTGTAGATTCCTTCCGCGTGGTCAATCAAGAGGCGGAACAGTACACCTGGTGGTCAAACCGTGGGCGCGCCTGGGACAACAATGTCGGATGGCGTCTGGACTATCAGTTGGTGACCCCCAAGTTGGTGCCTGCGATCGTCGATGCCGGCATTTATAAAGAGCAGCGCTTTTCCGATCACGCCCCGCAGAGCATGCGCTATCAGCTTGAACTGGTCGGCGACGAATAGGGCTGGCTTTCGTGCCAGTAGCGAGCGCGGCCAAAACGCGGTACATTATAGGCGCATTGGGGTAACGCAAGTCGTTGCCCCGATTTCGTTCAATCGTTCATTACTGAACCCGACAGAGAGTAGATTATGAGTTTGTTTATCGCCAGCGCCCACGCCCAGGATGCCGCCGCAGCCCCAGCCGGTTCTGATATGTTTCAAATTTTGTTTTTGGTAGGCCTGTTTGCGCTGTTTTACTTTATCGCTATCCGCCCCCAGCAAAAACGCCAAAAAGAACACCAAAAGCTGGTGGCCGAGCTGGCCAAGGGCGATGAGGTGATTACCAATTCAGGTATTATGGGGCGCATTGCCGCTCTGGACGATACCTATATGGTGCTCACGGTCGCGGATAACGTCGATATCAAGTTTCAGCGTATTTTCGTGCACGCGGTGTTGCCCAAGGGTACCCTCAAGAGCATCGGATAAGGGCCTTATACCATGCGCGCAAAGAGTTTTCCCCGTATTTCCAGAGCGCCGCGCCTGGCGCTGGGCAATATGCCCACGCCGTTTCAACAGCTTGTACGCGCCTCCGCGCGCTATGGCAACGGTGCACGCATCTGGGTGAAACGCGACGACATGACGGGTTCGACGGTCACCGGCAATAAAGTCCGCAAGCTGGAGTATATTGTCGCCCATGCGCGGGAGCAGGGCTGCGACACCTTGATCACCTGCGGTGCGGTGCAGAGCAACCACTGCCGCGCTACCGCTATTGTCGGCGCACAACTGGGTATGAAAGTACATTTGGTGCTGCGCGGCGATCCCGACGCACCGCTCGAGGGGAATTACCTGCTCGACACCCTGGCAGGGGCGGAGGTCTCCATTTATCCGCCGCAGCAATATCAGCGTGAACTGGACGTCCTGATGAATCACTGGGATGCCCATTATCGGGAACAGGGGCATAGGTGTTGGCAGATTCCAACCGGCGGCTCCGATGCCATTGGTGTTTGGGGATATGTCAACGCCTGTGAGGAGCTGGCGCTGGATTTTGAGCGCGCCAATATCACCGGGCACACGCCGATCATCTGTGCCAGCGGCTCCGGCGGCACCCAGGCGGGTCTGGCACTGGGCGCGGCGTTGATGGATTTGCCCAGCTCGGTTTATGGTATAGCGGTCTGCGATGACGCCGACTACTTTAATAAAAAAGTAAATGCTGATGTGAATAGCTGGGTCGACCGTTACGGCGGCAATGCCTTTAGCCCCACACTGCACACGGTGACCATAGACCGCTACATCGGCCCGGGTTACGGTGTGGCACAGCCTGAGGTCATGGCCTTAATCAATGAGATGGCGACCCTGGAAGGCCTGTTTTTAGACCCCGTATACACCGGAAAAGCGTTTTACGGCCTGGTTAAAGAGTTGCAAAGCGGCGGTTTTGGCAATGTGAGCGATGTGGTGTTCATTCATACCGGGGGTATTTTTGGCTTGCTTGCCCAGCGTGATGAGTTGCTGCAACAGCGCGATTAGCAGGCAAAGTGTAAGCCTGAATTCAACAATAGATTAACAACAAGAAGGACTATCCTATGACCGAAATGATCAAAGTGGTCAACGGTATTGCCTGGGGGCCGGTGATGCTGGTGCTCTTACTCGGCACAGGCGTTTATCTCACTCTGGGCCTGCGATTCTTAACGCTGCGCAAGATACCCACGGCGTTCAAACGTTTACTATCCAGAAAGCACGGCACGGGTTCCGGCGACATTTCACCCTTCAGCGCGTTGATGACATCCCTGTCAGCGACCATAGGCACCGGCAATATTGCCGGGGTTGCCACGGCGCTGGTGCTGGGCGGCCCCGGCGCTTTGTTTTGGATGTGGATGACGGCGCTGTTTGGTATGGCCACAAAATACGCCGAAGCGGTGTGCGCGGTGACTTTCCGCGAAAAAGACGCCAACGGCAATTACAGCGGCGGCCCGATGTACTATATCCGCAACGGTTTGGGTAAACACTGGCACTGGTTGGGATTTGCCTTTGCCTTGTTTGGCGCCCTGGCGGGCTTTGGCCTGGCCAATACGGTGCAATCTAACTCGGTTTCCCATTTACTGGACACCCATTTCGATATCGCACCCCTTGCCACGGGAATAGTATTGATGGTCCTGGTCGGCGTGGTGATTATAGGTGGGGTAAAACGCATCGCCACGGTGGCGAGCTTTTTAGTGCCGGTGATGGCGATTTCCTACATTGTCATGGGTGTCCTGGTGCTGGCGCTGAATGCCTCGGAAATCCCTGCGGCGATCGGCACGATTATCCACAGTGCCATGAACGGCGCAGCGGCAGCGGGTGGCTTTGCCGGCGCTACGGTCTGGGCGGCGATTCGTTTTGGGGTGGCGCGTGGTATTTTCTCCAATGAGGCGGGGCTGGGCAGCGCGCCCATCGCCCACGCCGCCGCCAAAACCAACGAACCGGTAGAGCAGGGCATGATTGCCATGCTGGGCACTTTTATCGACACCTTGATTGTGTGTTCCATTACCGGGCTGGTTATCGTGATCAGCGGTGCGCTGGAGTCAGGGGAAACCGGCGCTGCACTCACCTCAATGGCCTTTGCGCAGTCCTTCAAGGGTGGAGAGATGGTGGTTACCATCGGCCTGGCCCTGTTTGCCTTTTCCACCATGATTGGCTGGAGTTACTACGGCGAGCGCTGCGCCGTGTATTTGCTGGGCGTCAAAGCCATAATGCCATTTCGCCTGTTGTGGGTGCTGGCCATTCCCGTTGGCACGGTGGTGCAACTGGAAACTGTCTGGTTAGTGGCTGACACCCTAAATGCCTTTATGGCCATTCCCAACCTGGTGGCGCTGCTGCTGTTGGGGCCGTTGGTATTTCGCGTATCGCGGGAGTATTTTCAGCGTCAAGCGCACAAGGGTCGCAGTGTTACGTGAGTAAAGATACAGAAAATCAACTGGTTATTGCTATATCTTCGAGGGCTCTGTTCAATCTTGATGACAGTCACAAAGTCTATGTCAGCGAGGGTTTACAGGCCTATTCTGATTATCAAATCGAGCACGAAAACGAGCCGCTGGAGCCGGGGGAGGCTTTTCCCCTGGTAAAAAAACTGCTCAATCTCAATGAGCGTTTGGGCGGACGGGCGCGGGTCGAAGTGGTGCTGCTATCGCGCAACAGCGCCGATACCGGACTCAGAGTGTTCAATTCCATAGAACACCACGGCCTTAGTATCAACCGCGCCGCCTTTACCGGCGGCGCAAGCCCCTGGCCGTATACCAAGCCCTTTGGCTGTCATTTGTTTTTGTCCAGCGAAGCGCAAGACGTGCGCTACGCCCTGGAAAACAACGTGGCCGCGGCCACCCTGGTATCCAGAGCCAGACCCAACGCCTCAAATACGCAATTGCGCTTTGCTTTTGACGGTGATGCGGTATTGTTTTCCGACGAAGCCGAGCGCATCTATAAAACCCAGGGTTTGGATGCCTTTACCGCTTCGGAGGTTGCCTCGGCTAAACAGCCCTTAAGCGGTGGGCCGTTTAAGGCCTTTTTGGGGGCGCTGCACAATTTACAGCAATTATTGCCCGACTCGGAACAATCACCCATCCGCACCGCACTGGTGACAGCAAGATCAGCGCCTGCCCATGAGCGCGTGATCAGGACCTTGCGGGCGTGGAATGTGCGCATCGATGAGTCCATTTTCCTGGGCGGCATGGACAAAGCCGCCTTTCTCACCGCCTACGGTGCGGATGTTTTTTTCGATGATCAACCCCTGCACTGCGAATCCGCCGCAGCTCACGTTGCCACTGGCCACGTCCCGCACGGGGTTGCGAACGAGGAACAGTCGGACTGACAGTGTACCCCTATCGCGCCTTCAATACCTCGCGCAAACGTCCCGCCACAGAGCGCAAACACGCTTCGGTGGTTGGCCAATCGATACAGGCATCGGTAACTGACACCCCGTATTCCAGGTCATCGAGGTTTTGGGGGATAGACTGATTGCCCGCGTTGATATGGCTTTCGATCATCAAGCCGATGATGGAGCGATTGCCGTCTTCGATCTGGCCGGTAACATTGTCCGCCACCAGCGCTTGCAACTCATGGTTTTTGTTGGAGTTGGCGTGGGAGCAGTCAACCATAATATTGGCCGCAAGCTTGGCCTTGTCCAGCGCGTCCTCCGCCAGTTTGATGTTGACCGAATCAAAATTGGGGCCGGAGCTGCCGCCGCGCAGCACGACGTGGCCATAGCGGTTGCCCCGCGTGGTGTAAACACTGACCTGGCCTTTGCTGTTAATGCCCAAAAAACGGTGCGGGCGGGCGGCGGATTGCAGGGCGTTGGTGGCCACGGTTAAACCGCCGTCGGTACCGTTTTTAAAGCCCACCGCAGCGGATAAGCCGCTGGCCATTTCCCGGTGGGTTTGCGATTCTGTGGTGCGCGCACCGATGGCATTCCAGCTAATCAGGTCTTGTAAATACTGCGGGCTGATGGGATCCAGAGCCTCGGTCGCCGCTGGCAGCCCCAGATCGTTGATATCAATTAACAGCTTGCGACCAATGCGCAAGCCCTCCTCAATCTTGAAGGAGTCGTCCATATAGGGGTCGTTAATCAAACCTTTCCAGCCCACGGTGGTGCGCGGCTTTTCAAAATAGACGCGCATAATGATACACAGCGTGTCATTCAGCTCATCCGCCAGTACTTTAAGGCGTTTGGCATAATCCATCGCAGCTTTGGGGTCGTGAATAGAGCAGGGGCCTACCACAACCATCAGACGGTGATCCCGGCGGTCGAGAATATCCCACACCGCCTGACGTCCGGCGGTAATTGTGCGTTCTGCGGCTTCGGTGATGGGTAATTCGGCACTCAATTGCCGAGGTGTTACCAGAATATTTTGCGATGCAACATTGATATTGTGGATGGAATTTGAGGGCATGGTCTTACCTGAACTGTAAAAGCGGGTTATGGTATGGCGGCCCGTATTGCCTGGACAGCGCCACTACTATGATAAATGATACCGCAGATTGCCCGCCACTTTTTGATATAGGTCCCTTAATTGGCCAATTGGCACAACAAAATTTGGTATTGACCGCAAATTCGCGCTTAGCTAGGCATATAAAAAGTGCCTGGGATAAATATCAGCAAAGTCAGGGTCTGAGCAGTTGGCCGCGCGCTGCGGTATACGCTGTGGACGATTGGTTGCTGGCGCGCTGGCGTGATGCGGTGCTGGCAGGGCTGTGTCCAGATGCGCAACTGCTGACAGGCTGGCAGGAACAGGAGCTGTGGCGCGATATTATCGGCAAATCCCACGGTGGATTATTGCAAATGGATCAAACAGCGGCTTTGGCTTCACAGGCGCGGGAGATGCTGCTGCGATTTGATGTGGATGTTATCCGCCACCAGCAACTTTTTGAATTTTCCCCCGACAGCGCGGGTTTTTACGCCTGGCTTGTGGCGCTGGACAAGCGCCTAAAGCAACTTAAGGCCTGCACCAAGGCGATGGCGATAAAATCCCTGGCCGATAATGCGGCGTATCAACACGGCGCAAGCATTGTTTTGGTGGGGGTTCACGAATTAACACCGCTGGTATCGCGCTTTTTTACTGCAATTAAAGCGCAGCTTGAGTATCTGCCTGCGCCATCGCTGAACAGGGCAAAATTGCGCCACGCATTTGCCGATAAACGCAGCGAGCTGGCGAGCGCGGCAGCGTGGGCGGCATCTCATTACAGACAAAACCCGAATGATAATATCGCCATTGTCCTGCCGGATATGAGGGGCGAC